>VFQT010004085.1_pt1 | contig 12583 bp, 10 predicted proteins | sample 3512381 | NCBI WGS metagenome assembly VFQT01 (sample SAMN10412376, study PRJNA504923) | tailings metagenome | isolation source: Relicate 2 Philex TSF3 active mining site | place: Philippines: Tuba, Benguet | collected 2017-08-29 | reverse complement strand
GAATAGCTCAATACCAAGCCATGGTGGTGGCGGTCTTCTGGGATGTGCCCCATACCAGCATCAATGGCGACATTGGTGCCTCTGCCAGTGATATTGGTGCCGGCTAGGGTAATCGTGCCAGATTGAGGGGTGTCGAGCCCGGTAATGGCTGCCACTAGCTCGGTCTGCCCATTGCCCTGTACGCCAGCAATCCCGACGATTTCGCCGGCCCGTACCTGGAATGACACATTGTTGACGGCGAGCATGCCACGATCGTCATGGGCCCGTAGGTGCTGTACATCCAAGACCACACTCCCTGGCTGGGCCGGTTGTTTGTCGATGCTGAGCACGACATCGCGGCCGACCATCATACTGGCCAGGGATGCTTCATTGGCTACGTCGGGTGTGGTCGAACCGACCACTTTGCCGCGTCGTAGCACACTGATGCGGTCAGCAAGTGCGAGGACTTCGCGGAGTTTGTGGCTAATGAAAATAATCGATTTGCCTTGTTCGCGGAGGCGTCGAATCACCACAAACAAATCGTCTGCTTCTTGAGGGGTAAGCACCGCAGTTGGTTCGTCGAGGATGAGAATATCAGCACCACGGTATAGTGCCTTGACAATTTCGACGCGTTGTTGCACACCGACAGGCAAATCCTCGACAATCGCATCGACCGGAATCGCAAGTCCAAATGAGTTGGCGAGGTCGCTGATGCGTTGTTGAGCCTTTTTGATGTCGATGAGTGCATTGCTGACTACTTCGTTGCCGAGGATGATGTTTTCGGCAACGGTGAGCGTCGGTACAAGCATGAAGTGTTGATGAACCATGCCCAGCCCACGACGAATGGCGTCGTTGGAACCTTGGATGTGGACGACCTCGCCATTGAGAAGGATTTCCCCCTCATCGGGACGGTACAACCCGTAGAGCATGTTCATCAGGGTGGATTTGCCTGCGCCGTTTTCGCCGAGGAGCGCATGGATTTCGCCCGCATTGAGGCTGAAGTTGACTGCGTCATTGGCCACAATACCGGGGAAGCGCTTGGTGAGGTTTCGTACTTCGAGGACTGGTGTCATAGACAACTCCATTGATGTCGGTATGCGTAGCATACCATAACTCAACTGGTTAAGTAGGGGGTAATTTGGTGCGAGCGTCGAATGCAGTAGCGCTGTTCGAGTGTTTGTAGGGTGTTGACCAGGGATTGCGGTATGGCGATGTGCGTCTGCAGGGTGCGCCGTTCGCCGGGGATGCGTACTTGGGGGTGACTCGTGCGGATGTGCTGTACAAAGGCGGCGCCTGCCGCATAAAACGCATCAAGACTGCCACACCACTCAGGTGCCATGGCAATGATGCTAACACTGGTGGGTACGGGTTGGTAGGGCTGAGTAAAAAAAGACGGCAATGTGCCATCATGCACACCAGCCCAGAGGACGCCGGTCAGCATTCCAATCGCCATGCCCAAGCCGTAGCCGAGTGACCCGGCGGGTTGCAGTGCCCCCGCCAATGCTTGCTGGGCATCGGTGGTGGGATGCCCCTGCGCATCGAGGGCCCAATGACTGGGGATGGGTTGCTGTTGTTCGGCTGCGGCCAAGATACGCCCACGTGCTGTGGCACTGGTGGCCCCATCAAAGAGCATCAGCGGTTGGTCTGGCCCCGGGATGCCAATCCCGATGGGATTGCTGCCGATGACTGCTGACTTCCCTGCGAGTGCGGCCACGGCCACCGGAGTATTGACCATGATGATGGCAATGAGGTGTTGTGCGATGAGTGTGCGTAGATAGGTGTCGAGTGCACCAATATGCTCGCAGTTGCTAATGCCAGTCAGGGTTATACCGTGGCGTCGGGTACGGCGGATGACGTGTGGCAACACGCGATGCATGGTGAGATGACCAAGTGCGTGATGGGCGTCGAAATGGGCAACGCCCTGCCGTTGCATCTGCCGTGTGAGCGTGGCACGCGGGTCGATTGCTCCAGCAACGATGCGCTCGACATAATTGGGGAAGCGACGAATCCCGTGACTGCTGAGTCCACGGCGGTCGCTAGCAATTAATTGCTGGGCCACAATCTGTGCTGCTACGGGGCGGACATGGAGTTTGCGCAATACGGCTGCGACGAAGTATTCGAGGTGATTGGCGTGAATGTGCTGCATGTCTGCTACAGGGGGTAAAAAAAGCGGTTGCCCAATTGGGCAACCGCTTTCTGCGTCGCAAGAAACTAGTTCAGGGTGACGCCGGTCTGGATTGAACCATCGGCCAAGCCCTTGAGGATTTCGTCCATCTTGGCCTTGACTTCAGCTGGGATGGCACCGTCGGCCTGGTTGTATGAGGCCAAACCGATACCGCCGTTGCTGGCGTCGTATACGGCTACACCGTTGGTGAAGTTGCCGTCAACAACGTCCTTGATGGTCAAGAACACGGCCTGGTCGACACGCTTCATGGCGCTTGAGATGATCTTGTCAGCACCAGGAGCGCTGCCGCCCTGGAAGGTGGTGACGAATTCATCCTGGTCGACGCCGATGACGTATGCGCCCGACTCAGCGGCGGCTTGGATGCCACCTGAACCGGTCTGACCGCCAGCACCGAAGATGACGTCAGCGCCTTCGGCGATGAAGCTCATGGCTGCCTCGGCACCACGGGCACGGTCGACAAAGCTGTCAATGTACACGGCCTTGACGGCAATGTCTGCATTGATTGATTTGGCACCGGCTTCGTAGCCCTTGAGGAACTTCTGGACTGGTGGGATCTCAACGCCACCGACGGCGGCGATGGTGCCACTCTGGGTCATTGAAGCGGCCAAGGCACCGGCCATGTAGCCAGCCTGGTCTTCAGCGAAGACCAACCCGCGCACGTTTGGCAACGCTGGGTCGTAGGCAAAGTCAACAATGGCGAACTTGGTGTCGGGGTACTTGCCCGAAGCTTCTGCAATGGCATCGCCCATCATGAAGCCCACAGCAACGATGATTTCACAGTTCTGGTCGACCAGTGACTGGATGTTCTTGCTGTAGTCGGTCTGAGCTTGAGTCTCAATGTACTTGATACCAATGCCGAGGTCGGTTTCAGCCTTCTTGAGACCGTCGTAGGCGTACTGGTTGAAGGTACCGTCGTTGATCTTACCAACGTCAGTGACCAAGCCGGCCTTACAAGCGGCTGCGGTGCTGCTGGCGCCACATGCTGGCAAAATCATGGCAGCCATGACCATGATAACCAACGTGACAAGGGTTGACTTACGCATTTCTGCTCCTTACGAATCTGCGTTCCCACGCAAAAATCTGGTGTTGTGTGCAAACCGTTTTGCACATTCATCACACGTTAATTATACGCACATGTCAACGCAGATGCAATACAACATGACCTTGCGATAATAGAGGGTAGTGTTGATTGTGTTGGCTGTGGGTGGTCGCATATGAGATGTGCAATAATGATGATAGGGTATGCGGGCCAAGTCCATGGATTTTTCTGCATATCAACGATAATTGTGAGAAACAAGGTATTCCAATGACAATCACTCAACCACTGTTGCCCGATGAAGCGCAAACGGCTTCTGCCGATATTCACGCAATTTGTGCTGATGTAGCGATCATACACCAATACCAACACGTAGATGCCCAACATGTGGTTCACTTCACTACTTCGTTGCGATCGGCTGAGGTGTTTGAACAACTCCAGCGCCGTAGCCGTGAGCGTGGATACACGGTGTGGCTCCGGTCAGCACCGTTCCCACACCAACTCGAGGCCGTGTTTGTACCAGGAGTACCTCCCATGGCTGCCACACGCTGGGTGGTGGCAGGGCTGTTGTTTGTGGCCACGCTGTTGTCGTGTCTAGCATGTGGTGCCTTGTATCAGGGCATTGATGTGTTCGCTCAACCGTGGCAAATTTGGCGTGGCTGGCAATTTGCAGCCACCATCATGGGGATTTTGGCGACACACGAACTCGGGCATTACGTGGTCGGCAAATGGTGGGGAGCACCGGTGAGTCTGCCCTACTTCATCCCACTGCCACCACCCTTGAGTGTGACGGGCACGCTGGGTGCTTTCATCGTCCAACGCGAACCCATGCGCGATCGGCGTGTGTTGCTCGATGTAGGCCTCGCTGGCCCGTTTGCAGGACTGTTAGTCGCAGTGCCGTTGTTGTGGTACGGATTGACCCAATCAACCGTCGGTCCTATGCCGACCACTGGCTACATCCAAGAGGGCAATTCGGCGTTGTACCTCCTGGCCAAGCTGGCCGTGTTCTGTCAGATTTTGCCCAACGGGAATGTCGATGTGCAACTCAGTGATGTGGCGTTTGCGGCGTGGATTGGTTTGCTGGTGACCATGTTTAATTTGCTCCCCATCGGGCAGCTCGATGGCGGCCATGCGGCCTATGCCGTGTTTGGGCATCGTGCCGTGTACATTGCCTATGCCGCCATTGCGTTTTGTGTCTTGTTGGGCATCTATGTCGACAATACCTGGTTCGTCTGGGGTGTCATTGCCACGTTTGCTGGGGCTCGCCACCCTGCTCCTTACGACGATGTGACGCCGATTGGAGCCTGGCGTGTGGTGTGGGGGATGCTGGCGTTGTTGGTATTGCTCTTTTTGTTGACGCCAGCACCGCTGCGTGTCATCCCCGCAGTGCCTGGCATCAGCGGGTAATGTAGATGGGGTTGGTGTAGAGCCACGGCAAGCGTCCCTTGCGTGATTCGATGCGGTAAACGCCGCTTTCTTTGATGTTGAGCAACAGCGATTTGCTCCCCTCGTGGATGAGTTTGCCGTTGTGAATGAGGCGGATCGGCACGTTCATGCCCATATCGACTTTGAGCGTGATGGGACCTGACCCGAGTGAGGCGATGTCACCGGCATACCAGCGCTCTGCCCCGCGAAATGCATACATTTCGAGGTTGGGGCAATCGCCGTCCATGCGGTTGACCATGTAGCTCCGCCCTTGGGCGAGTGCGCCGTAGACCATGCGCATGGCCTGGGTCACGTTATTGGATAGCGGTTCGGGGAGCCATAGGTAATTCGTGAGCGTCTTGAACGTCCAGTCATATGGGAAGACTTGTAGGCGACCAAACGGCGATGGACGCAGAAACGCATGCACGTCTACGCCGAAAATCCCGAAGGTGCGCTTGCCCGAGATATTGAGGGCATCCCACCAGTCTAGTGTGGCTTGTGAGGGACCACTGAGCCCGCGACGGGGGAACAGGTAGAGGAATTCTTTGTTGCGTGGAGTGAGGTGTTCACCCCAGTCGCTCATCAGGTTCCACAATTCGATGCCCATGCTGCGCCCGGTACTGTGTGTAGGACTGTTGATGTTCCAGTCATCCCAACGGTATAGGCCTTTAAAGCTGTTGTAGACTTGCTCATCAGGATGCGCAATAATGCCGAACCCGCCATGTTGATAGGTGTGATCGATGAATTCTTGGGGTGGTAGGGCGTTTGAAACAACGTGATCGAGATTACACGCCAAAAAATGATTGTGAAATGGCGTGATTTCTTGGTCGACAATAGTGAGAACTCCACTCTGCCAGCCTTGTTCGGGGCGACCGTCGAGAGTGTCGTGGTCAGTGATGATAATCCACTCCAAGCCGGCTTGGCGAGCAGCATAGGCTACTGCCTCGACGGTGCCACTACCGTCGGAATAGTGTGTGTGAATGTGTGCGGCCCCGGGGCTAATATACATACCGTACCTCTTTGTAGTGGTGGAACCATATCCAGTCACGATTCTGTGAGCGGGCGTTAGTAGATAAATGGGATGAATTTTTTGACGCGTTGCGCATAGTCCGTGTATTCACGAAACTGTTGAGTCAAAAAGACTTCTTCTTGGCGTGATTTGAGCTCAAACCAGACGGCCAACGCCCCCACACAAATCCCGCTCAGCCAACTCGACTGATAGATGGCGTACCCCATTGAAGCGATGATGACGGCGACGTAGATGGGATGCCGTACATATTTGTAGATGCCTGTGGTCACCAGCTCACCGTCCTCTTTGGGTTTGGGGAAGGGCGTTAGGTTGCGACCGAGGTGCGCAAACGCAAAGTACCCGATGACGAGTGCGTCTACCATGAGGGCTACAGCGACGGCGATTTGCCACAATTGTGCGGGTGTGCGGTAGGGGTCTGTGGCACCAAGGATGAGGATTATCCCCATGATGATGAACTGCCCGACCACCCATCCGCCGCCACGTTTAGAAGTCGACATAAAAACACCCTTCGTGCTAACGCAAAATCCGGTATTATAATAGGTAAAGCCATTTGATAAAGGTCATCATAACATGGAACACACTGCTCATTTTGAATATCCAACGCATTGGTTTGACGAAGACGCATATGGGCGCATCATCATGCGTGGCAAAGATGCGCTGGCGTTGCTCCAGCGTTTGACTACCAATGACATGCTGCGTTTGGGGGCCATGCAAGGCAACCAAACCGTCTTGACGACGCCAATTGGGCGTATCATCGATGTGCTGCATGTGGTCAACACGGGTGATGAGGTATGGGTGTTGACGAGTGCTGGTCAAGGGCCGACGGTGTACAGCCACCTCAAGAAAAACATCTTTTTCAATGATGCCGTAACTCTCGAGCCGGCAGCACGTACGTACCGCCAAATTGCAATCTATGGCAGTGCTGCCACAGAGCTGGTAGCGGCGACGCTCGCGACTCCTTTGGAATCAGTGCCGGCATGGCATGCGGTGCGCGTCGGTGACATCCTCGCAGTACGCTGTACCGCCATCGGTGGTGCGAGTTGGCGGCTGTTGATTGCGGCAGATCAAGTGATTCCGGCTCAGATTGCCGCGTTGCCACAGTTGTCAGAATCGACATTGAGCGACTGGCAAATCGAAGCCGCGGTGCCAGCTTTTGGGGCAGAGTTGAGCCAAGAATACATCCCGCTCGAGGCAGGCCTCGAGCATGCAATTAGCTTTAGCAAGGGATGTTATGTGGGGCAAGAAATCATCGCCCGCATGGAGAGCCGTGGGCGGCGCGCCAAGCAACTTACTGCTGTGCGCCTGAGCGCTGCAGTAGTAGCACCGGCACAGATTCATGACGCTGCCGGTCAGGTAGCTGGGGTGTTGACGCGGGCCACGGTGTCTGAACGTGCCGGTGGTGTAGTCGGTTTGGCCTACATCAGCAGTAAAGTTGCTGCTGATGCCACGCTGAGCGTCGCTGATGCTGTAGTCACCCGTCGTGAATTGGTGGCAGAAGGAGCTCACGATGGCTAATCAAGTCGAACGAATATGTGCACAGTGCCGTGCCTCACAGCACATTGACGCGCGTTACTGTGGCACGTGTGGGGCACCACTCGAGCGGTTGGTGCCCATCGGCACGCGCCAGTGGTTGCCGGCCCGAGTGCGCCAGCAGTTGCATCACCCCCTCGTGCGTGGGGTGGCCGTAGGGGCGACTGCTGTGGCCGTAGAATTGGCCGTGGTGCTGGTACGCCGTATCCTCACCGATCACATTCGTGGTCAGTCACGCTTGCAACTCCCCGCGCAACGGTCGACATCGTCTGCGCCATCTGCTGCGACTCCGCGCCAAACTGTGGTGACTGCGCGGCGGCGCTATTGGCAAAAAACCGACCGTCGTGGCAATATCCAGGTCGACGAACAAATCACCTGGACGCGTAGCGAGCAATAACCACATGGTGCTCTAACGCTTGAGATTATGCTTGTCGTGCCTCCATCCCCTCAACAAGGTGCCTCATCATGACGACACTTTCGCAACTCACACAGGTATTACGTACGCATATCTGGCGCTTGCGGGCCAACGAATTGTTGGCGCGGCTAGGGCATGTGGCAATGGTGTGGACTGGCATCGTGGTCGTGCTCATACTGGTAGCATGGCTGACCCCCTTCCCTGGGCATGCCTTGTGGGTGCTGTGCGGTGCAGGCGCGGCGGTTATGATTGCCCTTGGCTGGACACTGCGCCATCAGCGCCAACTGAGTATTTGGCGTCGCCTCGATGCTGCCTTTGCATGGTCAGCTAGTGTGAGCACCGCCGCAGAAGTACTCCAACATCCTGCACATGCTCGACCTGCCGTAGTAACGCAACAACTCGCATGGACGCAGCAACTCATCCAACAAACACCCCCACAGCGTGTGCGCCTCGCTACCTGGCGTCAGTACGCTCAAATCGCTGTTTCTGTTGTGGTAACAATCGTTGCGTGGGGCATGCCGACGCCGTTTGATGCATTGTTGCAACAACAACAAGCAGTGCGTACTCTGGCGCAGACTGTCAGTGACAGCATGCAGGCTGATATGAATCAACTCCCCAATCAAAACGTGATGCTTGATGCTCTGGCCGGTGTTGCCGAAAGTCAGACACCTGCCGATCTGATGGCAGCGTTGTCGCAGGTTCAAAACGAAGTTTCACAATCACAACGTGACACGGCTGCGCTTCAACAACTAGTCCGTGACCTCGAAGCTGCCCCCGATGATGCGACTCGTCAGCAGCTCTGGGCGGCAGCACGGGCTGGCGGTGTACCGCTTGATACGGTGTTCGCAGATTCGGCAACTGGATCAGCAGCACCAGCCCCAGATTCTGCGCAATGGCAAGAGATGGTCGACGCCATTCAAGCACGTGCCCAAGCAGAGCAACGCCTACAACGCTCCGCACAAGCGGCCAAGCAAGCTGCACGTGATCTCGAGCCGGGTAATGCAAATCCGGCAACTGCTGAGGGATCTGCACCGACGGCACCAAACACACCTCAATCTGCAACCGGGTCACCGCTCAACGCCGATTCAGGCACCACGTCTGATCCGAACCAATCTGCTGTGTTGCCGGCTCCTGGCCAGCCTGGTGCGTCTACGGCTCCTGGTGCGGGGACCACAGGGAGTGGGCGTGCTGGAGGTGGTGATACTGCTGCTGGCCTGGGTGAGTTCTGGGCCCAAATGCCTGCCGATGCGGTATTGGATCTGCGCGATGACAGCGTGACCGGTCAGCGAGATGTCATGCAGGTGAGTCAAGATACCGATCCTGCGTTGGTGACTCAACGCTACCAAGCACTCGTCACTGATGCACGCCGCAATGCTCAGCTGGCCATCCAACAGGCCGATATCCCCTGGGCGAGTCAACCACTGGTCGATGCGTATTTCGCTGCCTTACAGGAGCCATAGCCCATGGAATTTCATGAAGCACAAGCGCTCATTACTCATCTTGAAACACAGCTCCAGACGACTATCGTGGGGCAATCAGCAGTGGTACACGAAGTCGTGACTGCCGTGGTGACTGGTGGTCATGTTTTGCTGGAAGGTGCTCCGGGCTTGGCCAAAACAACCCTGGTGCGCAGTCTGGCAACGCTATTGCATGTGCCGTTTGGGCGCATCCAGTGCACTCCCGATCTACTCCCCAGCGATGTCGTGGGCACGATGGTCATCGCCGATGATCAATCTGGGCGATACCAGCTGCAATTTGCCCCAGGCCCAATTTTTACGTCATTGTTGCTGGTCGACGAAATCAACCGCACGACACCACGGACGCAGAGTGCGCTGCTCGAAGCCATGCAAGAAGAACAAGTGACGGTAGCCGGGGTGACCCACGCGCTCCCCAAGCCGTTTATGGTGCTCGCCACCCAAAACCCCATCGAAATGGAAGGCACCTATCCATTGCCCGAAGCCCAACAAGATCGTTTTTTGCTTCAGATTTTGGTGCCGTACCCTGATCAAGCACATCTCGTCGAAATCGCACGTCGTGAAGCACACACCAATACTCCAGTGCTGACCCCTGTGTGTGATGCAGATACACTGTTGCAGATTCGGCAGCTCGCCCAAACTGTAATTGTGGCTGAGCATATTTTGGTATACGTGGCTGCGATTGTACAGATGACTCATCCCGATGCCGAAACCGCCGATGCCATGGTACGTGACCATGTGCGGTATGGGGCATCACCACGGGCAGTCCAAGCGCTCATCCGTACTGCGCGTGTCGAGGCCATGCGGGCTGGTAGGGTCCATGTTGATTTCGCAGATATTCAGCGCATAGCCTTGCCCGTGTTGCGACATCGCATTGTGTTGCGTCGTGATGCTGCCATGCAGCGGGTGACTAGTGATGCCATCATTACCCATGTACTCCAAAAGGTGCCTGCGGTATAGCCTGCGCTGACATCCGTGAGAGGATGAATCCCGATGAGTGACTCTCTCTTACAATCGACGGAGGTTGCCTGGTTGCTCCGTCAATCGTTGGCGATGTCGAGCTGGAGCCAACACGTGCTTGCAGGGGTGCGCCGCGCACCGTTTGGGCGTGGTTATGAGCCAGAAGTAGTACGGCGCTATCAGTATGGTGATGATGTGCGTCGGATCGACTGGGCTGCCACCTTGCGCATGCAGCGCCCCATGGTACGCCAGACCGTGGCCACCAGCCAGGGGGCAGTGCGCATCGTGTTGGACAACAGTGCTTCGATGACGGTTGAGCCGGATGGGTGGCGTCAAAGTCGCCGTGTGATGGCAGCATTGGGCGTCGTTGCCACGGCCGTCGCAGATGCGGTTGAGGCTGTAATAGGCGTCCACCACCACCCCATACAACGTGATAGCAGAGCATGGCTCGCGTGGTGCGATACTCACGGTGAAGTCAGCGCAACGACTTGGCAAATGCCGGATTTGTCATGGCATCAACACGCGACGTTTTTGATTAGTGACGTATGTCACGCCGATTGGGAGTTGCAACTACGGCGTTTGGCGGCGAGTAGCCAAATCCCCGTGTTGTGTCATCTACAACATGACGACTTGGCACAGTTGACCACCCGAGAGGCTGTAGAACTCGTCGACAGCGAAACCCATTCCCGCATCCAGGTGACCCTCGATGATGCGATGCGTCGGCGTTATGCCGCACATCGTCAGCAGTGGTATGCGGCAGTGGCGCAAATGTGTCGCACACTCGATATTCGCTACCATGCTTTCACCTCCCAAACAGACCTGCTGTCGTTCGTGAATGAGGTTGTGCAATGAATGTGACACACCCGTGGGTGCTGTGGGCAACATTCGCATTGGTGGCCATGATAACGGTGTGGCATCTGCTGCGCCAGCGCACACCGTCTCGTATCGTCCCTTCTACGTGGCTGTGGCAACAACTGCTCCTCGAACAACGCACGAGTCGCCCATGGGATTGGCCACGTCCGTGGTGGTGGTGGTTGCTACGGGTCTTGATTGTATTGCTGATGGGGCTGGCAGCGGCTGGTCCGTATGTGCCATACACGGCCATCCAAGCGCCACAGGTGGTGTTGGCCATTGATCGCAGTGCGAGCATGGCGACGCGGCTCGGTGATAGTCATCGTGGTGCACGTGCACGTCAATATGCACATGCCATCATTGACAGCCTTGATCCGGATCAACGTGTGACCATTCTGGCTTTCGATCGCGATGTGACGATGCTGACTAACCAGCAACTTGACCGCGCGCATACACACATGATTATCGACACCATTGAACCGCGCATGGTCGCTGGTTCGATGGCCGCTTTGCAGTCGTGGGTGGATTTGTCGGCTGATCCGACGATGCAAGTCATCGTGCTTAGCGACGATGCCGCCTTGTTTGATGCCGGCATTGCTGGCACAGGGTGGCAGGGCGTACCTGTGGGTGGGCCAGCGCTCAATCACGCCATCGAAGGAGTGCGCGCCACCCAAACTGCAGCCGATTGGGTCATCACGGTGCGAGTGGCCATGGACGGTGCTGATCAGCCCATGTCGCGTCGTATCGAAGTGCGCAGTGAAACCGGCGCACTGGTCGAGGCCCATACCTTGCGCCTCGATCCGCGTGCTCCTGTGGATTGGCAGTTTACATTGGCAACGCCTCCGGCACTCCTCGTGTTTAGCCTGACACCAGACCCGTTGGATGATTTCGGCGTCGATGATACCGTGGTATGGCAACCAGCCCAAGCAGCTCCCGTGCGGGTAATGCTCCAGTCTGCTGATACGACGTTTTTGCCAGCCGCATTAGCCATACTCCCGAATGTGCAGATGGTCGGCGATCGCACACAAGCTGACATTGTTATGACGGATCGCATCGACATGTTGGAACGACCACTGCCACAAGCGCTCTGGCTGATGAATCCTTTGGAGGCTTCGACGCTGATTACGCCTACTACAGCGGTGGCGTTGCCTCGTCTCAGTCTTGACACCGTACAATTGGCGGCGGCGGAATTGGTCCGTGATATCAACATTGCCCAGACACAAATATTGACGGCAAGTGTATTCGCCTCGACATACTGGGCGCAACCGTGGCTGTCGAGCGCTGCTGGTACGCATGCTGTGGCTGGCACCGTCGACGGCTATCCGGTTGTCGTGACCGGCTTTGATTTGCGCGCGTCGAATCTGCCACTGCGTGTCGACTATCCACTGCTCATTCGGAATATCATCTCGTATCTCGCACCATCCACCAATCAACTAACGTGGGCAACAGGGCAACCGGTGCGCCTCGCCCGCACGACTGAACCTTTGCCCAGGCTCGTGCAACAACCCGCGGGGGCACAGGCGACGATAGAGGCGGTCGGTGACTGGTACGTGTTGCGGCACACCGATTACGTGGGTGCGTATCGTGTCGACGAGCAGTGGTATGCCGTGAATCTGGACGCACCACATGAATCCGCAGTCTCTCGTCCTGTAGTGCCTGTAGACATCCCGCTAGCTAATGGTGCTGTGGTGTGGAG
>VFQT010004084.1_pt1 | contig 12584 bp, 6 predicted proteins | sample 3512381 | NCBI WGS metagenome assembly VFQT01 (sample SAMN10412376, study PRJNA504923) | tailings metagenome | isolation source: Relicate 2 Philex TSF3 active mining site | place: Philippines: Tuba, Benguet | collected 2017-08-29 | reverse complement strand
TGCATACGGAAGGAGAGACGCTTGTAAGAGAAGTTTGTAATTCCAGTCAATTGGAAATCAGGGTTAGAATCACCCAAGATTCCGAGAGTAGGGTCTACGATATAGTTTCCATCAGGACCCACAACAGGCTGGTTTCCTTTATTAGGATCACGTAAAACACGAGAACCATAAATCATACCGAGTGGTTGATTAGGGAACGCAAATAAACCAAGATCACTATAACCGGCAAGACCAATTTGTTGAATCTCATCCGGGAAATCGTATGCCTTGTTACGGTTTAAAGTAAAGTTGGTATTGATATCCCAGTTAAACTTCTTGTTACGGATGATAGTGTACCCTAATCCTAATTCAATACCCTTGTTTTCTACAGTAGCAGCATTGATACTTTGTACTGTGTAACCAGAAGCAGGATCGAGGTCTTTATCCAAGATCTGGTCAGGATTCACACGACGATATAATGTAAGGTCAAGATTTACACGGTTATTGAACAAACGACCTTCAATACCAAATTCGGTTTCCTTAGAAAGCTCAGGACGAAGAGTTGGGTTTGGACGACGTCCGCCCAATGTGTTAGAGTTAACAACTGTACCACCAGAGGTAACAAAGCGGTTTGCTTGGATACCCAGGGTAGCACGTGTTTGATAAGCATCTCCGAAAGAGGCACTGGTTGAATAACCTAATCGCATTTTCAGATAATTCACCACTTTGCTGGAACGCAACGCATCAATAGCTGTGGAAGGAATGAATGAGGCAGTTACGTTAGGATATACCTTGTTACGGTTAGCGGACTCGAACTTTGAAGACCAGTCGCTTCTTGCTCCTACGTTCACGTATAGATAATCCTTGTAACCAAAGGAGGCAAATCCAAAGGCCCCCAATAGCATTTGCTCAACTTTGTAGTCGAGGTCGTTACCACTATCACCTGTTTTGTTCTGCGTGATAAAGTTGGAGTGGTCAAATAAATCAAACACTAACTGCTGTGAACTATATTGACCGAATTGCTTGTAATTATTAATGTATGCGTTAGCTCCAGCCTCAACATTCAATGTGATATCATCAGTAAGTCTTGTATTGTAACTAGCTAACATGGAGTGATCCCAGATTGCACGGTTTACATACGTAGTTCTGTAGAAACCGAGCGGGAATTCAGCAGCACCTTTGTTATGTTCATGAATGTGTTCCTCGGCATAGTTATCAAATCCAATTTTGTAAGTAAAGTTGAGTGACTTACCTAAATCGTAACGAAGTTGTACGTTACCGTATGCACGGTTAGTGTTTTGCTTCACACGTGAATTGGCAATAGTCCAACGTGGGTTGGTGATATCGTTACCAGAACGATAATAAACGGATGATCCGTCAGCAGGGTTCTGGTAAGGCCAGTTCATCAGATCAACTGAAGTTGGCGTATAAATCAAGTCCCCGAAAACAGATACTCCATTATCAGATCCGCTACCTGTACTACTTGCAGTAGGAGGTGTTTTGAACTTTGTAGTCGTGAAATTGATAGAGGAAGTCAATGTAAAGTTGTTTGTCAACTTAGCATTACCACCCACACCAAAAGTGTGACGTACCACATCATTCTCAGGTGTAAATCCTTTATCAGTAAGTGTACTGAAGTTGGCGTTCATCGCTAAACCTGGACCACCCCCATTGATGTTGATACCTGTATTAGATACAAGTCCAGTGCGGAAGAAATTCTCGATTGAGGGGTAGAATTTATAGTCATACTTTGCCCCAACTAGCTCAGGAAACGCTCCGCGCAACGCTGGACGATCGTAGGGATGTGGAAGACGCATGGGAGGATTAGTAAAGGCAATAGATGACCAGTTACTATAGAAGTTACCTACCGCATTGTTAAATCCATTACCATATTTTGTGGTGTATTCTGGAATGTTAGCTACCTCGTTAGTGAAAACAGATTGGCTAACGGTAATTTCTGTTTTCTTGCGCTGGCCACGAGATACAGCTCCGTTCTTAGTAGTGATCAATACCACTCCATTACGTCCTAAAGAACCGTATTGAGTGGTTGCACTCAAACCTTTCAATACACTCACACTCTCGATATTGTTAGGATCGATATCAAAGAAACGGCTACCTGTTTGGTTACCGTATAAGAAACTTCCTTGTGTGTTGGTAGAACCATCAAATGGAACTCCATCTACAACAAACAAAGGCTGTGAATTACCACTGATAGTGGAAACGCCACGGATCGTAATGTTAGTTCCTGATCCGGAGATACCACTACTGTTTAAGATATTAACACCGGGAGCCTTACCTTGTAACAAACGCATGGGGTCACCTTCGGGGCGAAGCTCCAATTGTTTTTTGTCTACAGAGGCAACTGCATAACCAAGCGCTTTTTTCTCACGCTTGATACCCAGTGAAGTAACTACAACCTCTGAAATAGTTTCAGATGAGGCAGCCAAAGTGACTTTTGATGCATTAGAAGCAGCTACTTCAGTAGCAGCAAATCCAACACTTGAAATAACAAGTACAGTTCCACCATTAGGAACACTCAGGGTAAAACTACCACTGGCATCCGTTGAGGTACCATTCTTGCGATTGTTCTTTTGCACTACAGACGCACCGACAACGGGTGCACCTTTGTCATCAAGAACCTTACCAGTTACGCTCTGCTGTGCCATCAAGGTGGAAAAACAGAACGTTACTAGCGAAACGAGTAAGAGCAATTCTTTTCTCATTAGCAACTGATTTTAAAGCTGCATGCGAACTTAACAAAATATTCACAAAAAAAAAAAAGCAACTAATAATTGAATTTGAAAAAAGGAAAAAATGAATTTATATTATTGATATTCAATACATTAAAGAGCATTTAACTCCTTTTCCATATCTTCCCTAGAAAATAGCCCTTCGTTAATGGATAAAAAAACAGTGGCTACCCCATTTCCGATAAAATTAGTAATTGCCCTGGCTTCGGACATAAAGCGATCCACTCCTAATAAAAGTGCCAGCCCCTCTACTGGAATTACTTTTACAGCACTTAAGGTTGAGGCCAAGATAATAAACCCACTACCAGTAACACCTGCTGCTCCTTTTGAGGTCACCATTAAAACACCAAATATGGTTGCCACTTGGCCAATTGTTAAATCCACTTGAAAGACTTGTGCTAGAAAAATGATGGCCATAGAGAGATAGATGGATGTTCCATCCAAATTGAAGGAGTAACCCGTAGGGACTACCAAGCCTACTACAGAGCGATGACACCCCATTTTTTCAAGTTTGTTCATCAATGACGGAAGCGCCGCTTCTGAGGAAGATGTTCCCAACACAATCAGCAATTCTTGACGAAGGAAACGAAGAAATTTCCAAATGCTAACCTGGTAATAGCGTAAAACACCTCCCAGTATGAGGATGATGAATAAGAACATGGTGATATAAACACATAACATCAACTTACCCAGCGGTAAAAGTGCCGCCAAGCCATATTTACCAATAGTAAATGCCATCCCTCCAAAAGCACCAATAGGTGAAAATTTCATTACCCATCCTAATGCCTTAAAGAGATAGCCCGATGCCCACTGCACTTTTTCTAATGCAAGTTTTTTGTAGCGGGAGCGATTTAAGAAAAGACCAATTAGAATAGAAAGAAGTAAAAACTGAATGGTTGAATTTTCTCTAAAAAATGAAAGCATTGAAATGCCTCCACTTTTTTGATAAGCGCTCACTGCCGATGGATTAATTCCTGAAGCAATGATTCCTGATCCCGGCTGTATCAAATAGGCAACTACAACTCCAATCAATAGTGCAACAGTGGTAATCACTTCAAAATATAGGATGGCCTTACCCCCTATCCTGCCTACTCTTTTCAAACTATCCATTCCGCAAATGCCCGATACGATAGTAACTACAATGATGGGGTTAATAAAAAGTTTTACTACATCAATAAAATATTTGCCTAATGGCTGCATGGCTACAGCCGTATCGGGATAAAAATGGCCTAGCAGGATGCCCAATGCAATGGCAAGCAACACCCAAACGGTGAGATTTTTTTGAATCGCTTTCAATTGCATCAGAGTGCTTGGGGGATTATGCTGTTTACCACACTAAGACCGAGCGTAATTTCCTCTTTTGTTACTTGCATAATTCTAAATGTTTCCCCGTCACGATCAAAGTAATTAAACACTGTTGGCAATGAGGAGGGTAATTGTCCTGTAATAGATTTAACAAAACACAACGCTGCAATGAAAGTGCCGAGATTACTAGGATGTGAGCCATCACTACTATAGAGAGTGGCCTGTGGCATACTTTTCAAAAATTCCTGCCAGCTATCACCAACTCTAACTCTGGAAGCTCCACATTGCTCGGCTAAGCGGGCATAGGAATTGTTAATAATCGTTTGGGATAAGGGATTTTTTTCACGCGCCCATGTATTGTATAAAAAAGGTCTGGCTTTCTTACTTTTTATTAATTCACATAGCAAACCGCCGTAATACAATAAGCTATCCGGTGCTTCTATGGGACGTAAACTATGATCATGGAACACTACAATATCATATCTACCGTTTTGAATCAAGGTTTTCGACTTCAGCCCTTTTTGCTCGTTCCAATGCTCTCCCAAGTTAGTGCCGCCTACAGTGGACTTAGTACAAATCAATTTTGTGTCAAGGCTATCTGAGATTAGCGACACCATCTGTATCAAGTTGTTGTAATAAGTGTAGGAATTGCCAACAAAAAGAACACGCAAGGTATCCTTGACGGGTCGTGCATGCGACGGAGAGAGAAATTCAACTATTAATAACCCAACCAAAAATAATTTAACCTTCATATCCAAGACTTATCATGATCAAATATTTTAAAATCCTTCGTTTTGAACCATATTGGGATTATTCTGCACCTGAGATACAGGAATTGGCAAAATGGTTCTATAATAATAACTACTTGTAGTGTTTGTATACTGTATAAGTCTGGATGTGCTATTTCCTGCTGAATTAATTTTTACGTAATTAGTTTTAGTTCGGTTTAGATCAAACAAGCGTTGACCCTCAAGGGCAAACTCCTTTCTGCGCTCTACAATAATACTGTCCACATATGCTGCTGCAGTAATACTTCCAACAGGAGGTGTACCAAGTGTTGCTGCAAAAAGTCGGGTTGTAGAAGCCGTATCTCTGGAACGACGAATCAGGTTAACATCAGTCAAGGACGCATTTAATGCAGCAGCATCCCCAGTTTGAAGCGCGATTCTAGCCAAAGCTTCCCCACGACTTAAATACATTTCGGCTAAACGAAACACTTTTATATTTTCAGCATAATTAGAAATGTTGGTATACTTCAAACAAAGCGGTACGTTCACCTCTCCACCAATAGAATTTCGATTTCCCAGCTCTACAAATCGACGTCTGGCATCGGTTGGGGTATAAGCTTCATAAAGCCCCTTGAAAGTACTTAAGGTTGTCCCAGTACTTCGGCTGTTCATCGACTGACGAGTTGCCAAGCATTCTCCATACCCCTGTTGGCTACACAGGTAAGCATAGCTATCTGTACCGGGGTTGTCAGTTGCATTATTCGTTACTTCTAAAATTGATTCAACATTACCCACTGTTTGAAAATTACTAAACAAGGTTGCGTAAGGAAAAAGGCTATATCGATTTGAATTGATTACGGCAGAGGCAGCAGTAACTGCTGTAGGCCAATCCTCTTTATATACCGCTACGCGGGCTCTCAAAGCCAGCACACCCCAACGGTTAAAGCGAATTTTAAAAAATGCTGCGTTGGTGGCACCATTAATAATCACATCTCCAGTGGTATTAAGTCTGGTCAATGCCTCTTGAATATCTTTTTCGATTTGATCGTAAACTTCTGCAGCGGTGTTTCTTTTGGGATACACAACCTCTGCAACATTTGTAATGGGCTTAAGTACAAGGGGGACAGAGAGGTGGCTGCCATCAGAGGTATGCTTGAGTGGACGAGAGAAGAATTTTGCCAGATCGAAATAAGCCATAGCACGTACAGCATATGCTTCGCCCACCAATTGCTTAACCTCTGCCGTTTCCAGTGAGGTTGCGATGCCCTGCAATTTGCTTTCATTGGCAATTATAGCATTTGCATTTGTGATGACACGATAGATTTGAGACCACATGCGACTTACGTTTGCATCCGTAGCGGTGTGTGTCATTGTGTTCATACCGGTATATCGGTTTCCAGTTTTAACGCTACGTGTCATGTTATCAGAAAGTACTTCTGGTATAACCATCGCATCTCTACCATAATAACTATAGGATTGCATGAGCGAATAGAGGCCATTGACAGCGGCACGCCCAGTAGGCATACTGGAAAATACATCTTCAGTAAAAACACTTTGCTGTGGTTTTAAGTCAGTAAAACTCTTTTTACATGACGCCAGTACCACCAGCGCGCTGAAAAGAAGAAAATAATTTTTCATGGTATAATTAAGTTAGTTGAATTAAAAAGTAATATCAATACCAAACAAGAATGTGCTGAACACGGGTGGATTTTGACTTAACGTTCCACTGATATCCGTTTCAGGATCCGTATTGAAGCGTTTATCTTTTACATACGTGAACAGGTTTTGTCCACGTAGATACACACGCATGTTGTTAATCTTAGATTTTGAAAGATATTGTTTGGGAACTGTATAAGTCAAGGAAACATCACGCAGACGAATATAGCTTCCATCATAGTTAAAGCGAGTACTTTCATAGCTCCCGGCGGAGGACTGGGTTCCCAGAAAGACGGGTTTTGGCACATCTGTAATGTCTCCTGGCTTAGTCCAACGACGTCGATATTCATATTTACTCAACCCATTACTTTGGTCTGTAAAGCCAAGATTGGCATCGGATTTTTGTAAGTACCCATAGGAGTCATAGATACGATTTCCCCAGAATACATACAATTGAAAACTTAATTTGAAATCACCATACGATAAATTATTAGTGATCCCTCCAAAAAACTTAGGAAGTGCACTACCCATGGTGACTCTGGGTAACGCAGTGGTGAACACATTAGTGGTTGAATCCTTTGCTCCAGTTGTATACCAAAGCGCTTCACCGTTTGCTGAATTCACACCTGCATAACCACGTTGGTAGTGCGTGTAATAATCATAGCCTTTTACGCGGTAATAATCTCCGGTGGTAGAAAACAAGGAGTCAATTTCCGTGATTTGATTTTTGTTTGTGGTGAAATTAAAATCGGTCACCCACTTAAAACCTTTTTGCTTTTGAGGTGCCACATTCACAGTTGAAATAGCTACTTCAACCCCTCTATTCTGCATGGCACCATTATTTACTGTAATATTTGTAACCCCGTTAACACTTGGAATAGATTGGTTAATCAATAACTCTGAGGAAACTCTGGAGTACCAATCAATATTACCAGACAAACGGCCTTTGAATAAAGAAAAATCTACCCCCAAGTCAAGTGGGATATTTTTTTCCCAGGTTAAATTGTCATTTGCTAACTGTGAAAGGGTAATACCAGAAGTTTGGTTATAATCTGAACCCGCTGTATAAAGTCCTTGTGAAACAAAATTATCAATACCCTGGTTTCCGGTATAACCATAGCTACCACGTAATTTCAATTCACTGATCCATTTAGATTTCATAAACGCCTCGTTGGTGATATTCCAACCAAATCCCACGGACCAGAAAATTTCTGACTGATAGTTTTTAGCAAAACGAGAGGATGCATCCTGACGAATAGATCCAGTCAAAAAGTAGCGATCCGTGTACCCATAATTAGCATTGAGAAACTTACTAACAATGGTATTCATAGTACCTGTTCCGGTAGCTGTTTCAATTTGAGATCCCCCAGCAGGCGTGCTGGTACCTGGTGCAATCCCATTTACAACTACAGTCATATCAACATCTGAACGGCTTTGAGCTTCATACCCAGCAAAAGTCTCTATTTCATGCCCGCGACCAAATTCAGTTTTGTATCGAAGAATATTAGTACCGATCCAATTTACAATATCCTGAGAAAAATTTTGAATAGTTCCCCCAACTGCTACATAGGCGTTGCCTACACGTGGATCATTGAAAATAGTACGATAAGCATGGTTAAAGTCTAACGCAAAACTTCCCTCGTAAGTTAATCCTTTCAGTAACTGGTATTTAGTGGAGGCATTCGCACCAATGTTATACGTTTTAGCAACGCGTTTAGTAGTGGCAATAACAGCAGCCGGATTATACCCACTATTATATCCCAACTCCCAGGTTACACCATCACTCTTGTACACAGGCAACCAAGGAGCTAACCGGTACATGGCACGGGTTGGGTTAGCAAAAAAAGAACCTCCAGGAAAATCAGTATTACGCTGAAAGTTACCACTAAAACCTCCCTTAATTGTCCAACGTGTACTTAGCTCTGCGCTGGCATTAACTCTGTAGGTTGCACGATCATAATCCACCCCTTTTAATGGAGCCTCTGCTTTATAGTAGCTACCTGACATGTAAAAAGTTGACTTATCGTTTCCTCCACTTGCATTCAAGCTATACTGACTGAATTTTCCTTGACGCATCACTACATCAAACCAGTCTGTGTCTACATTTCTGCTAATACCATTTGCCACTAGTGCAGAGTCGTAAGAAGCAGGGTTACGGCCTGCATTGATCCAACCTTCTTTGTAATATTGAATGTATTCTTCTGTGTTCAGCGTTTTTTGTTCGTCACGTAAGGTATTATTAATCATACCTTGCTGAACAGTAATATTGATTTTAGCTTTACCCGGCTTCCCATTTTTGGTGGTAATCAATACCACACCATTAGCGGCACGAGATCCATATAAAGAGGTAGCTGAAGCATCTTTTAATACCGTCAAACTCTGTATATCATTTGGATTCAAGCCGGCAATGGTGTTAGAATTACCGCCAGAAATATCTCCACTCACCACCGGAATTCCATCAATAACATAAAGAGGAGCAGCTCCGGCACTAATTGAACCGATACCTCGAATTCTAACATTGGGCACTGATCCGGGTTGTCCGCTACCATTTTGTGATTGCAACCCTGCCACATTTCCTTGTAAACTTTCCTGAATTGAAGTACTCGGGGCATTTTCCAAAACAGCCGCTTTTACAGTAGCTGACGAACCCGTAATGGAACTCCTTTTTTGAGTACCATATGCCACAACCATCACTTCGGATAAATTATTATCAGATTCCTCCATAACCACCATCAGAGAGTTGGTGGGACTATCGATATTTTTTACAGTCCTTCCCAGCATGTTTACACTTGAAAACTCAAGTGACTGCCCTTTTTGTATCTCAATTTTAAAGCTGCCATCTTGTTTTGTAGCCGTACCTTTTTTGGAACCAGCAGGGCGAACGGTTATGTTTTCAAGAGGAGAATTGTCTTTAGCTGATAGTACCTTACCAGAAACCTGGATTGTCTGTGCTTCAGCCACTTGTGAGAAAAAGATCCCGATGGCCACCAATAGAGCAACCGATAACCGGGTCACGATTTTTTTCATAAGCAAGTATTTCGTTAGTTTAGTAAATCAATTATACAAACAATCTGTTAATTTGATCACCGACACCGTTTTAAAAGCGATTTCTGATTAATTAACCCACTTTCGGAAATAAATATAATTTTCGGAAACATCTTAATAATTCATTATCAATATTTTACGAAATGATTAAAAAAGGGAAAGAAGAAATAATTTACCTACTGAATAAGTGTATTGAGAAGTTTGAAGCAGAAAACGGGACTATTTTAACAAAGAATACAAATAGAAAAAACTACGAGCCGCTCGCTATTACGCTTAGCGATATCAGTGCTCAACTTCCCGTCACTTCAGAAAAATACGGGCACCAAGAATACGAGGCAGACATAGCAAGTGAGTCAAAAAAATACCCTTTCAGAAAATACGACATAACAGGAGGCCAAGTGCGCGACGCACTAATGGGTCTGGTAGCCAACCCACGACCATTTTTAGTAGATACCTGCTATATCTATTTATTCGGCATTGGCCGTTTGCAATTTGAAAAAAATCCGTTGGATCCTGAATTGCTAACTGAAAAGGCTGAAGTAAATACTGCAGACAGCTATTCAATCTTGCATGATAACCAACGACTCAAATCAGAATTAACCCAACTTCAAAAAAAACAGAGTAAGAACAAGAAAACATATTTTATTCAACTTTCCTTGCTTTTTGTTGGTCTTACTCTCACGCTTTTACTGATGAACTTAAAAGTCAGTTCAATGCACGATGAATTAGAAGAGCTCAAACAAGATTTTAGCATCACCCCCCTTTCCATAACAAAACAAGAGAAAGAAGCACTAGAGGGAATTTGGATTTGCTATACCGGTTCGCCACAAGCCCGAATTTCAGATACGGATCGGTCTAGAAAAGTAGTGATGAATATTGCCACTTTTAAAGAAAAGAGGGGCTATTTTCTATACAAGAGATATGGAGCCAGCTTTAACCACCTTGGTTACGCACAGTTTGATAATCCAACCACCATCTCTATTCACTCTCGCTTAGTTACGCTAGATCAAAAAATACTTTCACCACGTCATAGCCTATTACAATTGGATACAAATAAAAAATTCTTAAACGCAATCTCAGCTTCGTGGAACTTTGATGTTGGCGATAAAAATAAAGTGATTGGCATACGAGAGGTCTATACCAAAATAGGGACGGGGGGCGAACTGGAAGAAATCTTAAATTCTGTTGAGAATGCAGAATGCAAATGCAAGATTATTAGATGGAAAAAACCTAATGGAGAGATGGAGGAATTCCGGCTAAAGAATAATCCATTGGATAGCCTAAAGCCCGCCATGCTGCATTCTCTCCTAAATGAAAAAAGCATTTTAGTAAAAGACTTAGAAGACTCTGTGCTTATAAAACACTAAACATGAAAAGCTTTCTTCTACTCCTCTTTATTGTGAGTAGTTGTGCTGTAATTGCACAATCAAAAATAGATAGTGCTAATTCGATAATCGCATGTGCACACCCATTAGCCAGCGCAGCAGGCGCCAACATGTTCAAGCAAGGTGGAAATGCCTACGACGCCATTACTGCTGCTGCATTTGCGCTAAGTGTAGTAGAACCCTCAATGAGTGGACTAGGTGGACGGCTACAAGTAATACATCGGAACAATAAAGGGAAAATCATTGGAATAGATGCAACCACACAAGTACCTAGCTCATATTCTCCAGCTGCATCTGATCAGGAAGATGGATATACGACTATCGGAGTTCCTGGCGTGGTGAAAGGGCTTGTAGAATTACACAAGTCAAATGGTAAACTTTCCTTACAACAAGTAATTGCGCCCGCCATTGCATATGCAAAAAATGGTTTTGAATTGTTGCCCGATGAGGCAGATCGAATTAGATCAGTGAGAAAAGACTTATTACCTTTTCCATCCACAATAAAGCACTTTTTTATCGCAGATACACTTCCCAAGGGTGGCGATTTGTTTCGCCAACCAAAATTGGCTGCAACCCTTGAAAAAGTTGCAGTAGACCAAGGGGAATCATTTTATAAAGGAGATTTGGCTGCCACACTAATCAAACAAATTAAAGCAGGCGGCGGCTATTTATCCTGGCAGGATATGCTGAACTATCGCACGGAAAAAGCTACCATAGTAAGAGGAAACTATAGAGGATTTGAAATTGTGTCAATGGGATTGCCCGCCTATGGTGCCATTGTTATTGAGATGCTTCATTTGCTTGAACAAATTGAACTTAAAAACTGTTCGGAAACAGAATTTTTATTGCATCATGCTAAAGTGCATGAGTTAGCCTATGAAGACAGAAAATTATTGAAAACTGATCAAGCGAACATTATTAAAGAAGAGTATGCAAAAAAGAGATGGCAAGCAGCAAATAAAAAAATAGAAACGCTACCGCAAGCTGAGAATCATTCTTTTCAAAATGGTCACACCACTCACCTTGTTGCAGCGGATGCGAGTGGCAATATGGTGAGTCTGACACAATCACTGGGGCCTACAATGGGTTCTAAGGTGGCCGCAGAAGAAGGGGGATTTATGCTTGCCACTACAATGGGGCCTTATCTTGGTAAAATGAGTCCTGGGGAACGCGCTTCTTCGCACATTTCGCCAGTATTGATTTTAAAAGATGGTCAACCTTACATGACAATAGGCGCTGCAGGGGGCGCACGCATAGTTCCAGCAATCGTGCAAACCATCAGTCGTGTGATTGACAGAAACTTAAAACTTGACCAAGCACTTACAGCTGCCAGAGTTTTCCAACTACCTGAAAAATTATTGATCGAAAATCACCCCGCAGTTTTTTGGGAAAATAATAACACCTATTCCGAACTTCAACAACGCGTAAGTAAAAAAGAAACGATACTAAAACCGGCCCAATTTGGCAGAGTACATGCAACCCTGCTTAGCAATTCCGGCAAATGGATCGGTGCAGCAGACCCTGATTGGTCAGGAGTAGTGATGGGAGCTAATCAGTAATTATTTCTCATCCACTTTCATACGGATCGTGTCGATTGTTAATACCATTCGCATATCTTTTTGTAATGAATCAATAGCATTAACAGCTTGCTTCACTTGATTATGCGGTAACGGGCTCTGATCCATAATTTGCTTGATAGCCTCTAGGTTCTGCCAATGAAAGTTAATCTGTGGTTC
>VFQT010004083.1_pt1 | contig 12588 bp, 14 predicted proteins | sample 3512381 | NCBI WGS metagenome assembly VFQT01 (sample SAMN10412376, study PRJNA504923) | tailings metagenome | isolation source: Relicate 2 Philex TSF3 active mining site | place: Philippines: Tuba, Benguet | collected 2017-08-29 | reverse complement strand
CCCTATCCTGAGAGCTTCGCGGCCGATCCTCCGGACTGACCGGCTGGACTGACCGACTGGCCGCGATCAGCAGCAGCGGCCGCCGCCCGAGCCATAGCGCGCCTGCTCGCGGTGGCGGAAGAACTCGACGCGCGTCATCACCACTCGTTCCGGATGATGCCGCCGCATATGCGCGAGATAGGCGTCGTACGACGTCTGCCCCACCATCAGCAGCGCGGTCTCGCGCAAGCGTGCGAACAGCTGGTTCATGCCGGGGCTCCCACGGCGGGCATGACCTCGCGGGCCAGCACGGCGTCGCTACGCCGCGCGGCGATGCAGGTCCGCACGGTGAAGGCCAGCAGCGACAGCACGACCAGCAGGAACAGCCCGCACAGCACCGCGTCCACGGTGTCGTTGAAGATGATGCTCCGCATCTCGGCCATCGATTTCGCCGGCGCAAGCAGCTCCCCGCGATCCGCCGCCGCGGAAAAACGCCGGGCGTGGGCGAGGAAGCCCACCGCCGGATCGGAGGAGAAGATCTTGAGGCTGCCCGCCGTCACCGTGCAGATCAGCAGCCACGCCGTCGGCAGCGCTGTCACCCAGGCATAGCGGTCCTGCTTCATGCGGAACAGCACCGCCGTGGCCAGCATCAGCGCCACCGCCGCCAGCATCTGGTTCGATATGCCGAACACGGGCCACAGCGTGTTCACGCCGCCGAGCGGATCGGTGACGCCCTGGTAAAGGAAGAAGCCCCAGGCTCCCACGCACAGCCCGGTCGCGATCACGCCGGGGGCAAGCGAACTGGTGCTGCGGAAGCTGGGGACGGCAAGGCCGATCAGGTCTTGCAGCATGAAGCGTCCCGCGCGCGTGCCGGCATCGACGGCGGTGAGGATGAACAGTGCCTCGAACAGGATCGCAAAGTGATACCAGAACGCCTTCATCGCGGGGCCGCCGACGACGTGGCTGAAGATCTCCGCCATCGCGACGGCCAGGGTGGGGGCGCCGCCGGTGCGCGAGATGATCGTGGTCTCGCCGACGTCGCGCGCCGCCTGCGTCAGGGTGTCGGCACTGACCGGGAAGCCCATCGCCGTCACCGCGCTTGCCGCGCTCGCGGGATCGGTTCCGATCAGCGCGGCCGGGCTGTTCATCGCGAAGTAGAGGCCGGGATCGAGGATAGAGGCTCCCACCAGCGCCATGATCGCCACGAAGGCTTCCATCAGCATCGCGCCATAGCCGATCAACGGCGCGTCGGTTTCGCTGGCGATGAGCTTGGGCGTCGTGCCGCTCGCGATCAGCGCGTGGAATCCCGACACGGCCCCGCAGGCGATGGTGATGAACAGGAAGGGGAACAGCGATCCTGACCAGACCGGCCCGCCGCCATCGACGAACTTGGTCAGCGCGGGCATCTGCAGCGGCGGCGCCATGATGACGATGCCGATCGCCAGCGCCACGATCGCGCCGATCTTGAGGAAGGTGGAAAGGTAGTCGCGCGGCGCCAGCAGCAGCCATACCGGCAGCAGCGAGGCAATGGCGCCGTAACCGACGAGGATCCAGCACAGCTGCACCGGCGTGAAGGTGAAGACCGGCCCCCAGACCGGCGACTGCGCCACATATTGTCCGAACACGATGGCCAGCATCAGGCCGACGAAGCCGGCGATGGATACTTCGCCGATTCGCCCGGGTCTGATCCAGCGCGTGTAGATACCCATCAGGATCGCCAGCGGCACCGTCGCCGCGACGGTGAACATGCCCCACGGACTCTCGGCCAGCGCCCGGACGACGATCAGGGCGAGCACGGCGAGGATAATGACCATGATCATGAAGGCGCCGATCAGCGCGATCGTGCCCGCCACCGGCCCCATCTCGAGCCGTACCAGCTCTCCCAGCGAGCGCCCGTCGCGGCGCATCGAGATGAACAGGACCATGAAGTCCTGCACCGCGCCCGCCAGGACCACCCCGGCGATGATCCACAGCGTGCCCGGCAGATAGCCCATCTGCGCCGCCAGCACTGGCCCCACGAGCGGCCCCGCTCCGGCGATAGCCGCGAAATGATGCCCGAACAGCACCCGGCGGTCAGTGGCGACGTAATCGAGCCCGTCCGCGCGATAGATCGCGGGCGTCGGCCTTGCCGGATCAAGGCGCATCACCGTGCGGCCGATGTAAAGCGCATAATAGCGGTAGGCGACCAGGAACGTGCCCACCGCCGCCATGACGATCCACAGCGAGTTGATCGGCTCGCCGCGCGAGAACGCGACCACGCCCAGCGACACCAGCGCGAGGAGCGCCATGACGATCCACGGGATATGTCTGATCACGGTTCCTCCCCCCGGAACCGCTTCGCGACTGCGGTCCGCTTCGTCTGTTGTGCCCCGCTTGATGCCAGCTTGGGGGCCGGAGCGGTAGGGCAAGTTGCCCGCGCGGCGATTATTCGATCGCGGCTTTCGGGATGTGGGTGATCCGGCAGGCCAGATCGGCTTCGCCCGAGGCGACGATGAAGTGTTCGCCGGCATCGGCGATGCCGGTGGTGAACACCACGTCGCGCACGTACATAAGGTCTTCCAGATCGCGGGTGAGGGCGGCGTTGGCTTCCAGCAGCGGCTGCTGGCTGGTCGCCAGCACGATCGAGGGGTCGTCGAGGTCGAGGAGCGACCAATAGGTCCGGTAGATGCCCACGATCTCCTTGGGCTCGACCCCATGCCATAGCGCGAGCCAGCCGCGCCTGCCGGAGATTTCCGCAAGCACCGGCGGCGCGCCGCCGCCCATGCGCGCGGTCGCCACGGTGCCGGAATGCGGACGAATGCCGGGCTTGATGTGCGGCCTCCAGTGCAGCGCGTCGGGCGAGGTCGCCAGGTTGATGGCCGGCCCCGCGCGCCATTCGCTATGCGGCGGATAGGCGAACCAGAGCGCCCCCAGCGGCCTTGTCTGGGCCCAATACTGGCCGCCGATAAGACCTTCGAAGATCAGCATGTCCTTGTTCTGGTGATCGAGCACGATGCCCTCGAAGGTCCAGTCGAGGGCGTTGTCCGAAACGTAGAGCGTGGTCGAATGACGCTCGGGGCTGACCGAGCAGGTCGTCATGAAGTAGCGGTCGCCCACCTTGCTGATCCGGGCATCCTCGACGCCATAACACTGATAGCTGCCTTGGGGCGCGATGGCCTTGTCGTAATGGGCGGCGACGATCTCCAGCCCGTCCGCGCTCATCTCGACCGGCAGCAGCCATGAGAGCGAGGTGAGGGCGAGGATCTTCCAGCCGCCGCCATGAAGCTCGAACTGTCGGGGATCGGCCGTGTCGGCCAGTTCGAGCGGCCAGGCATCAAGCACATAGCCCTCGTTCTCGTCCCAGCGGATCGAGTGCACATGGCCGTCGAAAATGGGCGTCCGCAACGCTTCGGCGACGCGCACCATCAGCAGCAGGTTGCCATTGGGCAGCCGCGTCATGCCGGGGTTGAACGCGCCGAGCACGTAAGTTCCGCACCAGCCCGGCGCATCGCGTGGGCGAGCGGGGATCGGCTGAGATCGACGTCGGCGGGCGTGAACACCAGCCGGTCTATGGCAAACTGGGGCATTGCGCGGTCTCCGGCAAAAGGCTGGGCAGTCGGGGAACGGGCTCGGCTTAGCCGGGTTCCACGTCAACAGGGGATATGCGGAAACATCGCGGCTGGCAGGGGGTTTTGAGGTTTATGAGTTCACCAGCCGATATCGTCCGCAAGTCCTTGCCCGGCCAGTTCGTCGTGGGCTGGAAAGTTGGCGCGGGAGCGCGCGCCGACCTCCTGCGGCGTTTTCCTCCGTGCTTCGAGAACGTGATTGCCGACCACGTCACCCTGATGCCGAATGTCTCGGAGCACGGAGCCGTGCCTCCCTGGGTGGCCGCCGAGATCGTAGGCCATGTTGACGACGGCGCGGGGGTGCAGGCTCTGGTGATTGCCATCGACGGGCGGACCGACCGGCCCGATGGCGGAACCTATCACATCACCTGGTCGCTGGCCGCCGGACGCGAGGCCCGGGAAAGCAACGATGTGCTCGCGGACCGGAACTGGAAGCGGCTCGATCATCCGGTGCCGGTCCCGCTGGAGCCTGCGCTGTTCCGTTGAACCAACAACTGCGCGATCCGCAGCAGGGGGGCACCCATCGCGATCTGCTGTCCCTCGGCGAGCGAACGATGCGGTTCCATTCCCCGTGGCACGAGCAGCACGATCGTCGAACCGTGCTCGAACCAGCCCATTTCGTCGCCTTTCCTGAATCGGGCATCGCTTGCGATGCGGTCGCGCCGGAGCGAGCGCAGATTGCGAGTCGGGTCGATGAAGGGCAAGCGGATGCTGGCGACCAGCACGGCGGCGACCGGCACCATAACGATCCGTCCCCGGCCACCGTCCAGCTTCACGGTGATCGGCGCGCGCTCGTTCTTGCAGAACAGCCGCTCGATGCGTTTGAGCGCGATCGGATTGACGTTCCAGGTATCGCCCGCGAGATAGCGGACCTCCTCGACGGTGAGGTCGTAGGGGGCGTGGAAACGATGGTACATGCCCGCCGTGAGGCGCAGCGTTACATACCAGCCGTCGCGAAACTCCTCCGCCGCCGCCGTATCGCCGAGCAGATCGGCGATGGCATAAGGAAAACCCTTGATCTGGTAGGCTTGCCCCTCGTGGACTCGCCCGAGAGCGCCGACGATAGCGTCGCAGGGCGAGGTGATCACGGCCGGGTCGGGATCGACTTGCCTCGCACCGGGCTTCAGCCCGCGAATAAACGCCGCGTGCAGGCTGCGGAAGCGATTTTCGGACGCATCTGTCAGATCAACGTCACAGAACAGGCGCCATAGAGCGATCGATGCGTGGCGTACGACAGGAAGCTCGATCCGGCTGAACCAGCCCATGAAGCGGGTCAGCGCCAGGCGCGGTATGCGGTTGGTGAGCAGGAAGTTGATGTCTTCCTGACTGACCGCGCGCTTTATGGCGGTGCGCAGGCTCATGCGATGCTCCTGTCCCGCCAAAAGGGGGATCGATCGTGAAGTTGAAGAACATGGCCGCGGCCATTCTGGGAGCCGCCGTGGTCGGCGGCGTCGCCGCGAACAAGGCGCAGGCGCGGCTGCGGCTCTCGCGCGCCAAGCATCCGTCGCTCGCCGGGCATGTGCGGATGGGCAAGCGGATCGCGGGCCTGATGCCGCGCTATGTTTTCGACGCCAACGAGTTCTTCCGTGCCGACGATCCGCCGGAGCTGGTCGAGGCCAAGCGCCGGGCCGCGCTCGGCCGGCTTTCCAACCTCTATCATCAGCGCTTCAAGCTTTCCGCCGCGCGCACTGCCGAGGTGAGGGATTCGCTCCCCGACGTCGCCTTTACCGGCGCATACCGGGTGCCGTTCCAATTCAGCCCGATCGTTCGCGAGCGGCTGCCCACCGGCACGTTCCTCGCGTCCTCGCAGGGCGTCACGCTGACCGATCTCGATGGCAACAGCTTCTACGACCTTACCGGCTCGTACGGGGTGAACCTGCTCGGCACCGACGTCTACCGCCGCATGATCGCGGAAGGCGCGGAGACGGCCGACGCGCTCGGCCCGGTGCTGGGCGGCCTGCACCCGGTCGTTGCCGATAACGTGCGGCGCCTGAAGGCGATTTCCGGGCTGGATGCGGTCTCGTTCCACATGTCCGGCACCGAAGCGGTGATGCAGGCGGTGCGGCTTGCGCGCTATCATACCGGCCGCACGCACCTCGTGCGGTTCGCGGGCGCCTACCATGGCTGGTGGGGCGATGTGCAGCCGGGGATCGGCAACCCGGTACCGGCGGACCATACTTACACCCTGTCCGACATGAGCGAGCGCAGCCTGCAAGTGCTGGCGACGCGCAGGAACATCGCCTGCGTGCTGGTCAATCCGTTGCAGGCGCTGCATCCGAACAAGTCCGCGCCCGGCGATTCGACGCTGGTGAGCGCGCGGCAGGGCGGACGCGTAGATCGCGAAGCCTACGCGGCCTGGCTCAAGCGGCTGGCCGGGGTCTGCCGCGCCAATGGCATCGTGCTGATCATGGACGAGGTGTTCACCGGCTTCCGCCTGGCACCGGGCGGAGCCTGCGAATATTTCGGCGTCGCTCCGGACATGCTCACTTACGGCAAGACGCTCGGCGGCGGGCTTCCGGTAGGGGTGCTCTGCGGCAGCGCCGCGCTGATGAAGCGCTATCGCGAGGACCGGCCGGCCGACATATGTTTCGCGCGCGGCACGTTCAATTCGCATCCCTATGTGATGGGCGCGATGGACGCTTTCCTGCGACACATGGAAACGCCCGAGGCGTGCGCGCTCTACGATGGCCTCGACGAGCGCTGGGATGGCCGCGCGGCCGCACTCAACGCCCGCCTGGAGGACGCCGGCGTGCCCGTGCGCCTCGGCAATCTCGGCACGATCTGGACGGTGAACTACACGCAGCCTTCGCGCTATCACTGGATGTTCCAGTACTACCTGCGCGCCGAGGGGCTGGCGCTGAGCTGGGTCGGCACCGGCCGGCTGATCTTCAGCCTCGCTTATTCCGATGCCGATTTCGCCGTCGTGGCCGACCGCTTTGTGGCCGCCGCCCGCGGCATGGCCGAAGGCGGCTGGTGGTGGAACCCGGGAGCGGGCGCGCTGCGGCGGGGGCTGATCCGCGAGGTGCTCACGCACCGCAGGAACCGGGATTGAGCGAGGACGGCGGAGCGATCAGCCCAGCCGCGCCGGACGCCAGGCGAGGGCCTTACGGGCAAGCTGAACCGGCGCGCCGCTATAGAGCTTGGCGTCGTTGAACGGATCGGTGACGATCTTGGCCGCCCATACCAGCCCGGTTTCCACATCGCGGATGAAGAACAGGTGCACGGTCCGGAACAGCAGCCCGCCGACGCCGAGCGCGAGCCACATCAGGCCCACGTTGCGGAGGAACTCCACGGGACCGGTGTGAGCGGTCAGCAGGCCGAACAGCGTGGGATCGATCAGCAGCGGCACCGGGCAGAGCAGCCACAGCGTCATCAGCACGACCTTGCGGTGCAAGTTGTACCCGACCTTGATCTCTTCCTTGTACTCGTGCGTCGCCTGGTTGACGGCGTCGTACCCCTTGGGCTCGAAGAAGAAGTGCCCCGCCTGCCGGCTGGTCATCGCTACGCCCCAGGCCAGCAGCGCCGCCAGCGCCGGGTCGCGCCAGAGCAGCACGTAGGCGATGATGAAAGTCGTGGCACTCACGAAGTGCAGGCTCTGGTTGACCAGGCTATGATGATAATAGCGGTGGTCGTCCCAGCGTTGTTCCTGGAGCTGCGCGCGAAAGCGGTTCATGTGAAGACCCATGTTGAGTGGCGGACGGACTGAAGGCTAGCCGGGGAGCTTGCCGTAGCGGATCAGCGAGAAGTGGCCGAGCGGCGGCAGCGGCGCGCGTTCGATCAGGCGCATATCGGGCCTCTCCGCCGCCCATGCCTCGTAACGGCTCCACGGAAACTGCGTGCGCCAGCCGAGCCGGCTCGTTACCGGCATCAGCACGCGCTCAAACTGGCTGCGAAGGCCGTCGTCCGCGCCGATCCGGGTGGTGATGATGATCTCGCCGCCGGGCCGGACCACGCGGGCGAACTCGTCGAGCGCGCGTTCGGGGTTGGGCACGGCGGTGACGACATATTGTGCGACGACCGCGTCGAAGCTGCCGGTTTCATAAGCGAGGTTCTCGGCGTCCATCACCGCCAGCTCCTCGACGTTGGTGAGGCCCAGCTTGCGCACGCGCTGACGGGCCTTTTCGAGCATGGCGTCGGCGATGTCGATGCCTACGACGCGGCTGGACGGCTTGTACTGCGGCAACGAGATGCCGGTTCCGACGCCCACTTCCAGAATCCGACCGCCGACGCGATCCGCCGCAAGCACCGCTTCGCGGCGCCCGGTCTCGAACACGCCGCCGAAAAACATGTCGTAGATCGGTGCCCATCGGTCATAGGCCGCCGCCACGGTATTCGTCTGCATCGCAACTGACATGCAGTCCTCCTGTCAAGGGCAGGTCATGAACGCGCAATGTTTCACATCCGCGTCAGTTGGCTGCCGCATCGGGCAAATGTGACGTACAGCGCCCCGAACGCAGGCTGAGGCCAGGCACATGCCGAGCATCCTCCTTCAGGCTGCCGTACGCAGGCGCCGGGCAATGCCGGCGTAGTCGGCGAACAGATCCTCGAAGTGATCGGTCATGGTCCGCGGGCGGGGGAGCGGGCGTTGCGGTGTCCTGACCAGGATATGCCCGATGGCTTCGGACGCCGAGAGCGCATCACCTGCCCGGTAGGCGATGCCCGCGCCGTCGCGCGCGTGATCGGCGGCGCCGCCCTGATCGGGCACGATCACCGGCACGCCACAGGCGCGCGCCTCGGCGGCGACCATACAGAACGTTTCGGAGGTGCCCCCGTGCACCAGCGCATCGGCGCTGGCGAGAATCGTCGCGAACTTGATGCGGTCCCGTTCGGGCGGCAACACGCAGATGTGCGGATTGCCGGCGATCCGCTTGACGAGGCGGGTCTGCGCGCCGCCATGACCGAGGATCAGCAGCCCGATGGGACGGTCGAGGCTGGCGCGCATCACCGCGTCGATCACCACCGGCCAGCGCTTCTCCGCGCAGAGCCGGCCGACGCCGACCAGCAGGTGCGCGCTTTCCTCGAGGCCGCACTGCCTCAAAAGCGCCCGCCTCACCTCCGCGTCCCGGCGCTCGGGGCGGAACAGAGCGGTATCGACGCCCATCGGATGCAGCGCGGTATGGGCGACGCCGCCGCTCGCGAGCCGCTCGCGCAAGTCGCCGCTCGCGCAGATCACGCGGTCGTATGAACGGCCCAATGTCCGCAGATGGCGCCAGAGGAACTCGACCCGGCGATCGATCGATTCGCGCGTGAGCCAGGGTTCGAGCCAGCGGTAGGCGTAAACGGAAAAGGGATCGTGGTGCATCACCAGCGATCGCGGCGCATGCCCCGGCCAGCGCGCCACGAAGCTGGGGCTGCGCCAGGGCGAGGCGACCTCGACGAAATCGGGTGACAGCTGGTCGAGCGCGGCATGAAGCGCCGCCTCGTCCGCGAAGTACCAGTAGTTGCGGTCGACCGGCAGGCGGGGTGAGGGGATCGTGACGATGCGCGCCATCGGGCCGTGCTCGATCACGGCGCGCTCGTCACCCGGCGCCAGGACGACGATCTCGTGGCCGAGCTGGGGACCGATCCGCAGCTTCTGCTCGATGTAGGTGCGCACGCCTCCGCCGTGGGGAGAATAGAACGCGCAGACATCGACGATCTTCATCGGCGGCGCCATGAATCGAAGAGATCGAGCAACCCGAATGCCCCTCCGATAGCGACGTGCGCCACGATCACCAGTCCGCCGATCATCGCCATCAGGCTGGCCAGCTGCGCGTCGTGGCCAAGCAGGATGATGCCGAGCGCGGCGAAGGCGACGTCCTTGTTGGGGACGAGCGGCAGGCGCGAGACGAGCATTCGCAGCGTGGAAAGCACTAGCCACTGCGAAAGCGCGACATGCGGCAGCGCCAGATGCCAGAGCCACGCGCCCAGCCCGACCTTGCCGACGATCCGCAGCCCGTGCACCAGCGCGATGAAGCGCAGGTCGCTGGCCGGAAGCGAGAACAGCTTGTGCCGCAGCAGGAGCACCGCGAACGAGCTGACCAGCACCACCGCCAGCGCGATGAGCGTGGTCTGCATGCCCATGCCGAGCGCGCCCGAAAGCAGGAGCGGCAGGACGGTCGCCAGCAGCAGCAGCGTGGCGATGTTGCCGGTCAGTGCCGACAGGATGGTGACGTCCTTGATCGCTCCGAAGGGGGCTGCCCGCATGTTCATATGGCTGCGTGCCCAGGCGTAGAACTGCGCCTCGCCCAGGTATCCCAGCAAAAGCTCGTTGGTGACCATCTTGCGCAGAAGCGCGGCGGCGCCGGCGGCGGGTATCCGCCACAGCTTGCGGTAAATCACCCATTCGCTGGCCGGGCCGGTGAGATACCAGGCGGCAAAGACCGCCCAGAAGCCAAGGCCTGACGGGATCGTCCCGGCGACGCGCTCAAGGTCGAACCCGCGTATCTGGTATGTCGCGGCGATCAGCACCGCGAGCGACACCAGCGCGCTGAAGACGGCGGCCAGACGCGACGACGGCCGTTCGATTACATTCAGCACGCTCTTCAAGGCGCCCCGTCCGCCGTCGCCAGCGAGGCTGCTTTCGTGCATTGAGGGCGCCTCTTGAGTATCGTTCACCGGGTGCCGGAACTTGAGTTCGCCGCTCCTGCACCGCGGATGTTACAAGTCGATGAGAGCTTCGTGACGGTTTGACGTTGATCGCCGGGCGTGGCTTCGCCGTCACGTCATCGCTTTGTCACCGCGCAGCTCTAACCGCATGGTCCTGACCGAGAAGCCGCTTGAGCGACGAGGTGCCGATTGCCTGCTACGCGATGGACGGTCGTCGTCCCGGTCTACAACGAGCGAGACTTCCTGCCTCGCACGCTCCTGTCACTGGCCGATCAGGCGGTACCAGCCACGATCATCGTCGTGGACAACGGCTCGACCGATGATTCCGTCGAGCGCGCGAAAGCGATCGCGAGCGAGCGGGGGCTCGACGCGCTGTTCCTGCATGAGCGATGTCCTGGACAGGTTCACGCGCTCAAGCGCGGAATCGACACCGCCGAAAGCGAGTTCGTGGCGGTCTGCGACGCCGACACCTGGTATCCCCCGCACTACCTTATGCAGGCGGAGCGTCTGTTCGACACGCACGGCGAAACCTGCGTCGCGGTGGCGAGTTGCGACCTTCCCGACAGCGGAGGCTGGGGCGCCCGGTTTGTCGCCTGGCATAAGCTTGCGGCGGCATGGCTGATGCCACGACAGAACCACACGAGCGGCGCGGGGCACTGCTTCAGGCTGGCCGTGCTGAAGGCCGCCGGCGGCTACGATGCCGAAATCTGGCCTTACGTCCTGAAGGACCATGAGCTCATCCAGCGGGTGTTGCAGCATGGTTCGCAGAAATACCATCGCGATATGTGGTGCCTGTCCTCGCGCAGGCGCCGCGACCGCTCGGCAGTGCGCTGGACCGTCTTCGAGCGGCTGCTTTACCACACGACGCCGTTTCGTTGGCGAACGGGCCTGTTTCATCAATTTCTGGCGCCGCGCTTCGCGGCGAGGGGGCTCAAGGATACGGCGCTGCGGCTTCGCCCATGGGAGCATGAGCCGCAGGCTTCCGCTTGAGCCCTCGCTAAGTCTACGCTGGACGCTTCAATGCGTGGCGGGCGATGGGACGACCGTCGGCTTGCGTTTTTCCGCTGCCTTGCCGGCGGACCAGTCGCGATCCAGCAAGTCCTTCAACGGTTGTTCCAGTCGCTCGGCCAGGGCGACCGCGACACCGCCGACCGCCATCGAGATGAGCGGCTTCGCCGCGTCCGCCGGGGCGACCTTCAAGAGCTTGTTCAACGTCTTGCGAGCATCCTTGGGCAGCTTCACGCCCAGCAGGCGCTTGGGGAGCTTGAGCTTCTTGTTCTTCTTGGCCATCGATCTCATCCTCGTCGTGCGGCACGCGAAGCGCTGCCTTACGTAGACGCCTCTGGCGACTTATCGTTCCCCTCTCGGCTCTCGCTTTAGCGCGTCGGGCTTGTGCGCCGCGCGCTTGCCTTCATCGGTTTCGACGATGAACTGCGGCTCGGCCCGGGAGGCCGCCGCCTTGTGCCCTTTGATGGTGGCGGGGCTGGTGATCTTCTTTACGATTTCGCCATGGGCTTCCCCGCCGTGGCTTTTCCAGCTGACGCGATCGCCGTTCTTCAAGGTTTTGGGCATTGCCGTCTCCTTTGGTGGGAAGACGCCTTCACCCGCCAAGTCGTTCCAATCTTGCCGGGGTCGCGGCAATGCGGTTGAAGGCGCTGCCGCGAAACCCCATCTGAGCGGCGCGGCATGAGCAGGGCCGCTCTATGAGTATCCCGGATGACTTCCCCGCATCAATCGCCCGCCGCGCAGTTCCGCCGCATGATGAAGTGGATCGTCGTCATCGCCGCGCTCATGGTAGCCGGCGCGCTCGCGTTTCTCGCCTCGATGGGCGACCTGACCATCCACATGGTGATCGCCACTGTAGCCGGAACCTTCCTGTCCGTGCTGCTGGGCTGCGGCCTGTTTGCGCTGGCCTTCTTCAGCGACAAGAGCGGGCACGACCAGTCGGTGTCCGACAGCACCCAGCGCCGCGAGCGCGACGACGGCTGACGCGGGAGCGGCGGTGCCGCTTGACCGGCAGGGCGATCGCGCGTAAGGGCCCGCCATTCGGCCGGACTCGAAAGCTTTCGGCACGAAATTTAGAGCTGAACATTGCCGGTGAGCGCGCGAGAGGCCTTGGTCGCTCATGCAGCGTAATCCGTCAAAGTAACCCGGCGCCGTCCGGGTGGAGCGTTTTCGGCTCACGATGCGCGGTGCGGGATATGTCTCCGCCGCCTGCTGCCCGTTCGGCGGCGCATTCGTGAGAACGCATCTCTCCATCCAGCCCAAGTGCCACGCCATGGCGGCAATCCCGTCGCCATGGGAAATACAGGTGAAGAGTACTTCATGCCGACGATCAACCAGCTGATCCGCAAGGGTCGCGTACCGCAGAAGGCCAAGTCGAAGGTCCCTGCGATGGAGCAGAACCCGCAGAAGC
>VFQT010004081.1_pt1 | contig 12589 bp, 9 predicted proteins | sample 3512381 | NCBI WGS metagenome assembly VFQT01 (sample SAMN10412376, study PRJNA504923) | tailings metagenome | isolation source: Relicate 2 Philex TSF3 active mining site | place: Philippines: Tuba, Benguet | collected 2017-08-29 | reverse complement strand
GGTCGCCGCCGTCGATGCGGAGGACAAGCTCGCCGCCTATCGCAACTGGCTGGGCGTCATTCGCGGCGATCTTAGCGACACGTTCGAGAAGGGCGGCAAGCAACTCACCCGCGCGCTGAACGGCGACCGCGAGTGGAAGGCCGGGGATGGTTCGCAGCTTGTGCTGCCGGGCCGCAGCCTCATGTTCGTTCGCAACGTCGGCCACCTGATGACCAATCCGGCGATCCTCCTGCCGGACGGCGGTGAAGTGCCGGAGGGGATCATGGATGCGGTGATCACCAGCGCCATCGGCGCACACGACGTGCGCGGCCTGGGCAAATACCGCAACAGCCGCGAAGGCAGCATCTACATCGTCAAGCCCAAGATGCACGGGCCGGAGGAAGCGGCCTTCACCAACGACCTGTTCGATGCCGTGGAAGACCTGCTCGGCCTTGCCCGGCACACGATCAAGGTCGGCGTCATGGACGAGGAGCGCCGCACCAGCGCCAACCTCGCCGCCTGCATCCATGCGGTGAGGAACCGCATCGTCTTCATCAACACCGGCTTCCTCGACCGCACGGGCGACGAGATCCACACGTCGATGCGCGCCGGGCCGATGATCCGCAAGAACGACATGAAGAGTTCCGCCTGGATCGCCTGCTATGAAAAGCGCAACGTGGCGATCGGCCTGAAACACGGGCTCTCGGGCCGGGCGCAGATCGGCAAGGGCATGTGGGCCGCGCCGGACCGGATGGCGGCGATGATGGCGGAGAAGACCGTGCATCCAAAGGCCGGCGCCAACACCGCCTGGGTGCCGTCGCCCACCGCCGCGACGCTCCATGCGATGCACTATCACGATATCGATGTGTTCGACGTCCAGCGCGAGCTTGCTGGACAGCCGGTGCCCGGCCTCGACGATCTGCTTACGGTGCCACTGGCTGGCGGCGTCAACTGGTCGGACGAGGAAGTCCGCGCCGAGCTGGACAACAATGCGCAGGGGCTGCTCGGCTATGTCGTGCGCTGGATCGACCAGGGCGTGGGCTGCTCGAAAGTGCCGGACATCAACGACGTTGGCCTGATGGAAGACCGCGCGACGCTGCGTATTTCGTCGCAGCATATGGCCAACTGGCTGCTGCACGGCGTCTGCAGCGAAGCGCAGGTGATGGATTCGCTCAAGCGGATGGCCGCCAAGGTCGATGCCCAGAACGCGGGCGATCCGCTCTATGAACCGATGGCAGGCAACTGGGACAAGAGCATGGCTTTCCAGGCGGCCTGCGACCTGGTGTTCAAGGGCGTCGAGCAGCCCAACGGCTATACCGAGCCGCTGCTGCATGCCTGGCGCCAGCGCAAGAAGGCGGCCTGAGCAAATATTTCCTTTTCACCGCGATCGGCTATCACTCGCACGCGAGGATGTGAGCGAGGGATAGCCGATGAGCGAGACTGCGCCGGGCGAACGGGCGAGGCCGAAAGAGCGCTCGCCGGGGATGAAGCTGTTGCTGGCGGCGCTCATTGGGCTGGTGCTGATCATTCCGCTGATGATGGTCTATGCGCTGGTCTGGGATCGTCAGGAGCAGTCGCAGACCGCGCAGTCCTCGATCAACGCCGGCTGGGGCGGGCCGCAGGTGGTTGCCGGGCCGGTGATCGTGGTGCCGTTCCGCACCACGCAGACGCAGAACGAGCAGATCGACGGCAAGGCGGTGAGCCGCATCGTCGAGGTGGAGAAATACCTCTATATCTCACCCGTGGACAATCGCGTCGCGACCACGCTCAAGCCCGAGGAGCGGCGCAAGTCGATCTACCGCAGCGTGTTGTACGAAGCGGACATCAAGGGCAGCGCTCGCTTCGCGCTCCCGGCCGATCTGCCGCGCTTCGGCGTGACGCGCGAGCGGCTCCTTTGGGACCGCGCCGAACTGCGGATGGGCGCGTCCGATGCGCGGGGGCTGACCAAGGGCGGCACGCTCGTGGCCAACGGCCAGGCACTCGGCGTGCAGCCGGGGAAGGGGCCGGGCGCCACTGGCGGGCAGGGGTTTTTCGCGTTCCTGTCATGGACGGGCGAGGGGGTTCTGACGGTCGAGTACGGCTTTGGCCTGCGCGGCAGCCGTTCGCTTAGCCTTGTGCCGCGCGGCGGGCAGACGCGCTGGAGTGTCAGCTCCAGCTGGGTGAACCCCAGTTTCAGCGGCGCGTTCCTGCCCGAGAAGCCATCGATGTCGGACAAGGGATTCAAAGCGAACTACACGGTGGACAAGCTGGCGCTGGGCCAGGCCCCGGTAGCCATGGAAGACCCCGGCCCGCCCGTGATCGAGCAAGGCGGTTTCGATTATGCCAGCCGCGAGGCAGCGGTGACCGCCGTCTCGTCCTCGGCCAGCACCGCGTCGGGAAGTGCCGTCGAAGTGATTTCGGGACAGGCGCGCGCCGTCACCGTCGGGCTGGTCGAGCCGGTGAACCTCTACAGCAAGGTCGATCGCTCTGTGAAATACGGCTTCCTGTTCATTGGCTTTACCTTCCTGGCGTTCCTGCTGTTCGACATCGTCGGCGGTGCCAAGGTGGCGGCGGCGGAATATCTGCTGACCGGCGCCGGGCTGGTGCTGTTCTTCGTGATGCTGCTCGCCTTCGCCGAAGTGATCGGGTTCACCACGGCTTATCTGGTCGCGAGCGCCGCGGTGATTGGCCTGCTGACGGCTTACAGCGCCGCCGTGCTCAAGAGCTGGAAGCGGGCGCGGTTCATCGGCGCCTTGCTGGTCGGGCTGTATGCGCTGCTGTTCGTGCTGCTCAATCTGGAGGCGTGGTCGCTGCTGATCGGCTCGGTGTTGCTGTTCCTTGCACTTGCCGGCGTGATGTATGCGACCCGCAACGTCGACTGGACGAACGTCGGGCGGCGGGAGCAGGCGGGGGGAGAAGGGCTTCCGCCGGTGCCCGCCTGACCGGAAAGGCAAGCGTCAGGGCGAGGTGTCGCCTCGCCCCCGTAAAGAAGCGAATCTAGCGCTTATCCGAGACTTTGCGTGCCTGATTGTCACTCGTGGGCGGCACTGTCTCGCCGCGAAGGTCTGCGGCGCGCTGGGCATAGACCTCAGCGGTGGCGGATCGCGCGGGATAGCGGCAGCCGCGGGCCTGGCCCACGCCCTTGAGGAACGAGCGCCGGGCAACACCCGCCTGGATCGCGGCCTGCAGCAGGCGTTGCTGCTTGTTCGCACCCGAAATTTCGCGGATCACACCGCGAAATGGAATGAACGCGCCGACCACCGACTGGGCTACCCGTCCTGCGCTGGGGCCGCGGCCTTCTCCCTGGGGTAAATCGATGTCGTCGCCAAGGACGGCATCGAACTGGCCGATTTCGGCCGCGATCTGGCTGCATCGGCCAAGCCCGGAGAGCGCATAGGGCCGCTCTTGGGCGGCAATCAGCAGCGCGGGAATTTCGTCCTTCTTGAGGTTGAGATCGGTGACCGGCGTCGTCGCGACATCGGCCGCCGTGACTTCCTGGTCGGTGATCGGTCGTTCGGGCTGCTGGGCGAAAGCGGGAAACGCTGCCACGGTCGCAAGTAACGTAAGCCATCTGGCGCTGCGCATCGCGATTTTCTCCATGGCAATCGCCGTAGCTGTGGCGGTTATTGCCTCAGGTCGGAGAACGTGTCGCAGTCGTCCTCGTTCCCGGACTCAAGCCCCTTGCGGAGCCATTCCATCCGCTGCGCGCTTGAACCATGCGTGAACGACGCTTCCACCGGCCGCCGACCGGCGTTTTTCATCAGCGTGTCGTCGCCGATCGAGTGCGCCGCCTGCATGCCTTCCTCGACATCGCCGGGCTCGATCCTGTCCTTGTTGCGGGCGGCCCAGACGCCGGCGTAACAATCCGCCTGAAGCTCCATCCGAACTTGCAGGTTGTTGGCGCGATCGGGGTTCTGCTGCTGCGCGCTGCGGATCTGCTCGGACAGGCCGGTCACGGTCTGGACATGATGTCCGTATTCGTGCGCCATCACATAAGCGCGCGCGAAGTCGCCGCCGGCGCCGAGGCGCTGCTCCATCTCGCGGTAGAAGTCGGTGTCGATGTAGATGCCGTTGTCGCTGGGGCAGTAGAACGGGCCCATCGCGCTCTGCGCCGTGCCGCAGCCGGAGCGGCCCATCTGCGAATAAAACACCAGCTTGGGCGGGGTGAACTGTATCCGGGATTGCTCGAAGATCGGGCGCCATGTCTGGTTGAGCGAGGACAGCGCATTGCAGGTCTCTCGGCTCACCGCATCGACGCTGCAGCTTTCGCTGACCGATGTGCCGCCGCGCGTGTCCGCCGGCGCTGGCTGCTGCTGCGCCTGTTCGATACCGCCCAGCATCTGGGTCGGGTCGATGCCGAACACGAGAGCGCCGATGATTGCGATGACCAGGGTGCCGCAGCCGATACTGCCGCCGCGCATACCGATCGGCAGCCTGCCGCCGCGCTGATCCTCGATATTGACATCGCGTGGATCGAAATCGTCGAGACGCATCTTTCACCCCTCCTTCGTGCCGGCTTGCGCAGGGCCTCTTGCGAGTGCGAAAGTGCACCAAGTCCAGAAACTAACGGAGTCGAGAATGTTCCTGCAAGGAAAGCGTGCTCTCATTACCGGCTCGACCTCAGGAATAGGTCTCGCCATCGCGCGAGCCTTGCGGGCGGAGGGAGCCGAGGTGGTGCTGTCCGGCCTGGGCGAGCCGGGGGCGATCGCCGCGCTCTGCGAGGAACTGGGCGCCCGCCATGCATCGGGCGATCTCTCGCGCCGCGACGGGGTCGAGGCGGTCATGGCCGAAGCGGGCGCGATCGACATCCTCGTCAACAATGCCGGGATGCAGCATGTCGCGCCGATCGAGGAATTCCCGGTCGACAAGTGGGACAAGATCATCGCGCTCAACCTGACCGCCGCATTCGACACCAGCCGCCTCGCCGTGCCGCACATGAAGGCGGCCGGCTGGGGGCGGATCATCAACGTGGCGAGCGCGCATTCGCTGACCGCATCGCCGTTCAAGTCCGCCTACGTGGCGGCCAAGCATGGCCTGGCGGGCCTAACCAAAACGCTGGCGCTGGAACTCGCCACGCACGGGGTCACCGCGAACTGCATCAGCCCGGGCTATGTCTGGACCCCGCTCGTCGAAAACCAGATCCCCGACACGATGAAGGCGCGGAACATGACGCGCGAGCAGGTGATCGACGAAGTGCTGCTCGTGCGCCAGCCGACCAGGCGCTTCGTCCAGCCAGCGGATGTTGGCGCGACGGCGGTGTTCCTGTGCCGCGAAGAGGCGTCCAACATGAACGGGTCCAACATCAGCATGGATGGTGGCTGGACCGCCGAATAGCGTCGCTTTTTGCGCCACTGTTAATCTTGCTGACACCTCTCCATCGTGTAGGTTGTCACGATGAACAGGGGCTCTACGGCGATAATCCGTTTACTGGCGCTGTGCCTCGGCGCGACGCTGACGCTTGCCCCGGTGCAGGCGGCGCCCCGGCGTGACGCGGCGCTCGAAGCGCAGCTGCTTGCCCATATCCGCGTGCTTGCCAGCGAGGAATTCCAGGGGCGCGAGCCGGGCACCGAAGGCGAGGCGAAGACGCTGCGCTATCTTGGCCGCCAGTGGTTCGAGATCGGGCTGGTGTCCGGCACGAACGATCCGGGGCACGAGTGGTTCGCCCCGGTCACGCTGATCGCGCGGGAAGCGGATTCTTCCGCCGCGCAGTTTACTCGCAAGGGGCGGCGGCAGTACGTGCCGCGCGATGCGGTGCTTGCGCTTACTTCGGGCAAGCGCAGCCTCGTCAAGGACGCGCCTTTGCTGTTCGTGGGACGTGGCGCGGGACCGGCGCCATCGCGCAACGAGCTGGCCGGCCGGGTGGCGCTGCTGCTTGACGGCGGTTTGGACGATAGCCAGCGCCAGAACGCTTTGCTGGCCGCCGGGGCTTCGGCGGTGCTGACCGTCCTCGACGGCGACCGCACGCTGGAGAACGTTGCCGCGCGTCGCAAGCGGTCGGGCTACGCGCTTGCCAGCGACGAGATCGGAGGAGACCTTGAGGCGTTCATCACGCCCTATGGCATGGAGCGCCTGCTACATGGCAGCGGCAAGTCGCTCGCGAACCTCAAGGCGGATGCGGCGCGGCCGGACTTCGTGCCGCAGCAGCTCGATCTGGGAGCGACGCTGGAGGCCACCACGCGCGAAACCACGATCCGCACGCACAACCTGATCGGCAAGATTCCGGGTCGCCGGCCGGATACCGGGGCGGTGCTGTTCGTGGCGCACTGGGATCACTTCGGCATCTGTGGAGAGCCGCCGGCGGAGGACGTGACCTGCAACGGTGCCATCGACAACGCCAGCGGCCTCGCCGCGCTTACCGAGATCGCCCGGCGGGTGGTGCGGGCGCCGCAGCTCGATCGCGACATCTATTTCCTGGCCACCACCGCCGAGGAACTGGGGCTGCTGGGCGCGCATGCCTTTGCCGAAAACCCGCCGCTCCCGCTCAAGCAGATCGTGGCCGCGTTCAATATCGATAGCGTCGCCATTGCTCCCGCTGGCTCGCCATTGGCGATCGTCGGTCGTGGCATGACCCCGCTCGATGCGCGGATCGCCCAGGTGGCAAAGCGCGAAAAGCGGCGGCTGATCGATGGGGACGCCGCCAATGCCTATGTGAAGCGGCAGGACGGCTGGGCGCTGCTCCAGCACGACATCCCCGCGGTCATGGTGACCAGCGCCTATTCCGACCTCGCGCGGATGGAAAAGTTCTTCGAGGGCGATTACCACCGCCCGAGCGACGATCTGAACCGCTCGCTCGAGCTGGGCGGCGCCGGCGAAGACGTTGCGTTTCACGTCGCGCTCGCCCGTTACTTCGGCGATTCGCGCCGGGTGCCACCGACCCGCATGTGACTTTTGCCGGTGGGACTAGCCGTATCGCCCCGGCTTGATTACATGGGCCGCCACGATTCTTGACCCAGAGGCACAGTGGCGCACATGGAAATCCCCCTCGGCCTGACCTTCGATGACGTCCTGCTGCGTCCGGCCGAGTCCGATATCCTGCCCAGCCAAGCCGACACTCGCACGCGCCTGACGCGTACCATCGGACTCAATATCCCCGTCATCTCGTCGGCGATGGACACCGTGACCGAGGCCGACATGGCGATCGTCATGGCGCAGATGGGTGGCCTCGGCGTGCTTCACCGCAACCTGTCGATCGAAGAGCAATGCGCGGCCGTTCGTGCCGTGAAGCGCTTCGAAAGCGGCATGGTCGTCAATCCGATCACGATCGCACCCGACGCTACTCTGGGCGACGCGCAGGCATTGATGCTGGCCAACCGCATCAGCGGCATTCCGGTGGTGGAAGCCTCGGGCAAGCTCGTGGGTATCCTGACCAACCGCGACGTGCGGTTCGCCGACAACCCGGCGCAGCCGGTGCGAGAGCTGATGACGCACGAGAACCTTGCGACCGTGCAGCTCGGCGTCGGTCAGGAAGAGGCCAGACGCCTGCTGCACCAGCGCCGGATCGAAAAGCTGCTGGTGGTCGATGACGATTTCCGCTGCATCGGCCTGATCACGGTGAAGGACATCGAGAAGGCGGTAACCTTCCCCAACGCCACCAAGGATTCCGCCGGGCGCCTGCGCGTGGCGGCCGCGACGACGGTGGGCGACAAAGGCTTCGACCGCACCGAGGCGCTGCTGGCCGCCGAGTGTGACGTGATCATCATCGACACCGCTCACGGCCACAACCGCGACGTCGCGCGCGCGGTGGAGCGGGTCAAGAAGCTGTCGAATTCGGCGCAGGTCATCGCCGGCAACGTCGCAACGGCCGAGGCGACGCGCGCGTTGATCGATGCCGGGGCGGACGCGATCAAGGTCGGCATCGGGCCGGGTTCGATCTGCACCACACGGATCGTCGCGGGAGTCGGCGTACCGCAGCTGACGGCGGTGATGGAATCGGCCGAGGAAGCGGAGAAGTCGGGCGTGCCGGTGATCGCCGATGGTGGTCTGCGGACATCCGGCGACGCGGCCAAGGCGCTGGCGGCGGGGGCTTCGACGATCATGGTCGGTTCGTTGCTCGCCGGCACTCAGGAAGCGCCCGGCGAGACCTTCCTGTATCAGGGCCGCGCCTATAAATCCTATCGCGGCATGGGGTCGGTCGGCGCGATGGCGCGGGGCTCGGCCGACCGCTATTTCCAGCAGGATATCAAGGATTCTCTGAAACTCGTGCCCGAAGGCATCGAGGGGCAGGTGCCCTACAAGGGACCGGCCAAGGACGTGATCCATCAGCTCGTCGGCGGCATCAAGGCGGCGATGGGGTACACCGGATCTGCCTCGATCGACGACTTGCGCACCAAGGCGCGGTTCGTGCGCATCACCAACGCGGGCCTGCAAGAGAGCCACGTCCACGATGTGACGATCACGCGAGAGGCGCCCAATTACCCTACCCGGTGAACCTGCGCCCCGGTTGACGCCATGACACCCGGAGCGCGGGTACAGGCCGCGATCGAAATCCTGGATCTCGTGATCGAGGCGGCGCGCTCAAACGGGCCGCCGGCCGACCGGCTGATTGCCGACTGGTTTCGCCCGCGCCGCTTCGCCGGCAGCGGTGACCGCCGGGCGGTGCGCGAACTGGCCTATGCCGCGATCCGATCCTGCGGTGACATCCCCCAGAGCGGCCGCGCCGCCATGCTGCGACTGGCCGAAACCGACCCGATCCTGAAAACGCTGTTCGATGGGGCTGGTCACAGTCCGGCGCCGATTGCGCCCGGCGAACCGGTCGCGGAGGCTGGCGTCGCGCCGCAGTGGATTGAGGCGCGGCTTGCGGCGAGCGGCATAGCGGGTGCCGATGCGCTCGCGCTGCTCGGCCGGGCCCCGCTGGATGTGCGCGTGAACTCACTCAAGGCGTCGCGCGACACATTAGACCTTCCCTTATCCGGCGAGCCGACGGCGGCGCGCGAGGGTCTCCGCTTTCCGGCGGGCACGCCGCTCGAAAAGTGGCCGGCCTACGCCGAGGGGCTGATCGAGGTGCAGGACACCGGCTCACAGATCGTCTGCGACGCGGTCGAGGCAATGCCGGGCGAACTCGTCATAGATTTATGCGCGGGGGCGGGCGGCAAAACGCTAGCGCTGGCGGCGGCCATGGAAAACCGGGGAGTTCTGATCGCCTCCGACAGCGATCGCGCGCGGCTCTCGCGCCTGCCGCCTCGCGCCGAGCGCGCTGGTGCGACCATCGTCGAAACGCACCTGCTCGATCCCGGCCGAGAAGCGGAGCGGCTGGCGCCGTGGCATGGGCGAGCCGATGCGGTGCTGGTCGATGCGCCCTGCTCGGGCACCGGCACCTGGCGGCGCAATCCCGAGGCGCGCTGGCGGCTCACCGAGGCGCAGCTTGCCCGCTATGTTGCGGTGCAGGCGCGGCTGCTCGACATTGCGGCCGCTCTGGTGCGGCCAGGCGGGCGCATGGTGTTCGTCACGTGTTCGCTGCTCGACGAGGAAGGCGCGGGCCAGGTCGCAAGTTACCTGGACCGCAACCCCGACTGGCAGGCCAAGCCGCTCACGCTTGCGGCGGGAACGCGGCGTGGTTCAGGGCTTCGACTCACCCCGTCCCAGGACGGGACCGACGGGTTTTTCGTCGCGCGCCTGACGCGCTTGTGCTAATTCCGGGCGATGTCCATGCCCGCCTCTTCGGCCAAGGAACTGTTGATGCGTTACACTCCTGCTGCCCTTGCCCTGTCCCTGCTTGCAGCGATCACCGCCAGCGTCGGCCATGGCGCGCCCTCCGAGCCGGTTGATCCGCGCGCGGCGGCGCTGCTCGCGCAGGGGCGTTCGGAACTGGCCGCTGGCCGGGTCGACACGGCGGTGGATGCCTTTGAAGCGGCACTGGTGGTGCAGCCCGGCAGTGTCCCGGTCCTGCTCGACCTGGCGGGGGCGACACGCCTCCAGGGTATGCAGGGCAAAGCGCTCCACTATTACCGCGAGGCACTGCAGGTGGAGCCTTCCAACCTCCATGCGATCTCGGGCGAAGGCGCGGCGCTGGTCGAAAAAGGCGCGGTGGAAAAAGCGCGCCGCAACCTGACGCGGCTTCAGGGCCTGTGCGGCGAGACCTGCGCGGCGACGCGCGAGCTTGCTGCCGCGATCGCGAAAGGGCCGGCCCCGCGCATGGTCTCCGCCGAGGCGGTAAAGCCCTCGCCGGTGGTCAGCGACAACTGAGCCGCAGGTTCAGATCAGGTCGCGGAATTCCTCGACGACCGCGCGATAGACGCGCTTCTTGAACGGCACGATCAAGTCCGGAAGCTCCGAAGGGTGGACCCACTTCCATTCGCAGAATTCCGGCGGATTGTGCGCATCAAGCTGGATGTCGCCATCGCTGCCCTGAAAGCGCGCCAGCAGCCACGTCTGCCGCTGCCCGCGATAGCGCCCGCCCCATAGCTTGCCGACGAGTTCGTCGGGAAGATCATAGAGCAACTCCTCGCGCGCCTGCCCCAGGATCGTGGCGTGCTCGGCGGTAACGCCGGTTTCCTCCCAAAGCTCGCGCAGCGCGGCCGCGTGTATTTCCTCGCCATCGTCGATGCCGCCTTGCGGCATCTGCCAGGCATCGCCTTCCTTGTTGTCGATCCGCTTGCCGACGAACACCAGGCCTTCGGCGTTGACCAGCATCACGCCCACGCAAGGCCGGTAGGGGAGATTCGCACCATCGCTCATTCTGGCTGCGCTCCCGCCCGCGAGGGCTGAAGGTGTCGGAACAGGTTCATCGTTCACCTACTGTGGGGAAAGCTTATCGCGCGGCCTTACTCGGCGCATTGCGGCTTGACTAGCGGCTCCGGCAGGCGTTTGTCGAATTGCTGCGGTTTTCCGGCTAACAGAAAATCTGGATTGTCGTTCCGCCGCGGCACCCTAGGTGGGGCAATGCGGTCGCGTGCGATGCGTCTGCAACAGAGGATACGATGGCGACGATCTTGGCCGAAAGCGATGCCGCGGTACAGCCGCGCGACAATTCCGTTCCCGAAGCAGTGGTGGTCCGCTTTGCCGGCGACTCCGGCGACGGGATGCAGTTGACTGGGGGGCAGTTCACGCTCTCCACCGCGCTCGCCGGCAACGATCTGGCGACGTTCCCGGATTTTCCGGCCGAGATCCGCGCCCCGCAGGGCACGCTGTTCGGCGTCTCGGCGTTCCAGATCAATTTCGGCTCGACCGAGATCACCACTGCGGGCGATCAGCCCGATGTGCTCGTGGCGATGAACCCGGCGGCGCTCAAGACCAACGTCGAGGCGCTCAAGCCCGGCGGTCTGATCATCGCCGACACCGGCGAGTTCAACAAGCGCAACCTGGAAAAGGCGAAGTACGACGTCAGTCCGATCGAGGACGGCAGCCTCTCGAAATGGGACGTGCTCGCCTTCGATATCAGCGCGCTGACGCTGGAATCGGTCAAGCCGTTCGGGCTCGGCAACAAGGAAGCGCTGCGCTGCAAGAACATGTGGACGCTGGGTCTGGCGCTCTGGATGTTCGACCGTGACCGGCAGCCGATCGTCGACTGGCTCCATGCCAAGTTCAAGAAGAACCCGGTGCTCGCGGAAGCCAACATCGCGGCGCTGAACGCGGGGCATGCCTATGGCGAGACGGCGGAAATCGCTGGGCCGCTGAAGAAGCTGCATCTTGAGCCGATGCCGTCGCCGCCGGGGCTCTACCGGACGGTCACGGGCGCGGAGGCTATTTCGTATGGCCTGGTCGCGGGCGCGCAGCTCGCCAGCCTGCGGATGTTCTTTGGCGGCTATCCGATCACCCCGGCGAGCGCGATTCTGCACAACCTGGTCAAGATGAAGGAGTTCGGCGTCACCACCTTCCAGGCGGAAGACGAGATCGCCGCGATCTGCGCGGCGATCGGCGCATCCTACGCCGGGCAGCTTGGCGTCACCTCCTCTTCCGGCCCGGGCATCGCCTTGAAGGGTGAGGCGCTCGGCCTCGCGATCATGACCGAGCTGCCGCTGGTCATCGTCAACTCGCAGCGCGGCGGGCCTTCGACCGGGTTGCCCACCAAGACCGAGCAGTCGGACCTTTACCAGGCGGTCTATGGCCGCAACGGCGATGCGCCGCTGCCGGTCATCGCGGCGCGCTCACCCGCCGACGCGTTCGAATGCGCGATCGAGGCCTGCCGCATCGCGACCCAGTTCATGACGCCGGTGATCCTCCTTACCGATGGCTACATCGCCAATGCCGCCGAGCCGTGGAAGGTGCCCGATCCGGCCAGCTTCGCACCGTTCCCGGTCACGTTCCTCGAAGAGAAGAACGGAGCCAACGCTGCTGGAGACGGCGTCGTCCTTCCGTTCAAGCGCGACGGCCAGGGCGTGCGCCCGTGGATCAAGCCCGGCACACCCGGCCTGATGCACCGCATCGGCGGCATCGAGAAGGCGATCGACACCGGCAATATCGACTATTCGCCCGCCGTGCACCAGGCGCAGACCGACGCCCGCAAGAGCAAGGTGGACGGCATTGCTGCGGCCATTCCGGAGCAGGGCGTCTGTCTGGGCGAAACTTCCGGCAAGCTCGCGGTGGTCGGCTGGGGATCGACGTACGGCCCGATTCATCAGGCGGTACGGCGCGCGCGCGCGAAGGGCGTGGATGTCAGCCACATCCACATCCGCCACATCTGGCCTCTGCCGCA
>VFQT010004079.1_pt1 | contig 12594 bp, 11 predicted proteins | sample 3512381 | NCBI WGS metagenome assembly VFQT01 (sample SAMN10412376, study PRJNA504923) | tailings metagenome | isolation source: Relicate 2 Philex TSF3 active mining site | place: Philippines: Tuba, Benguet | collected 2017-08-29 | reverse complement strand
AACCGCGCAAGTCAAGGAAGCCATACCGTTCGAGCCCACTTGAGGCGGCTTCAATTGGTCACGCTGGATGAGTTGCGGGAATTGACAAAGACATACGGCTTCTGTTGCCCTACTTGCAACGAAACCAAGATCAAATTCACTCTATTCGCCGACAGGAACATTGTCAGGGTGGAGTGTCCAACGTGCAGTAAATCAACAGAAGGTGCCCAGCAACTTACGGAGGAAACGGGGCCAATGCTGGCAGAAATACTGGCCGTTTCACGGAATAAGGGCAGATGGAAAGTTCGCTGGGATATGCTTGCGGAACGGAAAAGTGCTACATGGGGCGTATGGAGTGGACAGGCGGCTTCGGCAAAGAGAAAGGCGCATAAGGAAAAAGTTGAAACAATTCAGTCGGCCCCTTCTTGTCCACAGTGTGGTGCGCCAATGCGACTCAAGAAGCCGTGGAAGCCGAGTCACAAGTGGAAGCCATTTTGGGGATGCACGCAGTTCGAAGTCACGGGTTGCAAAGGGAGTGCAAGGTATGTCGCAACAAACGGCTAACCCATCATTCCAGGGGACGCTGCGCGATAAAGCCGCGCACCGCCCCTGAATTCAAACGTTAGAATCCGTAGAGTTTCGCCGGATTCTCCACCAGAATCTTCTTCCGCATCCCCGCATCCGGCGTCCAGTCATTGAACAAATCCAGCAGATGCCCGTCCTCGGGCATGTCCTTCTCCAGCCGCGGATGCGGCCAGTCGGTGCCCCAGACCACCTGATCCGGGTTGGCATTGACCAGCGCTTCGTGGATGGACTTCGCGTCGGGGTAGTCGGGATACTGCGTCGACACGCGGTAGGCGCCTGACACCTTCACCCAGATTTTGCCTTCCGAGAGCAGGCGCACCATTTGCTGCACGCCGGGCTGGTTCGCGCCGAGTTTGCCGTCCACGTTGCCCATGTGGTCGAGCATGATGGGCAATTTCCAGTGCTTGAAGAAGGGCATTGCGCTGTCGAGCGCGTTGGCATCCATCATGAACTGCGCGTGCAGGCCGAGGTCGGCCATCAGCGGGGCGAGTTTCTCGAAGGACTGCATGCCCAGCGAACTGAAGCCGACGCCATGCGGCATGTGGTGAAAGCGCAGGGCGCGCACGCCGAGGTCGCGCATGCGCTGCAGTTCGGCCTTGGTTGTGTCGGGCTTGACGATGCAGGTGGCGCGCAGGCGCTTCGGTTCGCGCTGCAGGGCGTCGAGCACCACCGTGTTGTCGGTGCCGTGGGCGTTGCCCTGCACGATGACGCCGCGGTCGACGCCGAGGGCGTCGAGCATCTTCAACAGGTTCTCCAGCGGCGCGTCTTCCGGGGTGTACGAACGCGAGTCGGCGAAGGGGAACTTCGCGCGCGGCCCGAACAGGTGGAAGTGGGTGTCGCAGGCGTCCGCGGGCGTGGGGATCTTCGGGGCGCGGGTGTCGGCGATCGGGGGCAGGCAGGGCAGTTCCATATTGTTGTTCTCCACGGGTGAGCGGTGATGGTAGTGCATGGACGGGTGGGGCTCAACGCCGCGGCGTCGTTATAATCTCCGCATCTTCCACACCGTGAACGAGTCGCCATGATCCCCTCGAAACGCCTGCCCTATGTGCCCATCATCGACCGCAAGCCGCTGAAGCCGCCGCCCGGTGTGCGCCTGATCGTGTGGCCGGTGGTCAATGTCGAGGTCTGGGACATCGGCCGGCCGATGCCGCGCCAGGTGCTGCCGCCGCCGACCCACATCACGCGGCTGCCGGACTTCGCGCACTGGGCCTGGCATGAGTACGGCAACCGCGTCGGCTTCTGGCGCATCAAGCAGGCGCTGGACGAACTCGACATCAAGGCCTCGCTGTTCACCAACGGCCGCATCTGCACGGACTACGCGCGCATTGCCGAGGAATCGCTGAAATCCGGCTGGGAATTTGTCGGCCATTCCTGGGACCAGCAGCCGACGCATGTCGAAAAAGACCAGCGCGCGATGATCCGGCGCACGGTCAAGCAGATCAAATCGTTTACGGGCAAGGCGCCGGTGGGCTGGCTGGCGCCGGGACTGACCGAGACCCAGTTCACGCCGGACTACCTCGCCGAGGCCGGCATCCAGTACATCGCCGACTGGGTGGTCGACGACGAACCCTGCGACATCGAGACCCGGCACGGCAAGGTGGTGGCGATGCCGTACACGGTGGAGCTCAATGACATTGCGATGATGATGGTGCAGCACCACAATTCGGCCGAGTTCGAAACCCGCTGCATGGACCAGTTTGAGCGGCTGTATGAGGAGGGTGCGAAGCGGCTGAAGGTGATGGCCATCGCCGTGCATCCCTATATCTCCGGCGTGCCGCACCGGATCAAGTATTTCGAGAACGTGTTCCGCCGTCTGCGTGACGAACCCGGGGTGGAATTCTGGACCGGGGATCGCATCCTCGACTGGTACCGGCGCGGGGTGAAGCCGGCGAACAGGGCAACCGGCGCCGCAGCGAAACGCAGGCGGTAAGCGCATGACCCTGTCCCGCATGGCCGCAATCGCTCTGTTGCTGGTGGCGACGCTGCTGGCGTTTGTCGGTTACAGCATGCTGACCTCCGGCGAGCCCTATCTGCGCCTGGTTGGCCTGATCGCTGCGGGTGGCGCCGTGGCCATGCTGCTGTTCTCGGCCGGATTGTTCCTGCGCAAGCCGGTGACCGAAGCGGGCGAGTCCGGCGGGTTTGGCGGGTTCGACAACGCGCTGCGCCGGCTGGTGTTTCTGGGCATCGCGCTCTACGCGCTGGGGGTGCCCCTTTATGCCGTGGCGGTAAGCGGAAAAATCCCCACGCTGTCGCTGGACAGCAAGCGGATGATTTCATTGAAGGCCGAGCCGCAGTCGTTCTGGCTGATGGCGGGACTGCATGCCGTGCCGGGGGTGAATTGCCTGTTCCTGGCGCTGCGGCGGCGGAGATAGGCGACGGGATGGTTTTTTCTCCCCGCCTTGGCCGGGAGAGGGTGCTGCAATCAATCCAGCAGGGCAAAAAAACTGTCTGCGTAATCCCTGCGGTAGCGGTCGGTTACCGGCCTGACCGCTTCGGCGAAGGCGCGGTGCTCCTCGGCGGTCAGCCGTACCACCTCGTTCTGCACCGGGTCGAGGCGCTTTAGCATTTCCTCGTCTTCAGCCGCCGCGAGCTGGCGCTGGTAAGCCGTGGCCTCGGCGGCCGCAATGTCCACCGCGCGCTGCACCGGTTCCGGCCATGAGGCGTACTGCGCGCGGTTGGCCATCAGGCAGGCGACACCATACACATGCCCGGAGAGCGTGATGTAGCGGTGGTGCTTGTGCATGTCGAAGTTGACGATGTTGGTCAGCGGGTTGTCCTGGCCGTCGAAACGGTCGCCGCCGATCTGTTCGACAAAAATCTTGATGTCTTCGAGGATGGGTTCCATGCCCAGCAGGCGCAGCGATTCGGCCTGCACTTCGCTCATCTGGATGCGGATGCGCAGGCCTTTGCAGTCGGCTGGTTTGCGGATCGGACGTACCTTGTTGCTGAAATGGCGGAAGCCGTTGTCCCAGTACGCCAGCAGACGGAAGGGCGACTGCGCTGACACTTTGTCTTTCAGCGACTGCCCGAGCCGGCCGTCGAGCACCCCATAGGCCGCGGCACGGTCGGGAAACTGGAAGGGCAGGTCGAACAGTGCGAGTTCAGGCACCCATTTCGAATACCGCAGGGACGAGATGTAGCAGGCCGTCAATTCCCCGCGCTCGACCATGCCCGGCAGTTCGCCGGATTTGTGGCCCAGTGCCAGCACGTCGGGCACGAACTCGAAGCGTACGGCGTCACCGGCTTCGCGCTGCAGCACCTCGCCGAAACGCTGGCAGGCGCGGGTGTGGATGGAGGCCGGTTTCTGGTAGCCGCCGAGGCGGAAGGTGACGGGTTTCATGGTGTGGAGTTTCAGGGGAGGAGTCCCGGCCCAATGCTATATGATTGAAGGCCAAAGGAGGGGCACACCATGCAGACCAAGGGTATCCATCACATCAACATCGGCTGCCGCGAAAGCGATTTGCCGAAGATCGAGAAGTTCTATTGTGAAGGGCTGGGGCTGAAGGTCGGTCCGCGACCGAATTTCCCGAACCAGGGCCTGTGGCTGTACTGCGGCGACCATCCGCTGATCCACGTGGTGGTGCGTTTCAAGGAGGACTGGGCGGGGCTCGACGAGAAGCGCAGCAGCTATGACCACACCGCCTATGATGTGCAGGGCGTGCAGGATTTCCGCGCGCGCCTGAAGGGGCTCGGCGTACATTTCGACGAGCAGAATGTGCCCAATGCCGGATTCCAGATGTTCATGCGCGATCCGGTGGGCAACAAGGTGGAACTGAATTTCCCCAACGAGGAAGCGCCGGCAGAAGTCGCGCGCGGCACGTTGTCGGCGATCCAGTTTCCGGAGCATGCGGGCGGGCGCTGATACCGCAGTGCCCGCGGTTCATCAACATTGAAATAAGGCAAGTAATTGAAATTATTGACATTTATGGCGGATTACCGGGTGCGTCCCGGTGTCCTCGATGGCGACCGCGTGGTCGACCTGGCGGCGGCAGGACTGCCGGTGGACGACAGCGGTGACCTGTCGCTGATCGTGCGCGGCGGCGATGCGATGCTGGACCGGGTGCGCGAAGCCATCGACAGCCCGCACCGGCGCGACCTGCCGCTCGATGAAGTCCGGCTGTGCGCGCCGCTGTTGCAGCCCTCGAAAATCATCGCCGTCGGCCTCAACTACATCGACCACTGCAAGGAAGCCAAGCTGCCGGTGCCCGGCGAGCCAGTGCTGTTCAGCAAATGGCCGAACTCGATCACCGGGCCCTACGATGAGCTGACCTGGCCGGAAGCAGTGACGAAGGAGGTCGATTACGAGGTCGAGCTCTGCGTGGTGATCGGCCGCCGCGGCCGCAACATTTCCGAGAAAAATGCGCTGGATTACGTCTGCGGCTACACCGTGGTCAACGACGTCTCGGCGCGCGACCTGCAGTTCGCGAACGCCAAGCAGTGGGACCGCGGCAAGTCGCTCGACACCTTCTGCCCCTGGGGGCCGTGGATCGTCACACGCGACGAGATCGACAACCCGCATGACCTGACCGTGCGCACCGTGCTCAACGGCGAGGAGATGCAAAAGTCGAACACGAAGAACCTGATCTTCAACATCAACCAGATCATCGCCTATGCCTCGCAGGGCACCACGCTGATGCCCGGCGACCTGATCCCGACCGGCACGCCCTTTGGCGTCGGGTTCTCGCGCACGCCGCCGGTGTTCCTGAAACACGGCGACGTCTGCGAATGCGAAGTCGAAGGCATCGGCAAGATCGTCAACAAGGTCAATCTCGGATAACGCAGCACATTGCAGACCGGCGGCGGTACGCCGCCGCCGGATGCAACCGGAGGAGTACACAGTGAAACAGATCGTCATCGCCGCGGCAGTGGGCATGGGTCTTGCCGCCCCCGCAGTCCAGGCGCAGGCCTATCCGTCGAAACCAATCCGCTTCGTGGTGCCCTTTGCGCCGGGCGGCAGCACCGATCTGCTGGCGCGCTTTCTCGCGCAGCAGCTGGCTGCGCCGCTGGGCCAGACCGTGGTGGTCGACAACCGCGCCGGCGCCGGCGGGGTGGTGGGTGCGGAAATCGCCGCGCGCGCGCCGGCCGACGGCTACACCATCGTGCTCGGCAGCGCCGGGCCGCTGACCATCAACCCGAACATCCGCGACAAGGTGCCTTATGACACGCTGCGCGATTTCGAGCCGGTCACGCTGGCGACGGTGAGCCCGTTCACGCTGGTGGTGCATCCGTCCTCGCCGGCGAAAACGGTGAAGGAGCTGATCGCGCTGGCAAAGGCGAAGCCGGGCGAGCTCAATTTCGGATCGGCGGGCACCGGCTCGGTGGGCCATTTTTCCACCGAACAGTTCATGGCACTGACCGGCACGAAGCTGTTGCATGTGCCGTACAAGGGGGCCGGCCCGGCGGTGACCGACCTGCTCGGCGGGCGGCTGAACCTGATGTTCGAGAACCTGCCGACCATCCTGCCGCATGTGCGCTCGGGCAAGCTGCGCATGCTGGCGGTGGGCACCAAACAGCGCTCGGCACTGGCGCCGGAGTTTCCGACCATTGCCGACGAGGGGGTGCCGGGCTATGACTCGGCGACCGTGTTCGGCGTGCTGGCTCCGGCCAAAACCGCGCCGGCGGTCATCCAGCGCCTGAATGCCGAGATGGTGAAAATCCTGCGCTCGGCGGAAGGGAAGGCGTCGCTGGCGGCGCGCGGTCTGGAGGCGGTGGGCAGCACGCCGCAGGACTACCGCAATCAGATCCGCGACGAGTTCACCCGCTATGGCCGCATCGCGAAGGCGGCGAATATCCGCGTGGATTAAAAAATTAATCATTAAAAAACAATTGGTTATACAGGATTCTGCAATGAATGCACGAACAGTCACGGTAACCCCTGTTGCGCCCGCGCTGGGCGCCGAAGTGGCCTGCGGCGATGTGCGCAGCCTGGATGCCGAAGGCGTGGCGGCGGTGCGCCGCGCGCTGCTCGACCATCTGGTGATCCGCATCCGCGGCCAGCAGCTGAGCGACCCCGAGCTGATCGCCTTCGGCCGCCAGCTGGGCGAGCTCGATTTCGCGCCGCTGGCGAAAACCGGCAAGGAAAAAGCGCGGCCGCACCCGGAAATCGTGGTGGTCTCCAATGTCACCGAAAACGGCGAAGCCATCGGCGTGCTGCGCGACGCCGAGGTGGTCTGGCATTCCGACAATTCCTATCGCGACCGCCCGCTGTCGTTCAGCGCGCTGTATTCGCTGGAAGTGCCGCCGAAAGGAGGCAACACCGGGTTTGCCAACATGTACCTCGCGCTGGAAACCCTCGATCCCGCGCTGCGCCGGCAGATCGAAGGCCGCACACTCAAGCACGACATGACCTACAACAGCGCCGGCGACCTGCGCGAAGGTTTCCGTCCCGTCGATGACGTGCGCGAGGCGCCGGGCCCCAGCCATCCGATCATCCGCACCCATCCCGAAACCGGCTACGACGCGCTGTACCTCGGCCGCCGTCCCAATGCCTACATCAACGGCCTGCCGGTCGATGAATCCGAGGATCTGCTCAATGCCCTGTGGGAACACGCCACCCAGGACCGCTTTACCTGGCATCACGTCTGGCAACAGGGCGACATCCTGATCTGGGACAACCGCTGCGTGATGCACCACCGCGACCCCTTCGATGGCGGATACCGCCGGGTGATGCACCGCATCCAGTGCGCAGGGGATGTGCCGGCGCGGCGGCCGGACGGGCGGCTGGGCCATCAGCGGGCGCGGCTGGCGGCATAGCCGCGAGCCGCGGTCGGGACGAGACTCATGCGGGCGCAGCCCGCGTGATGTCGAGGCCACAACCCCAAAGCACCACCGCGACCCCTTCGATGGCGGATACCGCCGGGTGATGCACCGCATCCAGTGCGCAGGGGATGTGCCGGCGCGGCGGCCGGACGGGCGGCTGGGCCATCAGCGGGCGCGGCTGGCGGCATAGCCGCGTGGCGGGTGTCGTCAAAATGCATCATTTGTCACGGATTCCGGCCTGAACACTGCGCCCCGGGTTTTTGTTTTTTGCGGCAGGGGTTTAGTATTGGCTTGCAGCAGGGCGCGACCGCCATTGCGCGTCTTTCCGCACCAGAACCATGCAGATCCTGACGACATCGACCCGAAACGCCATCGGCGCCCTTTGCGCCGCGCTGGCCTGTGCCGCGGCCATGCCCGTGCTGGTGCACGCGCAGGCTTCGGAGCCGATGCTGCTGGCGGATGCCACGGGTTTGCGCCTGCCGCGCGCCAATGCCCTGCAGAACCGTGAACCGGGGCTGTATCCCGTTGATGAAGGCTTTCAGGATCGTTCGAACCGGCGCAACGCCTACACCGATGTGCGCCGGCTTGGTCTGGCCAGCACCGAGGCACGCAGCAACGTGGAGTATGCGCTGGGTGAGCACTGGTCGACGCAAATGGCCACTGCCGATGCGGACCCCGGCGATCCGCTGGCGCGCCATACCCTGCACGGACAATTGCAGCGCAGCCTGCCCGGGGGCTGGTACATCGGACTCGGCCTGCGGCGCAATGACTTCATCAACGCGGCGACCAATGCGCTGTCACTGTCCGCCGAAGGGCAGTGGGGCGATTTCCGCGGCGGGTATACGCTGCTGTCCGGAATGCCGGACGGAGTGTCCACCGAAAGCCACCGCTTCCAGCTGAGCTACCGCTATGGCGAGCGCAGTTCTTTCGGCCTGTCCTACACCAGCGGCAGGGACATTGACTACTTGGGCGCGTCACGCGGTCTTGCAGCCACTGCGGTAGACAACTGGAGTCTGGGTGGCCAGCACCGTCTGGCACCGGCCTGGGCGCTGACCTATGACGTGGTCCACGGCACTCAGAACAGCCTGACGCCACGGCAGGGGCTGCGGCTGGGGCTGCGGCACGATTTCTAGCACCCGGGCATCGCCGGCATTCAGCGGTCGGACCGGCGTGCGGCCGCATGACGGCCGGCGCATGCCTGCCACAGCCAGACCATGACCTCCAATCCAGCCGCCGTGTATCGCGAGAAGACCTACAGCGCCATCGCGCTGGTGCTGGCACTGCTGCTGCCGGCAGTGATCTGGGTCGGGGCCTGGCGCATGGCGGTGGCCGCGGCCGAAGCGGATGCCCGCACGCGCTTCGAGCTGCAGGCGGCGCAGATTCTCGACAAGCTGACTGCCCGGCTGTTCGGATACGAGCAGATGCTGCGCAGCGCAGCCGGCCTGTTTGCCGCATCGCAGACGGTGGGGCGCGAGGAGTGGCGCGATTACTACGAATCGCTGCAGATCGGCAGCGCATTTCCCGGCGTCCATGTCATGGGTTATGCACGGCAGGTGAACGGCGCCGAGGCCGATGCGCTGGTGGCGCGCATGCGCGCTGGCGGTCTTGCGGGATTTGTGATCGAGCCGGCGGGGCGCCGCGACCGCCATGTGGCGGTGACCCACGCCGAACCCCTGCAGGGCAACATGCGCATCCTCGGTTTTGACCTGAACACCGATGCCGCGGGCCGGGCGGCGATGGAAGTGGCGGTGACACAGGGGCCGGCCGCGGTGACCGGCCGCATGGATCTGCCGCAGGCGGGCGACTCTGCGCAGCAGCCCGGCTTCATGATCCTGGTGCCGGTCTATGCGCGCGACATCGACCTGATGGACAGTGCGCGGCGGCAGCAGGCGGTGCGCGGCTATGTATTCGGTCTTCTGGATGCCAATGTCCTGTTCTCGTCCCTGCTGTCCGGCGAGAACCAGGCGGCGGTTGCGGTGCATGCGGGCGCGGTCGGCGACGGGCAGTCACTGCTGTTTCGTGACGTCCGCGGCGGTGACCGTGCCGGTGAGCCGCGCTACACACTGCAACTGCCGCTGCAGATCCGCAACCAGACCTGGACGCTGGAGTTTGATTCGACGCAGGCCTTCGAGGCGACCGTGGACCAGGACAAGCCGCGGCTGGTGTTGCTGGGAAGCGTGGCGCTGCATCTGCTGCTGCTCGGGGTGTTGTGGGCCATCTGGGCCACGCGCGCACGTGCCGTGCGCATCGCGAGGACCATGGTGCGCGAGGTGCGGCAGCGCGAAGCGGAGTGGCAGGCGATGAACGACGCTTCGCCGCTGGGCATATTCAGGATGGACGCGGGGGGTGACTGTGTTTACGCTAACCGCCGTTTTGCGGAGCTGACCGGGCTGCCGCCAGCCGGGCTCGGCGGACGCGGCTGGATGGCGGCCGTGCATGGCGAGGACCGTGCGCGTGTGGAAACGGAATGGAGCCGCGCGGTGCGCGACCATGCGCAGGCGTTTTCCAGCACCTACCGCATGCAGCGCCCGGGCCATGCGCCGCTCTGGGTCGAATGCCATGTCGCTGCGATCGCCGGAGAGGAGGGCGATGCGGGTTATGTCGGCACCGTCGAGGATGTCACCGCGCGCAAGCAGGCGACCGATGCGCTGTTCGAAAGCCGCGAGCGGCTCGGCCTTGCGCTGGACGGTTCCAAGCTGGCGCTGTTCGACTGGGATATCGCAGCGGGCGAGGTGCGCCTCAGCGAGCAGTGGCAGGTGATTCTCGGCGGCGAGCGGGCGCCGACCGTGACCACCATCGAGGCCTTGCAGAAGATCGTTCACCAGGATGACCTGCAGCGCCTGCAGCAGAGCATTGTTTCGGTGCTCAAGGGGGCGGCGGAATATTACGAAGTGCAGCAGCGCGTGCGCAACCTGCGCGGCGAATGGCGCTGGGTGCTCAGCCGCGCCAAGGTGACGCAGCGTGACGCGTCCGGGCGCGCGCTGCGCATGGTCGGCACCAATGGCGACATCACCGCAAGCAAGGAAGTGGAGCGGCTCAAGAGCGAATTCATCGCGACCGTGAGCCATGAGCTGCGCACTCCGCTGACCGCGATCCTGGGCGCGCTCAACCTGGTCCGCGACACGGCCAAGGGGCTCGACCGCGAAAGCGCGGAGTTTCTCGACATGGCCTGCCAGAACAGCGAGCGTCTGGAGTCGCTGGTCAATGACGTGCTCGATTTCGAGAAAATCGAGTCGGGGCAGATGACCATCGACCTCCGGCCTCTGCAGCTGCGCGAGATTCTGGAGAAGGCGGTGCGCATCAACAAGCCATATGCCGACCTGCACAACGTCCGCCTGCAGCTGCAACCGGGGGATGAGTACTGCGTGCCGGCCAGCGCCGACCGGCTGATGCAGGTGCTGACGAACCTGATTTCGAACGCGGCGAAATTCTCGCCGCCGCAGGGCGTCGTGCAGCTCGGCGTCGAACGGCGCGGCGACGTGGCGAGGGTCAGTGTCAGCGACCAGGGGCCGGGCATACCGGCGGACTTCCGCGGCCAGATTTTCCGGCGCTTCGAGCGCGCATCCAGCCCGGATACCCGCCGCAAAGGCGGCACCGGCCTCGGGCTGGCCATCAGCAAGGCGCTGGTCGAGCACATGAACGGCAGCATCGGTTTCGATTCGGTCGAGGGCCAGGGCTCCACGTTCTGGTTCGAGTTGCCGCTGGTGCGCGGCCCCGCTGCCGAAGGGGGCTAGTCCCAGCTCATCTGGTCGCCGGACACGAGGTTGTTGCTGATGGATCTGACGCCGGGAATGCGCTTGACGGCGTCCTGCGCCTGCACAGCGACACTGGCATGTCCGACGATGCCGGTCATTCTCAGGGCGCCGTCCACGACCTCGATCCTGATGTAATCAAAGTCGATGCCCTTTACCGCGGTGAGCGCCTTGCGTGTTGCGGCGAGTATTTCGGCATCGCTGGAGGCCACGGCGATGCGCGCCCGTTCCAGCGCGGTTTCCGCGGCGCGGTATTCGCTTTCGCTGAGACGGCCGTCGCGGTTGCGGTCAAAGCGCTGGAAGGCAGCCAGCAGCACCGGATCGCCGGCCAGTTCGCTGCGCGACAGGAAACCGTCCCGGCTGGTGTCGCGGCGGATGAAATCGCGGTCGCTGAGGCCGATGCGGTCATACCGCTTCGCGTCCTGCAGCAGGCCTGCCGGCAGCGCGCTTGCGGCGATCATGTAATCGACGATCGCGCGCACCTCGTCGTCGGACAGTTCGGTGTGGCCGCCCTTGGCCATCATCGCAGTGTTGGGCATGCCCTCGATTGCGTTGCGATAGACCGTATGCAGGCCGGGTCGGATGCGTTCCACCCAGTCATGCCGGTTGCCGACCTGCGGTGCGCCATGCGCACCCGGCAGGTGGCACATCGTGCACAGCGCCGAATACTGTTCGGCGGGGGTCGCGGCGCCTGCCGTGCCGGCCGCCAGCCACAATGCCGCTGCTGCCAGCACGCCGCAGGGCGTTCCGCTTCGTATTCCGGAGTTCATGCCTGCCGCAATCCCGTGGCGAAGAGGAAGTTGCAGCCTGGCACGGGCGATTCGGCAGCGGCGTTTCAGCCCTCGCGGCCATCGATCCGCGGGCGGATCAGCATCGGCCAGAATTTCAGCGTGAACAGGGTGAATGCCGCGGCCCACAGCGTGCCGGAGGCGATCACCGACTGCAGATACCAGGACGGCGCGAGCAGGGGCAGGAACACGCGCACCAATGCGCCGGCCTGGACCAGCGCGTAGGCTGCGGTTTCACTGCGGCTGGCGATCAGCGGCCGCCCGGTGTGTCCGCGCGCGGTGCGCGTCATCATGCCCAGCGTCAGGCCGCCGATTGCGCCGACGGTCAGGGCGTGGGTCGCCGCACCCGGCGGCAGCCAGTCGAGCAGGGCGCCGGCGCGCAACAGCAGGTGGATGGCGATCCACGCATAGGATGCATGGAGTATCCAGACGATGGGTCTGCGCCTGGTCTGCCAGGGTTGCCACAGCCACAGCCGCCAGCCGTGGATGATGCCGCCGGCGCCTGCAATTACGGCGACCGCTTCAGCCGGAAAGCCCAGTGCATCCGCGGCGATCAGCAGCACGACCGCGGCGGGTGCCGCGGTTTCCATCCAGGGCCGGCGCTGCGGGCGGGTGCCCGGAATGCCATTGGCCGTGAACATCGGGATCACGCGCCCGCCTAGCACCACCATCAGGAACAGGATCAGGTCGAGGCCGGTCTGCAGTCCGCGCTGCACCGGGATGTCGGCCAC
>VFQT010004078.1_pt1 | contig 12597 bp, 13 predicted proteins | sample 3512381 | NCBI WGS metagenome assembly VFQT01 (sample SAMN10412376, study PRJNA504923) | tailings metagenome | isolation source: Relicate 2 Philex TSF3 active mining site | place: Philippines: Tuba, Benguet | collected 2017-08-29 | reverse complement strand
TCGGGTTCGGCCAGGGCACCATCGGCCCGACGCACCTGAGCATCCTCTCCGACACGTATCCGGCGCGTGTGCGCGGCAGGGTGCTCGGGTACCACCGATCTGCGAACCCTGCGGGGCAGGTGCTCGGTGCGCTGATCGGCGGCGTGATCGTGGGTGCCGTCGGATGGAGATGGGGTTTTGCCGCGGCGGCGATTCCGGGTCTGGTGTTCGCGGCGATTGCGCTCGTCATGCTCCGCGAACCACGCCGCGGTGAGGCTGATCTTGCCGATGCAGTGGCCGAGAACCCGACGCTGGCCGCGTTCCTGCGCGAGCCCGACGACCGCTTCACCTTCCGGCAGAGTCTCGGGCGCATCTGGGCGATCAAGAGTCTGCGGTATCTCATCTTCGCGAACGCCACCTTCGGGTTCGCACTGTTCGGAATGGCGTACTTTCTGCCGACCTACTTCGAGCGCTCGTTCGGGTTCGGAGTCGAGACAGCCGGAGCAGTGCAGGCACTGATCGCGCTCGGCACGTTCATCGGCACGTGGTTCGGCGGCCCACTCGCCGATCGCAATCTCACCAAGGGCTTCGGTCACCTCTGCCGAGTGGGGAGTGCGGCAGTGCTCGTGCTGGCGGTGGCATGGCCCGTTGCCTTCGCGATCGGTGTCGCGCCGATCACGATTTTCTTGCTCGCGACGAGTTCGTTGATCTCGTCGCTCGCGGTCCCCGGACTCGTGGCCGTCGTCGCTGCGACTTCTCCGCCGCGCATCAGGTCGCAGGCGTTCAGTGCGTTCGGTCTTGCGCTGTCGGTGTGTGGCGCGGCCGCCGCGCCGGTGATCATCGGCGCAGTGTCCGAGTTCCTGCAGTCGGGTGGCATGGACGAAGCCGACTCGTTGCGGTGGTCGATGTTCGGCAGCGTTGCCGTGGTGACGTCGATCGGCACCGCGCTCGTGGTGGCTGCGAGTCGTCACGCAGAGAAAGACGTCAATGACACCATCTCGGCATTTCTTGCCGAGATGACGGACGAGACCACGAGCGACAATCACTCCTGATCCGCGAGCCGTTCCGGTCGGCGCGAAAACTTCGGAGACCGCGCCCGACTCGTCGCACCTCGGTGTGGTGCGGTTGAATGGTCAACCGTGAATTGTCACCCCCTGGAGTTTGTGAAATGAGTCTTCGCGGCGCGGCCTACGTGGCTGGCATCTACGAACACCCGAGGAGGGAGATTCCCGACCGCACCGTGTGGGAGATCCACACCGAGGTCGCACTCGGAGCCCTCGCCGATGCCGGACTCACCATGTCCGACGTCGATGCGGTGTTCGTCGACGGAACGTCGGGATTCGGTGCGATGACGATGGCCGACCACTGGGGCATCCGGCCGAAATGGGTCGACAGCACCGAGACGGGTGGTTCGTCGTATCTCGCCCACGTCGGCCACGCAGCCGCTGCGATCGCCGCAGGAAAGTGCAGTGTCGCACTCGTGACGCTCGCGGGTCGTCCGCGCACCGGAGGTCCGGGCGAGCGCCCGGCCTTCGCGTCGGGACCCGAGAGCGCGTTCGAACAGGTGTGGGGCGTGATGGGTGCGCCGACGTCGTATGCGCTCGCTGCTCGACGTCACATGCACGAATACGGCACGACCTCGGCGCAACTCGCCGAGATCAAGGTGGCGGCGAGTATCCACGCACAGCACAACCCGAATGCGTTCCTCCGGAACGTCGTGACGGTCGACGAAGTGCTCGCATCGCCCATGGTTGCCGACCCGTTGCACCGCCTCGACTGCTGCGTGGTGACCGACGGCGGCGGAGCACTCGTGGTGGTGTCGCCGGAGGTCGCGAGGTCGCTCGGCCGCACGAACGCCAAGGTGCTCGGTCATGCCGAGACTGTGAAGGGCATCGAGAACGGTCGCATCGATCTCACCTACACCGGTGCGGCATGGACCGGGCCGGTTGCATTCGCCGAGGCGAAGGTGACGCACGCCGACATCGACTACGCGTCGATCTACGACAGTTTCACGATCACGGTGCTCCAGACCATCGAAGACCTCGGCTTCTGCGCCAAGGGTGAGGGTGGCCGGTTCGTCTCCGATGGTGCGCTCGTGGCGCCGTTCGGAAAGTTGCCCTTCAACACCGACGGCGGGGGTCTCTGCAACAACCACCCGTCGAACCGTGGCGGCATCACCAAGGTGATCGAGGCCGTGCGTCAGTTGCGCGGCGAGGCGCACGCGGCGGTGCAGGTGCCCGACTGCCAGGTGGCGCTCGCGCACGGGACCGGCGGCAGTCTCGGCTCCCGCCACGGATCGGTCACGTTGATTCTCGGCCAGGAGGATGCATGAGCCAGTTGCCCAACCCGAGACCGCTCGTGACCTCGGCAAACGAGGTGTTCTGGAACGCGACCGCCGAAGGCCGGCTCGTGCTGCAGCGGTGTTCCTCGTGCGACACGGTGGCGTGGCCCACTCGCCGGCACTGCCCGACGTGTTGGACCGAGACCCTCGTGGAGTTCGATGCCTCCGGTCGCGGCACGATCTATTCGTTCACGATCGTGCGCAAGGGCCAGATGGACTACAAGGATGCCGGTCCGTTCGTGGTCGCCTACGTCGAACTAGACGAGGGTCCCCGCGTGATGACGAACATCGTCGAGTGTGAGCCCGACGATGTCGAGGTCGACATGCCGGTCGAGGTCGTGTTCTGCGACACGGGTCACGGCAACGCTCTGTACCGGTTCCGCCCGGCGCGCTGAAACGAGAGCAGACTCGCCGACGTGGGCGGCGCGCGCTGTGGAGCGGCGCGCCGCGATCGTTGCCACGAGCGCGACAGCGACGGTGCTGCTCGTGTGGGCAATGTGCTGACCGGCCCCGAGATAGAGGCCGATCAGCGCGGCAATCAGGTACTGGGTGGCGGCAATGGTGCGAGTCACGTGAGGACTGTGACAGACGGCGGTGAGCACACGGCGAGATCACGGTGACCTCGGGGACAATTGTCGGTGAACTCCACGGAACCGTTCGCGAACGGGGGCACAGAACTACCGTGTCAGCCGTGAGTTCGCCCGATGTCGTCGCCGCAATCGACGTCGGCACCAACAGCGTGCACATGGTGGTGGCCCGGGTCGGGCGCACCGGGTTCGATGTCATCACGACCGAGAAAGAGGTCGTGAGGCTCGGGGCGGGTCTCGACGGCGACGACGAGATCACCCCTGAGGCGATCGAGCGCGGGGTGGCTGCCCTCGTACGCATGTCACGCATCGCCGAGGCCCACGATGCGCGCGTGCGGGCCGTGGCCACGAGTGCCGTCCGTGAGGCACCGAACCGTGACGACTTCCTTGCCGCTGTCAGGGGCGCGACCGGCATCGACGTCGAAGTGATCAGCGGGGGTGAAGAGGCTCGGCTCATTCATCTCGGCGTGAGTCGCTCGCTCGACCTGCGCAGCGGATCGGTGCTCACGATCGACATCGGAGGCGGATCGACCGAGTTCTGCATCTCGGTGAGAGGGTCGTTGCGAATCGCGCAGAGCCTGAAGATGGGGGCAGTACGGATGACCGACTCGCACCTTCCGGGCGGGGTCGTGACGGATCAGGGAGTGAAGAAGCTCCGGGACAAGATCCGCTCGACACTCGCCCCGCTCGCGCACGACATTTCGCGCATCGGGTTCGACCGTGTCGTCGTATCGTCGGGAACGAACGAGGCACTGGCACGCATGGTTGCCGCCACGCGCGAGACGTCTCCGCAGAACATGAACGGTTTCGTGTTCTCGGCCGCCGAACTCGACGACGTGACCGAGGAGATCCTCGACAGGGTGCGGCCCGAACAACGCGTCGGCCTGTTCGGTCTCGAGTCGAAACGTGCCGACATCATCGCGGCCGGGTCGGTGATCCTGCGCGAGATCGGCCGCGTGTTGAAGGTGAAGTCCTTCGAATACAGCGACTACGCACTTCGCGAGGGAGTTCTGGTCGACACCGCGCGTCGCCTCGACCTGATGGACGCCGACCCGGTCGACCCCGGTCTCGAGAGTGCGACGCGACTCGCCGAACGGTGCTCGGTCGACCTCGTCCACGCCGGCCACGTCGCAAATCTCTCCGCACGCATCCTCAGGGCTGTGGGCCGCCACTACGAGGTCGATCCGTCGCTCGATCGGCTGCTGCGTGCCGCAGCGTTGCTCGCGAACACGGGGAATGCGATCGGACACACCCGCCACCACGTGCATTCGTACTACATCATCCGCAACGCAGATCTCGTCGGGTTCGTCGACGAAGAAATCGAGATGGTCGCGCTCACCGCCCGGTACCACCGCAAGGGCGGCCCGAAGGACTCCCACGACGAGTTCGCCAGGCTTCCCGTCGACCGGCGCCACGACGTCGAGTTGATGGCTGCGGTGCTCCGCGTCGCGACGGCACTCGACCGGTCCCACGACCAGAGCATCGTCGACGTGAAGTCGTCGCTCCGCGACGGATGCCTCGAGTTGGCGGCGCTCCATCGCGGCACGAGCCCCGAGCAAGTGGAGCTGAACGTGGAGACGGCCTCGTCTGCCGTTGCGAAGCTGGCCGAGTATCTCGGAGACGAGGTGCGGGTGCGCGACGGGGGAGTGTCGCGCAACTGACCGACCGTGACCCCGGTCCCGATCAGGCGGCGGTCACGGCACGTGGCCGGAGGTACGAACGTCATCCGGGTGGCGAACCGGTCCCGGACGACGGCACAATGTTCCGGTGATGACACCGCGCCGGCTGACGAACGTGACCGCCGCATGCACGATCGTTCTCGCATACATCACGTGGCTCGTGGCGTCGAAGGGTTGGCTCTGGCACTTCGACCAGGCAGCCATCAAGTTCGCGCGCGCACTCGACGTCGACCGTCATTTGTTCGAGATCACCGTCATGTTCGGTCTGCGCGGTCTCATCGTGACGCTCGCACTTCCTGTCCTGGCGTGGGTGAGCTGGACGCGACGCTCGTGGATCCCGATCGGTGGGTTCCTCGTCGTGCTCGCGTTCGAGACCGGCATCGTCGGTGCATTGAAGATGGCAATGGAGCGTCCGTTCCCGTACCGTGGCAAGTTGCTGCTCGAGGCTCCGCTGCTCGCGTTCCCGTCCGGTCACGCCGCCAACGCGGTCGCACTGTGGGGGTATCTGGCGTGGTTCTTCACGCGGGGTCTGCCGAACAAGCACGCGGCCGCGCGTCGTTTCGTGGTCGTCGCCGCGATCACCACCGGAGTCTCGTCGTGGCTGATCCGCACGCACTGGCCGAGTGATCTGCTCGCCGGGTTCGCGATCGGCGGCATCGCATTGTCGGCCGGCATCGCACTGATCGAGGCGATCGAGCGCACTCAGGTCAGTCGCGGGGCCAGCGCTCTGCACTGACGAGCAGTTCGTCGCGGAACGCCGGGTGTGCGATCGCGGCGAGTGCACGTGCGCGTTCCCGGACCGTGCGCCCCTCGAGTTCGGCGACTCCGAATTCGGTGATCACCGTGTCGATCTGGTGACGCGGTGTGCTCACCACCGACCCGACCGGGAGTTCGGCGAAGATGCGGCTGGTGAGCGTGCCGTTCACGGTCGTCGTCGACGGGAGGCAGACGAGACTGCGGTCGGTGGAGTCGAGCCCGGGGCCCGACACGAAGTCTTCGTGTCCGCCCACACCGCTGAACTGCGTGCCTGAGATGGTGTCTGCGATCACCTGGCCGGCGAGGTCGACAGCGAGTGCGCCGTTGATGGTGACCATGTCACGGTTGCGTGCGATCGACTCGGGTGAGTTCACCAGGCGCACGGGGAGGAACCTCACAGCATCGTTGTCGTGCAGCCACTCGTAGAGCTCGGGAATTCCGGCGGCAAAGGTCGTGATCGACACACCGTCGAAATCGCCTCGCTTGTCGTTCGTGACCTTGCCCGCCTGGTGCAGTCGCATGAGGCCGGTGGTGAACATCTCCGAGTGCACGCCGAAGTCGCCGAGTTCGCTCGCGGCGAGAAGGCCGGCGACCTGGCTCGGGATGCCGCCGATCCCGGTCTGGAGCGTGCACCCCGAGGTGATGAACCGCATTGCGTGGTCGGCAATGGCGCGCTCTGCATCGGTCGGTTCGGCATCGGCGAGGTTCAACGGCGCTCGGTCGGTCTCGACGAGCAAGTCGATCTCGTCGACGTGGAGCCGGTGCATGTGGTCGGGTTCGAGGCCGAACGTGCGCGGAAACTTCTCGCTCACCTCCACCACGAGGAGACGCTCGGGGTCTGCTCCCGCGCGGTGCAGTTCGTCGACGGTCGCACCGGCGTGCACCGACAGGCTCACCCATCCGTCGACAGGTGGTGCGGCCGCGGTGGCCATGACCCTGGGCCGCAACCGCTCGAGGATGGGTTCGAAGCGGCGGAAGTCTGCGGGCACGAAGTCGACGGTCGCTCCGGCATCGCGCAGGAACCGTTCGGCCGGCCCGAAGAAACCGCTCGCATACCTCACTCCGGGCTTGGTGAAGAGTGCGTAGAGGTCGGGCAGCAGTGCGCCGAAGACACGGAGGTCCTCGAAGTCGTCTCGTTCGCCGAGTGCGTGGAGGAAGCCGCCCGGAACTCCCGGGCCGAGGGGAACAGCGAGCGAGTCGGTCGGTCTGACGGCGGCGACGGCGTCGTCGAGGGAAACACGGGCCATGTGACGCATGGTATGACCCGGTTGCCTCGCGGCGGTAGCAGTCGGGCGCGACGGCTGGCAGGCTCGGAGTCGTGCCCCACGACCTCCTCGTCATCGGTGCCGGCCCGGCGGGCGCGGCGGCTGCGGTCGTGGCGGCGCGTGCCGGTGCCCGCGTGACGGTGTTCGAAAAGGGCGCACACGGTCGCGACAAGGTGTGCGGCGACGGTCTCACGCCTCGCGCGATTGCGGCCCTCGACCATCTCGGCATCGACCATTCGGTTGCGCATCGCATCGATGGTCTCCGCATGATTGCGGGCAAGAAGGTGCGTGAGCTGTCGTGGCCCTCGGGTGGGCGTTTTCCCGGTCACGGTGCGGTGTGGCCGCGCAACCGGTTCGACACGCATCTCATGGATGTCGCGATCGCGAGCGGTGCCGACATCAGGTTCGAGACCGAGGCACTTCCCGTCGTCGAGAACGGCCGTGTGGTGGGTGTTCGCGCAGGTGGAGAAGAGTTCCGCGCACCGATGACAGTTCTTGCAGCTGGTGCACAGGGAGCGGCTGCAAAGGTGCTCGGTGCCGAGCGCGACCCGCGCGAACCCTACGGACTGGCAATCAGGGCCTATGCACCCACACCGCGCCATGCTGAGCGCCACCTCGAGGCATGTCTCAGTTTGCGAGACGAACACGGAACACCCGTGCCGGGATACGGCTGGATGTTCCCGGCAGGCGACGGCACGGTGAACATCGGCGTGGGAGCCCTCTCGACGATGAAGGGCTTCAAGAGTCTGAACCTCAATCGTTTGCTCGACCAGTACGCATCGATCGTGCGCGACGACTGGCAACTGGGTGACTACCTCGACAAACCCCGCGCATGGAGGTTGCCGATGAGCAGCGTGCGGCGCCACGGCCCGGGATGGGTCGCAGTGGGTGATGCCGCCGGATTCGTGAACCCGATGAACGGCGAAGGCATCGACTACGGGCTCGAGAGCGGAACACTCGCTGCCGAGTTGTTCTGCACCGACCCCGAGTCGGCACCGGCGACGTACGACCGACTCATCGGCGAGCGATTCGATGCGTTCCTGCGCACCGGTCGACGCTTCAGCTTTCTCATCGGGCATCCGTGGATCCTCCGGTCCGGGTTGAGGGTCGCGGTCGGCACGCAGTCAGCCGCCGACATCACCCTCGCTGTGATGGGCAACCTCGTCGATTCGTCGACGCCCGGTGCCGCCGGACGTGTGATGCGACTCGCAGATTCTGTTCTCGGTGCCGCCGACCCCATCCTGCGTCGCACCCGTGCCGCCGCGTGACGGCAGCGCCGCGCAGCGTCGTCGGTCTCGCTTGTAGGTTGAGTTCATGAGCGCAACGAAGCCCGACGTCACCATTCCCGCGGGAGACCCGCCCGCAGACCTCGTTCTCGAAGACCTGAGCGTCGGAGAAGGCGCAGAGGCCACCGCCGGCTCGGTCGTGGAAGTGCACTATGTCGGTGTTGCGTGGAGCACCCAGCGCCAGTTCGACGCCTCGTGGGACCGGAACGAGCCGTTCGAGTTCCGCCTCGGAGCCGGTCAGGTGATCCAGGGGTGGGACCAGGGCTTCGCTGGCATGCGCGTCGGCGGACGTCGCCGCATCACCATTCCGCCCGACATGGGCTACGGCGCCCACGGTGCGGGTGGTGTGATCAAGGGCGGCGAGACACTCGTGTTCGTGGTCGACCTGCTCAACGTCAACTGAGTGTCGTCCGTGCCCCGCGCGCTCGCTCCCGCCACGTTGGTCTACGACGGAGACTGCGGCTTCTGCGAGCGTTCGGCGCGGTTCGCTCTCGATCGCTCGGTGAACCTGCGCATCGCCGATCACAGATCTCAAGGGCTCGACCACATCGACGCGGTGATGCTCGTCGACGACGACGGGAACGTGTGGTCGGCGGCACCGGCCGTGTCGCAAGCACTGCGTCGGTTCCGTGCGAGGCACTATCGGGCGCTCGGGGTGTTCATCGCGGTGCCGCCAGTGTGCGTGATCGCAGGGTTGGTGTATTCACTCGTTGCGCGCAACCGTGGCCGTATCTCGCGGCTGACCGGTGCGCCCGCATGCGGGGTACCGCAGAACGATTCAGCGGACCGCTGAGTCTTGCGGCAACATTCGCCGCCGTCTGACCCAACGCCTGATCGGGTGCAGAGCCGCCGTCGAGGCGAGACCCATCACGGTCGTCGACACCAACACCCGCCACAGAACGTCGAGTTTGGCGAATGATGGAGCGAGCAGAACCGAGAACACGAGAGCGACCGGGTAGATCCACGCGAGGTCGGAGACGAACTTGCCGATGCGCGTCCTCCGTTTGCCCACTTCGCCGAGCGCGCCGAAGAAGGCTTCCTCTCCCGGTGTCACCGTGACACGTTCCGAGACGACCATGTCGTCGATTCGTTCGAGAAGTGCGAGGCGTTCGGGTGAGCGCTCCCAGCGGCGGAGGTGCACTGCATCGACGAACCGGAACACCATGTGGTGGGCCTCACCGTCGCGCGACGGGGCGAGCGTGGTGGCGCCGAGACACCCCGGTGCGCGTCGCACGAGTTCCACTATTTCGTTGCACCATCGATCGAAGTCGACTCGCGACTCGGGTGTGACCGTGCGAGCGATGGTGACGGTGACGGCTCCGGGTGCAATCTTCGGCAACTGACCCGTGGTGAAGTCTCCGGTGAGTTCGGGCATGACAAGTACGGTAGTGGCACCCGAGACGAGGAAGGACTCCGGCTCGATGCGTGCGCTCGTGGTTCATTGTCACCCGGTCGAAGGAAGTTTCTCCTCGGCGCTCCGAGATGCGGCGTGTCGCGGTCTCCAACGTGCCGGTCACGAGGTGACGGTGCTCGATCTCGCGGCCGAGTCGTTCGATCCGGTCATGCGACGCGACGAGTGGGAGACCTACATGTCGGGTGACGGGTCACACGTGCGGGTACCGGTCGGTCTCGATCACCACCTGGAGGCACTGCGCACCGCCGAGATTCTCGTCTTCACCTATCCGACGTGGTGGTCGGGTCTGCCTGCACAGCTGAAGGGTTGGCTCGAGCGCGTCATGGTTCCCGGCGTTGCGTTCCGCCTCGACCACGGACGGGTTCGCCCGGCTCTCGTGCACGTGCGTCGCATCGTGACGGTGAGCACGTACGGCTCTCCGTGGTCGTACGTGAAGGCGATCAACGACAATGGTCGTCGGACGTTGCAGCGTGCGCTGCGTCTCGCGACCGGACACGGGACGCGTCGCACGCACCTCGGTCTCTACAAGATGGACGTGCGCACCGACACCGATCGTCGTGAGTTCCTCGCAAGAGTCGAGAAAGTCCTCTCGCGATGAACGTGCTCGTTCTCTTCGCGCACCCGTCGCCCGATTCGTTCGTTGGGCACCTTCGCAACGTGGTGCTCGACGAGTTGGCCGCGAACGGCCACGAGGTGCGGCACCGTGACCTCGTGGCAGAGGGTTTCGACCCGGTGTTCACCGCCGACGAACGGCTCACCCACACCGGTGATCCGACAGAGAAGCTGAACCGCCATCCCGAACTGCGCGAGCATGTCGAGGTTCTGCAGTGGTGCGACGCAATGGTGCTCGTCTATCCCACGTGGTGGTCGGGTCAACCGGCCGTGCTGAAGGGCTGGTTCGACAGGGTGCTCATGTGCGGCGTCGCGTGGCGTCTGCCCGAGGGCGCCGCGCGTATCGAGCCGCTCCTCACGAATGTGCGCCGGCTCGTGGTCGTCACCACGCACGGCTCGCCGAAATGGGTGAACGCACTCCAGGGAGAGCCGGGGAAACGCACCGCGCTGAGGTCGGTACGACTGATGTTCGGGCTACGTTGCCGCACCGCGTGGGTGGCCGCCTACGGGCTGGATCGTTCCGGTGCAGACCGGCGACTCAGGTTTGAGCGCCGCGTCCGCCGCGCCGTCTCGCACCTTCGTTGATCCCATCGTCGCCGGGGTCGTCGCGGCGCGGGAGAGCGAGGGCAACCGATGCGAGGGCGACGGCACGAACTGCGACGGCGACCGTGGCGGCATGTCGTTGGTGTTCGATTCCCGAATAGGTCATGGTGACGATGTACACCAGCGCAACTGCGGTTCCCATGGCCGCGATGGCACGCACCGCGCGCCCGGCTCGTCGGCGCAGAACCGCGACCACCACCGCTGCCGCCCATGCCCCGGCCCACACCTGCCACGGACCGAACACCACGCGTGGCCACGTGGTGCGCGTCTCCAGCGGCAAGAAGTCGTCGTTCGGTGGTGACAACACCGTGTCGGCTCGCCCGGCGGCGACGGTGAGCACGTCATCGGGATGCGTGAGCGCCCATCGTGTGAGAGTCGAGACGCCGTGGTCGCGCACCCATTCGGCAAGCGCCACGCCTCCGGCCCGCACGATCGCCGGCGGCTGCTGACCCACCGGCAAGTCGACGATCGTTGCCAGGTCGTCGGGCAGGGCGCCGGCGAAGTCGTACCCGAGTGCGTCGCGGGCACCGGGGACGTCGGGCATTCCGGCACCGACGAACCATGACCAGCGCTCGTCGGACGTCGCGACGTCGTTGGCGAGCACCGTGTAGACGTTGAGCCGACTGGTCGGGGCGTTGTCGTTCACCAGCGCCGCACCCCACACCGACACGGCGGTCAACACGACGGCGGGGAGCACGAGCCGTCGTGCACGGCTTCGTAGCGCGACCACGACGCACACCGCCGCACAGGCGACGACGATGACCAGCTGCGTGGGTCGGGTGAGCCCGACAAGTGTGATCGCACCCAACCATGCGACAGGCGAACCTCCCGTGTGGGCGAGCCGCACGGACAGCGCGATCGCAACGACGCAGAAGGTGATGCCGAGCGATTCCGAGAGGATCGCGAGATCCCACCGCGTCACCTGCGGTGCGAGCCCGACGGCGAGAGTGACGAGGCCCATTGAACGGGGGAACCTCGAGAGACGCGAGAGTGTCACTGCGAGGAACGCCCATGCGGCCGTCCCGAGTGCGAACTGCACCGCGACCCGTGCCCCGTCGCTCCCTGCGAGAGTGAGCACCGCCGGAACCGGCCACAGACGAGTGTTGTCGCCCCACCATGTGAGCAGCAGCCAGCCGTCGGTGTCGGGGAATCTCGCTGCGGGGCGGCCGATCACGACCCCGGCCCGCATCAGGGCGTACACGACGAGAGCGACCGGCAACGGCGAGCGCCGGAGGTGACCGAGTAGTCCGCGCATGCGTGACCGAACCTAGTGAAGTGCGACCGTGAACACGTTCCACTCTGGTCGCGGGTGCCCTGCGCTGGTACCGTCGCGCACGTGAAGACGATGCGTGTGCGCGAACTCGGCCCGATCGAGAACCTCGAGATGGTGGAGGTCGAGTCGCCGCCACTCGCAGACGGCCAGGTGCGCCTCGAGGTGCTGGCGTGCGGCCTCAACTACGTCGATTCGTTGTTCATCGAGGGTCGCTACCAGGTGAAGCCACCCGTGCCCTACCACCCTGGGTCGGAGATCGTGGGCCGCGTCATCGAGGTCGCGCCCGGAGTCGATCGCGTGACGTTGGGTCAGCGCGTGTTCGCTGCCGTCGGCACCGGTGGGTTCTCGTCGGAGGCGGTCATCGCCGCAGCGCGCGTGCTTCCGATTCCCGACGTGCTGACCGACGGCCAGGGCGCCACGTTCATGCAGAGCTACCTCACGGCGTGGTACGCGTTCAAGGAGCGTGCGACGGTACGAGAGGGCATGACGATGCTCGTGCTCGGCGCGGGCGGGGGCATCGGACTCGCCGCGGTCGACGCTGGAGTGGCAATGGGGATGCGAGTGATCGCCGCCGCCTCGAGCGAGGAGAAGCGCCGGTTGGCGCTCGATCGTGGTGCATTCGCCACCATCGACGTGCTCACCGAAGACGTCAAGGTACGCGCACGCGAACTCGCGGGTGGTGGACTCGACATGGTGTACGACCCGGTCGGAGGCGATCTCGCCGAACCCAGCCTGCGTGCACTCGGCCCGGGTGGTCAGTACCTGGTGATCGGTTTCGTGGGCGGCATTCCGCGTCTGCCGG
>VFQT010004077.1_pt1 | contig 12600 bp, 11 predicted proteins | sample 3512381 | NCBI WGS metagenome assembly VFQT01 (sample SAMN10412376, study PRJNA504923) | tailings metagenome | isolation source: Relicate 2 Philex TSF3 active mining site | place: Philippines: Tuba, Benguet | collected 2017-08-29 | reverse complement strand
GTGTCATCACCAGCGATCATCCGCCACCCGTCAAGCCACCCCTTCCCACTGGAAACAGCGAGGAACCTATTATTGAATGGTTTTTGTTTTATTTTAATTGTTGCTTGTGTTTCAAATTAAACTCCTTGTGAATTATGCAGTGATCCGAATCGGACTACTGGTTTGCGGGTCGGCTTGGCCGACTCATGGACGTTCAGGTTGAATTGATTGCGACCGAAAACGATGTGTCCGAGCCAGACGCTCGGTGAAAGCGACCAATAACGGCTGGGATAGCAGTTTCGTTTGAAATTCCCGTTGGTGGCAACGAGGGGCATGGCAATGGTTCCTTGGGGTCCTTGAGGGCTGAGGGAATCGTTGAGTGCTTGGACGATTATTTTTTTGATACCTAATAACCGAATTTCGATCAACCAGATTTTGGTTCGTATTGCCTTTTTGAAGAGGGTGATTGTCGGGTTGTGGAAAGTCGCAGTTGGATCCATGCCCTAGCGTTCGCTCGGTAGGCGCGGGTTCTTACCCGGATTTTGCGGATTTTTGCCTTGTGTTGGGATTCGGTCACGCATTCGGGATTCGCCGTCTTCTCCGACTGATGGCTGCCGCTTTCGCTATTCTCACCGCCACCGACCTACCAAATTCACCCGCCGGCGACCATGCGGTGGGGGCCCCGAGAATTTGCTGCACGGGCACCGACACCCGGCGCCCGCCCCGGAGCGATCGGCCCCCGGTTCCGGCATCAGTTACGGAATCGGTTCCCCGTTCGGAGCCCGGTCGGGATTTCGCCGACACACTTCGCACCATCCAGAACTCTCCGAGTGCATCGGGCGGGGGTGGGGATTAGGCTTTGGGGCAGATGATGAACACGAACCCTGTCTCGCGTCGGGCGGCCGTGAAAGCGATGGCCGGGGCGGCGGGTGCGCTGGCGCTGAATGGCGTGGCGGCCCCGCTGGCCCATGACCGCGGCCCGAACAAGATCCGGCTCGAGAACCTCAACCCGGGCACCCGGGACTGGATGCTCACCAAGACCCGGATCGATCCGACGACCCGCTACCGGTGCCCCTGGATCGAGGGCTACGCCTCGCGGACCAGCGTGTCGGCTGGGCAGTACCTCACCTTCCACGTCAGCACCAACCCGGTCTCGGACTTCACCATCGACATCTACCGGATGGGCTTCTACGGCGGGAAGGCCGGGCGCTTCATGAGGCACCTGGGGCCCTTCAAAGGACGGGTTCAGGCCGACCCCGAGGTGGGCCCGAAACGGGAACGCCTCTGCCAGTGGGAGCCCTGCGCCCAACTCCTGATCCCCGACGATTGGGTCAGCGGCGTCTACGTGGCCAAGCTCACCGAACTCAAGGAAGGCCTCCAGAGCTACATCATCTTCATCGTCCGCGACCAGCGCGAGGCGGGCTACCTGTTCCAGTGCTCCGACAACACCTGGCAGGCCTACAACCGGTGGCCCTCGCAGTTCTCGCTGTATGACGACGGCAAGAACGAATGGTACTGGGGTGGCGGGGTGCAGGTGGGCTTCAACCGGCCCTACGGCAAGTACTGCCAGATCGTGGACCAACCGCTCTCCATCGGTTCAGGCGAATTCTTCCTCTGGGAATACCCCTTCGTGTACTGGCTCGAAGCGCACGGCTACGACGTGAGCTACCTCTCGAATGCCGACACCCATTTCGACCGCGCCGGACTGCTCCGGGCCGATGGGTTCCTGAGCGTCGGCCACGACGAGTACTGGACGATCCAGATGTACCGCAACGTCGAGGCGGCGATCTTGGCTGGGGTGAGCGTGGGCTTCTTCTCGGGCAACGCTGTCTGCGGACGCATCCTCGAGGGTGACCCGAAGCTGCGGTCTTTCGAGCGGGTCGGCGTGTATGGCCCGCCGGGAGGCACCCGCGAATTCGTGTCCATGGGTTCGCTCAAACACGAACGCCCCTACGCCAACGAACTGGTCGGCGCCCACAGCACGGGTCCGGTCACCGGTGGGGCCGACTGGATTTGCACCCGGCCCGACCATTGGATCTACCGCGACACCCGCATGAAGGAAGGCGATCGCATCCCCGGCCTCATCGGCTGGGAGTGGCATGGCGATCCGGCGCCGATCAAGGGTCTGGAGGTCGTGGCCACAGGGCCCACCCAAGACGCCCCGGGCAAGCCCAACGGCGGGATCTACACCGCCACAGCGTATCCCGGACCCAAGACGAACATCGTCTTCAATGCCGCCACCTGCTGGTGGGCCGACGGGTTGGCCGAGCCGCCCGGTTACATTCATCCGAAGGTGTACACCGAGCCCAAGGGCCCCGATCCGCGCGTGCAGCAAATCACCCACAACGTGCTGCGCCGCATGCTCGGTCGATGAGTCCCGGGGGCATGGCCAAGGCTGAGCTCAAGGCCGCCCTGGTGCGCCGGGCCACCGAGCTGGGCTTCGATGCCTGCCGAGTGACCACGGCCGAGCCGCCGGCCTCCGCCCCGGACTTCGAGCGGGCGTTGGCGGAAGGGCGACATGCCGAGATGGCCTGGCTGGCCAAGGCCCCGGAAAAGCGGGCGGATCTGTCGCGGATTTTGCCCGGGATCCGCAGCGTGGTCACAGTGGCAATCAGCTATCATCGCGACCCGCACCACGATCCCTCGGCCCCACCCGTCGAACCAGGTTCAAGCCCGCGAGGCGTCGTGGCCCGCTACGCGCAGCATCCCGACTACCACGACCTGCTCAAGGAACCGCTGCGAGCCCTCACGGAGTTCCTCGACACCGAGGCCCGCGTGACGCAGCGCTCGCTGTGGTACGTCGACACCGGGCCGATCCTCGAACGCGATCTGGCCCAACGCGCGGGCATCGGCTTTGTCGGAAAGCACACCAATCTCATCTCCCGGACCCTGGGCAATTGGTTCCTCTTGGCCGAGATCCTGACCACGGCCGAACTGGAACCCGATGCGCCGGAACACAACCGCTGCGGATCCTGCACCCGCTGCCTGAGCGCCTGCCCCACCGGGGCCCTGCCCGCACCCTTCACGCTCGATGCCCGGCGCTGCATCTCGTACCTGACCATCGAGCACCGGGGCTCCATTCCCGAAGACCTGCGCCCCGCGATCGGCACCCGCATCTTCGGCTGCGACGATTGCCTGGCCGCCTGTCCGTGGAACCGGTTCGCCCGCGCCGGAGCGCTGCTGCGCGAACACCATCGAGCCGATCTGGCCCAACCCGATTTGCTCGAACTGCTGTCGCTCGACGAGGCCGCCTTCAAATCGCGCTTCGCTGGCACCTCTCTCCTGCGTACCAAGCGTCGCGGGTTGCTGCGCAATGTATGCATCGCGCTGGGCAATGTCGGCGACCGTCGGGCGATCCCGGCCCTCACGCGGGCGACCCAGGATCCCGAGCCCCTCATCGCCGAACACGCGGCCTGGGCGCTCGGCCGCATCGGATCGCGGCGAGAACCCTCTTGTTTCAATTCAGATCAACCCTTTTTCAAAAGACCACTCTGAGGGCAGGAACATCGCCAAAAGGTGACCGGAGTTGCTCTATCTACACGGGAGATCATGGCGATCCATCCGCAAATCCTGGGTCACTGTCATGGTATTCTGAGATCCGGCGACTTGGCCAAGAGTGCGTCGGTCAAGAGTGTTCAGCGGCAAAGGGTTGAGATCGCAGTTCCGTAAGTTTCGGCACCGGTTCACGCAGTAGGCCGAGGACCCGCCTCAGGTCTCCAGCCAAAACACTGTCAGCGGCCTCGCGCACGGCATCCGCTTTGGGATTGAAGGCCACGGATCGCCCAGCGGCACGCAGCATGCACACATCATTGACGCCATCTCCAACCGCGAGCACCCGACCTCGATCCAAACCGACTTCCGCGAGCAGGTACTCCAACGCTCGGGCCTTGCAATGCTTGTGCCGGTCACAACCCGTTTCATGGGCGAACGCTGGCGATGGCACGATTCTCCCGGAAGCCTTGTCCCCTCGGAATTGCATCACGTTGGCGATCGCAAAATCAGCAAACACCCTCCTTCTGACAGTTTCAGCGGCAATCCGATAACTGTCTGTGACGATCCCCACCAAGTAACCCGCACGGCGCAGTCCAACGACGGTGTCGGCGGCCCCTTCCATGAGCGGGATGTCCTTGGCCACTTTCTCGAATGTGGCTTTGGACACGCCGGCAAATAATCTGGCGATCGCCCGAGCACGCTTGACCTCGTCGAGGGACTGGTTGTCCAGGAACATTCCCAATCGTTCCAATCGCCCTGTCACTCGGGCCAACTCGACAACAAACCTCCCGTTCAAGAGCGTGCCATCCATGTCGAACAACGCTAGCCGGGTCGCACCCCGCAACAGATCGAGAGCATGGCTAGGGTCGGTCTTGCGCAACCGGTCGCGTTCCCGTGCATCTTGAAGGGTTCGAATCCGAAGACGTCCCCACTCGGCCGCGCGTTCGAGGATCGTCCTGGCCACCTGGGTTGCCATTTCGCCCAGGGCTTTGAGGCTCTGGCTATCATGTTTCAACGGTCCGATATCGACCTCGGCAACTCGGGCTCTCTGAGCGATCGCATCGATGACAAGACCGACGTCCACCCCATAGTCATTCTCGAACCGAAGCCGCCGTAGAATGCTTTTTCGCGCAGCGATGATGCCTCCCAAAGGCTGATTCAGGTCCGACAATTCCGGGAAGTAGGTGCGCAACAACGGACGGGCCGTCAACTCGGTCACCCGGCCGGCTTGTCTCTCAAACTTGGCCTTCACAAAGTCAGCCGAACCCGACTCGATGGGAGACACCAACCGATGGATCAAGTCTCGGCACAATCCGCGAAGGTCTCCGTCGAGATAGACCAACAAATCGCAACGCGCTGCTTGAAGGCCATCCTCCATCGAGGCCCCCTTGCCCAACAGTGAACTGGTGATCACTCGGGCACCCGCCTCAGTCGCCAGCTCGGGGGTATTGTCCACCGAACCGTCATCGACAACCAGCACCTCTCCTACACGAGGATCGCGCAACAGCCATCGGACCAAACGGGAGATGGTGCGGGATTCGTTCAACACCGGAATCACCACACTCACCTGATCACAGGAGGGGACAATTCTTCTGGTCTTGGACTGGCTTTTGGATGTTGCCGGCATACTCCAGAAGTCTGTCTGTCCATCCGTGATCGCGGCAACGATTTACGATGATCTCACCCAGTTTTCACCTCATCAGGTTGACCAACGCACGATGAGTCGCATGGCCAACTGTGCACTGAGGATCAACGCTGGCGGGATTCTGGCTTTCATCGACAACGTGCGACTTCCTCTTGCAGACAATATTGCCGAATATCTACGGCTCCATGAGTTCCGCCCCGGTCCTCGACATCACGAACCTGACGATTCTCCGCGACCGCATCCCGATCCTCACCGACCTGTCGTGGCGGGTGATGCCCGGTGAACACTGGGCGCTGCTGGGCGGCAATGGCTCGGGCAAGACCAGCCTGCTCTCGGCACTGGCCGGTTATCTGATGCCCACCCGCGGCGACATCGCCCTGCTGGGGGAACAGTATGGCCAAGCCGACTGGCGCGAGTTGCGCCTCAAGCTGGGCATCGTGAGTTCGTCGGTGCGGCAAATGATGAACGACACCGAGCCCGCCCTCGACACGGTGGTCAGCGGCCGCTACGCGATCATCGACTATTGGGGAACGCCCAAGCGCTCCGACGCCGTGAAGGCGCGCGAGTTGATGGAATCGGTGGAGATCGGCCATCTGGCCCGACGGCCCTGGGCCGTGCTGTCGCAGGGAGAGCGCCAGCGGGTGCTCATCGCTCGGGCCATGATGTCCGACGCCCGGTTGCTGATCCTCGACGAGCCCTGCACCGGGCTGGACCCCGTGGCGCGCGAGCTGTTCCTGGAATTCCTGGGGCGGCTGTCACGCCGACCCGATGCCCCCACGTTGGTGCTGGTGACCCACCACGTGGAAGAGATCACCCCGATCTTCAGTCACGCCCTACTGCTGCGGGGCGGCACCTTACTGACCTCGGGCCCCATCGGCCGGTCGTTGACCAGCGGGTCGCTGAGCCGGCTCTTTGACCACCCGGTTCGGCTGACCCGGAGCGGAGGCCGCCTTTCCCTGCGGGTGGGCGCCGCCGCGAACCGGGGCTCCTGACCGCGGGGCCGACGCCTTGTCGTTGCCGCCCTTGACGTCTTTGCCGTCCTTGCCCGTGGGGTTCACAGGGCGGCGGGGGCGGGTGCGCAATGCTTCCGGCACCAGCAGCGGATCGTAGCCGTAGCGCCGGCAGAAGGCTTCCGTGGGCGCGATGATCAGGGTCGGTCTGCGCAGGAAGGGATCCGGGTATTCCAAGCGGAAGGCCCGGAGGGCCAGCCCGTGGAAGTCGCGGCGCCCGTAAAGGATGTCTCCGGCGACCGGGCACCCCGCATGGGCCAAGTGCAGGCGGATCTGATGCGTGCGCCCGGTCACCGGAAGGGCCAGCACCAGCGACCGGCCCTCGCGGGAACCCAGCACCCGGAAGGCCGTCTCGGCCGGTTTGCCCTCCGGGCCGTGATCCACACGGTGTTTGCCATGCTCGGCCGGATCGGGCCCGAGGGGTTCGCGGCAGACCCATTCGCCCAACTTGGGCACACCGTCGGTCACCGCGAGATAGGCCTTCTTGACGGTCCGTTCGGCGAACACCCGCGACAAGGCGGGCATGGCTCCCTGGCTCTTGGAGAACAACAGCACGCCGGTGGTCGGCGCATCCAGGCGGTGCACGAAACGCAGGAACTTCAGGTTGCGTGAACGAGCCCACCATTCCCCGGTTTCGATGGCGTCGACCAACGCCCGATGCAATCCGCGATCGGCATGCTCGCCGTCGTCGGGGCCGAGCATCCAGCCCGCGGGCTTGTCGATGGCCAGCACCCCGCGGTCCTCATAGAGGATGTTCACGATCGTTCCGTCGGGCAGTTCAAAGGAGTCCGGCTTGGCCACCCCCCGATCGAACCATACGGAGCGGCCAACCTCACGCCATTCTTCACCGGATCGTCTCGCTCGGCCGGAAGCCCGCTGGGCCATCGCGGCGCGGACCCGAGAAATACTCCGCAAAAATCCTGCTGGCAGTTGGCCAGTTCGCGGTATCGTCGAGCCGTGCAAATCGAGTCCTTCAAAGTCTTCTGCGACCTCGCCGAGACGGAATCGTTCACCAAGGCGGCTCTGATCAACAACATCACCCAGAGCGCGGTCAGCCAGCAGATCACCTCGCTCGAACGCCAGCTCAAGACTCTCCTCATCGAGCGCAGCAAGAAGAAGTTCCGACTCACCCGCGAAGGCGAGCTGCTCTACGAACACGGCAAGCAGATCATCCTCACCTACGAAGGCCTGGTGCACCGCCTCCAGGAGATGCGCGACGTCATCTCGGGCACCATCCGCATCGCGGCGATCTACAGCATCGGACTCCACGACCTGCAACCCTACGTGAAGCGCTTCCTCAAGCAGCACCCGTCGGTGAAGGTCCATGTCGAGTACCAGCGCGCCAACCAGGTGTACGACGACGTGCTGGGCAATGTGGTCGACATCGGTCTGGTGGCCTATCCGCAGAAGGAATCCAAGCTCGAGACGCTCGCCCTGAAACCGGAGAAACTGGTGCTCATCTGCGCTCCCGGGCATGCCTTCACGAAGGCCAAGGGACTCAAGCTCTCGCAGCTCGAGGGGCAGAAATTCATCGGCTTCGAACCCGACATTCCGACGCGCAAGGCGATCGATCGTGAGCTCAAGGAACACGGGATCTCCGTCAAGCACGTCATGGAGTTCGACAACATCGAAACGGTCAAACGCGCCGTCGAGATCGGGGCCGGCGTGAGCATCGTCCCGGCGGGAACGGTGGCGCAGGAGGTGTCCAAGAACACCCTGGTCGCCATGCCCTTCGCCGACATCGAGCTCAATCGCCCCATCGGGCTGATCCACAAGAAGTCCAAGGTGCTCTCGCCCGCCATGAAGCAGTTCATCGCGGCCCTGCAGGTCAGTCAGCCGATCGGCTGACCCGCCCCCCGGTCAGGCGATCGGGGCGCTCTCGGAAGGGTTGCCCGCGATCAGTGTGGATCGGTGCACCCAGTGTTCGACACTGAACTCGGGCGTCCGAAGCACTTCGGCGATCCAGACGAACTCGCTCTCGAACGGGGGGAACACCGCGTCGCCCTGGGCTGTGATGGGCACTCGGGTGAGGAAGAGATCACTGCATCGGGGCAGCAACTGCCGATAGATCTCGCCGCCGCCACAGACCCAGACCGGTCGCGGATCGTTCCGGAGCTCCTCCAGCAACGGTTCAAGCTGGTGGGCGACCCGGACTCCCGGGATGGGTGTCGTGCTCCGGGTGAGCACGATGGTTTGGCGGCCGGGCAGCGGTTTTCCGATGGAGTCGTGGGTCTTGCGCCCCATCAACAGGATTCCCCCGAGGGTGACCTGACGAAACCAACGGAAATCGGCCGGAAGATGCCACGGGATCCGGCCCCCGTCTCCGATGACGCGGTTGGCGGACATGGCTGCGATGGCGCGCAAACGGCCCATGAGGGTGAGGGTGTGGGTTCTGAGGCCGTTTCCGAAGGCCCCGGGATCTCGCGACCCCGGTCGCCCCTCGTACCCCGGACTCAACCCTGAGTGGGAACCGACAACCCGGAGAAGGGGCTCTGACCGAACGACGCCCCCTGGGAGGCGGCATCGGTGGCCACGCGCACCGGCTCAGGCTTGCCGTTGGACGATGCCTTGCCGGCGGCCTTGGCCGGAGCCACGGCCTCCGGCTCGCTGGCTTCCTTGGGATTCTTGGCGCGCTTGTTCTTCGGCAGGGGGCTGATCATCACGTTGATGGCCTTGCCGACGAGCTTGGGCGGAAAATCGGGATGTCCCCACGGAGCCAACTGCTCGAGGAACTTGTCCATGACCTCTTTGCCGACTTCGGTGTGGGCCATTTCGCGACCGCGGAAGCGCAAGGTCGCCTTGACCTTCATGTCTTCGCACAGGAAGCCGATGGTGTGCTCCTTCTTGATGCCGAGATCGTGAGGGTCGATGCGGGGGGAAAGCTGGACCTCTTTCACCAGGTTCACGGCCTGATGCTTCTTGCTGTCGCGCTCCTTCTTGGACAGCTCGTACTTGAACTTGCCGTAATCGACGATGCGGCAGACCGGGGGCACGGCCGTGGCCGCGATCTCCACCAGGTCGACTCCGTTCTGTCGGGCCAGGTTGATGGCGGCGGCCAGATCCATGATCCCGACCTGTTGACCATCGATGCCGATGACGCGCACCTCACGTGCTCGGATCTTTCCGTTGATCCGGTGCTGCGGCTGACCCGGCTGCGGGCGTGAAAACGGGCGGCTCAAAGGACCGCCTCCGGTTGAAGATGCATCATGCGTACGATCAAACCAACTCGCTGCTTCAGGAGACTCGGGTCGCTATAGGTAGGTCTGGGCCTCCGGGCAAGCCCAAAGTCCAAAAATCCGCGGTGAGGCGGCGAAAAACGGTCATCCAACGCCCTCATCGGGACAACCCCTGCGGTTGCAACACTTCAAGGATGTCGACCCCACGGAAGTCGAACAACCGCTTGATGGTGTCTTCGATCAGGTTGTTGGGGCAACTCGCACCGGCGGTGATCCCGACGGTCAGAGCCCCTTCAGGCCGGTACCAATCGGCGGTGGTCACCTCGGCCGTGATGTGCTGGTTCCAGTGGCGGATGAGCGAGGGCGACTGCATCATGGCCGCATTCTTGATGAAGAAGGTCGGCAGCACCTTCTCCCCCATCTCGGCCAGGTGGGAGGTGTTCGAGGAGTTGTAACCCCCGACCACGATCAGCAGGTCGATGGGCTCCCGGAGCATCTTCTCCAGGGCATCCTGACGATCTTGAGTCGCCCCGCAGATCGTGTCGAAGAACCGGAAGTGCTCGGCGACCTTCTCGGCACCGTGCTTCTGCTGCATCGCCCGCTGGAAGCGCTTCTGCACCTCTTCGGTCTCGCCGCGGAGCATGGTGGTCTGGTTGGCCACGCCCACGGCCACCAGATGCAGATCGGGATCGAACCCCGGAGAATAGGCCCCCTTGAACCGGTTCAGGAAGTCGTTCCGATCGCCGCCCCGGAGGATGTAATCGCAGACGTAGTCGGTCTCGGCCAGATCGAACACCACCAGATAGTGGCCCGTGCCGTAGGCGGTGGCCTGCGAGGTCGTCGCCTTGGTCTCCTCGTGCTTGGCCTTGCCGTGGATGATGCTGGTGACCGACTCCTTGCTGTACTGACGCACCCGCTTCCAGACGGACATGACGTCGCCGCAGGTGGTGTCGACGGTCTGACAACCGAAACTCTCGATGCGCTGGCGGGTGGACACCTCGGTGCCGAAGGCCGGGATGATGACCACGTCATCGGCATTGAGCTTGAGACCGGCCAGTTCGAGATCGCTGGGCTTGGGCGAGATGCTCACGATGCCCATGCCCCGGATCTGATCGTTGACCTCGGGGTTGTGGATGATCTCGCCCAGCAGGAAGATGCGGGTCGGCTCAGGGAAGACCTTACGGGCCGCATAGGCCAGATCGATGGCGCGCTCGACGCCGTAACAAAAACCGAACTCCTTGGCCAAGCGGATGGTCAATCCACCATACGAGAAGGTGCCGCCATTGGCCCGGAGTCGCTCCACCAATTCGCTGCGGTAGTGGGTCACCACCTGGGCCGAGACCGCCTGCATGACGTCGGGCCTGCGGAGATTCACTTTCTTGGGTGCGACGGGGGCGGCAGGCCCCGACGGGGCGTCGTTGAACATGACTGCCCGAAACTACCCACAGCCCGAAGAACGTCGAGAGTGGAGTGATGGGGAAAAAGTTTAGAATCCAGGGCCTCGGGAGCCCGGGTCCGACTCCGCTCCCACCGGTTCGTACTCCCTGCATATTCCCTGCAGGCCACGACGACCCGAGGGATCCGGACTGGCCTCCGGCTCCCCGATCCGTACCGTGCCCAGCGTGTCCGCCGACTTCGACCTCGCCATCGTCGGTTCCGGTTTCGCCGGGACCCTTCTGGCCATGATCGCGCGACGACTGGGGCTTTCAGTGCTGGTGGTTGAACGCGGCAGCCACCCGCGCTTCGCCATCGGCGAGTCGTCCACACCCCTGGCCAACCTGTGGCTGGAGACGCTGGCCGACCGCTACGACTTGCCCCGCCTGCGTCCATTGTCCCAGTGGGGCTCTTGGCAGGCCACCTACCCGGAGATCGGCTGCGGCCTGAAGCGGGGATTCAGCTACTTCCACCACACACCCGGGCAACCGTGGCGATCGAGCCCCAGCCGCGAAGAACAACTCCTCGTGGCCGCCAGCCCGAACGACACCGTGGCCGACACCCATTGGTATCGCCCGGATTTCGACGCCTTTCTGGTCGAAGAGTCGATCCGGGAGGGCGTTGAATACCTCGACGAGACCACGCTGACCGAGTGCCGGATCGAAGCCGACAGCGTGCACCTGGTGGGGCATCGCAAGGAGCGACCTCTCGAGGCGCGGGCGGCCTTCGTGGTCGATGCCAGCGGTCCCCGGGGGTACTTGCAGCGGGCGCTGGCCTTGCCCGAGGCCCGGTACGAGGGGTTTCCGCACACCCGAGGGGTGTTCTCGCATTTCACCGGGGTGGGCTCCTGGGCCGAAGCGCATCCGGTGTTCGGCTCGGCTCCCTTCCCTCCGGACGAGGCCGCCCTGCACCATGTCTTCGAGGGAGGCTGGATGTGGGTGCTCCGATTCAACAACGGCATCACCAGCGCGGGATTCGCCGAATGGGCCCACCCCACCGCACAGCCCATTTCCGATCCGGCCGGGGCTTGGGCCGAATTCCTGAATCGATTTCCCTCGATCCGGCACCAATTCGCCAGGGCCCAAGCCATCCGGCCCTGGACCCGCACCGAACCGCTGGCCTTCCGCACCGCACGGTGTGTCGGTCCACGCTGGGCCCAATTGCCCATGGCCGCCGGATTCGTGGACCCCCTGTTCTCCACCGGGTTCGTGCTCTCGCTGCTGGGCATCGATCGACTGGCCCGGACCTTGGAAGCCCGATGCCCCGAGGCCGCGCTGGCCGCCTATGAGACCGAGACGCTGGCCGACCTCGACGCCACGGCCCGCCTGATCGCCGCCGCCTATCGGGTGCTCGGCAGGCCCGCGGCGTTCGAGGCGCTCACCATGCTCTACTTCGCCAGCGCCAGCTTCGCCGAGACGGCACTGCGGCTGGGCAAACCCGCATTGGCACCGGGATTCCTGCTCCGAGCCCATCCCCATGTCGGTCCTGTGATGCGCACCGTCCTGGCCGAGGCGGGCCGGGTCTCCGACGCCGACTGGATCGCCCGGGTGGCGTCAGCCATCGAACCCATCAACGTGGCCGGTTTGTGCGACCCCGAAAAACGCCACTGGTACGGGGTAGACGTCGCCGATCTGCTCCGGAGCGCCCCGCGGTTGGAATCGAGCCCCGAGGCGATCCAGGCCATGCTCCGCGACTGTGGCCTGTGAAGCCATCCCCGGTCGCCACCCACAACCGGGGAACACCCCATCCGGGGCGCTGGAGAGCCTGTCCCCGGAGGGCCTCAGATTTCCGTCGCCCGCGGGGCAAGGACCGTGTTTCATCCGCCAGCTTTTCTGACCATGCCGAAGCGCACCGACATCCACTC
>VFQT010004076.1_pt1 | contig 12602 bp, 13 predicted proteins | sample 3512381 | NCBI WGS metagenome assembly VFQT01 (sample SAMN10412376, study PRJNA504923) | tailings metagenome | isolation source: Relicate 2 Philex TSF3 active mining site | place: Philippines: Tuba, Benguet | collected 2017-08-29 | reverse complement strand
GTCGACAAAACTGCTGATGCTATAGACACTGGACTAACTGCTATTCAAGAAATTACTCCAAATGTATCAGGTCAAACAAATATATCAAATCCCTTAAGTAAACTAAATCTATCAGGTCAAACAAATATATTAGGTGAAACATCAAATGAAACTGAACAATCATATAATGAAAGAGATCAATATACTAGTCCAAATGTAGCAGTATCTGGTGTTAGAGGTGAACCAATTGATAAACCACAAGTTTCACAAGGAGATCAATCCACTTTGAATAGAGCATTGAATACAAAACAAATGCAACAATCTGGAGGAAAAGATTATCAAGCATATGAAGCATCTAGCTCAGTTAATGGTAGTGGTAAAGCTGGATGGTGTTTTATTGGTGAAGATCGAGGATATAGAACTTGCGCTCAAGTTGATGTAAATGATACATGCATGTCTGGAGATATTTTCCCAACTCATGAAATATGCGTTAACCCTAACTTAAGAAGTTAACATATAGGATAATTAAAAAATAATATAAATAATCCTTGATTACCATTCCCCGAACGATTTAAATTAACACTTCCAGATACATAACTACCACCTCCACCACCATAACCTAAAGCATCTTGTGTATTTAAATTTATACTACAACTAGAAGCTCCACCTGCACCACTTTGTGTAATACCGCTTCTATGACATGCTCCTTCTCCTCCAACATCACCACCACTTCCTCCTCCTCCTCCAATAAAAATTCCATATGTTGTTTCAAAATAATTTAAAATATTTATACCTGTATAGGTAGTTAAATTTATGGAATTAGTTAATAAATATGAATCTCCTCCCCAGCCATTAGTATTAGAACAAGTTCCTGACCAAGCACCACCATATCCTCCTCCACCAGTAAATGTTGATGTTCCAATAGGTCCTGAATATGAAGCACCACTGACTTGTCCACCCCCTGTTTGTCCAGGAAAACCTCCGGTCACTATGTATGATCCAGAATCAGGACCACTAAATGAAGTATTTCCGCCAGCAATTCCAGCACCATTAGTGTGTAATCCACCTGTTCCTATATTTGTAATATTGAATGAACTATTTTGTTGAATATTGGAAAATTTATTAACTGCTTGATATCCTCCTTCACCTCCACTAGGAGTACCACTTTTACCTCCGCTACCACCTCCTCCAACTATTACAGTAAATACATCTGATGATATTTCTTGAGTAAACGTTATTGAACCAGTTGACAAAAATAGAAGAGACCATATTTTATTAGTTGTGTCATAATATGTTTGTGGTGAACCTGTGTAAGTAAATGGTTGATAAGTAGTTATTATATTTATTGAATTTGATGGTTTACTAGTGGTTCCTGTAGAGCTAATTCCTACTACACTAAAAGTATATGTAGTATTAGTTATTAATCCATTTATGATAGTTGATAATATATTTCCTACATCACTTGTAAAACTGTTAACTCCATCAGTATAACTTACTATATATTTTTCAATAACTCCATAACATGTGCTAGAAGGTGTCCAATTTAAAATAACAGAATTAATTGTATTTAAACAACCATTTAAAATCGGACTGCTAACTAAATCAATAGCACTTACTAACCCTTTATAATTAATTGGCCATTTATCTGTACTGTTATTCATGAAATATCTTGGTTTCGGGAACCATGTTTGTGCTCTAATATTCCAACACAAAAAAGAATAACCAGGTACATTCGACGCAGAAGCAGGATTACAAATGGTCGCAGGTCGGACACAGTTTTTAATAACTTCATTAGAACAAGGATTAACATATGTTCCATAAACTAAAGTTCCACCATCTTGAACAGAATTTCCAGAACAACCATCTGGATTAGGGATACCATAAGCAAAAGGACCAGATATATTATTAGGTGCACCTACTAATTGATTAGGAAATGGATATGTAACAAAATTTTGCCTTAATAATCCTGTGGAATTAGGATTTGAATATGTCTCAGATTGTGTTGCATAAACTTTTCTTCTATTTGGACCAGCACATCTAGCTAACTGAGAATATTTTTGTGATTTGGTAAGCATCGCACTATTTTCCTTATACTGTAAAATATTCCCCTTATAAAGTTGTTTCATTTCATAATCTGCTTGTGCTTGTGATACAGTTTGTCCGGTTAAAGGTATATAAGATGATAAATATTGATCGCTTGGAACAATAAATGTACACGGATTTTGAACTCTAGACCATACTCTAGTAGGTTGTGGATTATATGACATCTATATATAGATTATTTATTAAATTGGATAAATAATTTATATTTAATATGTATCTATATATTTAATACATGTAATTTATGGATTATAAGCATCACCTGTTCCATAAAAAAACCATCTCAATGATAGGTAATCATACATTTTATCGACTACTCCATTTCCGCCAATCATTCTTGTACTTGGACCTTTCTTCACAAGATTTTGAATTTCAAGAGCTCCCAAAGCATGATTATAATACCATAAGTTGGAAACATAACCGTCAAATCCACCGTTCATACCTACATAAACATCTCCATAGTTTTGCTTAGGAACACCAACCAAATTAATACTTCTTGCAATTGTTCCATTAATATATACATCCAAAGTTGTATTTTGACATCTTATAATAACATTCACCCATTTATTAATCGGAATGTCAGGTATAGTAATTTCTTCATTAATAACGTTATACGTATTCATTACAACAACTAAACTATTAGTATTTGGTGCAATATAAAGACCAGGTGCATTGTTTGGTTCGACCATTCCATTTTTATTTAAGTTACTATTTCCTTTGCTAAATATGTGCTTATATAATCCTGCATTTGTTTGCAAACTATTAATAAAAATCCATGTCGACCATGTGAATTCTAAACCATCATTAGCATTAACAGAACGATAAATTGTAACAGCATTATTACTACTAGGATCTTGTGGAAAAACAATCATGTGTCTAGCATCAACCATACCATCAATTAAATGAGGAGAAGTGTCTGGTTGAAAATAATATGATAAAATATTTATTCCAATTCTTAAAAGGAGAATAAAAACAAAAATAACCAATAAAAGAAATGCCAATTGAGATACTGAGCTAGTTGAATTTAAAAAATCATAAGTGCTAGTGCTTCCTCTATTTATCGTAAATGTATTAAATACGCTATTATTATTCATTGTATATATTAAATAAATAAGAAAATTTTAATTTTATATATTTAATAGCTTAAATACTGAAACTACTTTGAGTTGCCCCATCTTTCACTAAAGCAACTTGGACTTGATATGAACTAAACATTGATGATGCATCCGAATAACCATTAGTGTAAATATTCCACACTTCTTGAGGATTGAGTGAATTTGGAAAATATTGAAGTCTAGATGTCCAACCATCGAAACCGCCGGATGGTGTTACATAAATATCTGCACTATTATTTACACTTGCAACACCAGGTAATAAACATGTTCTAACTAATTTACCGTCAATATATAAATCCATAGTTCTTCCATATACACTTAATACAAGATTAACCCATTTTTGAATAGGAACATTAGCAATTGTGCAAGTATGAACAACTGTGTTTCCACCTGTAGTTGGTTTTTCATCAACACCAGGATAGCATCCGAGAGAAACAGAAATATTGTTTTCAACAGCACCTAAAACAACTGCTGGACAAGGATCTAAACCACTTACTCCAGGTATTGAACCGTTGCCTGTTCCTGACTTGCTACCCATTCTACCGAAAATAACTTTTGGTTCACCATATCTATAGTTCCAATCATTTACATAAAACCATACAGAATACGCAAAATTAGTAGAAGCAACATTGTCGCTGTTTGTTGCTAAAGTCGATGCACTAATGGTTGATGTCGTTTTACCACCCTTCACTTTTTGTAATGTATATGGATCTGTAAAATAATATTGCAAAAACATTACGATAAGTACTATGATAAATACAAGAAATATTATACCTAAAATATTCATTGATCCAGGTTGACCTGTAATAGGACCTTGAAACATAGATGGATTTTGTCCTGAATATGGAGTTGTAAATAAATATTGTAAAAGCATCATAATAACACCTATAATAACTATTGTAATTACTATACCTAAAGCACTCATTGTATAATATAGATTTAGAAATTTTCTATTTAATTAAGTGAATTAAATATTATATAAATGAAAACTATTATTCATTATTCATTGATAAAACTTTAATTTGATGTTTCATTTTCATTTTCATTTTCATTTTCATTTTTATTTTTAACCATAATAGTATCATTTGAATCATTTAATGTAGGTGTATCTTTATCCTTAACGGTATGATACAAATAGTAAATATTTTGACCGTTTAACGCGTGTCTAAAGTAAACTACATTACATATTCCTCCTTTAATTCCGTCATTCTCTCCAATTGTCAAATTGTCAAATGTGTAATAAGGTGCAACTTCTATAGATGATTTTACTAATTCTCCATTTAAGAATATATCCAATGTTCCTCCATTATAATTAATTATAATGTTATTCCATTTTTGCAGTAATAATTTTTTATTAGTATATATAATTCTATTATCATTTTCATCAAAATCAATTAATTTATTTTTAGTTACATCTTTCAAGTTTTTTTGATCCATAGTAATCATTAACGTATTAGTTTTTCCATTATACAGAATGTTTGGTTTATTACCAAAATTTAATAATGATGTAAATTTATTATAATTTGAATTGGTATTGGCACCAAATGAGTGAATAAATATCCAACATGATATAGCATAATGGTAATTTAGATTACCGCCACCATTTAATTCTTTATAATTTCCAAGATTATATTCAGTATCAGTAAATACTGGCTTATTAACTAATTGCTTACCACCTTGAGTATTCACACGATTAGCTAATACTGGCAATGTAAAATATGCCATCATTAAAGCAATTGCTAGAAATAACATCATAAATGAACCTGCATTTGCTGCATTGTATTCTCCTACCATGTTTTTACCGATCCAATCAAATATCATACTTACAATGTACGGAATGTACATTAAATAATTAGTTATTGTACCTAAATTGATATTTTTATCTTCACTAGATGACTTAATGTTTATTGATTTATAAATTATTCCTAATAGTAAGATAACAATCATTAAATTTATTAAAAAACTAACGATGCCAGATTTACCAAAAAAACTTTCAATATTATAAGAAAACCAATAAATAAGTATTCCAGAAATAACGATTCCAAATAGTATAGATAAACTGTTCTTAAATAATCTGAGAGTATTATTATCGGTTGGTGTATTTGTAAAATCTGAAAATAAATTTATACTCACTAATGTAGACCATAATATACATATAACTAGTAAGATAATCATAACAGATGCAATTTTATCTTTATTAGCAAAGATGCTATTACTATTGCTTGATAATAATAGAGCAATAGATATTAAAAATATAATAAAAAAAATTGATCCATACATACCAAAAGAAGAAATAGGTAATGAATTATTTTGTGATGATCCTTGATCTCCTGGTATTGTTAGAAGAATAATAATATATAAAAATGCGAACACTGATAAAATGATCGTAAATAATAAGGAATATTCAAAATATTTAGAACCACTTTCAAAAGTAGGATTGATCTTATAAAAAGTAATAATAATGGTTAGTAAACAAAATAATAAGATTAATGATTTAATTCTCTCATAATTAATATTGATTTTTTCTATATAATTGTCTGTGAACCCTTTATAAAATGAAAAGACACCTAAACCTAACATGGCTGGATTAATAATATACCAATATTCCTTCAAAAAATTTTTAGGCATCATTGTATAAAACAAAATCGCAAATATAGTATATAAAATTACATAAGTAACACTACTTATTTGTTCAAATAAAACCTTCAATTCTTTCAAACTAGGTATAAATACAATACTCGCGCCAACTACTAGTAGAGAGAAAAACAATATGGTAAATGTTTGAGAAATTAATTGTTGCTTAGATTTAATTGGTTTTATAAATGATGGACTAATATCGTAAATCACCATTAACAACATAATAATCAAAAAAAGAATTACTGCTGCGAAAATATAAAATATTACAGGAGTATTCAATTTCGGTAATAAATTTTCATTAATTGGTACATTTATGTTATTCATATATTATTATAATACAATAATATTAGAATTATAATTATTATGGTAAAATATCGTTGAAAATTACTTAAGATTGTTAAGAGATAGGAAATTTATTCAATGCTTTTTTAACATCTGTATCTACGTTTCTGATATGCACTCGTTCCCAATAATGAGAATCTGCTAATTTAGCTTCCCCTAATATCCATTTAGGCTTTATATCCAAAATTTTTTCCGCAATTTTATTTGCTCTATTGTGATGAAAACCAGATGTTATAACATATACATCATCATATTCTTTATCTGCTTTAGTCATAAAATTTCGCGCCATTATAAAATTTTCAGCTGTATTTGTAGCGACTGTATCATAAATGTATTTCCAATCATTGCCTCGTATATCATCTGTGTGAATTTTCTCAAATTTAGAAATTTTTTGCGCCATCTTTTCTGCCTCTGTTACAGTATCCTCGTGTGGATTTTTAATTCCTCCACTCAAAAACCAGTCCACATTAGTGTCGTTATATTGGCTGACAAAATTTACAGCAGTATCGATCCTGTTATTTAGTAAATGCGAAATATTGCAGCCAAGAAGAATTAGTAGAATATTCATTTTTAAAATTTAATGTAATACTTATTTTATATAAAAATATTACATAAAATCATTTCAATTTTTTTTTACACTCGTGTTATTTTGTAACGGTCATAATATTTGTAACGGTCATAATATTTAGAAAATTTCATAATATTCATCTTTTTCTTTTTCTTCATGTAATCCACGCATATTTACCTCTAATCTATACAATTCTTTTGGAATTACTACCAACGCAGTCAAAGGGTTAACATATATTAAAAATCCAAATAAACCACACCATACGGAACTTGAATATAAATATTGAGGTTTCTGTGTTGAATAATATTTGTTATTTTTCTTTTCTTCGTATTCAATACATTTTTTTTTATAATTGTAACCATAATTTTTAGTTCCTCTATAAAATCCTAACCCCGTCCAAGATGTTATAATAAATAGAATAGTTTTTTCTCCTTTAGACATAATTATTTATATTGATAAAATATATTTAAGCCATTTATTTACATTAATTCTTCTGCCGTTTTATAACGATGACATGATGGACATAATGCAATTAAATTATTTACATCATTTGTTCCACCTTCATCCAATCGTAATTTGTGGTCGATCTCATATGTATGATCTAATTGTTTATGACAGTGACCACATTTCCAGTCTTGATTAGAAGCAACATATTTTTTACGCATAGTACTGACAGCTCGCTTATTTGTTGGTACACTTTTTCCCGTTACAACTCTTGGATCTAAACAACAACCACCTGGCCCTAGAGGTGGTATACCATTACATGTCTCCATAAAACTTCCCTCTGTCGATCCAGTAAAATCAATAATAGGGGTTAACATATCCATTGAATTTTTGTCAATAGGCAAACATTTTACAACATTGTTTGCATACAATAACATATCACGACCTCTATTAGGATTTCTTTTTAACATGTAATAAATTCCTATACCTAACAAAGCATAAAAAATCATTTTGTAGTACTTCTTAAACGATGATAGCATTTTCATATATTTGCCATCAGTGTACGCATTATATACAAAAAATGCTGTTAATCCTAATACAAATATTTCTAGTCTCATACTATATTATTATTTTAAAATAATATATTATTAATTTATTGTGCAATTTACAGTTCTCTGAAATACATTAACTTTACAATTTAAAGTACCTTCACCAGGTCCTAAACTTGGATCTGCTGCACGTGGCGCTGGTGGTCCTGCCATTGTCTCAGCACCTTCTCTCATTGGATTTCTTTTCATTGTTTCCATTGCTTCTTGTCCATACGCACCTTGTAACCCAATTGTTCGCATCAATAATCTTTGTTCATGAGTAACGTGATAAATATCAAACATTCCTAAAAGAATAAGGATATAAGGCAAAAGAACTAAGAACCAAGAAATTGATCGATAACCTTTCTCACAGAACCATCCTAAAACAAATGTCCAAATAAAAGCAAAAATTAGTTTCCACAACGCATACATTATAGAAGCACCACTAAATAAAGCAATTACTGTACCAATAACTGCAATAACGAAGTAAATTTTTGCTGGTGTACATAACTTACCAAAATCTTTCATTTATATAATATATATTAGATTTTTATTTCAGTGATAACAAATTGAATGTTATAAAATTTTATCAAGTATTTTTCTTTACCTAAATAGTAATTGTAACAGTTTAACCCAACATCTTATCCATATCTAATTCCATATTGAACATTGATTGTTGTCTCTTTTGTTGAGACATTGCCTCACGTCCATAAGCACCTTGCAATTTAATTGCTCTCATGAATTGTCGTTGTTCTTCAGTAACATGATAAATATTTAACATTGCTAAAAGAATAAAAATATAAGGTAAAAGAACTAAGAACCAAGAAAGTGAATCATAACCCTTCTCACATAGCCATCCTAAGATAAATGCCCAAATAAACGCAAAAAATATTTGCCAAAATGAGTGCATAATAGTAGCACCATAAAATAAGGAAACAATTGTAGCAATTACTGCAATAGCAAAATAAAGTCTAGCAGGAGTACATAGTTTACTAAAATCCTTCATTTATATAATATTAATTAGATTTTATTTTAGTTATAAAAAATCGGATTCAAAAATTTTAAATAATTTTTTGTTAAATATTTACCGAATATACAAAAGTAAATTTTCTATCCTCCAAGCCACCATGAAAGAGAACCAGATGGTGCTTCATTTGCAGGTTCTTCTACTATGACAGTTTCTTCAATAGATGCTATTTCTGCCTCTTGTCTTGCTATTTCTGCTTGTCTTGCTTCCTCTTCTAGTCTTCTTGCTTCATCTTGTGCTCGTCTTGCTTCCTCCTCTGCTCGTCTTGCTTCTTCTTCTGCTCGTCTTAATTTTAGTTCATCGTATTCTTCTTTTGTTAGTTTTTTTATGTTGGGTTTTTTTATTTTAAACCCTTTAAACCCTTCAACAAATGCCTCTCTTCCATAAGGACCTTGTAACTTGATTGCTCTCATGAATTTTCTTTCGTCTTCAGTAACTTGATAAATATTAAACATGGCTAGAGCAATAAGAATATAAGGCAAAAGAACTAGCAACCAAGAAATTGAGGTATAACCTTTATTACATAGGAAACCTAATACAAATGTCCAAATAAAAGCGAAAATGATTTTGCATAATGCATACATCATGTGAACACCGTTCAATAATGCAATAATTGTAGCAATTACCGCAATAGCAAAGTAAATTTTTGCTGGAGCACATAACTTATTGAAATTCTTCATTTATATAAATACAAGTAGATTTTATTTCAATGATAAGAAAAAAGGGTTTTTAAATCGCTTCACAAATTTTTTTCTCTTAAATATTGGTGATTTCACTGATTTCTTATTATTCTTACGTGTTTTATTTCCACCATCTAAAGAGCGTTCCGGAGAAGTTGTCTTGCGTTTTCCATGTGCTACAATGTGTATTAAATTGCCTAATATTTTAAGATCATCATATAATTCGTCCATTTTGATTGGAGTAGCACGAGGTGTATATAAGTATTCATTAAATATATATTGTAATTGTTTAAATATTCTCAATTCATTATCATTTAATGTAAAATAATTATTACTCAACATTTCTAAAAAGGGGTAATAAACAGTTATAAATCCCCATATGTCAACTATTTTTATGTAAACATCATCTAGATATTCTCTCAAATTTAGTGAACCATCTGATCTAAATTTTGTATAATGTAATAAAACTTCAACTATGTAATCAATTATATAGGGCATTGTTATTTCTGTTTCAACTACGTTTGGTTTGTCACTATCAGATATACTTGTTAGTGTGCTACTATACAATAAAAACATGATTTCGTTAATGAATTTATAATGACCAGCACCTCTCTCTTTCATCCATTGATTTAAATAATCAATAACAAATGGTCTCAAATCAGCTTCCTCAACTTTACCTCCATCCTTTAAATATTTTGAATACTTTTCATAAAACATATCTGTAAATATAACTACTGAAAAAGGAACATTAAATTGTAATGGTCTATTTCGCCAATTTTTTGGAAATAATTCTTTTGAATTTGGATTATATTCAACGGTTAAACCCCAGTCAATTAATCGCGCTTTTAATGATCCATCGCTATCATCAATTAAAATATTAGAATCTTTGATGTCGCTGTGATATACATTTTTTTTATTCATTGGAATAATACCATTTTTAAGCAAATTTACTAATGCCATGTGAGTTTTATATAATTTATCATAACCACCATGAGCATAAATATAATCATCTACTGGTAGTCCACCATTTGGAAGATTAAGGATCATTAGTTCATTTAATTTTGAATTAATATTTGCCTTATTAATATTATCTTTTGGTAATGCAGAACATTTATCTTTAAATGCAGTCAAATCACTAGTCGTTAATTTAGCTGGACGACATAATGTAGTATCATATATTAAAAAATAGTCTTCATACTTTATAATAGTATCCAGCTTACTCTTAATTTTATTGATTTCTTCATATTCTTGCATAGCATGTCTTTCCGTCATAATTTTAGATATTTTATTTGGTTCACGCTTCTTCGCATCTTGACATTTTAATGCAGGATCAAAAACACAACCATATCCTCCAGATGCTATTACTTTTCCACCGGTTGCTATCGCTTTTCCACCAGTTACCATCGCTTTTTTACCCTTAACTTTATTTCTATAATTTTTTCTAGTTTTTGCCATCATATATATATACTATATTATTTGTCATATAAATAATATATAGCACCTAATAATAATCCTAAAATACTTCCATAAACAATTTTTTCTTTAAGTTTATAAAATTCTGCAAGCTTTTCATTTTGCGATTTATATTCATTGTAATATTGAACAAAGAAATCGTTAAGTGTTATTTGTGGTTTTTCCAACTTTTCATTTATCTTATTGTGTGCAAAATGCATCCATCTAACAAATGAATCTCTATTATCTAAATATGGTGTAATAGGATATAAATCAATAAGTTTTTCAAATTCTTTTGAAATTTGCTCAACTGGAATAAACAAGGGCAAGTTTTGAACAAATTCATAGTATTTCTTTTTTGTTACTGCATTTGGATGATGAGGATACGTCATTGCTACAGTATGTAAAAAAAACCAATAATGTGGTCCCCAAATTTTAGGGTCTAGATAAACTGTTGATGACATTAATTAATATTTCTTAGTAAAAAAATATTAATTATTTAACTTGAACCGCCTCTAATAGTAATAAATTGATTAATACATAAGGATGGTATTGTAGCTTTCTTATTACAATAATTGTACATACGAGTTGTTGATCCTCTTCCACGAGTACATCCCATATTTATTGCTGGACCAGTTACTCTTGATGTTGAAAGAAAATGTTTTTGATACAAACCTAAATTAAATAAATGTGAACCGGGCATTTATATAATTTATAATTATTTTATTTTTATGGACACCAATAACCTATAATTGCACTACTACTACTACTCAAATAATCAGACGAACATTTACATGGTGTCCAGTTTGCCTGATCATAATATACAATTCCGTTTGCTACATTTGTTACATAAGCAGCATGACAATATGTAGGATCTCCAGTGCGGAATAAAACGCAACCAGGTTTAGGTGTATGTGAATTTACCTTAGATTTCTTATCATCACACGTCGTCAATCCGGATGGTAGACTTTTCTGACGATCTCGTGCGTAATAAACGCAGTTACATGAATCAGCATCATAAGGGCTGCAACTAATGATAGTATCTCCATATATACTGGAAGATACTAAGTTATTCTTACTCCATAATTCCATATTTATATATATTGGGTCATTTTGTAAATAATTAGTGTACCCTTGTGATGCACATGTATTGCATACATATGTGTCAGTGTGTATTAATGGATCCGTTTTATGACACATATTAGTCTTTAGTGGGGTTCCTTGATAACAAGGAAATGTCGTGTCGGGTTCGGGAAGAATAGAGCAAACATTTCCTGTGCATTCAGTACATATCGCAGGTTTCAGCTGTCTATTCAATGCATTATTCTGACCTACATAAGTGTAGATTGCATTAATATAACCACCAAAAAAACCTGTTGTATATGGACGTACATTCTGATTATTAGGACCATGACAACTTATTAAACCATTACCTGTACCAATACAACAATGAGTAGCATCCCCATCTCGACCATTATTCATAATGACAACATCTCCTCTATGAATGTCACTTTCAGAATTACCAGCAAAAGCCCAGCCATCATACTTCCCATTCTTAAAATTAGACCATAAAGTTTCACATTCACTTTCATATCCATATGTCCAATTACCATGATTTAATGCATGAGTTGTAAAAGATGTGGATCCGCAAGTTGTGTCACCCGGACATTC
>VFQT010004073.1_pt1 | contig 12604 bp, 11 predicted proteins | sample 3512381 | NCBI WGS metagenome assembly VFQT01 (sample SAMN10412376, study PRJNA504923) | tailings metagenome | isolation source: Relicate 2 Philex TSF3 active mining site | place: Philippines: Tuba, Benguet | collected 2017-08-29 | reverse complement strand
TCCTGCCGACCGGAATGTCGCGCTTGCGCAGTGAACGACAGATTGCCCATCCGCCTTCGGGGTCGGTGTCGCACGCGATGACTGCGCCGGCCCAGCCGTCAGCCGGTTCGCTCTTGGCGACGTCGTCCGGGGTGGCAACTGCCTTCCAGCGATAGCCGGCAAGGTCGAGTGTGCGGGCAAGGTCGACCGGTGCGGGTGATGGGAACACCGCGACGAGGTGTGCCATGGGGTCGGTCGGCTGGTCGCTAAGTCGGTTCATAGCTGCTTCAGGTACCGATCGAGTTCGAACTGGCTGATGTGGGTCTTGTAGCGGCGCCATTCGTCGCGCTTGTTGCGCAGGAACCATTCGAAGATGTGCTCTCCGAGTGCATCAGCAACGAGCGTCGAGGACTCCATCGTGCGCAGCGCGTCCGAGAGTGACTGGGGGAGCTGCTGGATGCCGAGCTTTTCCACCAGGTCATCGTCCATCTCGAACAAGTTCGCATCGGCTTCGACTGGCAATTCGTATTGTTCCTCGATGCCGCGGAGTCCTGCCGCGAGGATCACGGAGAACGCGAGATAGGGGTTGCACGCAGGATCTGGTGAGCGGTATTCGATGCGCGTCGCGCTCTCGTTGCTGCGCTTCGGAATCGGTACGCGGATGAGCCCGCTGCGGTTGTTGCGTGCCCACGAGATGTGCACGGGAGCCTCGAATCCCGGAACCAGTCGCTTGTAACTGTTCACGGTTTGATTCGTGACCGCCGTGATTTCTGCGGCATGGCGAAGGAGTCCGGCCATGAAGTGCTTGGCGGTTGGCGACAAGTTGTACGGATCGTCGTCGCTGTGGAAGGCGTTCTGCTCGCCGGAAAAGAGTGACAGATGCAGGTGCATGCCTGAACCCTGGATGGACTCGAGTGGCTTGGGCATGAACGTCGCGTGCACGTCGTGCATTGCGGCGATTTCCTTCACGACGAAGCGGAAGGTCATCACGCTGTCAGCCATCGTGAGTGCATCGGTGTGGCGTAGGTCGATCTCGTGTTGGCTCGGCGCGTCTTCGTGGAAGCTGTACTCGACGGGGATGCTCATCGTCTCGAGCGTGCGGATGGTCTCCTTGCGCAGCGAACTCGCGATGTCGGTGCTCGTCAGGTCGAAGAATCCACCTTGATCGAGGAGCACCGGCGTGGTTGAGGTGTTCGGTGGCGCGAAGTAGAAGTATTCGATGTCGGGTGCAATGTAGAAGTCGAATCCCATGTCGCGTGCACGACGGAGGTTGCGTCGGAGAACCTGTCGCGGGTCGCCGTGGAACGGCGTGCCATCGAGCTTGGCGATGTCGCAGAACACGCGTGCCTCGGCACCTTTCGGGTCGACCCACGGCAACACCTCGAATGTGTTCGCATCAGGGAGTGCGAGGACGTCGCTTTCTTGAATGCGGCTGTAGCCGTCGATCGAGGACCCGTCGAAGGTCATGCCGTCGTTGAGCGCGTTTTCCATCTCTGCCGGGCTGATGGCGAAGGACTTGAGGTTCCCGAGCACGTCAGTAAACCACAGACGCACGAGGCGGATGCCGCGCTCTTCCACGGTGCGCAGGACGTAGTCCCGCTGCTGTTCCTGCATCGACGTCACCACCTCAGTCTGCCCGTGAAATGAAACAACGGCACCGAGGAACCGGATCCTCGGTGCCGTTGCGAAGTGGACGAACTACTTCTTCTTGGCCTTCTTGGTCGCCTTCTTGCCCGCGGGCTTCTTTGCAGTCGACTTGGCCTTGACCGGGGTCTTTTCGTTCGAGCACACGGCGTCGAGCAACAACTGGGTCACCACGTATGGATCACAGTTGGCGTTCGGACGACGGTCCTCTGCGTAACCCTTGCGGTCACGAGCGACCTGCCAGGGGATGCGCACCGATGCACCGCGGTTGGAGACTCCGTAGCTGAACTTGTTGTACGGGGCGGTCTCGTGCTTGCCGGTGAGGCGGCTCTCGATGTCATGGCCGTAGTTCTTCACGTGCAGATCCACGCGCTTGCTCAACGACTCACACGCAGCCTCGATCGCTTCGTAGCTCGAGCGCATCGCCTTGGTGGAGAAGTTGGTGTGTGCACCAGCGCCGTTCCAGTCACCCTTCTGCGGCTTGGCTGCGAGCGAGATGACGACGTCGTGATCCTCGGCGATTCGCTCGAGCAACCAGCGACCGACCATCAAGTGGTCACTCACGGTGAGTGCGTCTGCTGCGCCGATCTGGAACTCCCACTGACCGGGCATCACTTCTGCGTTGGTGCCCTCGATCATGAGGCCTGCTTCGATGCACGCCCATGTGTGCTCTTCGATGATCTCGCGACCCATCACTCGGCCTGCGCCGACGCCGCAGTAGTACGGACCCTGCGGGCCAGGCTCGCCATCGGTTTCTGGGAAGCCGTAGGGACGACCATTCGTGCGCATCATCGTGTATTCCTGCTCGATGCCAAAGATCATCTGATGGGCCGAGTACTTCTTCGCGGTCTCCGCGCACTTCGCGCGCGTGTTCGTGGGATGTGGCTCACCGGTCTGGGCGAGGCGAACTTCGCACAGCACGAGAATGTTCTTGCCACCGCGAAGCGGATCTGGACAGCTGAAGACTGGGAGCAACATGCAGTCCGAGCGGTCGCCCGTTGCCTGCTCGGTGGACGATCCGTCGAATCCCCAAATCGGTGGGGTCTTCACGGAGTTGTCCAAGATCTTGGTCTTGGAGCGCAGCATCGGTGTCGGCTGATGTCCGTCCACCCAGATGTATTCGGCCTGATAGGGCATGGTGTTCCTTCCGGTTGTGAGCCAGGCACTGACCTGGCTGAGGTACTCGACAAGTCAAACAGAGCGCCGTTTCACAGCCGTTGCCCGATTGTGAACGGCGTGTGAAGTTCCACTCGGTCGCCGTGGGGTCGGTCGTAGCCTGATCTCGTGGCGTCCTCGACTACCCGCACGCTTTCGCTCTGCCTCGCCCAGATCAATCCGACGGTTGGCGACGTTCACGGCAATGCAGCAAAGGCTCTTGCCGCCTACCGATCCGCGGATGAGGCGGGGTGTGACCTCGTCGCGTTTCCCGAGCTCACCCTCACGGGATATCCACCGGAAGATCTCGTGCTGAAGGCTGGATTCGTTGCCGACAATCAGACCTGGCTCGAGGACTTCGCCGCGAAAACGGGGGACTGCATCGCAGTCATCGGATTCGTCGACGGGGAAGACGGCGTGTTGTACAACGCTGCGGCGATCTGCCATCGGGGTCGGGTCGTGCATCGCTACTACAAGAACTTGTTGCCCAACTACAGCGTGTTCGACGAGGAGAGGTACTTCACCCCAGGCGATGACGCGCGCGACGCTGCCACGATCTATCGCATCGGCGGTGCGCTCGTCGGCGTGACGATCTGTGAAGACATCTGGAGTCCCGTCGGTCCGGTCGCCGCGCAAGCTCGCGCCGGCGCCTCACTTGCGGTCAGCATCAACGCCTCGCCATTTCATCGCGGTCGCCTGGACGAACGCACAACGATGATCGCCGAACGGGCGAAGGCAACGAGCTGCACGATCGCGTATGTCAATCAGATGAGTGGTCAGGACGAACTGGTCTTCGACGGCGGAAGCATGGTCGTCGGTCGCGATGGATCGGTGCTGACGCGCTCGCCACAATTCGAAGAACACCTGCTCGTGACCTCGGTCGAGTTGCCGCTCGCGCAACCTGCCGCGCACGCCACGGTGATCGACATCACTGATGCGCCGCGAGGTTCGTCAACTCACCACGCTGCGACACCTGCACCAGTCCTCGATGATCGCGCACAGATCTATGGCGCCCTCGTCGTCGGCACTCGCGACTATGTGCGCAAGAACGGTTTCTCCGACGTCGTCATCGGACTCTCTGGGGGCATCGACTCTGCGTTGGTCGCGGCCGTCGCTGTCGATGCGTTGGGTGCAGAGCACGTGCACGGAGTGTCGATGCCATCGCGCTATTCGAGTGAGGGGTCACGAAGCGACGCAGCCGAACTCGCGTCGAACCTTGGGATCGAGATGCGAACGATTTCGATCGAGCCGGCTTTTGCTGCGTATCTCGAGATGACATCGGAGTCCTTCGCTGGGCGAGCCGCCGATCTGACGGAAGAGAACCTGCAGAGCCGCGTGCGCGGCACCACGTTGATGGCGTTGTCGAACAAGTTCAACTGGATGGTGCTGACGACCGGCAACAAGAGTGAGCTCGCCGTCGGCTACTTCACGCTGTACGGCGATTCCGTCGGTGGCTATGCAGTCATCAAGGATGTGTTGAAGACGACGGTCTATGACCTGTGCGCATTCGTCAACGAGCGCGCCGGTCGAGAGATCATTCCGAGTGCGATCATCACCAAGCCACCGTCGGCCGAGCTACGACCCGACCAGCGCGACGACCAGTCGCTACCGCCGTACGAGGTGTTGGATCCGATCCTCGAGTTGTACGTCGAGCGAGACCGCACGGCTGCCGAGATCATCTCCATGGGACACGATGAGGCACTCGTGCGTCGGATCGCGCGACTCGTCGACATGAACGAATACAAGCGTCGGCAGGGCCCGCCCGGGGTGCGCGTGACGCGAAAGGCATTCGGCAAGGATCGACGACTGCCGATCACCAACGGCTATCGCGGCTAGTTAATCGACGTGCGCGCCGCCGCGTCGGCGGAACGCGAGGATGCACAGTGCGCCAAGCACGCCGAAAACTGCGCCGATGAGCGCCGGGGCAGCGATGCCGTACTCCGAGTAACTCGTCGTGGCGACTCGCGCCATCACCGCGCGGCCGACGGTTCCTGCGCCAAGCACCCAACCAAGACCGGCTCCGGGATTGTTCGGCACGAGCTGAGTCGCGACGGGGAGCAAGCTCACGACAGAGAATTCGAATCCCATGAAGTAGATGATCACGGCCACGACACCGACGACCAGATTCGAGCCACCGAGCGCGAGCAAGATTCCCGAGGGAACGATGAGCAACGCGCCGAGTGCGATGCTGTTCTCCTTGCCCCACGAATCGGTGAGACGTGCAGACGACGTAGACGCGACGAGCTCGATGCCACCGACGAGGAACCCGACGGCAGAGATTCGCGCGGCTCCGAACCCGAAGTCGTCCTCGAGCCATGCACCAAAAGTCACGAAGAGGTTCTGTGCACTCGCCATGATGCAAAACATCGTTGCCACAACGAGCCATGCTCGACCCGTGATGCGCCTCGGCGCTCCATGCACGTGGACGTGGGTGGCCCGCGGTTGCGCATTGATGCGACCAGCAATCACGACGATGAAGGCGACGAGCGAGGCGATCCCGACCCAGTACGCCACGCGCCACGAACTGACTGCCGTGATCACGCCCATCGCAGATACACCGACGAGAAGCCCGAGTGCCCACGCGGTCTCCGTCAGCCCGACGATGCGGCCCCGCTGTTCATATTTCACGTGGTCGGCAATCCAGGCGCCGAGCCCGAGGTCGAAACTCTGCTTTGTGAGCGCGAGGACGGTGACGCCGATGCCGAAGACGACAAGGTTCGGTGACAGTGCTGCGATGACACAACCGATAGTTGTTCCGATCAGTCCGAGCAACATCGACGTGCGGTGCGTCAGCCGGTCGACGAGGCGACCCGCCATCGGGGAGGTGAGTCCAGTCAGTTCCGAGATTGCAAGTGCGATCCCGATGTCTTCGATCGAGGCGTCGAATCCTTTGGCAATGATCGCAAGAAATGGTGGCGCGAAGCGATAACAGGCGTTCGTCACGAGCCGTGCGGCGGTGACTGCGGTGATGTTGTTGCGAATCTCCGCGTCGAAGGAGTCATCTAATCCGCGACCGAGCATGGCGCTCAAACCTACAGGGCTTCGCCGAGATCGTGTTCGTCAATGACACTGACGATGTCACCAGCGGTCACGGTGTCGTCTGCATGGACGAAGAACCACGAGCCCGACAAATTCGCGAGCCGCGGATTCGCCACATTCAACATGTGGCGCATCGTGCGAATCACACCGGAATGGCTCACGATCATCCCCGTTCCATCGATGCAGTGCTCTGACAGGTCGACGAGCGCAGAGGTCATGCGCTGCATGATGCTGTCGTCGGGCTCAAACCCTTCCGGTTTGCGCCGTGCGGCAAGGAAACCAGGCCACCCCTGTTCGATCTCGTGCACTGTGAGGCCCTCCCACGGGCCGACGTGGGTCTCGCGCAGACGTTCATCCACGTGCACAGGGCCGACACCGTGATGCTCCGCGATGATGTGTGCAGTATCGAGTGCGCGCTTCAGGTTGCTGGATGCAATGAAGTCGAAGCCGCCGAGTTTCGTCGCTGCTGCACGGGCTTGCGCGATGCCATGTTCACTCAAGTCGATGTCGGCGCGACCCTGCCAGCGTTGTTCGATGTTCCACAAACTTTGACCGTGGCGCACGACGAGGAAGCGAGCGCGAATCGGTGCGGACTTCATCCCAACGCAGGGTAGTGGCAACACTACGATGAGGTCGTGGCTCACCTCCGATTGTTCGCCTCTGCACGTGAAGCGGCAGGAACCTCACAAGAGGTGATCGAAGGTGCAACCGTCGAAGAAGTGTTGAGCATCGCAGTTTCTCGTTTCGGTCCGCAGTTCGAGTCAGTCCTCGGCACCTGTCGCGTGTGGGTGAACGGTGAAAGCGTCGAGTTGCATCACCCCGTCGGAGTGTCCGACGAAGTGGCGGTGCTTCCCCCGGTGTCTGGAGGATGTCGATGACGAATTTCGACTCACTCTCGGTGGAGGAGATTCGTGCGCGTCGTGCCAGCTTGCAGGCTCAAGAGGACGCGGTCTCGTTCGTGCGCCGACTGGCACAAGGACGACTCGATCTTGCCCGTGATGAGGAGCGTCGCCGTCAGTCGAACGATCCGTCGGTGAACGTCGAGCGCGAACTCGCCGAGGTCTTCGGACAAGAACATGGTGGCGGGTCCGCACGGCCACCGCGTGAGACGAACGTCTCGGCCGACCATCCGCTCGTCGTCGAACTCGAACGACTGTGTGAGTCCATCGGTTTCGGGTCGCTCCGCCAGCTGGATGTCGACGGTCTGCGTGCGGTGATCGACGAATTGGCGGCCTTCGAATCTGCACGTTCATCGGAGAGACGCGCCTTGTTCGACGAGATCGACGCGCTGACCGCAGCCCTCGTGCGTCGATACAAGGACGGCGGGGCAAACGTCGACTCCTTGCTCGGCGAGTAGTTCGCAATGACCGAGCGACGCCTGCCGGATGTCGGCAACTTCATTCGTCAGCAACGAGAACTTGCACAGCAGTCGATCCGAGATCTTGCACGTCTCGCCGGTGTGTCCAATCCATATCTCTCACAAATCGAACGTGGGTTGCGCAAGCCATCTGCGGAGATCCTGCAGCAACTTGCTCGCGCGTTGCAGATTTCTGCGGAGTCGTTGTATGAGCGGGCCGGAATCCTGGATCCGAACGACGCGGACAGAACGACCGTGGTGGACGCCATCGCCAATGACGAAGCGTTGACGAAAGAGCAGAAGCAGACGCTGATTGCCGTGTACCGCAGTTTCACCTCCGGCGACCGTCAGGACTGACGTAGAGGGACATCTCCCTCGTCGGAATATTCGTTTACCTAGATAGGTTTCATAGGTAATGCAACGCGTCGCCGTGCTGTCGATGCACACCTCTCCACTTGCCCAACCGGGCATCGGTGACGGTGGCGGGATGAACGTCTATGTCCGCGAACTCGTGTCGGGACTTGCGAGCCAAGGCGTGGAGTGCACGACATATACCCGACGGTGGAGCGACTCGCTCCCGCAAGTCGTCGAAGTCGAACCCCACCACCGCGTGGTGCACATCGATGCCGGTCCGACGGACTTGCCGAAGGATGAACTCCTCGGTGTCGTGGATGAGTTCACCGACGGCGTCGCATGGCACATCGGTCGAAGCGGCGGAACGGATCTCGTGCATGCCAACTACTGGCTGTCGGGACTTGCAGGACATCGACTCAAGCACGAACTGAACCTGCCGCTCGTCACCACCTTCCACACCTTTGCCCGCGTGAAGAGCCTCGGCGGCGACATCGAATCCGCAGTGCGCGATCGCGCCGAGACCGAAGTGATCGGATGCGCAGATGCCATCTTCGTGAGCTGCACCGAAGAGCGTTCGCAGTTCGAGTCGCTGTATGGAAAGGCGCCTGGTCGCATCGAGGTGCTCGCACCTGGTGTGCAGCGCGCGTTCTTCTCGCCCGGTGATCGCAGGGGCGCGCGACACGCGCTTGGCCTCGGCGCGGGAAACATCCTGCTCTTCGTCGGACGCATCCAACCCTTGAAGGGTCTGGATGTTGCGGTGCGCACGCTCGCAGCGCTGAAGGATCGCACTGCGCGTCTCGTTGTCGTCGGCGGAGCGAGTGGCGCAGACGGCACGGCAGAGATGCAACGAGTGCGCGAGCTCATCGAGACCCTCGGCGTCACCGATCGAGTGCTCTTCTACGAGCCACAGCCACATCACTTGTTGTCGACCTTCTATCGAGCGGCCGATGTCGTCCTCGTTCCGTCGCGCAGTGAGAGCTTCGGCCTCGTCGCACTCGAAGCAGCTGCGTGTGGCGTGCCGGTTGTGGCGACGGGTGTCGGCGGATTGCTCAATTTGATCGAGGATGGAAAGACCGGCTTCCTCGTTCCGGGTCGCGACCTCGAGCAGTTCGTCAGGTTCACTGAGCGCCTCCTCGGCGACTCGCTCCTCGCATTGTCCATGGGCACTGCTGCGGCAGAGCGCGCCAAGCGCTATTCCTGGAAGGCGGCCGCCACGACCGCCCGCACGTTGTTCACGGACCTCCGTGCGCGTGACCTCGTGGCCTGTAGCTAGTGAGCGACCTCTTCGACGATTCCTCGCTCGCTCGTCTCGAGCGCAACATCGATGAATGGCTCGCGAACCTTCGCGGGTCGAACACGGCCATCGTGGCCATCGACCGCGCCGAGGGTGACGAGATTCGGTGGTATGTGCGAATGCGGGGCGAGGAAAAGGAATTCACGACCATCTGGATCACGCTCGGCCAGCGCACCCTGCGATACGAGACATACGTGATGCCGGCCCCGGAAGAGAACGTCACCGAGCTGTACGAGTCGGTCTTGCGACGCAACGAGCGACTCGTTGGCGCGCATTTTTCGATCGGAGCAGAAGACGCGATCTTCCTCAGAGGCGAGTTGCCACTCGCCCTCGTCTGTGAACCCGAACTCGACCGCATTGTCGGCACGGTCTACGACATCGTCGAACGGGCGTTTCCGACGTTGATCCGAATCGGGTTCGCAAGTCGGTTCACCGACGACGAGTGACCTCGCTAGCCTCGTCACAATGTCGGTCGGGGCAATCACCTTCGTTGGCGGCGGCAACATGGGCGCCGCGCTCGTCGAGGGGCTGATCAGGTCGGGCGAATCGCCATCGGCGATCACCATCGTGGAAACCTCCGCCGATCGCCGGGCTGCGCTGGCGCAGACGTTTCCTGGTGTGACCCTGACCGAGAAGATTGGGCCTTGTGCCGCGGGCGTCGTTGCGGTCAAACCCGCAGGTGCTACAGACGTGTGCCGCGAACTTGGGCGAGCTGGGGCGACTCGGGTGTTGTCGATTGCAGCCGGGGTCTCGGTCGAGACCTTGCAGAACGCTGCGGGCACCTCGACCGCTGTCGTGCGTGCGATGCCGAATACGCCGGCGCTCGTGGGTGAAGGTGCTGCGGGGATGTGTGCGTCGTCGCAGTGCTCGCCCGCTGATCTCGAGTGGGCGAAGGCGGTGCTTGGTGCGGTCGGTGTCGTCGTCGAAGTGCCGGAGTCGTTGATCGATGCCGTAACCGCGATCTCGGGTTCCGGGCCCGCCTATCTCTTCTTGGTCGCAGAGGCGATGATCGATGCCGGGGTGGCGCAGGGTCTTCCGCGCGACATCGCCGACGCGTTGGTCCGCCAGCTCCTCGTCGGGTCGGGTCGCTTGCTTCAGCAAACGGGTGAGGCACCCGAAGCGTTGCGGGCCAAGGTGACCTCGCCGAACGGCGTCACCGCTGCCGCCATCGAGGCCCTCGAGCGCGCGGGTCTGCGCTCGGCGATCACCCAGACCGTCGAGGCTGCGGTCCGACGGAGTCGCGAGATGGGAAATTAACCGACCGGTAGAGACTTGACGAACGGGTCGGTCGGCGAGAAAAATACTCAAAAATATTTTGCGGAGAGGTTCGCACATCGCGGGAATCTGCGTAAGGTATGTCCGAAGTCACGAACACCGGACGGGGTTTACCCCCCAACCGGGAGTCGCGCTCCACGGAGCGCGCCGTTTGGGCCGGTGCCGTCGGGGGGTTGGCACCGGCCCATTCGCTTTTTCCGAGTCGATTTTTCGCTCGTAGCGTGAAGCACACCATGACGCGGCGTTTCGACAACATCTCGTTCCTCACCGACTACGGAACGCGAGATGAATTCGTGGGCATCGTCAAGTGCGTGATTGCCGACCTCGCACCACACGTGCGCGTCATCGACATCAGCCATGACGTGCCGGCGTTCGACGTGCGCGCAGGTTCACTCGCGTTGGCACGTGCAGTCTCCTATGTTCCCCAGGGAGTCGTCCTTGCTGTCGTCGACCCGGGGGTTGGCACCAATCGACGGGCGATCGCCGTCTCGGTCGCGGGCGGCACGGGAGTCTTCGTTGGGCCAGACAACGGGCTGTTGTCGATGGGCGTCGCCCTCGCAGGTGGAGCGGAGGAAGCGTTCGAACTCAACAACGCCGAGTATCACCTCGCCGCTCCGGGGGACACGTTCGCCGGTCGCGACATCTTCGCTCCGGTTGCCGCGCATCTGTGCAACGGTGTTCCACTCCATGAGCTCGGGACTGCAATCGACGTCGACACCTTGTTGCCCGGGATCGTCCCGTTGCCGCGCCAGGAGGGGGAGGAACTCCACGCAGAGGTGACGTGGGTCGATCGATACGGAAATTGTCAGATCAACGTCTCTCCTGATGACGTCGCGCAACTTGGTTCGCCGATTCGAGTGACCCTCGGCGCGCTTGGCACCGGTGAACGCATCGTGCGATCGATGCCGGTGGTGCGCAACTTCGGTCAGATTGGTTCAGGGCTCGGACTCGTCGTCGACTCCTTCGGCATGCTCGCAATCTGTCGCGACAGGGGATCGGCCGCGGTCGAGCTCGACTTGTCGCCGAGTGACCTCGTGGTGTTGACCCGTGACGACGGGTCGAATGCTGGTCAGACAACGCCCATCACGCTGACGTCCAAGACCAAGTAGGCCCGGCGAACGCCTAGTCTCGTGACATGCGCCCGGCAACCACCCTCGCCATCGCCCTGCTGCTCATCGCCATCTTTGCGGCTGGCATCGTCTCGTTGACCCAGTAGTCCATGAACAACCTCGCTGCGATCATCGACGGACATGCGGCAGATTCGCCTGCTCTCGTCTATCGCGGAGAAACGACCACCTACGGCCAGCTCCGTGAGCAAGTCGGCGCGGTTCGCGGAGCATTGAAAGCTGCGGGAGTCTCACCGGGCGACACGGTCGCACTGGTGTGTGGGAACTCGACCACCTTCGTCATCGCGTATCTCGCCACGCTCGGCGTCGGGGCGGTTGCCGTGCCGATGAACGTGGTGAGCCCGGCAGCGGAAATCGATCGCGAACTCCAGGTCGTGAATCCGGTCGCGGTGTTCGTCGATCCGGCAGCAGTGAACACATGGAAGAGCATCGATTCCTCGCGTCTCGGCAAATTGAAGCTCGTCGTCGCCACGGAGGGTCACGACATTCCCGGCGCGGTGTCGATGTCGTCGCTCTTGGGCTATTCCCCGAGCGACATCGTCGAAGTCGAATCGACTGCACTTGCGGCACTCATCTTCACGAGCGGAACGGCCGGGGCACCACGTGCCGCCATGCTGACCCATCGCAACCTGAGGGCGAACCTCGAGCAGTTGGAGCGCAGCACGGTGATGCGCTCGAGCGACGTCGTCTACGGAGTCCTGCCGGTGTTCCACATCTTCGGACTCAACGTGATGCTCGGCTACGCGCTGTACAGGGGCGCATCGATCGTCCTCGTCCAGCGCTTCGACCCATCGACAGCCGTCGAGACGATTCGTGAGCGTAAGGTGACGGTCGTTCCCGGTGCTCCGCCGGTCTGGACCGCGCTGTCACAGCTCCCCGGACTGCAGGCATCAGACCTGGCGTCGGTGCGAATCGCACTCACTGGTGCAGCGAAGATGCCCGAAGACACGATTTCGCTGATGCGCGACAAGTTCGGCGTCGAGGTGCGCGAGGGCTACGGCCTCACGGAGGCGTCACCGGTGGTGACGAGTTCAATGGGTCACGAGTTACGCATTGGTTCGGTCGGCCGCCCGATCGACGGAGTGGAGTTGCGCCTCGTGGACGACTCAGGAGATGAAGTCGAAGACGGCGACGAGGGCGAGATATGGGTGCGTGGAGAGAACGTGTTCGCCGGTTACTTGAATGACCCTGTGGCGACTTCGGCCGTGCTGGACGCAGATGGTTGGTTGAAGACTGGAGACCTCGGTGTGCGCGACGACGACGGATACCTTTACATCGTCGATCGGCTGAAGGACTTGATCATCGTGTCGGGCTTCAATGTGTATCCCGCAGAAGTCGAACAGGTCTTGCTCTCGCATCCCGACGTCGATCAGGCGGCTG
>VFQT010004071.1_pt1 | contig 12606 bp, 8 predicted proteins | sample 3512381 | NCBI WGS metagenome assembly VFQT01 (sample SAMN10412376, study PRJNA504923) | tailings metagenome | isolation source: Relicate 2 Philex TSF3 active mining site | place: Philippines: Tuba, Benguet | collected 2017-08-29 | reverse complement strand
TGGGCCGTGGCCGTCGCTCTCGGCGACGGCGGCGCGGTGGCGCAGCGTGTGTGGCCCGGATACGGACAGCCCGGAGACACCGCGATCCATCGAATCGTCGACGGCGTCGAGTCCGTGGTCGTGGCGCCTTCGGATCCGGCGAATCAATGGCTCCGCCTCCACGACGTGGTGTCCGATGACGGATCCGATTCGATCCTGTATTCGGTCAAGAGCGGCACCGGTTTCGACGTGGCGGTGGAGGAGTTGTTCCTCGTCGACGTCGCCACGGGATCGACGCGATCGCTCGGAATCATCGGCGGGTGGGAGGACGGGCCCGGGCGACTCTCGATCGGTGGCGACCTGATCGTCGGAGAGACGTTCACCCAGATCGACAGTGCGCCGTTCCTGCGTCGTCGCGACGGGTCGTCGATCGACCCGAACTTCTTCGGACTGGCCGCCCGCTACGAGAACTGCGCGGTGTGCCCGAAAGCCTTCGCCATCGACGAGAGTGGGCGCCATCTGGTGTGGGTCGAGGACGACGTCCTGGTGGTGGTCGAGGTCGACACCGGACGGCGCGTGGCCGAAGTACGCATGATCGACGGGACGGGACGCGACGTCGACTCTCTCGACGTACGGGGCCAGACCGTGCTGGTGAACGCCCACGACCGCTCCACCGGTGTGCTGGGCCGGGCGCAGGTGTACGGGTTCGACGGAACCTCGTTGCAGATTCCGGTGGCCGGCTCGGCCACGTTCGCCCGCTGAGTTCGACTTCGAGCTCGACGCGCGAACGTCAGGAAGTGCTAGTCGGTCGAGGAGTTCTGGCCCTTCGTCAGCCGCAACACATCCACGATGTCCTGCGATTCGGTGGGTATCCGAGTTGAAGGACGCAGTCCGACGATGTGAGATCGCCTTCGGTGATACCTACCTCTCCGAATCCGAACTCCGCCAGAACCTTCATGAGCCGTCGAGCATTGTCGGCGCTCGTCCGAATCCAGGCATCGAAATCACCAGTCGCCCGCGGATAACCGTGAGCGGCGAGCGCATAACCCCCCACGACCAGATACTGAACGTCATGCCGTGCGAGTAATGCGACAAACTCTCTGAAGTTCTCGTCGAGATCCATCGACTCCCCCAAACATTCGTCGTCTCAGAACTTCCACTGCGGCCACCCGTTCCCGGATGGAAACATTGGCCCAAAATTCGAGGTCATCAGGCTCGTCGGCCAACGTCGATTTGCGAACCACTTTCGCCATGGAGCCGGCCGAACTCATGCCCCGATTCTACCCGCCACGTTCGCCCGCTGAGTTCGTCAGCGGGTCAGCATGGCCGCCGCGAACCGATCGGCGGCACCGTCGGCCAACGCCACGTAGAGCGAGGGCTCGGTCATCTCCAATTCGATGATCACCGGACCGTCGGCCGTGGGCAACAGATCGACGCGCACGTACAGGGGCGAACCGAATCGCTCGGACACCCACGCCACCACCGCGTCGCCCAGACGTCGTTGGGCATCGTCGGCGACGCGAGGTTCGATGCGTTCCTCCGCGTACAAGCCACCCGCCATCGTCTTGGTCGAGGCCAACATCGGCCCCTTGGCGAACGCGTGGCTGTACGCGCCGTTCATGTACACCAGACCGGTCTCGTCGTCGACGTCGACCCGCGACATGTACGGCTGCACCATCACCGTGCGCGCACCGGCATGCAGTTCCGCGACGTGTCGCATCGCGAGGTCGAAGGAATCGTGCCGTTCGGTGTCGTTGCTTCCGGCACTGATGCTGGGCTTCACCACGATCTCGCCATGCTCCAGGAGACGACGCACGTCGTCGCCGGCGTCCCGACCCGGCTCGACGAAGATCGTGGGCACCACGGCAAAGCCCGCGTTCTGCAGGTCGTTCAGGTATCGCTTGTCGGTGTTCCACTCGATGATCTCGAGCGGGTTCATGAGTCGCGTCACGTCGGCCGTGGAACGCGCCCAACGCAGGAACTCGTCGATGCGTCGGTGATAGTCCCACGTGCTGCGGATCACCACCAGATCGAAGGACGACCAATCCACCGCGGGATCGTCCCACGACACGACGCACGCATCGATACCCGCCGCCTTCGCCGCCGCGAGCACCAGGTTCATGTCGTCATCGATCTCCAGTGCCTCGGCACACGACACCAACGCGACACGTCGCGCCTCGGACATGACGGGGCCCCGCGTTTCCCCGGGGCCCGCATTCGTGTTCATGACGAGACGACTTCGATCAGACGATCAGAAGTCTTCCATTCCGCCACCGGGCATCGCCGGGGCGTCCTTCTCGGGCTTGTCGGCGACGACGGCCTCCGTGGTGAGGAAGAGCGCGGCGATGGAGGCCGCGTTCTGCAACGCCGAGCGGGTGACCTTGGCGGCGTCGATGACACCGAGCTTCACCATGTCGACGTACTCACCGGTGGCGGCGTTCAGGCCCTCGGAACCCTTCAGGTTGCGCACCTTCTCGACGACGACGCCACCTTCCATGCCGGCGTTCTCGGCGATCTGCTTCAACGGGGCCTCGAGAGCCTTGGCCACCATGCGCGCACCGGTGGCCTCGTCGCCACTCAACGACTCGCTGGCCTTCAACACGTCGGCCTGAGCGCGTAGCAACGCGACTCCGCCTCCGGGAACGACGCCCTCTTCGATAGCCGCCTTGGTGGTGCTGACGGCGTCCTCGATGCGGTGCTTCTTCTCCTTCAGCTCCACCTCGGTGGCGGCGCCGACCTTGAGAACCGCGACACCGCCCGACAACTTGGCCAGACGCTCTTGCAGCTTCTCGCGGTCGTAGTCGCTGTCGGTGTTGTCGATCTCGGCCTTGATCTGGTTGATGCGACCCTTGATGTCGTCATCATCGCCCGAGCCCTCGACCACGGTGGTCTCGTCCTTGGTGATGATGATCTTCTTGGCGCGACCGAGCAGATCGAGCGTGGCGTTCTCCAACTTGAGGCCGACCTCTTCGCTGATGACCTGACCACCGGTGAGGATGGCGAGGTCCTGCAGCATGGCCTTGCGGCGCTCGCCGAAGCCGGGGGCCTTGACTGCGACCGACTTGAAGGTGCCGCGGATCTTGTTGACCACCAGCGTGGCCAGAGCCTCACCGTCGACGTCCTCAGCGATGATGACGAGCGGACGACCGCTCTGCATCACCTTCTCGAGCACGGGCAACATGTCGCGCACGGTCGAGATCTTGGAGGACACGAGCAGGATGTACGGGTCGTCGAGGACGGCCTCCATGCGCTCGGGGTCGGTCACGAAGTAGGGCGAGATGTAACCCTTGTCGAAACGCATACCCTCGACGAGATCCATCTCCATTCCGAAGGTCTGGCTCTCCTCGACGGTGATGACGCCGTCCTTGCCCACCTTGTCGATGGCGTCGGAGATCATGCGACCGATCTCGGTGTCGGCGGCCGAGATGGACGCCACCTGAGCGATCTGCTCCTTGTTGTCGACTTCCTTGGCCAGGGCCTTGATGGACGCCACGGCTGCGGCAACGGCGGCCTCGATGCCCTTCTTCAGGCTCATCGGGTTGGCGCCCGCGGCCACGTTGCGCAGACCCTCGCGCACCATCGCCCATGCGAGCACGGTGGCGGTGGTGGTGCCGTCACCGGCGACGTCGTCGGTCTTCTTGGCGACTTCCTTCACCAGCTCGGCGCCGATCTTCTCGTAGGGATCCTCGAGATCGATCTCCTTGGCGATGGACACACCGTCGTTCGTGATGGTGGGGGCGCCCCACTTCTTCTCGAGGACGACGTTGCGACCCTTGGGTCCGAGCGTGACGCGGACGGCGTCGGCGAGCTTGTTCATGCCCGCTTCCAGACCACGGCGGGCCTGCTCATCGAATGCAATCATCTTTGCCATGTCAGTGACTCCTTGAGAGTTGTCTGCTTCTGAACCGCCGGGGGGCGGGCGTCCGGTGAGTTCGCACTCCTGCCTGACGACTGCTAGCACTCTAGAGGGGGGAGTGCTAAAGCGACAACCGGAGCCCCCACTCGGTACGCCAACCGCCAACCGGTCGTCCTACGCTCGAGCCATGGACGTTCTGGTGGTCGGCGGTGGGGTGTCGGGCCTGTCCACGGCCCTGAAGCTGAGCCGCCGAGGACATTGCGTCACGGTGCTCGAACGGGACGACACGCCCATGCCCGACGGTCCCGATCAGGCCTTCTTCTGGGACCGACGCGGGGCGCCGCAGGTGCGTCACAGCCACGCCTTCCTGGCCCGCCTCGTCGGTTTGCTGCGGCGCAACGAGCCCGACGTCCTCGACATGCTGGTGGCCGCCGGGGCCACCGAGATGCCCTTCGGACAGGACATCCCGCCCACCATGGTCGACTTCGCGCCCCAGCCCGACGACCACGAACTCACGATGCTCACCTGCCGACGCACCACCTTCGAGTGGGTGTTGCGGCGCGCGGTGCTCGACGAGGGTCGGGTGACCTTCCGCACCGGGGTGGGTGTGAACGGACTGCTGCACGAACCCCACCCGAGCGGGTTGCCCCGAATCACCGGCGTGCGCATGGAGGACGGTTCGCTCGTGACCGCCGATCTGGTGGTGGTGGCCGGTGGTCGTCGATCGACGTTGCCCGAGTGGTTGGCCGACATCGGTGTCGGTCCGGTACCCGAGTTCAGCGAGGACACCGGCATCGTCTACGCGTCGCGCTTCTACCGACTGAAGCCCGGACACACCTATCCCCCGCGACTCGGTCCGATCGGTGGCGATCTCGGGTACATCAAGTACGGCGTGTTCGTGGGTGACAACGACACGTTCTCCATCACCTTGGCGACGCCCACCGACGACTCCGAACTTCGCACCCGCTTGGCCGACCCGGCGGTGTTCGACGAGGCCGCCCGGCAACTGGTGGCCACCGCGCCCTATCTGGATGGTCGCGCCGAACCGTTGGTGCCCGAGGTGTACGTGATGGCCGGTCTGCTCAACCGTCATCGTGAATACGTCGTCGACGGACGCCCGTTGGTGTTGGGCATGTTGCCGGTGGGCGACGCCGTGGTGTGCACGAACCCGCTGTACGGACGAGGCTGCTCCACCGGATACTGGGGCGCGCACCTGATGAGCGAGGCACTCGACGCGCACGGCGACGATCTCGAGACGTTGGCGGTCCAGTACGACGCCGCCATCGCGAGAGAGATCATGCCCTGGTACCGCGCGGGTGTCGAGCAGGACGCCGAGGCTCGTCGCGTGGCCGCGCGCATGTTGACCGGCGAGGATCCCGACTCCGATTCCTCGGACCCCAAGACCTTCATGCGCTCGGTGTTGCGTGAAGGACTGCTGCCGGCCCTGCGATCGGATCAAGTGGTGTTACGGGCGTTCATGCGGAACATGAATCTGCTCTCGACGCCGGACGCCATGATGAAGGATCCCGAGGTGATGAACCGCGTGTTCGCCATCTGGCAGGACCGCGAGAATCGTCCGCCGGAGATCCCGATGGGCCCGAAACGACGACGCGAGTTCCTCGAACTTCTCCCCGCCTAATCGTCGCTCACTCTTCTTGGGATCGAAAACCCGCCATTTATGTGGGTAATTTCGCCCAAGCAATGTTGGACGTTGACGATTGGGGTGAAAACCCGCCACAAGTGACGGGCTTTCGATCCCAATGTGGGGCGGGGTGAGATGGGTTGGCGCTTCTAATGTCGTCACGTGACCACATCGTCGACACGACCGCGCATCTGTCTGTCGATGATCGTGCGCGACGCCGCCGACTTCGTCACCGAGACCCTCGACTCCGTCGTCGATTACATCGATGATTGGGTGATCGTCGACACCGGGTCGGTCGACGAGACCCCCTCGGTCATCTCGGAGTACTTCGCGTCCCGCGGAATCGCCGGCGAACTCGTTCGACGACCCTGGATCGGATTCGCCCACAATCGCACCGAGGCCCTCGCCCTCTGCCACGGTCGCGCCGACTACGCCTTCATGATCGACGCCGACGATCTGGTTGCGGGCCGACTGGATCTCACCGGTCTGTCCGAACCCGGCTATCGGGTCCGCTTCGGACCGAACTTCGTGTACTGGCGCCCCGCCTTCTTCAGACTCGATCGTGAGTGGCAATTCCACGGAGTGGTCCACGAGTACGCCGTGGCCACCGACGGTAGCCACACCGTGAACCTCGAGGGCGACTACCACTTCACTTTTCGTTCACTCGGAGGACGAGGAAAAGACCCCGCCAAGTTCCGACGTGACATCGATGCTCTCCTGGAAGAACTGGAACGCCACCCGGACGATCCACGCACCGTCTTCTACCTCGGGCAGAGTCACCGCGACCTCGGAGATCTCGCCGGAGCTCTGCACTGGTACCAGCGCCGCGCGGACATGGTCGGCTGGAACGAAGAGACCTACGTCGCTTTGCTCGAAGTGGCCCGCCTGAAGAGGCGTCTCGACGAACCGGTCGAAGAAGTGGTGTCCGCCTTCGAGCGCGCCGCGCGCGAGCGGCCGCAACGAGCGGAGGCGTTGGTGGAACTGGCCCGCTTCCATCGTCATGCCGAACGTTGGGCCGAGGGACTGAGCGCCGCACGACGCGCCACGAGTGTTCCGTTTCCCGACCACGACATTCTCTTCGTCGACGTCGGAGCCCACACCTGGAACGGACTCGACGAGTTCGCCATCTGCGCCTCACGACTGGGTCGGCACGACGAGGCGATCGCCGCGTGCGGTCGCTTGTTGGATGAGAACCACCTCCCCCTGGATCAGCGTGCGCGCGTGCTGTGGAATCAGACGTGGTCCATGATGCAGTCGGGTGAGCCACGACTGAACATTCGTGACGAGCCTCCGCCACTTCGAGTCGGCAAGACGATCGACCTCACCTTCACCATCACCACGTCGCGACGGCGCGAGTCGTTCGAGCGCACCATGGACGCCCTCTTGGAGAACTGTCTCGATCATCACCTCGTCGCGCGCTGGATATGCATCGACGACGGGAGTTCCCCCGAGGACCGAACGTCGATGCGGCGGCGCTATCCGTTCTTCGAGTTCATTTTCAAGGACGAGTCCGAGCGGGGTCATGCCAAGAGCATGAACCGTTTGCTCGCCACGGTGGATTCCGAGTACTGGCTCCACTTCGAGGACGACTGGCAGTTCGTGAAGCCGGGCCGACACATCAGTCGAGCCATCGAAGTTCTCGACGACGATCCGACGTTGATCCAAACGGTTCTCAACCGCAACTACGCCGAGACGTTGGCCAACCACGAAATCGTCGGCGGGCACATGGTTGTGAGCGCCGACAAGAGTTTCGCCTATCGGGTGCACGACCACGTCGACCCTACGTCTCCCGAGTTCGGTCGCATCTTCGAGGAGAACCCGGGTCGCTTGACCAACGCGCAGTGGCCGGGTTTCTCCCTGATGCCGTCGGTGATGCGACGACGAGCGTTCGATCAGCTTGGAGCGTTCAATCCCGGCGCCGGCCACTTCGAACGCGATATGGCCGACCGGGCCCTCGCGCTCGGCTGGAGGACGGCCTGCCTGGACGACATCACGATGCTCAACATCGGTCGTCTGCGCACCGACACCGGACCGGACGCACCGCTCAACGCGTACCAACTGCTCGGTGTCCAGCAGTTCCGCTCGTATCCGGACATCCGGGTGCGGTTGGCCCCCAGCTGGTGCGCGGGAGACGAACTGGCAGCCGTGTGGCGGCGCCAGCTACCCGTCTCCGGACATTGGAAGGGCCTGCGCTTCGTCGGCTCGAGCGACGAGGCCGATCACACGCTGGTCATCAATCATCCGGGTCCGAACGCGATCGACCCAGAGGATCGAATCCTTCTGGCGCACATGGAACCCCTCGAGGGCGTCGGCACCTACGGACCCTGGGCCGAGCCGACGATCGATTCGGTCGAGCACTTCCACGCGCGGGAGTTCAGTGGCAACCTGCTCGAGTGGCACCTGGCCGCGACGTACGACGAACTGATCACCTCCCATCCCACCAAGACCCGTGATCTGTCGGCCGTCGTCACGGGCAAGCGTCTGTCGCACGGGCATCACCTTCGCCTCGACTTCCTCCATCATCTCGAGCGACACGACGTCCCGATCGACATCTTCGGTCTCGACAACGACGAGGGGTTCACCGGTTACCGCGGCGCGCTTCCGTGGCTGGACAAGCGAGACGGCTTGTATCCGTACCGTTACACCATCGCCGTCGAGAACAACTCCGAGCCGAACTATCTCACCGAGAAGATCGTCGACGGCATCCTCGCCGAGTGTCTGGTCTTCTATTGGGGCTGTCCGAACATCCACGACCACGTCGAACCCGACGCCGTGATCCTTCTACCGCTGGACGACTTCGACCGGGCCCGCCGGATCATCGAAGACGCCGTGCGCGACGACGAACACGGCAGGCGTCTACCCGCCATCCGACGGGCGAAACTTCGACTGTTGGACGAGCTGCAACTCGCTCCCGAGTTGTCACGGGTCGTGCGCGGACATCGTCATCTTCGATCGCTTCCCGTGCACCTGGTCAATCTCGATCGTCGCCCCGATCGACTCCGAGCCACCATGGATCGACTCGCGACGGTCGCTCCGTCGGATTTGGTCTCGAGGGTGACGCGCTTTCCCGCCATCGATGGTCGAGAACTGGAGATCGACGACGCGATTCACCACATGTTCCGGGGTAGTGAGCTTCCTTTGCGTCGGGCCCAGACCGCCACCGCTCTCGGTCACCTGGCGCTGTGGTTCGAGTTGATGAACTCCGACGACGAGTGGTGTCTCATACTCGAGGACGACATCGATCCCCGACCACACTTCGCATCACGTCTGGGGATTCTCCTCGGCATGCTGGACGACGACCCCGGTGTCGAAGTGGCTTTCCTCGGACTTCACTACTTCAGCGACGACATGTACCCCACGTCGGCGGTGCAACGCTGGAGGTCGGTCGACCTGCGCGGGGTGATGGGCGGGACGTTCGCCTACCTGATGTCCAAACGCGCGGCGCACAAACTGTTCGACGTCGCCCAACGCGACGGAATTCCCTGCGGAATCGACACCTTCATGCTGCGGAACATCGACAACGTGCGAAGCGTCGAAGCGGTGCCACACCTGGTGACGTCACCGGTGGCGCGATACGGAGGACCGGTGGTCGACTCCGACATCCAATTCGAGTGATGCTGGTTACGGTCCCGTCGGACCCGTCGGTCCCGTCGGACCCGTGGCACCCCATGCACCGGTGGGACCGAACGCGCCCGTCGATCCGGCGGGACCCGTAGCGCCCGCGGGTCCGGTGGCACCGGGAATTCCCTGCGGACCGGTCGGTCCACCGAGGGGTCCGGTTGCTCCCGTGGCACCCGCGATTCCGGCGGCTCCGGTGGCACCCGCGATGCCCGCGGCACCCGTTGCTCCGATCGCGCCGGCCGGTCCGGTGGCACCAGCGGCACCGTCACGACCGATCGTGCCGTTCGTTCCGTTACGACCGTCCACGCCGTCGCGACCCGCGGCGCCGGTGGGACCGGGTGCACCATCGGCTCCCGGTGCTCCGTCGTTTCCGTTGGAACCGTCCACCCCGTCGACGCCGTCCTTGCCGTCGGCACCCGGAGCGCCGTCTCCGCCGGAGACCACCGACGCGATCACGCCGCCGCCGATCGCTCCGCCGAGAACCGACACGACCGAGGACAACAACAGTGTTCGTCGAGTGATGTCTCGGCCGGCGTCTCCCATGGGGCTGCTCACATCCGTCAGGGTACCTGAAACAACTGCTCGGGTCGTCCCTCAGTTCGAGGAATCACCGAATCGGGCCAGATTCTCCCGAACGTGGTCGTGATACGCCGGGGCCAGATCGTCGCGAGAATCCAACTCGCGCCAGATGGCGCGGGCCAGTTCGTCGTCACCCATCCACCACGCCGCCACCGACTGCTCGAATCGCAGGCCCCAGTCGTACACCCAACGTCGCACGAAGGATTGGTCGTCGGGTCGCGGAATCTCGAGACCCTTCTCCGCGAACAGTCGCGCCGTGAGATACATGTTCCGCTCGCGATATCCGGTGGCCAAGGCGAACAAGGCCTCGGCACGACCGGGGCGGAACTCCCACGCCGCCTGCAACGCGAGAGCGGCGTCGGGCCAATCGCCCCGATCCTTCAAGAGTTCACCGATCGACAGCAGAGACCAATGAATCTCCTCGTCCCACGAACTCAGCTCGATGCACTTGCGGAACGCGGCGATCGCGCCGTCGATGTCCCCCATCCCCTGGCGGGTCTGACCCAGATAGAACGGCCAGCGGGACACATCGGGCTCGATCGCGATCTGCTTTTCCAACAGCGCGACGTCTCGTCGGTACTTGTCGGGACGCGACGAACCGTCCGAACGATCGATGATGCGCAAGGCATCGAGTCGACCGGGCACCACGTCGGAGCCCACGTCGAGATACTCGTGGGTCGTGCCGCGGAACGTCCACGCACGATCTCCCCGCACCAAGTACGGCATCCAGAAGTCGTGCAGCCCGAGTACACGCAGGTCCATCGCATCCGACCAATCGCGATGACCGACGAGCCAGTCGCCGTCGACCTCCACCACATGATCGGCGTCCAATAGAAGAAGCCAATCCGCCGTACCCATGGCCAGATCCATCAATTCGGTGCGATTGCGGCCGAAGTCCACCCATGGACGGTCGTACACGACCCCGGGAATGCCGTGCAGGCATTCGCGAATGATTCCGGGGGTCCCGTCACGAGAGCCGGTGTCGACGATGGTCCAGTGATCGATGAATCCGCGCACGCTCTCGAGGCACCGTTCGATGATGCGAGCCTCGTTGCGGACGATCATCGCCAGACCGATGGTCGGACGACTCGGCGCGGGATCGACCGTCATGACGCCAGTCAATCACTCCACCCGGCGGGTGGACGAACCTCGATCAACTCCGCTCGCGAGTCCGCCACGCCGGTGGAGAGGATCAATGTTCCGGCGGGACCGACGGCCAGCCCGGCGCAGAACTCCAGACCCAACTCGTCGTCGCCGAGTCGGAAGGGTTCGGAGATCCTCGGCTTCTCGAGGGACGCGTCCCAACGCACGAACCGGTGTCGGTATTCGTTCATTCGACCGAACCTGGTGTCGCGGGCGACGACGTCGTGTACGACCGCCAACCACCCCTCACCCCACCGCACCACCTGCGACCCACCGCGCACTCCCACCTCGCCCCGCGCCGGTCGACTGGGAACCAGCGTTCCGGTGATCTCGTCGATGCGAACCACCACCGTGGGATCGGTCCGCCACACCCAGGCGGACGCCACGCCCTCGATGGGCATCCAATTCTTCTCGTGGCGTCCCGGCGACATCGTCGGCAACAACCGAGGCTCGGTCAATCTCGGCGAGCCGTCTTCCACGCCTTCCAGGCGGAACGACATGATCTGGCACAGGCCGTCGGAACGATGTTGACGGATCGTCCCACTCGCCCTCCATCCGTCGTCGGAACGGAACAGCCGCAGGTCCTCCACTCCGTGAACCGGGAACATCGGGGCTTGCGAACGCACGATGGTGTCGTCGAGCGACCAGGCGTCGGTACACCCGAGATCGTCGTTCACACGCAACACGCGATAAGTCGTCTCGATGCTGTCGCTTCCGTTCGTGCGCACGTAGCGGCCGTCGACGTAGCGATAGTTCACCTCGCGCACCAGGCACACGAATCCGGAACGAGGATGTCGACTGATCGAAGGATTCATCGAGCACAGACGATCGTCCGAGGGGTCGGGCAGACGAATCCTTCGCACGACGTCGTACTCGTCCTCGATTCTGGCCGTGGGCCGCACCGATGCGCGAATGAGCGGTGGTTCCGTACTCGAACCTCCGGCGAAGTCGTTCAACAAAGTCGACCACGTCGTTCGCCGACCATCGACGTTCGGGTCGTCCAGCATCAGGGAATACAACGCTTCGTCGGTCACCAGCAATCCGAGATCGAGAGCCCGACGCAATCCCTCGTCCATGCGATCACGGAACTCGTCGGCGTGCTCGCGCGGAACGCCGATCAGTCCGCCGGTGGCGGTCGGGACCCCATCGCGCAGGAAATCCTCGACGGGGGCGGACGATCCGTCCGCGACGATTCCGAACGAGAGACGACGTGCCTCACCCAAGGATTCCAGACCTCCCGTCGGCCACGAACTGGCGTGCGCGATACCGAAGTCGATCCACCAGGCGGAATCATCCGGGTTCGTCGACAGTGCTCGATGGACGAGTGAAGCTTTCGACCACCACAAAGCACAGGCCGTCGGCGTGTCCTTGTCGATGTTCATGGTCGACGAGGTGGTGGTCATCGACCCACTCAGCAACGCCTCCCGGGCCGTTCGGGCCTCGGCCCATTTCGGCAGTTCGTGAAGACTCATCGGCTCGATGGTGGTTCGCAGGGAGTCGGATCGGCCCGACGCCATGTCACGAACGCGATCGGCCAGGTGCGGCTCGACGAACACGTGCAGGTGCACGCGGCTCGACATCACCCGACGGCCCAGAAGAAGGTATTCGTCCACCGAGCGTCGACGACGATTGCCCTCGTGCCGCCCGAGATCGAACAGTGCGCTGACGAACAGCGCCATGGATCAGCCGCCGGCGACGGCGGGGATGATGCTGACGGTCTCACCGGCCGGGACCGGAGTGTCGAGCCCCTGCAGATAACGCACGTCGTCGTCGGCCACGAACAGGT
>VFQT010004070.1_pt1 | contig 12606 bp, 11 predicted proteins | sample 3512381 | NCBI WGS metagenome assembly VFQT01 (sample SAMN10412376, study PRJNA504923) | tailings metagenome | isolation source: Relicate 2 Philex TSF3 active mining site | place: Philippines: Tuba, Benguet | collected 2017-08-29 | reverse complement strand
GCAACTGATAAATCGAAAGGAAATGACACTATGTCAGTAATGCGTCGTCGTGCTCTTGGTTTTACCGGAGTCGCCATCGCTTCTGCACTGGTTCTGAGCGGCTGTGCTGCATCAGAGTCAGACAGCGGATCTGCTAGTTGTGATGTTGTTACCGAAGTTACCTGGCTAAACACAATCAAGATTGAAATCCAGGAGCAGTTCGTAGCAGCAGTTGATGACTACAACGCAACAAACACCGACTGCGTGAAGATCTCCATCATTGAGTACCCACAGGGCGAGCCATTCTTCTCGGTAGCAACTCCTCTATATGAGGCAGGCAACGCACCAGTAGTTATGACTGTTCTGCAGGAGCTACCTGACATGGCAGACCGCGTAATGGACTGGACTGGAACTGAGCTTGCAGGACTTGCTGCAGAGGGAACTCTGGACAAGGCAAACATCAACGGCAAGCAGGTTGGTATTCCTGTTACCGCTGAGGCATTCGGTCTTCTATACAACAAGGCAGTTTTGGACGAAGCTGGAGTTGACCCAACTGCAATCAAGACTCGTAGCGATCTAGAGGCTGCATTCAAGGCTGTTGAAGCAACTGGCCGCAAGGCTGTTCACTTCTCCGGTCTATGGTGGTCACTAGGTGCTCACTTCACCAACATCTACCACACAACCGCTGCAGCTGACCAGGCTGGCCGTCTTGCAATTCTTGACGAGCTAACTGCTGGAAGCAAGGACCTTCTTGCTGACCCAGCATTCGTGAACTGGCTAGACACCTTCGACCTACTGAAGAAGTACTCAATTGACAGCGCAACTATTGCTGACACTGACTACGACCAGGGTGTTGAGAACCTAGCAACCGGTGAGGTTGGATTCTGGTTCATGGGTAACTGGGCAGAGCCAAACCTTCTGCAGACCACTCCAGATGGATCATTTGGTGTAATGCCAGTACCAACCAGCAACGATGCAGCTTCCTATGGAAACGATGGCATCAGCGTTGGTGTTCCTTTCTACATCATCATTGATGAGGAGCAGTCAACTCAGGAAGAGCGTGACGGCGCTATCGCCTTCATCACCTGGTTGCTAACTACTCCTGAGGGACAGCAGCACTGGTCAGGCCCAATCGAAGAGAACGGAATGAACTTCATTCCTGTCTACGACGGCTTCACCGTGCAGCCAACCACTTACATGTCACAGGACATTGCTAAGTACATTGCAGCTGGTAAGTCCCTAGCTTGGATCAACAGCTACTACCCAACTGGCCTACAGGATGTATACGGTGCTGCTGCGCAGAAGTACTACGACGGAAAGTCGAACCGTGCTGCTTTTGCTAAGGAGCTAGCCGCTGCCTGGGCTGAGTAATTGAGCGGATTTACTTCGTAAATCCAATCAACTAGAAGCATCGATTCGCCTGGGGGCATAATAGCCCTCAGGCGAATTGCTTCGGAAAGGGAACTAAGTGGCGAACAAGAAGTCTGCAGTCAAGCGAGCAGCTGGGCTTAAGAACTTTGCCATTTTCGGGCTAATACCCCTAATGATTTTCGCGCTTGTTCTCGTGACACCTTTTATTAGAGGTATTTTTTACACCTTCACCGACTGGAACGGTTTCGAATACGAAGAGTTCGTCGGTTTTGCTAACTACGAAGCATCTCTTGCTGATGAGACTTTCTGGAAAGCCATCTGGATGACATTTGGGTATGTTGGCGCATCACTTGTTTTGGTTAATTTGGTTGGCTTTGGTCTAGCGCTACTTGTAACGATTCCAATGCGCGGAGCCAACATTCTTCGAACCGCATTCTTTGTTCCAAATTTGATTGGTGGCGTGATTTTGGGATTGATCTGGCAGTTCTTGTTTGATCAAGCCCTCCCGACAATTTCTGAGAACTTCAGTCTTCCGATTTTCCAAGAGAACTGGCTCTTAACTCCGGAAACAGCTTTCTGGTCACTCGTGATCGTGACTGTTTGGCAGATGTCTGGCTACATGATGATCATCTATGTCACAGGTCTCATGAGCATTGAAAGAGATGTTTTGGAAGCCGCCTTAATTGATGGTTCCACTGGCTGGAGAACTCTTACTCAGATCAAGATTCCACTTATGGCGTCAGCCTTCACCATTTCTTTGTTCTTGACTCTTCGTAATACCTTCATGGCTTATGACGTGAACCTAGCGCTCACCGGTGGCGGTCCATACCGCTCAACCGAGTTGATCTCCCTGCACGTCTTCAAGGAAGCCTTTGGCTTTGGTTTCTTTGGAACCGGTCAGGCCCAGGCTGTTCTGATGTTCTTGATCATCGCAGTTGCCGCTATTACCCAGGTGATTATTTCTAAGCGGACCGAGGTGCAGCGATGAAGCGCGTGAGAATTATCAATCGTGTTCTCTTTGCTATGGGTGCGGTTTTGGCGCTGCTTTATGCATTCCCATTCTTTATGGTCTTGCTCAATTCCTTCAAGGAGAAAAGGGCAATTAGAAACGACCCCCTTGCTTTGCCAGAAGAGTGGCTATTTGAGAACTACATCGAAGCTGCCGAGAAGATGGATTACTGGATCTCGCTTGGCAATTCCATCTTGATCACGGTTTTGTCAGTGGGTGCAATCATCATTGTTTCCTCAATGCTTGCCTACTACCTAGCAAGAACTAAGACCAAGTTCTCGGCCATCACCTTCTTGATTCTGGTGTCGTCAATGATTGTTCCGTTCCAGGCCTTGATGATTCCATTCGTTGGTTTGTTCGGATCACTCGGCATGCTCGCTTCTCAACCAGCACTGGTTTTCTTCTATGTTGGTTTTGGTGTTGCGATGTCGACATTTTTGTATCACGGGTTTATCAAGAACATTCCAACTGAGCTGGATGAAGCTGCCTCAATTGATGGAGCATCAGCTTTTGCAACATTCAGAAGAATCATCTTCCCGATGCTGAGCCCAGTCACGGCAACAGTTGCAATCATCAATGCGCTTTGGATCTGGAATGACTACTTGCTTCCATCACTGGTATTGACGCAGGAGCAGAGAACTCTGCCACTTAGAACATATGTGTTTTATGGCACCTACACCTCTGACTACGGCCTTGCCATGGCTGGTCTGGTGATTTCAATCATCCCGATCATTGCCTTCTACTTCCTAATGCAGAAGCAGATCATCGCTGGTGTTTCAGCGGGTGCTGTGAAGTAAAAATAGACAATTTCCCAAGTGCTGTTTTCAGCTAAGCTTGGGGAGCACTGGAGACGTCGCATAGCCCGGTCGAGTGCGCCCGCCTGCTAAGTGGGTAGGGGACCAAAATCCCCTCGGGGGTTCAAATCCCCCCGTCTCCGCCAACGACGTCGACTCTCTCCTCGCCGCAGCTAGAGGTTTCTTGCAACTGCTTCACCAAATTCCTGGCAATTCAGGCTTCCGCCGATGTCGCGAGTCCGCGAGTTTTTATCTTGCAAGGTGAGCTCTAAGGCCTCTTCCAGTTCCGCGGCAGCCCTAATAAATTCAGGCTTTGAGTGCTTATCCCCGAGCCAGCGCAACAGCATCGCTACCGAAAGAATCATCGAAGTCGGGTTTGCCAGATTCTTGCCAGCTATATCTGGGGCTGAGCCATGTTGCGCTTGAGCACAGCACTGTTTCTCATTTGACATGATCGAGCCTGCAAGGCCAAGGCTGCCAGAGAGTTCGCTGGCTAGATCCGACAAAATGTCACCATAGAAGTTCTCGCCGAGAATCACATCGAAGCGCTCAGGTGTTCTCACCAGATGGGCAGTTGCCGCATCTACCAGCATTTCTTCCAACGTGACATCGGGGAAACTATTTGCAACGTCTCGAGTGGCTTCCAGGAACAAGCCATCGGTCATGTGGAAGCTGTTCGCTTTGTGCACGACGGTAACTTTTTTGGAACGACCGCTGGCAATCTTGAAAGCCTCGCGTGCAATTCGCTCGCTAGCGTGTCTAGAGATTTTTCTAATTGAAATTGCTAAATCTGGAGTTGGCATGACCTCACCCCAACCCTTGGCCATGTTTCGATCAGAATAAAAACCTTCTGTAGCCTCGCGGACAATCACCAGGTCCATTGTCTTTCCGGCCTTGAGATTTGGCTCAATCGAAGGTCTCGTCTTCGCAGGACGTATGTTTGCGTATAGATCAAGATCTACGCGAAATCTGGCAGAGATGTTGATTCCACCTCTTTCGGGGGATGGATACTCCGCATGCGATTGAGTGCCAAGAATGATTCCTGAATATGTTCTTGCCTTTTCTAAGACTTCCGGCCGCAATGTCGTTCCATAAAGCTTGAGACTTTCAAGACCAATAACTTCGGAATCAAACTCAATCCCTAGGCTGTGCTTCGCATTTAATTTACGCAGCAACATCAGTGCCTGGTCGATAATTTCCGGACCAATCCCATCACCATTCAGAACAAGAATTTTCATTCGTTTCCTAATCTCATCGCGACACCAACTTCTTCACCAATTCTTCTAAGTTCGCTTAGCGTCGAGGCATAAACCTTGATTCCGGGCAATTTTTTATTTTCGGCCTCTGTGATGTCTTCCAGCTCGCCGGGATAGTAGATGCGATCGAATCCCTCCGCCAATGGAGAAGCCCTCACCTCACCAATCAGTCTGTCGATGCTCTCCTCATAATCCTTCGGATCAGCAAAACGTGCGGCATCGATAGCAATCAGCAGATGCCCGACCCCGCTTTTAGCCTCAGGGTTGTAGGGGCCATTAACCCCTTGTCCAACCTGTGAACCGGTTAGGACTCCGGAAAGAACATCCATCATGAATGAGATTGCGTAACCCTTGTGTCCACCCATCGGCAGAATTACACCCGCCAGCGCCTGCTCGGGATCAGTGGTTCGCTTACCGTCTTTAGTTAGAGCCCATTCGGGCGGAATCGTTTCACCTTTTTCCAGTGCCGAATAAATCTTTCCCCTCGCCACGACAGTGTTTGCCATGTCGAGTGCAACAACCGAGTGCTTGTATGGAGCGGCGATGGACCAGGGATTGTTACCCAATACCTTTTTACTGCCACCCCAGGGCGCCATTGATGGGGACGCATTAGTCGTGAGGATTGCAATTAGATTCTCTTTGGCAAGGCGGCGAGTGAAATACATGGCAGTTCCGAAATGATTTGAATTTCTAATTCCAGCCACTGCAATTCCAAATCGCTTAGCACGGTTACTAACTTCTTCAGATACTCGACTAATCGTTACCTGCCCGATTGAATCCATTGCATCGACTAGCAGCATCGAATCTGAGTCAACTAAATAATCAAATTCTGCTTTGGAGCGCATTGCTTTGTTTTTGATTCTCTCGTAATACCACCCCAGTCGCAGTAGGCCATGCGACTCGTGGCCCCATAGTTCAGCTTGAATAAGTGTGTCGATAAGAAGCTCAGCATCATTGAGTTCAAGTCCGACCAACTGAAATATTTCGACACCGAATTTTCGCAGCTCTGGTTCGGGGATGTAAGACCATTGCTCTGCCAATTAGACCTCGCTGAGGTTAGTATGGTGCTCCTATAGGTATAGGCAGATTATAGGAAGATATGGCATTTTCACTTTGGGTTGAGTTAGAGGTTCTGGATGGCAAGACCGAAGACTTCTTGAAAGCAATTACCGAGAATCAAAAAGCCACTGAAGCAGAGCCAGGCTGTCTATTTTTCGATGTGGTGAGGCTAGATCGGCCGGGTAACTGGTTTGGGTTTTATGAAATCTATCGAGATTCTGAGGCCTTTCAGGTTGCCCACAAGAGCTACCCCCACTATGCCGAGTGGAGAAAAGCTGTTGAAATGACCGTAGTGCCGGGTAGCCAAAAGCTACACCCGGGTCTGAGAGTCATTGCTTCTAAAGAACTGCCAGCGGATTGAATTAGAACTGGGATCCCAGCAAATCCAAAGCGCGGATAGGAACGTGGATTGATGTCTGAAGAGATTTTTCAAAAGCCAAAGGTCTTTCGACCCGCGGAACTACCGGTAATCGATAGGGGCAACGGAGCCCGCACCGTCCAAATGGTTAGTTCACAAGTTGGCTCGCAACGCTTTTTAAATGGCATGACCATTTTTGAACCTGGGGCTGCCATTGCCCATCACACCCACAACGTCCCCGAGTCCGTGATGGTGGTGAGCGGGGAGGCAGTGGTCAATATTGATGGCAATGAGTTTCAGCTTTCAACCTTCGATACCACTTATGTTCCAGCAAACATCCCACACCACTTTCGTAATGCCTCGCACTCTTCAGAAATGCGTATTTTCTGGACCTATGGATCAATCAATGCGACTAGGACAATTGAGTCAACTGGCATCACGGTAAGAATTGATGATGAACTAAAGCAGGCGAACAATCTGCTACCAGTTGTTGAAGAAGCCCTGATTCAAATCAAGCCAGGCACCGATCATTCTTTTGAGGCTGCGGTAAAAAAGGCCATACCGATATTTCAGGCTGCTTCTGGCTCGAGGAGCTTTGAGTTAGACCGAGTGCTGGAGGAGCCAAACCACTACCTGCTCAGGGTCGGCTGGGACTCGGTGGAATCCCATACCGAATTGTTCCGAGGCTCTGAGGGCTTTGTTATCTGGCGGCAATTGGTGGGCGAGTTTTTTGCCACGCCCCCGAGCGTGCGGCACCTAAAGAATGTAGTCACTGGTTATTAGGGCTTAGCAACTTAGTCAAAGAGCGGTGCCAGCCATAGCCGCTGCCCACGCAAGGTAACGATTCCTACCCCTTTTTGCGCTGGGGGGCCATTTCCATTAGTGTCGAACCTACTAAGGGAGTATTCCTTCGCAGTGGTTTCGTCATCACGGCTAAAGCCCGGAATCACTGGTCGCAGTTTGCGGCGGAAGAGACTTGGACTTTGGTCGACAACGAGGTTGGCTTACTAGATTGCCTCTAGTCATCCAAAGTAAGAATTCCAAACGGAATTTATAACTTGAAATATGGAGGACAACTAGTGAAGAAATTCGCACTCGCAGCAACGACGCTTGCGTTAGTTGCTACAACTGTGACTGCGGTTCCGGCAAACGCCGCAGCAGTCCCAGCAAGCAAGGCTCAGGTTCTATCTGAGTGCTCAACAGTCGGTCAAGTTGCCAAGAGGAAAGGCGCCGACGGATCGGATCTTTTCTGCCAGGTAGCCAAGGTCGGCTCAATGAAGGGCAAGAAGATCTGGCAGTACAAGACTCTTCCAGTTCTTGCCAACCTCGAGGTCATCATCCCAAACAACCTAACTTCTGGTTTTGGTGGATTTGGTAAGGCAGTAGCTGACGCACTTAAGGCAGAGGGTCTAGTTAAGACTGAGCCAGTGCTGACCGCGAAGCCAGGACCTGGTAACACCACTGGTTTGGCCTACATGATTAGAGACATGAAGGGCAAGGCTGGAAAGATCGGTGTAACAGGCTTCGCTCAGGTTGGTGGAGCACACACCACTAAGGTTCCATACCGTGTTTCGGACGCAGTTCCAATTGCAAGAATGTATGCAGAGTACGAGACCATTGCTGTGAAGGCAGACTCGCCTTACAAGACAATCGGCGACCTAGCTGCTGCAATCAAGGCAAACCCTAAGTCCATGGCAGCTGTTGGTGGAAGCATCGGTGGCGTTGACCACTTCACTTCTGCTGCACTCTTCGATGCACTTGGAGTTTCCGCAAGCAACTTGAACTACTCACCAAACAACGGTGGTGTAGTAGCTTCGCTGATTTCTGACGCTAAGTACGCATTTGCTGTTTCCGGTTACGGAGACTTTGACCAGTTTGTTAAGGACGGCACTGTTCGCGTTCTAGCGGTCTCATCACCAAAGAGGATTGCGGGAATCAACGCCCCAACTCTGAAGGAGTCAGGAATCGACCTAGTAGTTGAAAACTGGAGAGGACTCATTCTTCCTCCTTCAACTTCAGCAGCAGGTCAGAAGCTAGTGCTGCAGGCTCTTGACATTGCAGTTAGATCAAAGTCGTACCAGGACTACATCGCATCTCAGAAGGCAACCGCCGCCTGGATGCCACAGCGGTCCTTCGTCGGCTGGCTTAAGGGCCAAGAAACAAAGATCCGCAATCTATACGTAGAGGCTGGTCTGTGATTCAACGCCAAAAGCGTTCCGCAAAGGGGGAGCTGGTTTTTACCAGCTTCCTCTTTGTTGCGGGAATCGTTGTGTTATGGGATGCAAGCCAACTCCCTGAGTTAAACATGGCTGACTTCACTGGAACCAGGTTGTTTCCTTCAATAATTGGAAGTCTGCTTCTTTTCTTCTCCGGCATTCAACTGATTCAGGTTTTGCGCGGTAAGACTGCGGAACCAGAAGGTATTGAGGGCGGAGTCTCTGACAGCAAACCGCACTGGAAGCCATTCCTAATGATTTTGGGTGCTCTGCTGTTCTTTGCGCTGTCAGTGCAGATCATCAGTTTCATCCCAGCCGCCACCGTGCTTTTCACGGTCGTTGTTTACGCGCTGGATACTAAAAAGACGAAATGGTATGTGGCCATACCCATCGCGCTGGTGGTTTCAATAATTACATTTTTTGGATTTACAGAAGGACTTCAAGTTGATTTACCCGCCGAGGTGAACTTCAACTTCAATACTTCCGATGAGGTCATCGTGGAAGAGGACTGGTAATGGGAATCGAATACTTCCTGCAGGGATTTGCTAACTCCCTGACACTGGTCAACCTTGGCTTTGGATTACTGGGTGCGCTGCTGGGAACATTAGTTGGAGTGTTGCCGGGAATCGGGCCAGCTTTAGCTATCTCCCTGCTGTTGCCAGTGACCTACGGGGTTGAGCCACAGGCAGCACTGATTATGTTTTGTGCCATTTACTACGGAGCGATGTTTGGAGGTTCTACCACCTCAATTCTTCTAAATGCTCCGGGTGAATCAGGTTCGGTGATGACTGCCATTGAAGGCAACAAGATGGCGCGAGCTGGCAAGGCTGGAGCAGCACTTGCGACAGCTGCTCTGGGATCCTTCTTCGCGGGAGCGGTGGGAACTGGATTGCTAGCGCTGGGTGCGCCGGCTATCGCAGATCTTGGTTTGCGAATGACCCCGCCTGATTTCTTTGCACTTATGATTTTGGCTTTCGCCACTGTCAGCTCTCTCATGGGCAAATCTCTAAACCGAGGTCTGCTGGCTCTAACCATCGGCTTAGTAATTGGAATGGTCGGAACTGATCCAAACTCTGGGGCATCTCGTTTGGCGTTCAACAACGTTGATGCAATGGGTGGTTTTGAGACAGTAATTGTGATTGTTTCACTCTTTGCAGTAGCGGAAGCTCTTCACATTGCATTTTCGGGACACTTGGAAAACGGAACACTCAACAAATTCACTGGTGTTGCCAGAATGACAAAGTCCGAATGGAAGCGATCATGGGGTCCTTGGGCCCGTGGAACGGCAATCGGATTTCCAACAGGTGTTCTCCCTGCAGGCGGATCGGAGCTTCCAACCTTCCTCAGCTATACGCTCGAAAAAAAGCTATCGAAAAACAAAGATGAATTCGGCAATGGAGCCATTGAGGGTGTAGCAGGTCCGGAAGCTGCCAACAACGCAAACGCTGCTGGTGTTCTGGTTCCACTGTTAGCGCTGGGCATTCCAACATCGGGAACCGGTGCGGTAATGCTCGCGGCCTTTGAGCAATTCCGAATTAGCCCAGGACCAATGCTCTTCTCCGAGCAGCCTTTGCTGGTCTGGACTCTAATCGCATCATTGTTCATCGGTAATGCGCTTTTGCTTGTCATAAACCTTCCGCTGATCAAGATGTGGATTCAGGTTCTTAGGATTCCTGCGCCTTATCTGTTTGCCGGAATCCTTATGTTTGCGATGGTGGGAGCCTTCTCCATCAAATACATGACATTTGATTTGTTGGTGGCAATTGGAATTGGATTGCTTGGCATGTTGCTTCGCAGATTTGGGTATCCAATAACCCCATTGATTCTTGGTGCAATTCTGGGACCAATGGCGGAGACTCAATTCAGGCGCTCAATGCAGCTCTCGCTTGGGGATCCATCGATTTTCATCAGTACTGGCTTCTCAATTACGACCTACGCGTTAATGGTTGTAGCGCTTGCCTGGCCGTGGATTTGGAAATTGATAAAAAAGCAAGCACCGACTCGCTAGCATTGCGAAAGTGAAAATAATGAACACAAGCAGTAGCCGATGGCTACTGCTTGTTCTTCTTAATTCCCTATTCATTCAGGCCGCAATTTATGTGGTGCGACCGATGATCACCTATCGACTGGTGGACTTGGGTTCAGACGCTGTTTTGGTCGGATTGATTGGGGCAACCTTTGCTCTTGCACCGCTAATTTTTGCGATACAGGTTGGCAGATGGGTTGACAAGGGACGTGACGGAACGGCGCTATTTTTTGGTGGACTTCTTTCCGTTTTAGTCAGTGTTGCGCTGCTCTTCATTAGCTCCGTTCCACTGCTGGCACTCGCTATGCCGCTAATGGGAATGGGCCACCTTCTCACCATGGTGGGCGGGCAAACCATGATTGCCAACCGATCTGAGAACAAGATTTACGAGAAGAATTTTGGACTCCTAACCTTTTACGCATCCCTTGGTCAGGCTTTTGGACCCATAATCGGTGGTGCGCTTGCAGACCGAGGCGTTGAGATTGACACCAATGCTGCAATTTCATTTGCCTGCTTGCTATTTGCCCTGGCCACAATCTGCGTAATCCCAATAGCTAGGAACAGTAAACCCAAGCAAGATCACGCAGCTGACATAAGTGCTGGTGCTGTGAGGGAGCTAATTCGGACCAAAGGATTTGGTTCTGCAATATTTGTTTCTGGTTCCATTACTGCAGTAGTTGACGTGATACTGATTTTCTTGCCGCTGCTAGGGCGTGAACTTGGCTTCAGTGCAACCCAAGTTGGTTTATTGCTTGCCATCCGGTCATTCTCCTCAATGGCAATTCGTTTGGTACTTGGGCCCATGACTAACAAGTTCGGGATGAGGGCTGTCATAAATTCCGGTTCGTGGGTGACAACCATCTCGCTCATTTTGATGGTTTGGGTAACGAACTACTGGGTATTGTTTGCAATCATGCTGGTTTCGGGACTGTCCATGGCAATTGGTCAACCTGCGACTATGGCATGGGTATCTAGAATTTCAAAACCAGAAAAGCGCGGCCTTGCTATTTCTATTCGACTGACATCGAATCGATTAGGTCAGGTAGTGGTGCCAAGCATTGCGGGCATAATTGCAACTGGAGGAGTTGCTGCAGTTTTTGGAGTTTTGGCTGCCTTGCAGGCGGCTTCAATAGTTGTCACATCGAAAGCATTGCCAAAAGGCGAATAAGGAGAAGAAGTGATTAAGCACGAAGTTCGCACATACAAGTCAAAAGAAGAGCTCAAGCGCGAGGATCAGTTGGCCTGGAAGCTTGCGGAACTCGCTGTCGATCCCGTCGAGGTCGAAGCAGATGTGGCCCAGATGGTTTCATTTCGAATTATCGACAATGCCTCGGTTGCAGTCGCATCACTGATGCGCAAACCAATCATCGCTGCTCGTGATCAGGCTCTTTGCCACCTGCCAAGAGCAAGCAAGCCAGGTTCGACTTTGTTTGGTCTTCCATCCAATCAGCGGGTATCACCTGAATGGGCGGCCTGGGCCAATGGAGTAGCGGTGAGAGAGCTAGATTTCCATGACACATTCCTAGCTGCTGACTACTCACACCCGGGAGATAACATCCCAGCTCTAATTGCTGTCGCACAGCAGGCTGGCAAGTCTGGTAGGGATCTGGTTCGTGGAATTGTTACTGCCTATGAGGTGCAGATAAATCTGGTTAGAAGAATTTCATTGCACAAACACAAGATTGACCACGTCGCACACCTGGCACCAGCTGTCGCAGCAGGTCTCGGCACGATGCTTGGTCTTACAAAAGATCAAATCTTCCATGCAATTGGTCAAGCTCTTCATACCGCTACCGCTACCCGTCAATCCAGAAAAGGCGAGATTTCTAGCTGGAAAGCGCATGCTCCTGCCTTTGCCGGAAAGATTGCAATAGAGGCAGTCGATAGAGCAATGCGTGGCGAGACGAGCCCAGCTCCTATCTATGAAGGTGAAGACGGTGTAATCGCGTGGCTACTTGGGGGACCAGATGCTCGCTATGAAGTTCTTCTACCAGGACCGGGGGAAGCAAAGCGAGCAATTCTTGAAAGCTATACCAAGGAACACTCCGCTGAGTATCAAGCGCAAGCTCTTATTGATCTTGCGCGAAGAATGAAAGAAAACAATCCGATTTTGGCCGATGCCGAGAAGATCAAAGAGATTGTTATCCACACTTCGCACCACACCCACAACGTAATCGGAAGTGGAGCAAATGATCCCCAGAAATATGACCCGAAGGCATCTAGAGAGACTCTCGATCACTCAATTCCTTACATCTTTACCGTGGCCCTGCAGGATGGCACCTGGCACCACGAGCACAGCTATCACCCAGATCGCGCTAACCGCTCTGACACTGTCTCACTCTGGCAGAGAGTGACTACCCAGGAAGATCCATACTGGACAGAGCGCTACCACTCGACTGACCCTGACACTCTTGCTTTTGGTGGAAGAGTGGAAGTCACGCTGATCGATGGCACAAAAATTGTTGATGAGATTGAAGTTGCCGATGCACACCCGCGCGGCGCTCGCCCCTTTGGTAAGTCTGATTATGAAAAGAAGTT
>VFQT010004068.1_pt1 | contig 12608 bp, 11 predicted proteins | sample 3512381 | NCBI WGS metagenome assembly VFQT01 (sample SAMN10412376, study PRJNA504923) | tailings metagenome | isolation source: Relicate 2 Philex TSF3 active mining site | place: Philippines: Tuba, Benguet | collected 2017-08-29 | reverse complement strand
GAACATCGGGGGTTCGACCGCCACCACGGTCAGCTTCGTGGTGACCACCGACACCGCACGCTGAGTCCACTCTCGTATTTCGGCACTTTCCTCCACCGGTTTCGCCCGGGTTGGATTTAGTTGCGTACGCAACTATTATTGGGATCACCCCCAGCAACGAGGAGCAAATCCCAATGCCTGCAGTCACCGCCGACACACTCACACTCCCCCGCATCGAACTTCCCGACTCGGCAGCGCCGCTGCGTGACCGGCCGGTGCGCTCGGTCACCACCGCTCCGCGTGGCTTCGAAGGAGAGGGCTTCCCCGTTCGCCGCGCATTCGCCGGTATCTCGAAGCGCGATCTCGACCCATTCATCATGATGGACCAGATGGGCGAGGTCGACTACGGCCCGTACGAGCCTCGCGGTACCGACTGGCACCCGCACCGTGGGTTCGAGACCGTCACATACATCATGGACGGTGCGTTCATCCACCAGGACTCCCACGGTGGCGGCGGTGTCATCCGCGACGGCGACACGCAGTGGATGACAGCCGGGCGCGGAATCCTGCACATCGAGACGCCGCCGGAGAGCCTCGTCGTCTCCGGTGGGCTCTTCCACGGACTTCAGCTGTGGGTGAATCTTCCGTCACGCGACAAGATGATCGCGCCCGCCTACCAGAACCTCGAGTCGTCACTCATCAAGTTGCTCACCACACCCGACGCGGAGACGTTGATTCGTCTCATCGCAGGCGACCTCGGTGGCGTGACCGGACCGGGGTCGACCCACACTCCCATCGTCATGGCGCACGCAACGCTGTCTCCGGGCGCGCGCATGGTGCTCCCGTGGAATCCGACGTACAACGCGCTCGTCTACGGATTGAAGGGCAACGGACTCGCGGGTAGCGAGCGCATCGCCTTCGGTCTCGGACAAGCGGTGGTCTTCGGTGCCGGTGACACGATCACCCTCGAAGCGTCGCCGAACGCTCCGTTCGACGTGATCCTGCTCGGCGGTGAGCCGATCGGTGAACCGGTGGAGCAGTACGGACCTTTCGTGATGAACACACGTGCCGAACTGGCACAGGCCGTCGAAGACTTCCAGCGCGGTCGTCTCGGCACGGTGCCGGCGAACGGCATCACACCGTTCCGCGGCCGCTGAATCACAGACCGTCGAGATCCTCGACGGTCTTCACCCAACTGGCATTCTTTCGGTGATTCGCCGCAGATGGCGTATCTAATGAGAGTTCTTCGAAGGTGAAATCATCTTTTCCGAAGTTGCATGCGTGGCACGTCGCCGCGAGGTTGTCCGACTCGTTCGTACCGCCAGCCGACCACGGCACGATGTGATCGATCGTGGCCACGTGCAGGAAATACGCACCGTGCTTCGACAGGTTCGTTCGCCCCAAAGGAAACAGGTCCTCACCGATCAAAGAACGAAACTTGTCCAATTGGGAGCGAAGAAGAAGGGGTGATTCACAGTACCGACACGACCATTGATCTCGCTCGAGAATGTCTCGCGTTTGTCTCGAATTCGGCATTCGTGCCCGACTCTTGATCACCGCTGACCTGGCAGTGGCTGCTCGATCCAGAACGGCGAGCCGGTCGCTGCCCCCGTACTGGGCGACGGTATGGAACCAGAACGCCAAGCTCTTGCCGTCGATCTTCCCGAATTCTTCTCTCGCGCTCGCACAGTCACCGTCCACCGCATACCGAACTGATCGTGTGAAACACGATGCCCACTCCGAGAACAACTTGTGTCGGGGAGACAGCACCGATTGCGGATCCCTGTTCGCCATGTTGCGTCCTCCGACTTGGTTTCACGCGAGTTGCGTGAAACCTCCGTCGACCACGAACACCTCACCGGTGACGTACTTGTTGCGCACCAGGGCGAGCACTGCCTCGGCACAATCATCGGGGGTCGCAGAACGCTTGAGGGGTGCCATCGCCTTCATGCCTGCATGCTGCGAGTCCCAGTCCTTCGTCCACGGAGTCTCCACCAGCCCAGGTGCGACCGCATTGAAACGAACCGGGCCGTGACTCTTGGCCATGAGCCGAGTCATCTGGTTCAGCGCGGCCTTGGTCATGGAATACGCAATCGACGATCCCACCGGTCGCACACCGGCGATCGAGGTGATGTTCACGACGTGACCGTCGTTCGACGCGCGCAGGTGCGGCATCGCGAGCTTCGTCAGCCACCACGTGCCGAACACGTTCACCTCGAAGGTCTTCATGAAGATCTCGTCGGTCAACGCATCGAGATCGTGGTGCGGAACGAGGGTCGTCCAACCCGCATTGTTCACCAAGAGGTCGAGTCGTCCGAATGCCGACACGGTCTCGTCGATCAAATGCTGGCACTGGTCCTTGTCGCTGATGTCGGCCTGCACGTAGTGCGACTCGCCCGGGAGCGCGCCAGCAACCGCACGACCGGCCTCCACACTCGATGCCGAGTTCACGACCACTTTCGCGCCGAGTTCCGAGAGCCTCTGGGCCGTTCGCTCCCCGATTCCACTCGACGACCCCGTCACGACAGCGACCATTCCGTTCAACTCCGACATCGCCGGCTCCCCTCGTTCACGCGCCAGAGTGGCGCTCGGGTCATCGTAGGACGGCGATCCACGACCCGGCGACGAGGAACGGGCCGAACGGCACGAAGGTGCGACGACTCACCCGTCGCGTTGCGAGAAGCCCGGCACCCGTCACCCCACCGATGATCACCGCCCAGAACAGCCCCGTCACGGCGGTCTGCCACGACACCCACCCCGCGTGTGCCCCCAGAAGAGCACCGAGCGCGACGTCACCGGCTCCCATGTCACCACGCGACACGAGATGCACGAACGCGAGCAAGACCCACGCAAGTCCTGCACCGAGAGCCATGCCCCGCACGGTGCCGTCTCCGAACACAGTCGCGAATGCGAGCAACGGAAGACTCGCGAACCATCCGAGCACGAGAGCTCCGCCGGGAATCACGTGTGTGTCGATGTCGACGAGTGAGATGCGCATCGTCACCGCAATCATCACGAGCGTTGCGAACGTCGCGGCATTGCCCCACTGTCGTGCCGCCATGAAAGCAACAAGCGCCCCGAGCGCCATGCACACAGCACCGGTGTGTCGTCGTGACGACACATGAGCCTCACCCCAGACGGGACCTGTCGCGCGCAGGTACTCGACGGTGCGCGACGACCCGCGCCAGCCGACGAATGCAGAGAGAGAACCCGACAACGACCAGAACACCTCGCGCACCCGAAGGTGTCTAACGAGACGTGGCGATGATTCCCATTCGCCCCGGGCGACGAATACGTCCCCCGGGGAGAAGAATCACTCCTCGACGAGTTCGATGAGGGTTCCGAACGAACCCTTCGGGTGGATGAACGCCACCGTCGTGCCGCGGCTGCCCGGGCGCGGGGCCTTGTCGATCGGCGTGGCACCGGCTGCAACCATCGCTTCGAGAGCCTCTGCGCAGTTGGCGACCCGGTACCCGATGTGGTGCAGACCCTCGCCGCGCTTCTCGATCGCCTTGGCGACGGGAGAGTCGTCACGCGTCGGCGTGAGCAACTGCACGTAGCTCTCGGCCACCTTCAGCAGTGCCTCCTCGACACCGTCGCTCTCGACGATCTCACGGTGCTCCACCTCGGCGCCGAACGCGCGGTGGTAGTAGTCGATGGCGGCTTTGAGATCGCGCACGGCGATCGCCACGTGGTCGATTTCGGTGAGCAGCATCTGCGTCTCCTTCTTCGCTCTCGTCGTTTCGGGAATGTCTACCGGCGGAACCAGGTCAACTTGTCGGCGACCTTGGCACGAAGCTCGTGGTCGTCGACGCCGAGACCCTCCTCGGGTGCGAGGCACAGAACGCCGAGCTTGCCCTCGTGCATGTTGTGGTGCACCTGGTAGGTGGCTTCGCCGGTCTGGTCGAGAGTGAACACCTGCGACATCACCGGGTGGATCATGCCCTTCGAGATGAGGCGGTTGGCCTCCCAGGCTTCCTTGTAGTTCGCGAAGTGCGATCCCACGAGACGCTTGAGACGCATCCAGAAGAAGCGGTTGTCGAACTCCATCATGTAGCCCGACGTGGCCGCACAGGTCACGACCGTTCCGCCCTTCTTCGCCACGTACATCGACGCAGCGAACGTCGACCGGCCGGGGTGCTCGAACACGATGTCGGGGTCTTCACCCACGAGTCCACGAATGTCGCCGCCGAGACGACGCCACTCCTCCTGGTTGTGAGTGCCGTCCTCGTTCCAGAACTTGTAGTTGGCGGCGCGACGATCGATGACCGCCTCGCAACCCATCTGACGCAGGATCTCAGCCTTGTCGGGCGATGACACCACACCCACCGGAATGCCGCCGCCGTTCAGCACGTACTGAACCGCGTATGCACCGATACCGCCGGTCGCGCCCCAGATGAGCACGACGTCGCCCTGCTTCATGTTCGCACCGGTCGGTGCGACGAGCATGCGATAGCTGGTGGAGTTGCAGAGCGCGTTCACCGCGGCCTCTTCCCACGTGAGGTGGGCGGGCTTGGGCATCAACTGGTTCGCCTTCACCACTGCGAGATCGGCGAGACCACCGAAGTTCGTCTCGTAACCCCAGATGCGCTGGTTCGCGCCCATCATCGAGTCGCTGTGCGACGTGTGGTCCTGGTCGTCGACGTGATTGCAATGGATCGTCACCTTGTCGCCCGGCTTCCAGTTGCGCACCGCGCTTCCGACGCGCAGCACGACGCCGGAAGCGTCGCTGCCGACCACGTGGTAGTCACGGTCGTGACGCTTGGCCCACTCACTCTCGCGACCGAGACGAGAGAGCGCGCCGAACGTGCTGATCGGCTCGAAGATGCTCGTCCACACCGTGTTGAAGTTGATCGACGAGGCCATGACCGCCATGACCACCTCGTCGGGAGCGATCTCGGGGAGCGGCACCTCGCCGATGTGCAGGCTCTTGCGGGGGTCCTTGTCGTTCGACGGCACGCCGTCCCACATCTTCTCGTCTTGCTTGCGGACGTGAGCCGCCCGGTACGACGACGGCAGGGGGATGGAGGCCAGCTGGTCTCCGGAGGCGCCGTTCTGGATGGCTTCGAGGATCTTCTCCATCCGAGCGACGATAGCGAGTGAGAAGGATTCATCTCCTAGCCTCTGAGGTCTCGCGCCCCGGCGGGGCGCCCAACCCGGGAGGACCACATGGCCGGCTCGTACATCGTCGCAGGAGCACGCACACCCATCGGCAAGATGAGCGGCGCACTCGCTCAGTTCAGTGCCGCCGAACTCGGCGGCTTCGCCATCAAGGCCGCGCTCGAGCGCGCCGGCGTGAAGCCCGAGGAAGTGGAACACGTGATCATGGGTCAGGTGCTCATGGCCGGCCAGGGCCAGGTGCCGTCGCGTCAGGCCGCCGTGAACGCAGGCATTCCGATGAACGTGCCGTCGGTGAACGTGAACAAGGTGTGCCTCTCGGGCCTCAACACCATCTACCTCGCCGACCAGATGATCGCCTCGGGCGAGGCCGACATCGTGGTCGCCGGCGGCATGGAGAGCATGACGAACGCGCCGTACCTCGCACAGGGTGCACGCGGTGGCTTCCGCTACGGCAACACCGAACTGCAGGACGCAATCGTTCGTGACGGACTGTGGTGTGCCTTCGACGCCTGCCTCATGGGACTGGGCACCGAGCGTTACGCGAGCGGTGGCATCAGCCGCGAGGAGCAAGACGACCTCGCCATGAAGTCGAACCAGCGTGCAGCCGCGGCAGCCTCGAAACTGGCCGAAGAGATCGTCCCGGTCGCAGTGCCCCAGCGCAAGGGTGACCCCGTCATGGTGACCACCGACGAAGGCGTGCGCGCCGACACGACGATGGACACGCTCAAGGGTCTGAAGCCTGCGTTCGACAAGGAAGGCACCATCACCGCCGCCAACGCGAGCCAGATCTCCGACGGTGGCTCGGCCGTGGTGTTGATGTCGAAGCGCGCCGCCGAGGCGCGTGGCGTGAAGCCGCTCGGTGAAGTCGTCTCGTACGGAATGGTCGCCGGGCCCGACTCGGCGTCGCTCCTCCACCAGCCGAGCCGCTCCATCATGCGCGCACTCGACCGTGTCGGCATGAAGGTCTCTGACGTCGACCTGTTCGAGCTGAACGAGGCCTTCGCAGCCGTCGGCATCGCATCGATGCGCGAACTCGGAATCACCGACGACGTGGTGAACGTGAACGGCGGAGCGATCGCACTCGGTCACCCCATCGGAATGAGCGGCAACCGTCTCGCTCTCACCATTCTCCACGAACTCCGTCGTCGTGGCGGCGGTGTCGGCGCGGCCGCCCTCTGCGGCGGTGGCGGCCAGGGCGACGCGATCATCGTCCGCACCGTCTGACCGATCCCTCGACGACGAGTCAGTCGACCGTGATCGACGCGACGCGCGAACGCATCTCGCACGTCGTGCGATGGGTCGTGCTCGCCGTGCCGGTGGGCATGGTGAGCGGCCTGTTGTCGGCTGCGTTCATCGTCTCGCTCGACTGGGCGACAGAGTCACGCGAGGCTCGTGACTGGTTCGTCTGGTTGCTGCCCCTCGCGGGGCTCGTCGTCGGTGCGGCGTACAAGTACCTCGGGCCGGGGCTCGAGCGCGGCAGCAACCTCGTCATCGAGCAGATCCATGCCCGTGACACGCCGATCCCGTTCCGCCTCGTTCCGCTCATCTTCTCGGCAAGTGTCGTCTCGCACCTCGCCGGGGCGTCCGTGGGGCGCGAGGGTGCGGCTGTTCAACTCGCGGCCGGTGCGGCAGACCCGTTCGGCAGGGTGCTCAAGCTTGGCCCCGCAGAGAGGTCGTTGTTGCTCGTGACCGCAGTCGCAGCCGGGTTCGGGTCGGTGTTCGGAGTGCCGGTCGCCGGTGCGGTCTTTGCTCTCGAGGTGCAACGGGTCGGACGTGTTCGGTACGAAGCCCTGGTACCAGCCTTCGTCGCGAGTTTCGTGGGAGATGCCACGGTGCGATGGCTGGGAGTCGAACACTCCCATTATTCGACGTTCGTGGCTCCCGACTGGGAGACGTCGACTGCGTGGCGAACGGTGCTGCTCGGCCTCGCGGCAGGGCTCGTGGCCCTCGCCTTCAGCGGCGCGGTGCACGCCGTACGAAACGTCGTGACCCGCGTTGCGCACTGGTCACCGTTGCGGCCGGTGCTCGGAGGAACGGTGATCCTCGTGCTCGTGCTGGTGCTCGACTGGCGCGACTACCAGGGTCTCTCGATGCAGCTCGCCTTCGAAGCACACGAGGGCTCGGCCGCCGGCGAGTGGATCACCAAACTCGTGCTCACCGCGCTCTCGGTGGGGAGCGGATTCGTGGGTGGCGAGGTCATCCCGCTCGTGGTCGTCGGATCACTCCTGGGTGCGAGCATCGGCGACCTCACGGGCGGCAACATCGCGATGTTCGCCATGCTCGGTGCGGTCGCAGTGCTCGCAGGTGCCGCGAACACCCCGCTCGCCTGCACCGTCCTCGGGCTCGAGCTCTTCGGCGGTGAGGGTCTGGTGTTCTTCGCGGTGGTGTGCGCCGTTGCGTACGCAACGAGTGGCCGCACGGGCATCTACCACGCACAGTACGTGTCGGCGCCGAAGTCGGGGCTGCGCGAGAACGGCAGTCACTGACCGCGTCGGTCAGTCGGTCATCTGGACGCGGTTTCCGAACGCACGCCCGAGGGTGAGTTCGTCGGCGAACTCGATGTCGCCACCCACCGGGAGTCCGCTCGCAAGGCGCGAGACTGTCACCCCGAGCGGAATCAGCATCTTGGCGAGATACATCGCCGTCACGTCGCCCTCGGTGTTGTTCGACGTGCACACCACGACCTCGCGGATTCCCTCGGGTCGCACGCGCGCGAGCAGCTCGCGCACCTTCAGGTCGTCGGGTGCCACACCCTGGAGCGGGTCGATGAGGCCGAGCAGCACGTGGTATCGACCACGGAACTCGCCGGTGCGCTCGAGTGCCACGACGTCACGAGAGTCTTCGACCACGCACACCATCGACGGGTCACGCTTCGTGTCGGAACACACCCCGCACTCTGCGCCGTCGGCGAGATTGAAGCACCGCTCACAGAAACGCACACGTTGTTTCGCATCGACCAGTGCACGTGCGAGCCGTGCGACCTCGTCGCCTTCCGACTTGACGAGATGCATCGCGAGCCGTTGCGCGGAACGCGGGCCGATGCCCGGCAACTTGCCGAGTTCGTCGATCAACGTCTGGACGGGGGGCGTGTACGGACCGGCCACGGTGTCGTCACTTCTTGCCGCGCGGTGCGGCGTCGTCGGGCGGAGCGGCCTCTTCGAAACGTCCACCCGGGAACTTGTCGCGCAGTGCCTCTTCGATCGGGTCGGGGGCATCGCTCGCATCGATCAGCTCGGACGGATCGACCGGTGCATACGGGTCGTCACGCACCTCGTCGACGATCGTGCGTGCCTCGTTGACGACGGCTTCGTCGATCTTCGGCCGCTCGATGCCACCGGTGGGGTCGGCCTGCACGAACACCACGCGCCACTTCCCGCCGCACACCGCTTCGACGGCGGCCTGCAGTGCGCCCGCTTGCTCTTCGGCGCGCTTCACCGGTGTGTTGCCGGGCAGTCGAACGGTCACCACGCGCCCTTCGACCGATGCGACCGACGCCGGTTTGAAGAGAGCCTTCGCAAAGTTCTTGAGCGAATCGACGATCTGAGGCCACATCTGCGCCGGGTCACCCGACGGAGGATCACCCACGGAATCAGCGGCCGGTTCGGCAGGTGCTGGTGCGGGACGATCGGCTGCGACAGGAGTCGTGTCGGCAGCCGGCGCCGCAACCGGGCCGGTCGGATCGCGAACGATGCCACCGGTGTCGGACGCAGCCAGCCCGCCCACCTTCGCGCGGCCCGTCGCCTTGTTGATCGGCGCCGGTGGAACCTGGGCGGCAATTCCGTTCGCACGCAGATCGCGCACGGCTTCCTCGAGTTGCTTGATGCGCACGAGGAGGTTTTCTGCTGCATCGTCGAACGCGGGAGCGGCGAGTTTCACCACTGCGACCTCGAGGAGGAGTCGCGGGTCGGGAGCGTGGCGCATCTCGACGAGTGTGGTGCCGATGGTTTCCATCGCGTGCACCGTTCGTTGCGGACCCATCTCGCGAGCGATCGCCTCGAGTTCTGCGGTGCGGGCGGCAGTCGCGTGCACCAACTCGGGCGACATCAACGCCAGGAACCCGTCACGGAGTGTGCGCAATGTGTCTTCGGCGACGGAACGTGCATCGCGACCGAGCTGCAGAACAGATGCAACAGCGGCGAGTGCGGCCGAATGGTCGCGCGCGGCGATCGCGCGCAGGAGATCGTCGGTGCGGGTGTCGTCGACCTGCTCCCCACCCCCGGCAGCTACCAACTCGAGAGCCGACAAGGTGTCGCGCGCGCTTCCACCACCCTGACGGAGGACCTGCGCGATGTCCTCGTCGGTGACGTCGAGCGCGGCTTCCACGACGACGTGGCGCACGTACTTCTCGAGTTCGGCGACGGGCAGGAGATGGAACTGGAGGTGCTGCACGCGGCTGCGGATCGTCTCCGGAATCTTCTGCGGGTCGGTCGTGGCGAGCACGAACACCACGTGCTCGGGCGGCTCCTCGAGTGTCTTGAGGAGCGCGACCGTGGCCGGCCCGGTGAGCTGGTGAGCCTCGTCGAGAATGAAGACCCGATGACGACCGGGGCTGTTGAGCGCGGCGGCATCGATGATGTCGCGGATCTCGTTGATCCCTCGGTTGCTCGCGGCGTCGAGTTCGAGCACGTCGTAACTGATGCCGTTGTCGACGGCCGTGCACGATTCGCACTCGCAGCACGGCTCACCGTCGACCGGGTTCGCACAGTTGAGAACCTTGGCGAGGATGCGTGCCGTCGTGGTCTTGCCGGTTCCGCGAGGACCCGAAAACAGATAGGCCTGACCCTCGCGACCGTTGATGACGGCGTTTCGCAACGCACGCACGACGTGTTCCTGGCCGTAGAGCTCGGAGAATTTCCGCGGCCGGAAGCGGCGGTAGAGCGACTGGGTGGCCATCGGTGCGACCCTAGCAACGAGGTGCACCGAGGGCCGGTGGCCCTGCAACGATTCGCGCGCAGGGCGGTGCAGTCACCGCGCCGTCACGGGCAGGTGGCTACCGTTTTCCTCGACTCATGCGGCGCCTGTTCTCTTTCCTCTTCGTCGTCCTCGGCGCACTCGTGTCGCTTGGCGCGCCGGCCTCTGCCGAGGGCCAGAACTCGCTCGAGTCGTCGAACCCGGCCGCCGGCGAGACGATCACTCTCGCCCCGACCCAGATTCAGTTGCGCTTCGCCCAGCCCGTCGGCGGCGCAGAAGCCATCGCCCAGATGGGCCTCGTGCTCACGTGCGAGAGCGCCATCACCAATCTCGGACCGCCACAACTCGCCGCCGACGGGGTCACGGTGTCGGCTGCTCTCACACAGATCCCCGAGAACGGCACGTGTGTCGTCACCTGGGAACTTCCCGACGGAAGTTCGGGCACCTACTCCTTCGTGTCGGCCACCCAGCCCACGACCGTTGCCCCGGAACCGGGCGACACGGTGCCCGGGCCGACGATCCCGGGACTTCCCGGCGCCGAAGAAGAAGACACGCCGTTGCGGCTCGGCGGGCCGATCGGGCTCATGCGCTGGCTCGTCTACATCGGCGTCTCGATGCTCTTCGGCGGGCTCATGTTCATCAAGTTCGTGTGGCCAGAGGGCGTCGAGTACGGCATCACCGAACGGTGGTTCCGCCTCGTTTCCGTCGGTACCGCGGCCGCGATCGTTGTGCAGATTGCGCTCGTGTCGGCACGCGACTCCGACGCCACCATCTTCACGGGGTTGATACCCACCGAATGGGGCGTTCTCCTCGACTCGAACGAGGGTCGCGCACTCTTGGTGCGGTTCGTCGTGGTGATCGGTCTCGGTTACTTCTCGTGGATCACCGAACGTGTTCTCGAACCGACCAACATCGCACTCTCGAGTGTTCTCATCGCGTTGTCGGTCATGTCGTACGGATTCGACAGATCCTCGGGACGGCAGTTGGTGCTCGGCATCGCCGTGACCATGCTCCACGTGGCCGCCACGTCGTATTGGGTGGGCAGCACCGCGCTCGTGTGGCGTGTCGTGTTGTTCGGCCCCGGTGAGCGCGACCTGGTCGAGGCGTTGCGCGGCTGGCGACGCCTCACGGTGCCGGTCACGATCGTCGTGCTGGTGAGCGGCGCGGCGCTCACCTGGCGACTCGACGGACTCAGCCTCGTCAACAGCGGTCACGGACGTGTGGTGTTGCTCAAAGTCGTGCTCGTCGCCGCGATGATCTGGGTCAGCCTCGCCATTCGTGACTGGGTGAACAGATCGCTCGCGCGAGCATCGGTGTTGAACGAGCGAGCAGTGGCGCGACTGAAGCGACCGGTCGGAGTCGAGTTGTCGATCGGAGTCGTGGTGCTGGCGACGTCGTCGTGGTTGATGGCGATGCGACCGCCGTACATTCTCCCGCCCGACACCGGGCCGAAGGTCGACTATGCGATTGTCAACGACATGACCGGTGACGACGAGTTCCGCGTGCGCATGTCGATCACCCCGGGCAACACGGGCACGAACCAAGTGCTCGTGGAGTTGTTCGGGCCGTCACGTGTGCAGAACTTCACCATCACGTTCACCCCGGCGAACCCCGACTTCCCCGGGTACACCCTCTACGTGCCGCTCACACGACCCGGTGCCGCACTCGTCGGGCCGGAAGCCGGGTTCTCGTTCAACGCACCCGGCGAGTGGACGGCAAAAGTGAACGCGGTGAGCACGATCGGCGACCTGCCGGAGCTGACCTCGACGTTCGTGATCGCTGACGGCGTGACCGTCACCACGGTGCCCCGACCCGGTGCCTCGACGGCCACCACGACCACCGTCGCCGCGACCACGACCGCGCCACCGGCAGCGTCAACCACTGCGCCTCCCCCCGCAGACACCACCGCAACTACCGCCCCGCCGGGCTGACCACGTGGCCCCGACGGGCCGATCCGCAATGGGCGGGCAGGGTTGCAGCGGCACTAGCGTCTGACGCGTGACCGAGCCCGCCCCCACCATGCAGGACAAGATCGACGACCTCCGGGAACGTCAGCGGCAGGCCCACAACGCGGGCAGCCCCCGCTCGGTGGAGCGCCAGCACGCCAAGGGAAAGATGCTCGCTCGCGAGCGAATCGAGTACCTGCTCGACCCGGGTTCGTTCCACGAACTCGACCTTCTCGCCCGCCATCGCGCACACGCGGCCGGACTCGAAGAGCGCCCCTACACCGACGGCGTGATCACCGGATGGGGCACCGTCGAGGGTCGCAAGGTGTTCGTCTTCAGCCAGGACTTCACCGTCTTCGGTGGTGCTCTCGGCGAAGTGTTCGCAGAGAAGATCCACAAGTTGATGGACCTCGCCCTCAAGGTGGGCGCGCCGGTGATCGGATTGAACGACGGAGCCGGAGCGCGCATCCAAGAAGGTGTCGTGTCGCTCGCCTCCTACGGCGGCATCTTCCACCGCAACGTGCAGTCGTCGGGCGTGATCCCCCAGATCTCGGTCATTCTCGGCCCGTGCGCGGGTGGTGCGGTGTACTCACCGGCCATGACCGACTTCATCTTCATGGTGCGCGAGTCGAGTCACATGTTCATCACCGG
>VFQT010004067.1_pt1 | contig 12609 bp, 5 predicted proteins | sample 3512381 | NCBI WGS metagenome assembly VFQT01 (sample SAMN10412376, study PRJNA504923) | tailings metagenome | isolation source: Relicate 2 Philex TSF3 active mining site | place: Philippines: Tuba, Benguet | collected 2017-08-29 | reverse complement strand
GAAATCAACCGAACTCCTCCCAAGACCCAGGCTGCTCTGCTGGAAGCCATGCAGGAGCGTCAGGTCACGGTTGGTCAGGTGATCCACAAGCTGAGCGCTCCGTTCTTCGTGCTTGCGACACAGAACCCGATTGAGCAGGAAGGAACGTACTCACTTCCGGAAGCGCAGCAGGACCGATTCATGTTCAAGGTCTTTGTTCGCTATCCGACGTTTGAAGAAGAACGTCAGATCGCTCGCCAGACAACATCCAACTTCCGCCCGGAAGTTCAGCCGGTTCTTTCCGGTGAGCAGGTACTGCAGATTCAAACAACCGTCCGTCAGGTACCCGTATCTGACCACGTCATCAACTACACGCTGGCAATTGTTCGTCAGACACGCGTTCGCGAACCAGGAACGCCGCAGTGGGTCAACGACTGGCTGGGCTGGGGAGCCGGACCGCGAGCTGTGCAGAACCTGCTGCTTGGTGCGAAGACTCGCGCGTTGCTGAATGGCCGCACAACCGTCTCGATCGAAGACATTCAGAAACTGGCGGCCCCTGTGCTGCGTCACCGCATCGTTCCGAACTTCACTGCAGAGAGTGAAGGCATTACTTCGGACAAGGTTGTGGAACGTCTGATTCAGGAAACTCCTACTCGGGAAAGCGAACTGACGAGTGACCCAGGACTTGGAAAGATCTTTGCGGCCTGAAGAACTGGCTCGCATTGCACGACTGGAACTGCGTGCTCGACAGGTCGTTGAAGGCTTTGTGTCGGGGCTGCATCGCAGTCCGTACTTTGGTCAGTCGCTGGAGTTCATCCAGCACCGAGAATATGTCGCGGGAGACGATCTGCGACGTATTGACTGGAAGCTCTGGTCGCGGTCTGACCGGTATTATCTGAAGCAGTTCGAAGAGGACACAAACGTTCGAGTCATGCTGGTTCTGGATGGAAGTGAATCCATGCAGTTCGGCACGGGCGCCATGTCCAAGTTTGTTTATGCTCAGACGGTCGCAGCAGCGCTCAGCATGCTTGTTCTGAAGCAGCATGATTCCGTGGGCGTCAGTCTCTTCGATTCAGCCATTCGAAGTCAGATTCCCGCCAGCAGCCGAAACAATCATCTGCAGACCATTTTGAATGGCCTGCAGGTTCAGACAGCGGGCGGAAAGACGGACATTCTTGGTGTCCTTCGGCGCGTCAGTGAGTCACTCAACCGACGCAGCATTATCATTCTTCTGTCCGACCTGTTTTGTCCGCGCGAAGACCTGTTCAAAGGGCTTCAAATGATGCGTCAGCGGGGACATGAAGTGATTGCTCTTCATGTGCTGGACGATGAAGAGCTGGATTTTCGTTACTCCGGCACAATGCGATTCGAAGGGCTTGAAGATGCAGGCAAGCTGACCTGCGATCCCGCCGCACTGAGGGCTGGTTATCTGGCCGCCATGGAAAAGTTTCTGGAGGCAGTTCGACGCCGATGCGCTGGAAGCGGCGTTGACTACAAGCTGATTCGCACCTCTGACAACCTTGATGCCGCGCTGGCTCAGGTGCTGATGCGGCGAATGAAGTAATTGTCGTCGCCGCATCGGCCTGTGCGACTGACTGAGCGAGCTGTTTCGGCAGCAACTGCCGGTTCTGAACTCCGGGCTGCAGCGGACTCTGCGGGTCAGTCCGTTTGAACCGCATGTGCCAGATGTCAGTATCTTTCCATCTGAAGCAGTTGCACTGTGCCATGGAGAACGACATGGCGGGTTTTCCGTAAGCGTGCACACACAGCGCGATCGTTGCGTCCCGCATGATCCGATTTCAATGAGCAGGCGGACGTCAACGGATTGATGTCTGCGCGGACGCAGAGACAGAGAACACGGATGTTCCCGAGTCTTCAGACAACCTGGTCTGAACGCTCCCGGCGGAATTTTCGCCTGAGCGTGACGATCGCACTGCTTTGCAGCACGGTGATGCCGACGCTGGTGGGTTGTCGTTCACAGAATTCACTGCGTCAGACCGTCGCGAATGACCTTTCACAGGTTGAGCCGATTTCCCGGGCCGTCGATGAGCCTCAGGTCGAAATCATGCAGGCCGCTTTGTCTTCAGCACCGATCACCGTTCGAGATCGCTCACGTCTGGAAGAAATTGAATATTACGATGTGACAGTGACCGAAGTCCTTCAGATCGCGATGCAGAATTCAGAAGTTCTGAGAGACCTTGGAGGAGTGAGTCTCAGGAACCCGGACACGATTGCGACTCGATTTAATTCCGGACTGCGTGAGACAGATCCGCGATACAGCATGGAGGCGGCACTGAGTGCGTTCGATGCACAGTTGGCCGCTTCGGCATTCTTCAACAACAAAGATCAGACGTTCAACAACCCGTTCTTCTCCGGTGGCACGAATACATTTCGACAGGACCTGAACGACTACAACGTTGAACTGAGCAAGCGAACGGTAACAGGTTCTCGCCTTGCCCTGCGAGGCTACAGTAACTACGACACAAACAATGCTCCCAGCAACACATTCCGAAGCGCGTGGGACAGCTATGTCGAAGGCGAGATTCGTCAGCCACTGCTTCAGGGCGGAGGAATGGAATTCAATCGGATCGCCGGCCCCGGAGCAACTCCGGGTGTCTACAACGGTCTGCTGATCGCACGAGTCAACAACGACATTACTCAGACGGACTTTGAAATGTCCGTGCGGGATTATGTCAGCAATGTGGTCAATGCCTACTGGGACCTCTACTTCGCGTGGCGAGACCTGGATGCTCGCAGCCACGCGATGAAGCGAGCACTGGAAGCCTGGAACCAGCTGAAGGCGCGGGCTGACAGTGATATCGAAAATGATGCGCGCGTGGCACTGGCCCGCGAACAGTACTATCGATTCAAAGCGGATGTGGATGATGCGTTAACAGGTCGAGTCGTTCAGGGAACTCAGAACCGAAATGGCAGCACGGGAGGCACGCCGCGTGGAACAAGTGGCGTGCAAGTGTGTGAACGCCGACTGCGACTGCTGATCGGAATGCCGATCAACGACGACCATATGCTGCGTCCGAAAGAAGATCCCACGGAAGCGGAAGTACTTTTCCACTGGGACTCCATCATGCAGGAAGCACTGGTGCGCCGTCCGGAACTGCGTCGGCAGCAGCTGAATATTCACAAGCGTCAGATGGAAGTGCTGGCAGCAAAGAACTTCCTGAATCCCCGACTCGACACTGTTGGACGTTATCGCTTCCGCGGCTTCGGAGACGACCTGATTCGTGACGACGATCATTCCTCTTCGATCGGCGACCTGACCACCGGAGACCTGCAGGAATGGTACCTGGGCGTGGAATACACCGTGCCGCTGGGATACCGTAAAGGTTACCTGGCGGTATCGAACGCCGAAATGATGCTGGCGCGTGAGCGAGTCATCCTGCGCGAACAGGAACGCGAAGTCGTTCACGACCTCAGCAACGCGATTGCCGAAGCCGCGCGAGCTTTTGAAGCGTGCGAGACGGCCATGAATCGACTCGAAGCCGCCAACAGCGTCCTGATGTCCTACGAAGCACAGGAAGAGAACGATCTGGATGTGGATGTGGACCGACTGCTCGATGCACAGCGCCGGGTTGTCGAGGCGGAGATTCGCTACTTCCAGGCTCGAGCCGAATATGCCGTGGCTCTGAAGAACGTGCATCTCGAAAAGGGAAGCCTGATGGCCTATAACAACCTGCAGATCTTCGACGGGATCTCGCCGGTGATCAGCCAGGAAGTAGCCGAAGAGAAATCCGCCACACCGGCTCCTGCGACAACTCCGGCCGAGAGTAGCGACGCAGCACAAGCCGCCCAGTGAGTTGCGAGCTGCGGCGATGTTCGATTCGCAACAACGGCCTGCTTACAGTCTGCTTACATTCCCCGGTTCAGTGAGTGGGGCCGAAAGAAACGGAAGAAGGCAAAGAAGGAAGGCCTTCCTGTCGCTCGCTGTGGCTAGTTTCTGTCACCCATTTTTGTCCGCAAAGCACGGAATCATTACTGGAACGTTGTGCCTTCGATGCTGTCTGCTCGCAGTGCACTGCGGATTTCAGTGAATTCGAGGGGCTTCGCTTTGAACCGGTCGCGATTCGCAGCGGTTGTGAACAGATACAGTCGGTTATCGAAGAAGGCACCAAAGCGGATACTGCCCGTTACGGCCTTCTGATCTTTGGTCAGGATGACAGGGTCACAGCCAAGATCCTGTGGAGCGTAGCGTGATGGATCCTTCAGGAAGGCAGCCCGGTCGGCCTCTGAAGCAAACAGATAGCGTACGCCGCGATGATCTGCCGTAATGTTCTCCTGTCCCGGCTTCCATTCTCGCTTGTCATGAAGTCGCACAGGGCAGAAACCATCGAGCCCGATCAGTGGCGGGTCAATGGTTGCTTCGCTGGAATCTGATTTCGTCGTGTCAGGCTGGTTCTCGTCTTTCGGGTGGTCGAGGCCCTTCTGCTTTTCCTTTGTATCGACGGGAGTTGGAACGGGCATACGGCGAGCACGGTCTGCTGTCTCACGCAGCAGGTTCAGGTACGAGTTCTTGCTCATGTAGCCAATGTTCAGAGTCTCAACGGTTCCGTCGGGAAAGATCGCCACGTCGCGAGGAACGGTGTCAGCTCCGTACTTTGCGGCCAGCTCCGGATCGTGGGTCGTATCAACCTTGATGGAAGCGAGCCCGTTGCGAAGAGCCCGCTGGACCTCGGCATCAGAGAATACGTTCGCATCCATCTGCTTGCATGGACCGCAGTACCACGCGTGGAAGTGGATCAGGATTGCACCACCGTCGTTTTCGACGGCATCCTTGGCGGCTGTGTAAGATTCCAGCCAGGCATCTTCTGCGACAACGCTGGTTGCTGAAGCAGCGATCACGAAAGCGAAAAGGAAGGCTCGCATGAAAACCCTCAGGGAAGACAGCGAAAGAGTCGGATGGAAAGACGAAGACTCGCGCAGGAAGATCCGATGCTGTGTCTGGTCGTATCGGCAGAAGTCGCCAGCGGACACGGGATCCGGGTTCTCGACATCGAACATTCGAGATGCCTGCCGCCGAAAAGACTCAACGGACCGGTTGTCGCTGTAGCGCAGAGTTTTTCTTGAACGCGGGTTGTAGCGGGCCGGGCACGGATGTCAGTGCGCTGTGCCGACCGGAACTATCGCCAGGCTTTGTAGTCATTCAGCGAGTTGACGTTTGAAGCGCACAGGTAACCCATGAAGATCATTTCAAACTTTGGGCTGGGCTGCAGCGTGTAAAGAAGGATGGCATCCCGCTCCGGAAGCCAGGCAAATAACCATCGGGGAAGGAACAACTGTTCCTGATTCAGGCAGACCGCAGCCCATACGGCAACCGCGCCGGACACGGCGATGGAAATCTTGTAGATGAGTTCCTGATTCACTCGTCCCGAAGGGCCATACCGCTTCACAAGAGCGCCCATGATCTGACCTCCATCCAGAGGCAGGCAGGGTAGCAGGTTCAGAATGTTCACGATGATCCCAGCGAACATCATCATGTAAAGAAAGTAGCGGATGTGAGAGTAGTTCAGAATGATGCTCGGCGGCAGAAATCGAAACAGCAGGTAACAGACGATACCCAGTATCAGGCCGACAGCAGGACCGGCAGCCGAGACGATGATTCGCCGCCAGAATGGAAAGTGGCCGGACGTGGCGTAACCACAGAAGAAGAACAGCACAATCTCAGAAGGATACCCAAACTTCCGGCTGAACCAGGCATGCCCAAGCTCATGGACAAGAACTGAGATAAAGATGCACAACACACCGATCGCCGTCCGATCGAATGCTTCGCCTGCCCAGACCATCCACGCCGACGAAAGCCAGAACATCGGATGGACGCGTACCGGGATCCCGAACAGATAGAATCGCAGGTCAAATTCGGTTTCCCCGGCTAATCCGAACATCTCATTTCTCCGTTGAGTCACAGTTCTGCATGATGCTTCTCTGGCTAAGGGCGTGCAAACCATACCCATTTTCGTCACGTTTTGTACTCCGGCATCACGCCACCTGACGTTTGCGGCATTCCAGATCCTCACAAATCGTGAATTTGGCCCCGTCTTTCGGGGGGAAGCAAACAGACACTGCGTCGATTGGCGTTTTGAGCTATCTTCCAGCAGCGAATTTGGTCTCGAACTTCGAATTCCTGGTCGGGGAATGAACCTTGGGCAGTCTCTTTCGAATCCTGATGGACCTGCCCGTCTTGCGGTCGGCACTCAAGCCGATCTCGCGTCTGATCGTCGGCCTGATCGCGATTCCGGTGTTTCGCTTCTTCATGCGGCGGGTCTTCCGCCTGCAAGATCTGGATGACGAACTGGAGAAGGACCTTGAAGAGTGGTTTCGGGGAGCCCTGCTGCTGCTGGCGGCGACTGCCAACATGGAACACCTGCTCTTCGGCTGGCTTCAGAAGGTCGACTGGCTGGATCGGGCTGACTGGCTGACAATGGGGCTTCGACTGCTGCTGGCAATCGGTGTGATTGAGGCAATGCCCGATCAGGACCTGTTTGCCGTTCTTCATCCAGGTCCGCCGAAGATGGAGAAGGGAAAGAACATCTTTAAGCAGCTGTGGCAGAAGAAGTGGGCCGTGATGAAGGGCCATCTGTGCCGACACATCAACCGATCATCGCCGGTTCTTGCGATGATGTGCGCCATTGTCGGTTCCCCTTTGCCCCATTCAGTCAACTTCGAAGAGGACGCAGCGCGGCATCAGATTGTCGCGTGCTGGGCATGTTCCAATCACCTGAGTTCTCAGTGTCCGGTGCTTTCTGTCGTCTCTGAAGAAGCCATGCGAGTCATTACTCCGGAAACGACGCGCGAGCATGAACGATACAACGAATATCGACGTCATCGAGAACGCTGGCTGGTTGGCTGGGTCTGCTATCTGATGGCGATTACTCAGTACCTGATCATCGGCCTCGTCACATCCCGCGATCGTGCCATGGATGTGCTCAGTGAATTTGACCGCGCTGTTGCGGCACGGCGCGAAGAACTGATTCAGGAATTCCAGCTGACCGGAACTTTGCCGGAAGAAGCTCAGAAGCAACAGGAATCGACACGGTGACGATGCCTGTTGCCTGGCAGCAAAAAGATCCTGTCATCTCGCTTCAACCGGCGGTTATGCAGCGGCTCGCTTTTTGGACGCGACGATGATCCCCAGGATGCCGAGCAGGAGGATCGCGCCGCTCGTCTGCCAGAGAGGAAGACTCTGTCGAGACCGGAAGTCGAGTTCCAGTTCCAGTGGTGCATTTTCGGCAACCTGAACGGTACGGCCAAAGGTGTAGATGTCTCCTTCTTCCGGCAGACTGATGATGATGGCCTGAGGGGCCGGTTCTGTCGTGTGCTGATGCTGAACCAGTCGCGCGGCGATTCGCTGGAGCACGACGTTGTCTTCTGTCGTGTTCCCTCGAAGCAGCTGGCTTAGCTGTTGTGGCCGGAAGTTCAGCTTGTCCTGCTGCAGAACCGGATTCTCCGCGGCGGCTTCACGCAGCTGCTTGTTGTCCACGGGAACTGAATCGTCGCTGTTGTCCAGATACAGCCGCTGGCGTCGAGTATTCAATCCCACAATGGCCTGCTGTGTCTGAAGATTCTCCAGCTGTATGCGAGCATCTTCGTTGGACGCCGCGTCCAGTGCATACTGGTTCGCAACGCTGTTCAGAGCCCATCGCGCCTTGCTTTGCTCACCGCTCTGCAGAAACTGATTCGCCTGTTCAAGAAGCTGAGTCGCCTGCTGAGCCTGAACCTGTCGCTGATCGCGAGCGGCGGCAAGATAGGAGTCCCGGTCATAGTCCTTCTGGTTGCTCTGCCGAATCAGCTCCAGATTTCCATCGTTGTCGTTGAGTTCGAATCCCTTCGGAGCAATCACGTTCCAGGAAATATTCTCCAGCGGAACATTCAGTTGAGGACTCCGAAGCTGCAGACCACTCAGACCATCGCCGGGCACGGAGTACACAAACCGGACTTTCGCCGTTCTGTCATCAATCCCGGGCAGGATGTAAAACTGCCAGGTATTCTCCGCACTGCTTTGTCGGATCGAATTCACACTTTCGCCATTTACGAAGATGCTGAAGAGTTCTCCGCCTTTTGGCAGGCTCACTACAAGACTGCTTCGCTGAATCACTTCCATCACAACATCGACAGCCGTCAGCTGATCGCCTGTGGAAGACAGAACCGTCGTGAGCGAACCTTCAGCAACTCGCAGCTTCAAGCCATCGGCCAGCGAATGTCGTCGAGCACGAACCGTGAGCGCTGCCGGAGGATCCACGGCTCTCACGGCCAGCGCCGGTGCCGTTCGGTTCTCAGCGTTTCGCAGCGACGGAGGAACAGTGCTCCAGTCAACCTTCTGCCAGCCCTGGGACAAATCTCCGGTTTCCAGTTCCAGCCGACCACCCGCACGAACGGCAAAGAAGTACGAGAGCTGGCGAGCCTCCGGGAAACTCAGCGGGCTCAGAGACTCCTCGTCGTTCTGCCGATCACCTCGACGTTCAAATTCAATCTGGAACTGAAGTGCGCCAACGACGCGTCGCTTGAAGTGAATCTCCCACAGGTTCGAATCCGGAGCCGTTCGAACAATGTCGCTGACCGAATTTCCGGTGACTCGAACCGTTCGGATTTCTTCCGCATTTGTGAGCGGCAAGCTCACCTGCATCGAAGCGATCGAAGCGTTCTGCACGTTGAAACTGGCCGTGACAGCCGATCGTGTCTGCCCTTCACGCAGTGTCATCTGATGTAACACCTGTCCCGTCACCCACGGGTCAAGTTTTTCAATGCCCAGAACCAGATTCCAGTCCTTCTGAAGCAGTCGAAACGCGAGTGCTCCCTGACCGTCACCACCCAATGTGCGAGGGTCGGTTTCGGAAATGTTCTGACGCGTCACGGTGCGAAGTCGAAGCCCCGTTGCCGGACGAACAATCAGCTCTCCCGTCTGCCTTGCCGCCTCGTTGAGCTCAAACCGCGGGATCTGCCATTGAGCAACATCCGTCGGAGCGGAACCTGTCAGTGTCAGCGCAAAGTTCTGAGTTCCCAGGGTCCGACCATTAAGATGCAGGACGATATGTCGCACGCCATTTTCACTTCGCTCCGCCCAGTGATGAAGAGCATCGCCGGTCAGCGATTCAACTTCCAGACCTGCGGGAAGAGGGAAACTCAGTTCAAAGAGTCCCGCTCGTGAAATCTCCACGGCGAAACTGCTGGCCAGGACAACTCGTTCTTCACCAAGCGACACAACTTCCTTGCTGACGACTCGCACTTCTGAAGCCACCGGAGCAACTCGTACGGCAAGCTCGCCGCCATCCGTGCCATAACGATAGACGCAATGCAGAGTCGCCTGAGGATTGTTGGTCATCGCGGCATCGAAGTCGCCGGGATTGACGATCGTCATGACCTTCGGTTCGACTTTCTCCGGTCGAGCTTCCGGTCCGAACGCCACGGCGACGAGCCCGACTTCACCATTGGCTCCGGTGACTCGCAGCGGCGAAAGAATGACATCGGCCGGCAATGGATCCAGCCCGCGCTGTGTTTCAATCATAACATCAAATGGCTGAGCCTGAGCGGGCTCGATGGCCAGCGTCAGTCCGCCTGTGTCCGCATCGAACTGCCATGATGTGACAGGCCCGGTGACAGTCGTGACCGTCAGGCCTTTGGGAACGACGACGTTCAGAGCCGTCACCTGTCCCTGAGAAGGTCGAATGTTCAAACGGTGGCGGCCGTCGACAACTCCTGGGCCAGGCAGATACAGGTTGGATGCTTCGACGAAGAACTGAGTCTTCTCCATCGTGACGTCGCGCGACTTTGGTTTCATGATCAGGCTGCCGGCTCCCGGTCCGAGCAGCACTTTGGCCTGTGTCGTCTCACCAGCAGCTTCAAGCTGTTCAATTCGAATCGCGGTCGGGCCGGTAACTTCCCAGCCAGCTTCGTCGTAGCTGACCGTGACTTCCTGCACGGCCGCAGCACCCGTCAGAACGGCCAGACCTTCCGTGGGTCTAACGCTTTCCAGTTGGTATTCGAACGTGGCCGTGTATGTCTTGACGGCAGCAGCGTCCCCGGCATTTGCGTTGTCCGCAGAGCCGACGTGAACGACGTAACACAGCCCAGCTCCGGGAACATCGCGTCGAGTCACTCGCAGGCCAGACCCTTCGAATTTAGTCAACACCGCGGGGGCTCGAAGCAGAAGGAACTGATCGTCGGACTTGCCCGTCAATGTGATCGTTCCCGTGGCCTTCAATCGAGCTTCCTGGTGAGCAATCTGCCACTGCTGAATGATGGAGTCGGACGGTTCCTGGCTATCAAGCATGTTCGCTGCATCAACCCCGGCTGACGACAGAATCATGGCAAAGATCGCCAGCGCCGTCGTGATCGGCGCGGCGCCTGAACTGCTTTCGGGCGGGACATCTGCAGGTGTCGGTGACGGAGCCGATGATGGAGCATTCTTTGGCCAGTCGATGTTCACGAGCATCCGAATCAGCAGCACCACAAGAGCCATGCCGACTGCCGCAAAGAACCAGACCGCGCTGTCACCGTGAAGAAGAATGCCGGCCGCCATCATCAGGACGGCTCCGCAACGCAACAGGGACTGTCCCTGCATCACTTTGGCTCGCAGAGAGATGATCAGCAGAACGATGCCAGCCAGCGTAACACCAAGTCCGACCCATGACAGATTGACCTGCCAGAGCGGAATATTGCTGACGGTGATCTGGACCGATTCGCCAGCACTGGCAACGGGAAGATTCAGCTTCAAAGGCTCTGGAGGTGCCATCTCAAGGTACGCAGACTGGCCTGCAGCGAACGCCATCACCAAAGCGACGATCACACAGCCACAACCGGTGACCTGCCAGCCAGCAGATCTGGACATCACGGAGGTTCCAGTGCCGGCAAGGAGGCAAATGCAGCACAGCCACAACAGTCCATGACGAGCGAGCCAGGCAAATCCCGAAGGTCGCTGCACGGGCACCGGCGGAGACACAGTACCTCCGGTCGGGATCAGCACATGCTTCTCGTCACCGCTGATGCTCCACTCGGTCTTCAGAACCGGGGCATCGACCAGAGGTAGCGCGAGTTCCGGATGCGTTTCTTCCACAGCGGGTTTGCCGAGTCGCAGGCGGACTTCCACCGGCGAATTCGGATCGACTCCTCCGGGCAGTGGAATCAGCGTGGCATCATCCGCCTGGCGAGCCGTCACGGGAGCACCATTGACCGTCACGGCCCAGAGTCGCACGGGTTCCGCCGGCAACTGGAGCTTCATCGTTCGCTGGCCACGAGTCTTCACGTAATACAGAACGTCCGTGACCAACTCACCGTCCGCGGAAACTCGACTGTTCGCTTCCGAAAACTCCACCACCTGATCCACGGTTGTCCCCGGTTCAAACCAGCTCACCTTCAGGTTCAGATCAAACGGACGGTTTGTGTACTGCCACGTTCCCAGAGGTGGTGCCGTGCTGAGCAATCGAAATTCTGCCGGCAATTCCAGAGGATCCAGAGTCAGCAGGCTCTCGGACACATTGACCGTTTCAATCTCCACCTGCATCGGGCTGACGACCTGTACATAGCCTCGTTCGCCCTGCACTCCTGTGGGCGAAACTCGACCAGCCTGGAACGTGCCGCTCGCCTTGTCCGGTTTCTCTTCGAACGTGACCAGCAATGTGTAAGCGCCCATCACTGGCTGATGCAGAGTCACAATCAGAGTATCGGCTTCGCGTCGCCACGTTCGCACGTTCTGACCTTCGACCATCACGTTGCCCATCGACTCCGGCACCGCAACTCGCCACTCAGACACCGGCGCACCGGTTACGAAGTAGTTGATCAGCGCGCTGCCGTAGACGGTTTCCTGATTGAGTGAATACAAATGAAACACATCCGACTGAATGCTGCGATCCAGCAGTTCCACCTGCATGGTTGCGGACCAGTTTGGTTCACGAATTCGAAAGGCCTGCTGCAGGTGAGGCGATGGCTTCGGGAAGAACGACAATGGCTTTTCCACCAGCAGATTGACTTGTCCTGCGGTGATTCGAAAACCCGGTGCGCTGACGATTCCGATGTCGCCTCGGACCGATTTCACTCCGGGATATTCAATGTGGCTCAGGGGCCATGCACCCGCGGCGGCCGCTTCGCTCTTTTCGAGTCTCAATGACACCAGATGCCGCCCGAGCACGTCCTGACTGAAGACGATTTTCAGATTTCGACGATTCTCCTCCACGGTCGTCGCCGCAACGTAATCCGCCACGCTGGCCCCGGTCACGGAGACGATGGAATAGTCCGCAGGAATGCTGAAGTTCCATTCGCGGATCGCAGCTTCTCGCACATCCAGCTCAATATCTGCCGCGATGATGCGATCCGTTTCTGTCAGTTCGTAGACCACAACTTCCGAGACGCTGACTTCCGGTTCAATGCTGTCTGCGGTGACGGAAAATGCGTAGTCAGCCGCCGGGAATCGGTACACGAATGACTGCCGTGCCTGAATGGCATCGCCGGGGAATTGTTCCGGAGCCAGTTGCGAAAGTCCCTTCAATTCGGTCGGCTGTAATCGGACCGATCCGATGTTGGAAAGCCGAAGGTGCCCCGAGTGACGAATCGAGCCGACGGGGTTGAGTCGAAGTCCCTGGACGGTCACAGGAAACGCCCCAAGCGGAGTCTGACTGCGCACTTTGA
>VFQT010004065.1_pt1 | contig 12611 bp, 30 predicted proteins | sample 3512381 | NCBI WGS metagenome assembly VFQT01 (sample SAMN10412376, study PRJNA504923) | tailings metagenome | isolation source: Relicate 2 Philex TSF3 active mining site | place: Philippines: Tuba, Benguet | collected 2017-08-29 | reverse complement strand
CCGTAAATCTCCGTGTGCTGGTCCATGGCGAGCTGGTAGAGGCGGCGCAGTTCGGCGGCGGCTTCACACTGCGCTTCCAAACTGGCGTCATTCCACTCTAAATAATCAGCCAGCCGTAGCGCTTCGGGTTGGTCGGTCATGCTTCCCCCTTGATGCCGTGGGCGGCTTCGACTGCTCTAGCAATTTCAAACGTTGTTCCAGAACATCGTTCCCACAAATACCAAATTTCCTCATCCGTCAGCGGCTTGCACTCTGGCACAGCAGGTTGGGGTGTGGTGTAGACAGGCTGAGTGCAAAAGTCTGTTGGTGTGGCCCATGCAATAGAACCTCTGCCAAACCTTTTCATCTTTTCCAAGTCTTCCGGGTTCATGTACGCCACCGGCTCCCCCTGCACAGCAGGACGCTCTGCCAGTGCTTCCTCGACAGCAGCAAGCGCCATACAGCCAATCTTCGGCAGGCTCATGTAGTGACTGCTGATGTGTTCCAACGCCTCCCGCGCCAGCTTCAACGCATCGTCTTTTTTGCTCATGCTTCGTCTCCTGTTTTAAACGCCGTTATTTCTGGGTTGTAGCGCGGCACAGGAATTGCTGTCATCCGGTTCACGGCCCTGTCCACGCTGGACTGCATCTGCTTTTGCATGCCGTCGATGAAGCCGGACTCGTAGGCCAGCGCCACCAGCTCGCGGATGTCTGGCGACATGGCCACGCCCTTGAGCTTTTCGGTGCGGAATTTTTCAAACGGGGAATCTTCTGGGGTATACATCACGCCGCCTCCTTCACGCTGCGCCGTCCTTGCAGAAACTTCAGCCAGCACTCGGCGCAGATCCAGCGCGTGGCCGTGAGAAAAATGCCACCGCCTGGCAGGCGGTCGCGTTTGCATTCGGTGCAGTACTTCATTGTTTGTCCTGGAGGCCCTGCAGGGCCTCGATCAGTTGTGGAATAACCCGCTCGTCCAGGTGAATCACGACGCCGGGCATGCGGGCAAAAATTGCCATCTTCAGCAGGCCATCTTCGCGCCAGATTTCGGCATACGTTTTGCCGTTGTCCTGGTAGATCGTGGCCTTTGTTTCGCTGGGTTTCATTTGTCGTCCCTCACCAGCGGCTCGCCCATAAACGTCGGCGCCTGTTTCTCGTGCAGCTCATTCATGGCGGTCCGGTATTCGCTGAGCGTTTGCATCGCCTCGTCGTACCAGGGGCCGCTGTAGCGTGCCAGGACGCATTCGAGGTCCAGAGCCAGGCGGTGAGCGAAGCGCTGGGCGACCAGGTCCATGCTGGCCGCGATCCAGTCCTGGGGGTCGATCACGTGCATGCCAAGGCCACCCTTGCCGTCGTGCTTGATCTGCATCATGCCGGTGCCGTAAACCAGCGCGTCGCTGACCATCTTGTCAAACATCTCGTCGGGCTTCATTCGTCGGCCCCCATGAAACTCACCGGCATTCGGATGCACGCACGGTCCTTGCTGTTGGTTGTCACCACAAACGACTGGCGGTGTGGGTTGTGCGTCTGCTGCGGGTGGTCCCACCAGCGGCGGCAGTTGTGGCAGTTGTCGTCGGGCTCCTTGGGCCTGCAGCGCGTGTAATCGAAGGGCAGCGGGGTCATTGCTCGACCTCCAGGGGGACGTCGCGCCACGTTCCCATGGCGATGCGGAACATGTCGCCAGCCGCTTCTTTCCCGCTTGGATGCTCCCAAAACTGCTGTAGGACACGGACTTTTCTTGAAGTTGAAAATTCATCGCCAGGTTTGCTTGGAATGATCTCCAGGCGCTCAATGAATCGCAGGTGCATGGTTGGCGTCATGTCGCGCTCCTTGCGGCGAGCATGGCGTCGGCCATGTTGTAAGACCACTCAGCCGCCCCGTGCAGATTGATTGGCTCATCGTGCTCCGCGCTGGCCACAAGCCCCTGCATCGCCTTGGCCGCAAAGTAGTCGCGCATGGTCATGCCAAGCGAGTACATGTCGCCACGTTCGTAGCGCGGGGTTGGAAACGCTGGACCGCCGGTGTTTGTGTTGTTCATCAGAATGGCACTCCTTCTTCTGTGGTAGGCGCAGGCGGCACTTCTGGCTCTTGTGGCGGCGCTGCGTCTGGCGCTTCCGCATCGTCGCCGCACCTGATCTCGTAGACCGGTTTCTGCTCGTAGCCCACGATCACGCGGCGGCACTCCGGGCCTTCGCCTTTGAGCTCTGCGTCAACGCGAATCCAGGGCACGTTGCTGGAGGTGAACTCGCGCCAGCCAAGGTCTGCCTCGTCGCGCGTGCGGTCAAACTCGGCGCCCAGCTCTTCGGTCAAAACCTCCAGGACGGGCTCGACCTCCTTGATCGTTTTAACGTCGACCCGGATGATCACCCGGGTGTCCAGGAAAACGTAGCTGACCGGCGCGAACTTCTCGATGATGCGCGTGACCTTGCCCAGACGCTCAAACTTGGGTTTCAGGTCCTCCAGGTGCGCGATCGCGTCTCGCTTGCTCTTGAGCGACTGCTCAAACTTCTCAATGATTTTCATGTGCTCTCCTTCGTTGCATCGGCCCAGCTCAGCGCGTCGAGGCTGGCCATGTCGGACCATTTAAGGGCCCTGGCGCTGGCCAGGGTGTAGGTGTCCTTCCAGGCGGTGCTGGCCTGGTCGTACATGTTTTGGGCGCGCTGAATGGCACACGCCTTGTTCTTGGCCACCACGTTGTAGAGCCGCAGCCACTCGCCCGTGTCGCGGTGCTGGCCAAACACCGCCCACTTAGGTGACGGCGCCTTCGGCTTGGTGTACTGCTTGCCTGAGCCGTTGCAGCCGTAGCACTTGGTGCCGTGCATCAGGTTGAAGCTGTAGCTGCCCGTGCCGTTGCACCTGGTGCACGTGTAGGCCTGGCGTTGGGCCGTGTCGCTCATGCCTGCCTCCGCGCCTCGTAAGCCTCGTGCAGGCTGCGCGGCGTGCGCAGCGGGAAGGGCAGCACCAGGCTGGAGAGCTTTCCGTCGGCGATCGGCGTGGCCAGCTTGGGCTCGGGCGCGGCCATGATCCAGCGGCTGCCGAGCAGGCGCACCGAGCGCACCCACTTGCGCATGTTGGCCCGCTGCGTGGCCCGGTCGGCGTGGCCCACGCACCAAAGGCGGCGGGCGGTGGTCAGCATCTTCGTGTTCATTTCATCTCCTTTGGGTAGATCAACTTACCGCCCTGCAGGCTGGGCAGCTCGTAGGCTCGGAAGCGCTCGTCACGGATGCCAGGATTGCGGCGCAGCTCCTTGCCGTCGTAAATCGGGCGCTCGAAAATCTCGCGTGTGGGCGGGGGCGTCAGGTTGGGTTTTTTCTTGGTGCTCATGGTCAGTCCTCCAGTTGCTCGGTGATTTCTTGCTCGATGCGCTCGCGGTCCTCGTCGGTGGCCTTGCGCTCCAGCCAGGGGGCGGGGCGGCCGCGCCGGTCGAGGATGTCGAACTCGCACTCGGTGTAGCCGTAGTAATCCAGGTCGCTGTCGCAGGTATGCGGGCTGCCCCGGTGCGGGGCCTGGCGGAAGTAATGCGTCACCCTGGCGATGCAAGGGATGCCCGCGACGCGCGTCTCGATTTCCATGTGTGAATCTCCTGTGTGAAAAGCGGCCCCAACAAACGGGGCCAGGGCCTGCTGCATGATCGGGTGGAGGTTGCTCATCGCGCCCCCCTCACTTGCGGCAGGTGGCCGTGAGGCCGGTGAAAAACTGTGCGCGGTTGGCGGCGCCACCCTGCTGCGTGCCTGGGCAGCTGCAGCGGATGATCAGGCCGTAGACCGGGTCCTTGACCGCCGGGTGCAGCTTGGTGCCGCGCCCGATGCGGGCTGCGCCGGTTGCCTGGGTGCTTTGGGTGTTGGTCATCGCTTTCTCCGTTTGGTGTTGCAATAACTCCATCATGGCGAGGTTTCGCGTGGGCTGCAAGGGGGTCGCGTGGGTTTTTCCGAGATATTTTCGGTTGGGTGTTGCTTTTTACGCTACACTCCCCCGCCATGACCGCAGAAACCCTCACTTCCAGCCCCGAAACGCCCGCCGACAAGTGCATAGCCGCCTTCGGTGGCGTGCGCGCGCTTGCCCGCGCCCTGGAGCGAAACCCCAGCTCCGTGGTGCGCTGGCGCAAGCCCAAGGACGAGGGCGGCAGCAACGGCGCCGTGCCGTCCGCGCTGCAGGGCCGCATTCTGGCTATCGCCCAGGCTCGTGGCCTGAGCCTGACGGCCGAGGACCTGATCTTGCGCACCGCCGACGACTGGCAGCTGGATGACTGATGGTCACCGACCGGATGCTGCTCAGCGCGATTTCGCACACACGCTACGAGCTGCCGCGTGATATCGCCGTCCGTGTTGGCCAGCGCCGCATCAACGCCGCGTTGGGCCGCTTGATCCGCTCTGGCCAGCTCGAGCGTGTGCCAGGACCGACCTGTTTCCTGTACCGATCCAAGCAGGCACGAATCGCATGAAAACCGACGCGAAAAAATATGGTTGCTACAACCGCCCAGAGTATCGCAACATGATGCCTGTGCAGGACGGCTGGTGGCTTGATGGCCAAACACGAGTCGCAAAGATGGTCGCCAGTTCGTTTCGCATGTCTGCCGAGTGCAACTACACCCGCACATCACTTGGCCAGGCCGATCAAAAATGTGAAGGGTGCAAACACCGGGCGTGAGCCTGGAAACCAACGGAGGGCTGTATGAGCCTGACAACGAAACCGGCCACCTGGCCATTTCCCCCGCCCACCGGCCCTGTGCCGTGGACCCCTGCGCAAGAGGCTGCGTACAAGCGCAAGCAGCTCAACGATGCTGAGGAGGCGCCATGGTGAAGCCGTTAACCGCCGCTGAATTTCAGCAGTCGGTTGCCGAGGATTTCTCGGCTGCTGTTGAAGCCACTTGCCAGGACCTGATCAAGGCCGCCGTTTTGGCCGAGCGTGAGGCCTGCGCACAGGTCTGCGAAGGACGCAACCGAGACGGCGACTGGTTTGCCGCTGAGATTCGTGCGAGGAGCCAAGCATGACCCCATTCGAACACTGGTGGTACCACGAAGGAAGCGCCCCACCGCTTCCTGGCTACGACATGGAAGAGCACTGCAAACGCATGTGCCAGATTGCCTGGGCTAACGGGGCGTTTAAGGAGCGTGAGGCATCGTTTCGCGCCGGGTTTTACGCCGGGTTCATTGCTAGCGGCGAAGGCTGGAATGGCGAGTATCCATTTGAAGACAAAAACCGGCCCGTCATTGGAGATCAACTCGTTGAGGCGGCTCTGACGGCTGCGTTGGCATCAATGGGGGAGTCATGAGAATCACCAGCACCGACCCCGTCGAGCAGTTCCTGATCGAGGTGCACAACCTGTGCGATCGGGACGGACGAATCGGCGGCTACCGACTTGGCGAGGACCCACCAGACGAGCTTCGGATCGCCAGGATCCTGGTGGCAAAGATCGCGGCGATGGAGCGTGAGGCCTGCCTGAAAGCGTGCGAGCAGATTGCAGCCAAATATCACATGAAAAGGTACGCCACAGACTGGCAGGCCCAGGAATGCATCGCGGCTATCAAGGCAAGGGGGGACGCATGAGATCCAACGCAATCCAGTTTTATTCCGGCGGCAACACCGAGGTGCTGCGCCTGTCCAAGGATGGCATCACGGCCAACCCCGAGATACCAGTGGACGAGGCCGCCAAGCTGGTCCTGGCGGCCATCGAAAGCAACATCAAACTGCTGGTGCAAAAAGCCGTGGAGGAAGAGCGCGAGGCCAACCGCCAGATCGCCCTGCGCAAGATGCGCATGCTCAAGGACACCGAGCGGGCGCACTACAAACACACCTCGTCGGCCTTCATCCCGTCGCGCTTCGGCTTCGACATGGCCGCCGTCAACGAGGGCGTGCTGATCGCCGACGCGATCGCGGCAAGGGGGCGGGAATGAGCACAGCAACCTACATCATTCTGAGCAAAACGATCGCTGTCTCCGGCTTCTGCTATTTGGTCACCGTGGACAAACCATGGTGGGGCCTGCTGTGCTTTTTGGTGTCTGCTTACGCCGAGCACAAGGATGATCTGAAATGACCCCCTTCGCCCAAGCCGTCGAACGCCTGCGCCAGCTGGTGCGGGCTCTTAAAAATCTGCCTCCAAGGAGCAAGCCATGAGAGGCCGCGCCAACAAGTACTACGGCAAGCTCAACGTGAAAACATTGGACCCAGAGGTGCACCGAATTTGGCTCACTCGCAACGAAGAGCCAGAAACACCGCAAATTGAGCCCGATAACATTCTCGCATCCTACGAGGACGCCATCGAGGACATAGATTTCATGCGGAAAATTTGGGACCACTCAAATCTGAGCACGCAGCAGTGTTATGTGTTGCTAACTCGGGTGGTTTATGGCGCAACTCTTGAAGAGGTCGGTCAAAGAATAAACGTCACGCGAGAACGCGTCAGACAGATTGAAGCTAAGGCAATCAGAAAACTCCGACAAGCAGCCTTGTCCATACACGAAGGCGACAAGGTCACCAGCTTAAACAACATTCTTAACAGAGGCACCCAATGAACTACCACGGCGCCATAACCCAAGCCCTGGTCGACGAGCTGCTGGCCGTCGTGCACAAATACGAAGAGACCATGCTGCTGCCAACCGCGCTCGGATGCCTGGACCTGGTCAAGGCCCAGCTGATCCAGGACCACCAGGAGGACGACGAATGATCCACTACACCCGCGAAGGCGAGTACTTGCGCCTCGGACTGAACTTTCGATTCACGCCCGGCGGCTTCATGCTGCTGTGGGCCTGGTACGACTTTGCCGCGCACAGCGCCACAACCTACCGTTTCCGCTTGCGCCTGCATCGCAAGCCGCAGTTCATGTTCGCAAAAAACCGCTTCAACGTGATCGACGCATACCTGCACCTGCATGGCATGGAGGCCGTGCACAGCGAGGTGCTGCAAGACCTCAAAGCGATCGAGCAAGCCACCTGGCGGCGCAACGTGGCGCAGGCCTGGGTCAAGCCGGGGGGCTCTGCGTGATCATCCCCCGCCCACGACAAGCTAAAGCCATCGACGACCTGCGCGCTGCATACCGTCGCGGCTTCAAGGCGCCCATCCTGATCGCCCCGACCGGTTTCGGCAAGAGTGCAACCGCGATCTGCATGATCCACAGCGCCCTCGAAAAAGGCAACCGCGTCTGGTTCATCGCGCACCTCAAGGAAATCTTGAACGACACCAGCAACCGACTGAGCGACGCGGGCATCGAGCACGGCTGGATCGCCGCTGGCCGCGACGGCAACCACCGGCTGCCCGTGCAGGTGGCCATGGTGCAGACCCTGGTGCGCCGCCTGGACCGCTACACGCCGCCCGACCTGATCATCGTCGACGAGGCGCACCTGGCCGTGGCCAACACCTACCAGCAGATTTTCGAGTGGGCTGGCGCAGGCCCGAAGTTCAAGCGGCCGGGTGGATCGCGCCTGCTGCACCTGACCGCCTCCCCCTGCCGCCTGGACGGCCGTGGCATGGGCGAGGTGGCCGATATCCTGGTGCCCACCTGCGGCACTCAGGACCTGATCGACGAGGGGTTGCTTGCGCCCATCCGCTACTACGCGCCAAGCGAGCCGGATCTGTCTGGTGTGCACACCGTGGCCGGGGACTTCAACCAGGGCGAGCTGGCCGCCGCGATGGACAAGCCCGTCATCACCGGCTCGGCCGTGCAGCACTACCGCAAGCTGGCCGACGGTCGCCCGGCCGTGGCGTTTTGCGTGACCGTCGAGCACGCCACCAACGTGGCCGAGCAGTTCCGCCAGGCCGGGTACCGGGCCGTGGCCATCAGCGGCGACTCAGACACCGTCGAGCGCGACGCTGCCCTGCAGGGCCTGCGCGACGGCAGCATCGATGTGGTCTGCAACTGCGCGCTGTGGGTGGCCGGCGTTGACGCCCCATCCATCGGTTGCATCATCCAGCTGGCGCCCACGCAGTCGGTCGTGAAGTACCTGCAGTCGGTCGGCCGTGGCCTGCGCACGCACCCAGGCAAGGAGGACTGCATCATCCTTGACCACGCCGGCAACGTGAAACGCCACGGGCTGCCCACCCAGCCGCGCGAATGGACCCTGGCCGCCGTCGAAAAGCGCAAGGGCGCCAAGAAGTCCGAGGTGCCCGTCAAGACCTGCCCGGTCTGCTTTGCCACCGTGCCCAGCATCGTCACCGACTGCGCCTGTGGCCACCATTTCGAGCCGGCCGGGCGCGAGATCGAGGAAGTGGACGGGGAGCTGCAGGAGATCACCGCCGAGGCCAAGGCCGCCGCCGTCAAGGCGCGCAAGCTCGAGCAAGGCAGGTCGCAAACCGAGGCCGACCTGATTCGCATCGGCCGCGCCCGGGGCATGAAGCGCCCTGAGCTGTGGGCCCGGCACGTGCTTCGCGCCCGCGCCGCCAAGGAGGCACAACGAAGATGAGCTGCCTTGGATGCAACCGCCTGGAAACCGACCAGGTGACCAAACTGATCGACGGCACCACGGTGTGCACCTGGTGTGAGGCCTGGCGCGCTGAGTGCGAGGCCCGGCACATTCTGTCCATCCCCGACAAGGTCGCCCGCCGCGAGTACCTGCGCGGCCGCGAGGAGGCGGGGAAAATCACGAAACGCGGCATCCTGCAGGTGCGCGGCGAGGCCGCTTGCCTGGAGCTCGAAGCGCTGGTGCGGCGCGTGTGGGAGCACGGCAGGCGATGACCGAGGCAGACCTGATGCGGACCATCATGGTCGCGCTCTCGGAGGACGGGCACTTCGTGGCCAGGGCCAACGTGGGCCTGTTCTTCACCAAGGACGGGCGGCCGGTGCGCTCTGGCCTGCCGGTCGGCTTCAGCGATCTGTTCGGCCACCGCCTGGCGGACTGCCGGGCGTTTTACTTGGAGGTGAAAACCGCCACTGGCCGGGTCACCAAGGAGCAGTTGGCCTTCATCGCCGCCATGAAAAAGCGCGGCGCCCTGGCGGGGATAGTGCGGTCGGTGGAGGATGCCAGGCGGGTGCTGGCGGGGTAGGTGCCGCTGACGATTATGCGGCGTCCGTGTTGATGCCCGTCGATTGGCCCGGACCGATGCGAGTTGATGGTGGCGGCTATTCGGACACCGGCTAGGCTGAATCGAACGAGCCATCTGCCCCTGCTCACCGGCTTGCGCTCCGCTGCGCTTCACCGCCACCATCACAACTGCAGCCTGGCCGGTCCCCCGGGATCCCCCAGGGGCAGGCCGCATGCGTGATGGTCCCCGTCTTTCCGGGGTGCCAGCGCCTCTGATTTTCTGCGCCCGCCACCGCAGTTCATGGATTGCGGCTCCATTTCCAGGGATTCCACCCGGCCCCACTTCGTTTTCACGCCCGCGTGTCCTGGGCGGCGACCCAACGGCTGATCACTGAACAACCAGCAGCTGGGCCACGGGCGGAATGCTACCACGCCTGTACGGGTTTTCCGCACATTTATTTCCGCGCCTGTTGCGTTTTTCCGCCCACACACCCTTATACTGTTCGCGGGGCTTGACCGGTCTGATCCACTGGTGACAAGGCCTGACCCTGGCGAGGGCTGCCCCACCTTTTATTCGCCAGCCTCAGATGCCAGGTATGAACAGACCAAAAACAACAGGGCAGAGGGACCCCATTTCCCTCGAGACAGCGGAGCGCATGCTCTCATTCGTTCGCGGCGTCGATGACCGCGAGACCTGGGTGAAGATGGCCTTCATCCTCAAGGAAGAATTCGGCGAGCCCGCCTTCGATGCCTGGGACGCCTGGAGCCAGCAGGGCTCGAACTACAACGCCCGCGACGCCCGCGACGTTTGGAAATCCTGCAAGATCGGCGGCGGCAGCAACCGCGCCACCGTCGGCACCCTGATCGCCCTGGCCAAAGAGGGCGGCTACAAGTCCACCGCCCAAGACCGCAAACCCCCAGACCCCGAAGAGCGCGCCCGCCGCATCGCAGAGCGCGAGGCCCGCATGGCCGTGGAGGCTGAGCAGGCCCAGCGCGAGCGGGACGCGGCCGCCACACGCGCCGCCGAGATGTGGGCCCGAGCAACGGACCCGGCTGGCCACCCCTACGCGCTGCGCAAGCTCATCGAGCCCGAAGGCGCCCGGCAGCTGGGCGATGAGCTGCTCATTCCCATGCGCCACGGACCGCAATCACTGGTTGGCCTGCAGCGCATCAAGTCCGACGGGACAAAGCTATTCCTCAAGGGAACGCCCTCGGCAGGAGCGTACACCGTCCTGGGCAAGCCTGACAAGCAGGGAACCGTGGTGATCGCCGAAGGCTGGGCGACCTGCTGCTCCATTCGCGCCGCCACTGGGCACTGTGTGGTGGTCGCCTTCAACGCGGGAAACCTGGCCGCCGTTGCCACCAAGATTCGCGCAGCACTACCGCAGGCCCGACTGATCATCGCGGCCGACGACGACTTTCAGACCAAAGGCAACCCTGGCGTGACCGACGCCCGCAAGGCAGCCCAGGCGGTCGGTGCATTGCTGGCCATCCCCGTGTGGACCTCAGACCGGGGCACAGGCACCGACTTCAACGACCTGCACCTGGCCGAGGGCCTGATCGCGGTCGAGGACTGCATCATGAAGGCAGGCTCACCGGATGAGCCACCGACGCCCGACACCCCGCCACCTGGTGAAGACGACCCCGATGGCGCGCCTTGGGACGACGCGCCGCAGAACCATTCTGCAGAATCTGCAGAACCGTTTGCAGAATCTGCCCACCAGTTTGCCCACCCCCAGGAGTACCCTGCTGGCAGCGCTGGCAATCCCCCGCCGCCCAACGACGGCCCGGACGACATTCCGCCGGACAGCTTCGACCAGCCGATGATCTTCTCGAGCTCGCCGATGAAGACCGCCACCCTCTTTCACGACACCCTGCCCGAGGCTGGACGCATCCTGCACTGGCGCGGCGAGTTCTACAGCTGGGACACCACCCGCTACGTCACCCGGGACCGGGTCTACATCGACCAGCGCCTGTACCACTTCATGGCCGGGTGCCTGACCCTCAAGGTCAACCCCAAGACGGGCGACAGCGAGACGGTGGCCTTCAACCCCAAGACCTCCACGGTCAACGACGTGGCCCACGCCCTGCGCGCGGTCTGCTACGCCGACCTGCCCGAGCCCCAGGTCTGGATCGACCAACGCCAGGGCGACTTTCCGGCGCACGAGATCGTGGCCTTCAAAAACGGCTTCTTGCACCACCCCACGCGGACCATCATGCCCGCCACGGACCGCCTGTTTTGCGTGTCCTCCCTGGACTTCGACTACGACCCCAACGCCAACGAGCCCGCCGAGTGGCTCAAGTTCCTGCACAGCCTCTGGCCCGACGACCCCGAGTCGATCAGCACCCTGGCTGAGGTGTTTGGCTACCTGCTGACCGACGACACCAGCCAGCAAAAGATGTTCATGCTCATCGGCCCCCCGCGCTGCGGCAAGGGCACGATCCTGCGCATCCTCGAGGCCCTGGTCGGGTACGCCAACCGGGTGAGCCCCAGCCTGGCCTCCCTGGGCACGCAGTTCGGCCTGCAGCCCCTGATTGGCAAGCGCCTGGCCATGATCTCGGACGCGCGCCTGTCCGGCCGGGCCGACCAGCAGCCGATCGTCGAGAACCTGCTGCGGATCTCGGGCGAGGACACGATCACGATCGACCGCAAGAACATGACCGCCTGGTCCGGCAAGATGGCCATCCGCTTCGTGCTGGCCTCCAACGAGCTGCCCGCCTTCTCGGACGCCTCGGCCGCCCTGGCCAACCGGTTCTTGCCCTTCAAGTTCAACACGAGCTTCCTGGGCAAAGAGGACCACGGTCTCACCGCCCGCCTGCTCAAGGAGCTACCAGGCATCGTCCTGTGGGCCCTGGAGGGGTTGACCAGACTGAACCAGCGCGGCTACTTCCAACGCCCCAGCTCAGCCGATGAGCTGGCCTCCGACCTGGTCGATCAGACCAGCCCGATCCGGGCCTTTGCCGACGAAATGTGCGTCGTCAGCGAGCACGCCCAGGTCGACCGGGACGACTTGTTCAAGGCCTGGAAGAAGTGGTGCGAGGCCCAGGGCCGCGATCACGCCGGCACAAAAGTGTCGTTCGGCCGACAGCTCTCGGCCGCTTTCCCGAGCATCAAGCGCAGCCAACCGCGCAGCTCTGGCACAGGATCGAAGGCCGATCCATCCTGTGCCACGGAGGGTTCTGGCACAAGATTGAACCTTTTTACCGGGATCCGGCTGCGTCACGATTGGGAGAGCGACTCGGAACCCTTCTGATTTTTGCGTTTGGCACAGGATGCATCTTGTGCCGGCACAGGATAAAACCCGTTTGGCACAGGATCGAAAAATGATGCAAACCATTGATTTTAAAAGACTTTTTACCTTTGGCACAGGATGGCACAGGATAAAACGCCTATGATCATGATGTGCGCACACACACATGCGCAAGGAACATACGGTCAAAATGTCTGCTTTTATCCCGTTCCACCTGTGCCATCCTGTGCCAAGCCCAATCGTTGCATAATTTGCAACTACTGACCCAAGTGTCGAAAAACCATCACCAACCACGGAGCCAGCATGAAAAAACAGCCGACTGAATCATCCACGGAAATCACCGGCGAAAATCTCACCGGAAATCCTGCCGACAAAATCGAGCATTGGCCGATCGAAAAACTGATCCCGTACGCACGCAACAGCCGCACCCA
>VFQT010004063.1_pt1 | contig 12622 bp, 11 predicted proteins | sample 3512381 | NCBI WGS metagenome assembly VFQT01 (sample SAMN10412376, study PRJNA504923) | tailings metagenome | isolation source: Relicate 2 Philex TSF3 active mining site | place: Philippines: Tuba, Benguet | collected 2017-08-29 | reverse complement strand
CCTGCAGCATGTCGAGCGTTTCTCCGCCGCGACATTCACCAACCACGATCCGATCAGGCCGCATACGCAGCGCATTACGCACTAGATCTCGAATCGTCACCTCACCTCGCCCCTCGATGTTTCGCGGTCGCGTCTCGAGAGTGACGAGATTGGCGTGATCGAAACACAGCTCGGCCGAGTCCTCGATGGTGATCACGCGCTCATCCGCCGGTATCAAACTCGAGAGCACGTTGAGCAGCGTGGTTTTCCCCGAGCCTGTGCCACCGCAAACGAGGATGTTTCGTCGTGACTCCACGCAGATCCGCAGAAACGCCAACATCGCCTCGTTTAGTGAGCCATTGGCGACGAGATCATCAGCGGTCAATCGACGTCGCCCGAAACGACGAATGGTCAGCGCAGTGCCTTGTATCGCCAACGGATGTACGATGACGTTGACTCGTGAACCATCGGGCAAACGGGCATCCACCATCGGCGATGCATCATCCACACGACGCCCAAGCGGAGTCACGATACGATCGATGATGCCGCGTAATGCGGGCTCGCCACTGAAGCGCTGCGGACTGCGCTCGATTTTTCCGGACCTTTCGACGAAAAGATTCGCAGGTCCGTTGACCATGATTTCGCCAACCTGCTCATCCGCTAGCAACGTTTCCAGTGGACCGAGACCAAGCGACTCTGCCAACACGAAGCGAACCAAGGCGTCCCGATCACTGCGTAGACCAGCGGCCTCTTCCTGCGCCAATGGATTCAACAAGTCTCTAGCAAGGGTGCGTAAATGCTCGTCCGACATACTTGCCACGTCGCGCCGTCGAATATCCAACTGTTCGATCAGCCGCTGATGCAAACGCCCTGCAGCCGCAAGCCACTCCGGTTCGTTCGCCATCAGCGTACCCGCGGCACTCACAGGCTGACACTCGACATTCGCCTCGCGTGCGAGCAGAAACCGCAAATCGACATCGCCCACTCGAACGATATCCCACGGCCCGAGCGGCCCTGCCGTCACGACACGCTCGCCGTTGACCCGCGTGCCTTGTGCGCTTCCGAGATCGACGAGGCCGAACTTCCCGTCCACCGCCATCTCGAGGCGGGCGTGCCGCTCTATGACGCCGAGGCTCTCAAGACACACAGCGCAACTCGCCTCTTTCCCGATCCAATGCACACCTGGCAGCAATGCGACATCCCGCGGCGTTGTCACCTCACACCCCCTTCAGCTCAGACGAACGCGCCGCAGCAGGACGCTCTGGCGCCTTGCGCGGTGATGGGCCGCCGAATGAGTCGATGCGTTCTTGCGCGCGACGTAGACGTTCGACGTCATCGCTGCTACGCGCGCTGGCCGACTCGAGGCGCGGCGTCAAAAAAATCACAACCTCCGACTCTTCCTGGCGTTGCCCTTTGACGCCGAACAAGCGACCAACCGCCGGTAGCCGCGACACGCCGGGCAAGCCTTCGGTGTCTCGACTACGCTGACGTTGCATCAAACCGGCGATGACCACCGTGTCGCCGTGTCTCAGATCGATATCCGTCGTCGAGCGCCGCTTGAGCAACCCGGGGATCCCGGCAACCCGCTGAGCGTTGTCGACTTGGCTGATCTCGGTCTCCACACGCAACATCACTACCCCGGGTGTATCGACCACAGGCTTGATATCGAGGATCACCCCATACTCGCGAAACTCGACATCGGTCGAGCCGACGGAGTTGACGACCGGCACGGGTATCTCGCCGCCAGCGACGAAACGCGCATGGCCACCACTGCGGCAACTCAATCGCGGCTCGGCAACCGTCAAGGCCTCACCCGACTGCTCGAGCAGGCGCAGACGCGACTCCAACGTCGTCGCGATACCAAGATAAGCCTTGGCTGCCGTATGCCCGGGGATGCCGTCAAAAACCTGCGGATCTGCCGGCGTCTCGGGACTCACGAAACGAAAGCGATCATTGGTGACGAAATCCGCGATTACGCCGGCCGAGGGACCAGACACGTCGTCACGCCAACGAATACCGAGCTCGCGAAATTGCCCTTGGCGAAACTCGACGATTTTGACGTCGACGTGGACCAAGGTTTCAGACGAAGGCTTACTCGTCAGATCGACGAGCATCTCAGGAAAAAGCTTCACAACCTCTGACACGCGCGCGCGAGGACGCGCATCGACGATCTCGCCCTCGAGCAAAATGCGTCCACCTGCGATCCGTGCGCTGGCGCCCGGCACATCGGCTAGCAGGCGTTGGATCTCGGTCAAGGTCGCCTGTAGATCGATCGCGGTCACGCGAACGTCGAGTCGACGTTGACTGCCGTCGCGCAACCACAACTGAACGACGGTGTCGCCTGGCGCGTGACCAATCAGGACGAACTGTCCCGCACTGACCAAGGTTGCTGAGACTAGCTTGCCATTGCCGACGGCAATGCGCGTCGTTTCGGCATCGACTACGCGACTATCACCAACGAAAAGATCGATGCGCGACGGCATAGCCGCCGCCAACCCAGGTGCAAACCCGAGCAACACGATCAGAGATAAAAAGATCGACTTGACTCTAGACAGCGGAAATTCTTTGAGCATCTCGGCACCTTTTTGGCGTATCTTGACGACGCACCTGATCGACCATGGGCGCAGGGTCAAGGCTTATCGGCAAACCAGTGCTGGCTCTTTGCGAGTTCACGATCACCACCGACCCACAGCTCCACACTGCGCCCGGCACGCGCCACTTTGGCGCGAGTTGGCGTAGCAGACTTTTTCTGCTCGACGGGCTCGCAGGCAGGCGAATCGGACACACGCGGCTTGAGCGCAACCGGGGTTGCATCGCCCTGCCCGCGCAGCAGCGGTATCAAGTCACCCACACGCAGCGCTAATGCCAACTGCTGCGCCTGTTCAGGGGTCACATCGAGGGTCATCGTCGAGTACGAAATCCCAAGCTCAGCACGGCGCTGTAGCAACTCATCGGCGCCACGCGCGGGATCAACTTGATGCGCACCCGTCGCTAACACCGTGAGCGATTCGAGCAGCGGCTTGACCGTCACACATCGGACGCTCCCTTCACTTGTCTCCTCCGCCAGTAGCAGATCCACCTGATCGCCCGGTCTGACCAGGCCCGCCTGCGAACTCACTTCGTCGACAGGCACCGTCACGGCGCGAGTGCCGTTCAACAGACGACTAGCGAGCGCCTGCCCGCCATGGCCAGACAAATGCGCCATACTGAGTGCGTCTCCGGCAGCCAACGGAATCACCAATTGCTGCCCGATCACCGTCGCGATCTCATCGACAGACAACGTTCCCCCAGGCAGATAAGCCGCTGGCATCTCGCGCTTCGCCAGATCCTCGACGCTCAAAACCTTGCCGGCCGGTAATGCTGCTGCCGCCACCACAACGGGCGTGGGTCGATATCGCTCGCGCCAGTCCACCTCGATCTTGGATCTTTCCTGCTGCAGATAGCGTTGTGCGCCAACAAACGCGATACCCGCGAAAATCAGCGCGACGACGAACGTCACTACCGTCGCATTCAGCGTTGTCGGCCACTTCATATCATCGTCACTCCTCTTGTACGCGCTGTCAGATAACTGCCAACCACCAAAGAAAAACGCGGATGCGATGCACGATGGCATCAAGCAGTTGCTGCGCCAGCGACGACTGCCCTGACCAAGGCGTCAGTAATGCGAGTAACAACACCGAACAGAGCAATAGGTACTCGAGCATCGCCTGCCCACGCAGAGAAACGGTGCACCGCGCCGACCTCATCAAACGCATCTCAATGCTCCGATCCGTCCACTTGAATTACGATGCGCACGCCGTTTTCGACAGGCGCAATCGCCGCTTGCAAGAGTCGATTACCTCGCTGAGCCATGATGACGCCGTGGCCCTCCGTCTCCTTGCGTGCAAGACTCCAACCTGCTCGAGCCAGTACTTCACGCAATTGACGAGTGGCTGTGCTAACGGTTCTCGAACTGCGAAAGAGCAGCGTTGTCGGGGCGCTCCGGGAACGACCGTGACGAACCACGGAAACGCGTTGCCAATCCGCCGGCGCGACGAACACCACAGGCCCCCAAGACTCGATCGGTTCGCGTAAATCACGCACTGCGTACTCGATACGCGTGCTACCAGGCGATCTGCCAGCTTGCAGACTGACCGTCTCGTGAAACGCGTGACGCTGCCGCCCGAGAATGATGCGACCGTCGCGAAGCCGAATCGTCAGTGGTGCGGGCCCCGTTTGTGCCCAGCGCTGCGCCAGTCGTTCCGCAAGCACCGCCGGCTCGCCGAGTTCAGTTGTTGAACGCAAGCGCAGCGGCACGCCGTTGACGACAACCGCGTCGGATCGACTTGCTGCGCCGACCGAATCAGCGACGCTACACAACGCGAGCATGGTGCCGATCAGCCAGGCATCGATCGATCGCGAGGTCAGCATGATCGTGACCTCGCATCGCCGCCCTGACCGCCTACCGTTCGATCAGCAGGCACGATATCGACATCAATCCGGCCCGGACAAAAACGATCGAATGCCGGCTCGACGATCGAAATCACGGGGCGGACGAGATCAAACACCGTCGCCGCGTCTTTCAGGCGCGCTTGCACAGTCATGCCCATGGCCCGCTCGCGGGTATCGAGATCGCCTCGAGACGACCAGCCATGATGTAGCGCCGAGAGTTGCTCGGTCAGCAGGATCGGTTTAGGCGGTTGCGCCGCTGCAAGGAAATCCGGCAGCCGTAGCGACCACTGAGCGCGAGCGTGAATACCGCTCGACTTAGACAAGCGAAAGTCACCGCCGGTCACCAATCTCGCTGGCGTCAGCGCCGTCTCGGCGATGTCCTGCAGGCGCTTAGGAGATGGCAGCGGCTTTGACTCAACCAACTCAATCTGCAAATCCAAAGATTTTGGCATCCACGGCACATCGGCCGTCGCGATGACATGTCGCGCACGAACCATCTCCGCAACATCAGACTTCGATAGACCGCCGTCGGCGAGATGCGACAGCATCACGGCATGACGCACTGACGAAATTGCCGTCTGCTGCGCCGCCAACAGCTCGGCGAGAAATAGCAAGGCCAACCAAAGCGGCGTGAGCCATAGCAAGCCTATGAGCGACTCGACCAACGCCTGCCCTCCCTGCCTAAAAAACGAGGGCTTAAGAGACGAGGTCATTTGTCTGAGCCCGAGCTTCATGGCGCGGCCGCGAGCCACAACGGCGCACCATCGAGCGTCGCTAAGCGAATACGTTCGTCACTCGACAGATTGACCAGACGTGCGCGCCAAAAAGGACTAAACAGACTCGGCAGCTCGCGCGCGCCATCAGGCCTGGGATGCGGACGCTCGAATGGGGTCGTAGCGGCCGATTCGGCAAACCAACGCGGCGCCGATCCCTCGAGGCGCCGTTCACTGCCGGTCAGTGTCGGAACACTCGAAAATCCGAGCAGCGCTTTGGCACCGCGACGGGCGGAGTCGTCAAATGTGACCCGCACGAGGATGCGTGGTGGAGCGAAGCTATCGCGTTGGGCTGCCGACAAATCGTACAGCGACGGTAAACCGAGGTAGGCGGCAGAACGTCGAACCGCGCGATCCGCAAGACGACTCGCGCGTGGGTTGCGGCGGTAGCTATCGCCGTGCTCGCCTCGGTTGAACGAAGGTTGGCCCGACTCGGCACCACCCCAGGCAATGGGCGTTCGTTCGCGCAGCGAACCAAAAAGCAGACCTCGGCGCGCATGCAGTGACAGCGTGTCGATGCCTCGCCAGTTGTCGAAATCGATAAGCTCGGTACCACCGCGCTTTTCTAACCGCACGATACTCGTGCCAAGCAACGGCGAGAGCGTATAACGCCGGTCACTCGAGAAACCATCGAGCGATCGATGCACCACATCGCGTTGCCGCCAACGAAAAGCGCCGCCATAGAACGACGCGAAGCGCAGCCACTCGCCAGCCCAAACTGCCATCGCCGCCTCGCCGCCCGTGGATAAGCGATACCTCGGATCGGCTTCGGCGAGCGACTCCTGCAAAACCGCCGGAATCACGGTTGCGGTACCTAAGTGCATGACGCGCTGCGCTGCGGCGATATCGTGCGATACGAGACTCGTCGTCGCTTCGAGCGTCATCAGACTGGGCTGCAGCACGGCATCGACGACATGCCATAACCGCTGTAGCGTCATCATGGCGGTGTTGAGATACGGCACCCAAGAAGTGACCAGCGCGGCCCCGGGAAGCAAGCGTGTCATGTAAGACGACCACGATCGCAAGCTCACCGATTGTGCGAGGGCTGCCTCATTCGCGACGATGGCACGATTGGTATAGGCGTCGAAGTTCAGCGCCCGCGCCTGCCACACCGCCGCGCTCAGAGCCGCTGCATCCGCCGCATTGGCGAGGCGCTGCTTTTCATTCACGGCCGAGCCCGCCTCGACCGTCCACCACAAGGCACCCAAAAGTGCACCGAGCAGGACGACGAGGACGAGCAGCGACTGACCCTGTTGATGCCGAGGCATACGCATCGCAAGGATCTCCAGAACTATTTCTCGAAGTCCTTCAGCGACTTCTCCGTCGCCTGTTCATTGGCCTTCGAGCGACCACCTGTGACCAGTTGCCGCCCGGACGTATTGCTCTCGCCCGACAAGGCGACTGCCGCCACCGAGGTCTGACCACGCAGGACGTCGCCGAACGCCGAGTAGACGCCAATCGCCGCCACGGCGATCAGGGCGACGACGATGATGTACTCGGTCATACCTTGACCCATGACCTTCGAATGAATGACGTACTGACGCATGACGAAACTCCTTGTGCTGGCTCGGTGTGAGCATCGAGGAGCGCATTGCATGCCTAGATCGAGTCCAGGTCACGGCGAGAATCCATGTGATTTAGGTGAATTAGCCAAGCAAGTATCGATTTGTGGGCATCGAGCGGTTTAATCGACACTTGTGCTGTAATGGCAGCCTACTTTTCGTTAATCGAGGTTTCTCCGATGCGTCGTTTGCTATCGATCGCCCTCGCCTGTGCTGCCGTGATCGGCAGCGCTCGCGCCGATGAAGGTATGTGGACCTACGACAACTTTCCGTCCGCCATGGTGCGCGAGAAATTCGGCGCAAACATTGACCAACCGTGGCTCGATCGAGTTCGACAAGCAACGGTTCGTCTCGCGGGCTGCACCGCCTCGTTCGTCTCGCAGGATGGCTTGATCCTGACCAACCATCACTGCATTACAGCCTGCCTCGCCGAGAACTCGAGCAAGGATAAGAGCTTGCTCGAAGACGGTTTTCTCGCCCGTCAGCGCGAACAGGAAATTCGCTGCCCGACGCAGCTCGCCGACGTGCTAGTCGGTATGGACAACATCACGGCCAAGGTCGAAGCGGCCTCGGCCGGACTAGACGATAAAGCCGCCAACGAGGCGCGCAAGCGAACCTTGACGGCGCTCGAGCAAGACTGCGAGAAGACGAGCGGACAAAAATGCCAAAGCGTCTCGCTCTATAACGGCGGTCAGTATTTTCTCTATCGTTATCAGCGCTACACCGATATCCGCCTGGTTTTCGCCCCCGAGGCGGGCATTGCCGCTTTCGGTGGTGATCCGGACAACTTCCAGTTTCCGCGCTGGTGCCTCGACATGGCGTTCTTGCGCGCCTACCAGGACGGCAAACCGGTACGAGTCACACAACCACTCAACATCAATTTTGCGGGTGCAGAGCCTGGCGAGCTGATCCTGGTGTCTGGCCATCCGGGCTCGACCGATCGCTTGTTGACGGTGTCGCAACTGCAGCGACTTCGCGATACCGATCTGCCAGCATCGCTGCTGCGCAGCAGCGAACTACGTGGTCGCTATATCCAATTCGCTAAGGCAAGCGAAGCGAATCGCCGCATCGTTGACGATTCCTTGAGCGGCCTTGAGAACGGCATCAAGGTTCGTCGCAAGCTACTCGATGCGCTGCTCGACGAAAACTTGATGACGAAGAAGCAGCGCGATGAAGCGGCTCTGCGAGAGCAAGTGGCCGCCACGCCATCGTTAGCCAACATGGGCGATCCCTGGGGCGATATCGAACGCGCCAATCGCATTGCGCGCGGACTGAGCAACGAACTGACGTTCCTCGAAGGTGGCGCTGGCTTTAACAGTCGCTTATTCCGTTATGCGCGGACCTTAGTTCGCGCGAGCGCTGAGCGCGAGAAGCCCAATAGCGAGCGTCTGCGCGAGTTCACCGATGCCGCTCTGCCGCGCATCGAGCAGCAACTTAAAGCACCAGTGCCCGTCTATCCGGAACTCGAACGGTTGACTCTCTCCTTCAGTCTCGAGCGCATGCGTGAGTGGTTGGGACCGGACGATGCGACGGTGCGCGACTTGATGCGCGCAGACTCACCGGACACTCTGGCGAACAAACTCATCGAGGGATCCACCCTTGCCGATCCAGCAGTACGCCTTGCTCTGTGGAATGGCGGTGCCGCTGCGATCGCTGCATCGACTGATCCGATGATCGTGCTCGCTCGGCAGGTCGACGAACGTTCTCGCCAAATCCGCAAACGCTACGAAGATGAAGTCGAGGCACCCGTCAGCGTCGCCGAGACCAAGATCGCCAAAGCGCGCTTTGCGATCTACGGCACCAATGTGTATCCAGACGCCACCTTCACCTTGCGTCTGAACTTCGGCACGGTGCAGGGCTGGGAAGAGCCAGGCAAAACCGTCCCGCCCTACACCACACTCGAGACGCTGTTCGAACGCGCAACCGGTGAGGCGCCGTTCGCAATTCCAGCGAGTTGGCTGGCGGTCAAAGATCAGCTAGACATGTCGACGCGTTTCAATGCCTCGGGCAACAACGACATCGTCGGCGGTAACTCGGGCAGCCCGTTGCTTAATGCCAAGGGCGAAGTGGTTGGCTTGATGTTCGATGGCAACATCCACTCGATCTCGGGCTCTTATTGGTTCGATACCGAGAAGAACCGCTCGACGGCGGTGCACCCGGCGATCATGCGAGAAGCACTGACCAAAGTTTACAAAGCGGACCACTTGCTAAAGGAACTGCAGCAGCGCAAGCGCTGATCAAAGCGGCATTAGCCGGATCAGAACCCCGACTCCGGTAACCTCAACACGGCATCGTCGAAGTTCGCGACGATGCCGAGTTGAGCCCGGGCGCGCGGCAGATCCTGAGCAAAGAAATGCTGCGCCGCGAGCACCTTGCCCTGCAAGAATGCCCGCTCATCCTGACTTAGTGATTCATCGCGTAAACGCGTGATCGCGATGCCCGCCCGATCGAGCCAACGCCAGCCGACGGTAATAGTCCCGATCGCATCGAGGTAAATCGTGGCATTGCTGAGCGCACGCTCAACGTCGCCCGTCCGTTGACGCTCCATGACGAGTCGCGTGCTCTCACGCGCGAGACCGATCAGTTCATCCAACAGCCGAGCAGCCTCATGCAGCTCGGCTGTACCCATACTCGAGTCGATCGTGCGGGTGATCGTTCGACACCACAAATCGAATGCCGCGCCACCATGCAAGGCGACTTTGCGACCGAGCAGATCGAGTCCATGGATACCCCAGGCACCCTCGTGGATATGGTTCAAGCGATTATCGCGATAGAGTCGCTCTAGCGGCAGATCGCGCGTATAGCCGGCACCGCCTGCAACCTGAATCGCGAGTTTGTTCGCCTCGAGTCCGTACTCAGCCGGCCAACTCTTCGCGATCGGCGTCAAGAAATCGAGCAGCATCGCGGCCTCATCTCGCGCTGTAGCTACACTCGAGGAACGCGAAACATCAACTAAATTTGCACAATAGAGCAAAAGATCGAGCGCACCCTCGACCCACGCTTTTTGAGACAGCAGCATCCGTCGCACATCGGGATGTTCAATGAGTGCGACCTGCGCCGAACGCGGGTCACGATTGACGAGCGATCGGCCTTGTCGACGCTCACGCGCGTACTGCAGCGCATAACTGTAGCCGGCGAAACCGATCGCTGCGGCCGACAAGCCGACCGAGACGCGCGCCTCGTTCATCATCATGAACATATAGGCGAGCCCTTGATGCAGCTTGCCGACCAATTCGCCAATGCATTCGTCAGTGTCACCGAAGGCTAAGGCTGTGTTGACGTGGGCGCGCCAACCCATCTTGTGGTTCAGTCCGATGAGACTGACGCCATTCGGAATACGTGCTCCCTCTTCTTCGCGATAGCGAGGCACGAGAAATAGCGAGATACCCTTCACGCCGGGCGGCGCATCGGGCGTGCGCGCGAGCACGAGATGTGCGATGTTCTCGCCAAGCTCATGCTCGCCACCGGAGATCCACATCTTGCGCCCACGCAGGCTGTAGCGCCCATCCGATCGCGGGCTCGCGATCGTCGTGATATCCGCTAGAGACGAGCCCGCCTGCGGCTCCGACAAACACATGGTGCCGTAGACGCGGCCATCCAGCATGCGTGCGATCCAATGATGACGCTGCGCCTCACTACCAAAATGCACCAGCAAATTGGCGGCGCCCTGCGTCAACATCGCATAACTGTGGAAGCCGACGTTGGCCGCGGCGAACAAACTGCCGCAGGCTTGCGACAGCACGAACGGTAACCCGAGCCCACCGTGCTCCTCAGCGAACGACGTTGCCAAAAAGCCGCCATCGGCTAGCGAGCGCATCGCATTCGACAGCTCCACGGGCAGTACCACGCGACCCTGCTGCACATACGGCTCTTGTCGATCGGCGAGCGCGGCATGCGGCGCGAACTGTTCTTCTGCCAATCTCGCCGCCGCGTCGAGCACCGCTTGGAAAGTCTCTCGCGTCGCGGGGGACTCCGCGAGCTTCAACACATCGAAAAGGTCGAACTGCAATTCGCGCGGCGGTATGCTCATGCGCGGATTATAAGCAGCAACCTCGGGATCCCATGTCGAACTCATTCGTCTTCGAACCGGCCGCTCCTGTCACTGCGCGCGTTAGCGGCGCAAAGGCGTTGTTTCCCGTGCATCGGATCTACTGCGTGGGTCGTAATTACGCCGAGCACGCCAAGGAGATGGGATCAGACCCCACGCGCGAGCCGCCCTTTTTCTTCTGCAAACCCGCCGACGCCATCATTGCCGATGACGTTCCCGTGCCGTATCCGCCGCGGACCCAAAACTTTCACCACGAAGTCGAACTCGTCCTCGCACTGCAGGGCGGCGGCAAGAATCTCACGCTCGAGGCGGCGGCCAGCTGCATCTATGGCTATGCGATCGGTATCGACTGGACCCGTCGTGACCTGCAGAACGATGCGAAGAAAACCGGACGACCCTGGGATACCGGTAAGGCATTCGACGCCTCGGCGACACTTGGCCCCATTCACCCACGCAGCGCTGTTGGCGAGCTTCGCCGCGGCCGGATCTGGCTTAGCGTCAATGATGACCTGCGCCAACAGGGCGATCTTGGCGACTTGATCTGGAACAACGCCGAGATCATCGCGGAGCTATCGACTTTGTTCGAACTGCGCCCCGGCGATCTAATCTACACCGGCACACCCGCTGGCGTGGCGGCGGTCGTTCCCGGCGATCGACTCGAGGCGGGCATCGACGGTCTTGGTAAGATCGCACTCGAAATTCGTTGACGCGCAACAGCATCGCTCATGAGCATTTTGCATGACTATTGGCGTAGCTCCGCCTCGTGGCGAGTGCGGATTACGCTCGCCGTCAAAGGCATCTCGTGGCAGTCGCATAGTCACGATCTGACTCGCAATGAACAGCGCGATCCAAATTACCTGACGCTCAATCCACAGGGCTTGGTGCCTGCCTGGGAAGAAGCGGACGGTTGGACGATCTCGCAATCGATCGCGATTCTCGAATACTTGGAGGAGCGCTTTCCGACGCCGGCACTGCTACCAGCATCGCCGCGCGCCCGAGCGGAAGTGCGCTCACTCGTACAAACCATCGCCTGCGACATCCACCCGCTCAATAATCTTCGCGTCACACGCTATCTGCGCGAGCAATGGCAGGCCGATGACGAACGGGTGAACCAATGGCTCTGTCATTGGATGCGCGAGGGCTTCGTTGCACTCGAAGAACGCGCCCTGCGTCAGGGATCTGCAGAGCATCTCTTTGGTGAAGTGTTGACCTTGGCGGACGTGTGCCTCGTACCGCAGCTCTACAACGCAAAACGCTTCGGCTGCCCGCTTGATGATTTCCCGACCTTGGTCGGCATCGGCGCACACTTATCCTCGCTGGCTGCTTTTACCGACACGCGACCGGAGAGTCAGCCAAGCGCGCCGCGCTAAGGTCAAAAGCCGAACAGGAAAGCCTCGGGCGCCGTCTGTACGAGCACGACGAGAGCGGTGATGACCACTGCCGTGATCACGATCGCAACAATGCCTCGCGATGTCTCGATTTCCTCGCCCTGAGGAACATCACTGCGTGATTTTTTCCCCGAGAACATCGGCACGATCAAGTTGCGCCGCTTGACGAGAAGATAAAAGAAAGCGGCGAGCACGTGGATCAAGATGGCAATCCACAGTACGTCGAAAATCTGCTTGTGCAGCGTCGTCAATCGGTCACTCGTCTCACCGGTGACGTAACCAAATAGCGGACCGGTCTGATAGACCTGATCGTTCGAGAACAAACCTGTCAAACCTTGTGCGAGCAGCATGGCAAGCAAAGCCACGATCATCCAAGCGCCGACTGGCGTGTGCCCCACGGAGCCTTCCGAATCGCGTCGCAAGACAGCCCGAAGATCACGC
>VFQT010004062.1_pt1 | contig 12635 bp, 16 predicted proteins | sample 3512381 | NCBI WGS metagenome assembly VFQT01 (sample SAMN10412376, study PRJNA504923) | tailings metagenome | isolation source: Relicate 2 Philex TSF3 active mining site | place: Philippines: Tuba, Benguet | collected 2017-08-29 | reverse complement strand
CTTACCATCGGAAATCAATACGACCTCTCATCGGACAACCTTGTGGGGTTCGCCAGACAAAAAGGTGTCTCCAAATCGAAAGAAAATTTCCATCTGGCACATGACTTCAACGATCTTCTTTACACCAATTTTGGCAAAGGTTTAAAACGCCGCGAGACCACATTCACGACTCTCGAATCTCAAATAGGTAGTGTTAATGTTGAGATCATGATGTCCACCTTGCGGCATCATAAAAATAAGGACTTTGACCCGAAATCCAGCATCACCGAACAAGATGTCTGTATGCACGCCGGGTTTGGTCCGGTTCGCATCAGTCAAAGCACTTCATCTCTCGTAGTCCATTTGGATAAAACTCACCCTTTGATTTTTGCAACAGGAACCGCCGCTCCTTGTACCAGTCTGTTCACACCATTCTGGATGGACACCGCCTCTTTCCTAAACGCTGAGCCTACCCCCACCCATCAAGCGGACTCCAACTCCCTGTTCTGGTCCCATGAAAAGCTGCATAGAGCTGTGCTTGAGAATTACCAAGACCGGCTTGGCGCTTACATCCAAGATCGCGACGAGATGGAAAAGCGTTTCATTGCTGGGGCATTGAAGTTACAAAACGCATCCCCCGCCGAACGCGCCGAATACAGCCGTGCTTGCTACGCCGAAAAACGCGCCGCTGAAGCGGATTGGCTCAAACGCGTGGAGGCAGTCCCTGCCAAAAAGTCTTTCCTGTATTCCATGGCATGGAATGGATATAACCAAAAAGCGGGTATATCGGGATAAAACCGGGTTAAGTTCACTAGACAAGCCTGCCGGATATCCCCGCAGGCTTGTCTCTTAAGTTCACTCCTTGCAAAATTTGGTACTAAAAGTTGATGGCATCATTATGATGTTTAATTTAACCTTTCACAATGACCGAACATAAAAGCATTGATATTACAACCATACAACCATCTCCTGGCAGACTGGCATACTTAAACGGCAACCTCAAGAGGTTTGTCGATATTTTTGGAGCGCTGATCGGTATTGCTGTTTGCGCGCCGATTTTCATCATCGCAACATTGGTCATTACCTTTGTAGACAAAGTACCGATCTTATATTTTCAAGAACGCTTCGGGCTGCATGGGAATCCATTTAAGATCATCAAACTTCGAACATTACGAATATACGAAAAGCATCTTGAGGGCAAACCGCGCAGCATCCACAAAAAGCCGGATTATGAAACCACCCTCACCGGAAAATTCTGGCGTGTCCATAGCGTGGATGAGATTCCCCAATTTCTTCTCGTTTTGAAGGGCGAAATGAGTCTCATTGGGCATAGACCATTCCCCATCTATTATCTCCCTCATCTCCGCGAAATGGACAACATGTCTCAGGAGCAATTTGAGCATTACATGCAGGTCATCTCAAATTACAAGCCAGGCATGAGCAGCCTCAGTTCGGTTAACGGACGCGGCAACTTGACCATGCATGAGAAGTTCGAATATGACCTGATCTACGCAAGAGATGCAAACTTCTTTTATGATGTGAAATTACTTTTACGAACACTCTATGTGGTATTCACCTGTGAAGGCGCAAAATAATTCTGATGTTATGAAAATCAGCATCGAAACCATTGATCCTCTTCATGAGGATGCCATTTTTCTGCTACATGAAGCTGCTAGGGAGATCCGCCCCTTGTACAATAGCGGTCAAGACCCAAACATAAGCTTACCCACAAATGATCCGCTATCTGCCCGCAGTACATATCTGATCGCCCGTGTGGATGAGAAGGCGATCGGGTGCGCTGCGCTCCGCCCGTTGGACGAGGTCACAGCAGAATTGCGGCGCATGTACGTGCTCCCTTCGTTTCGTGGACAAGGCATAGCGCGAAAATTAATTGAAGAGATCGAACAAGCTGCCATCAAGTTCAATTACGCTACAATTCGTCTTGAGACCGGTAATCGGCAGCCGCAGGCTATTGCTTTGTATGAAGCCTGTGGGTATCGCCGGATCGAAGCATTTGGACCCTATGTCGGCGACCCAACCAGCATTTGTTTTGAGAAACAACTCCCAGGTCCAGAAAGAGGCGTTGCATGAATCCCGTTCGTATGGCTAAGATCGAGTCAGGGATGCGGATCGTCCTTGATTTCAACGAAGCGTTCAACCGTCATGATGTCTCCAAGATCGCAGAATTACTTAGAGATGACTGCATCTTTGAGACGACATACCCCGCACCTGATGGAAGTTCCTATAAGGGAAAAGGGGCAATTACCGAATATCTCCAGAGGTTCTTTCAAAGGTCACCACAGGCGCAAATGGAAATTGAAGAAATTTTCGGTATGGGCTTGCACTGCGTCCTGCGCTGGAAATACACATGGGGTGATGGTCATGTACGCGGTGTGGATATTTTCAAGATCGAAGAAGGGCTGATCAGCGAGAAACTTTCCTACGTCAAAGGTTGATAAGAATAAGTTTTGAATTCGGTGTCGCCGCGTGCTATGATGATTCTGAAGAAAGGTTGGATCGCATGCGCCACCAAACCAAGAACTACCTTGTATTTCTCGTGATCTTGTTCAGCCTCACAGCATGTACCTCATCTAAAAACAAACTTCCCAGCGGTTTAAATTTAGAAGAATATGAACTAGCACATAGCCCAACTTTAGAGCCGTTAACCTTTCAACCTACTGATGGTTCACAAGAGAATATCCTCGCAAAACACGAACAACAACGCAAGCAGGTTATCCCAATCCCGGTCTACCTTGTAGATGGCAACCCCGCTTTGAAAGCTTCTTGGGGCGGTGGTGAATTAACCGCAATGGTTTTCACAGATGCTGAGAACATACCTGAGCAGGTCGTCATAGTAGTATCGAAAGATGAAACCCTCCTCACCACTTCGGCTGGGATGCCAAGCCCTGTGATGCCACTTCAGGGGTTATGGACCTACGGTAGGCATTGGGCGTTGGAAATTCTTTACGCTGATCCAGAAACCTGGGCTGGGAGAATTTTCATCGATGGCACCTTGATCAATCAGGAAAGAGGTTACGACGAAGCTTTTGGCTTTCAATTTCTTTCCGGGAAACCCTTCTATTTTTATAAACGGAATGGGTTGATCGGTTTCGCATATGATGGACAGGAAGCAAACCTGGATTACACCAACATACCGCATTATTTGTGTTGCAGTGAATCGGCAATGAACCCGATCCCAGCCGAGGATATGGTTGCCTTCTTCGCCCAACGCAATGAGACGTGTTACTACGTGGAACTGGGAAATTTCAAATAACCCTCAGTAAGGTTCATCCTGCCCAAATCATCAAATTAGGTATGACCAACAGAACCGTTTCCAAAATTATTGAACCCAATATGGTGATCGAAGGCGCTGGCGTTTTACTCCGCCGTTCTTTCGGTCCGCATGCCAGCAACAAGTTCGACCCCTTTCTCCTCTTTGACCATTTCGCATTCAACAATCCGCTCGAAGGTCCCATTCGCGGCTTTCCCACTCACCCGCACCGCGGGATCGAAACCGTTACCTACATGCTCGAAGGCACGGTCCGCCATCGTGACAGCCTCGGAAATATGGGTACCATCTCTGAAGGCGATGTGCAGTGGATGACCAGCGGTCGCGGCATTTTGCATGAAGAAATGCCCCGCCGCAGCGCGAACGGAAACATCTACGGTTTCCAACTTTGGGTGAACCTGCCCGCCGCGCAAAAGATGGGCGAACCCCGCTATCAAGAAGTCGCAGCTGGAAGCATCCCCATTGTTGAAAAGGATGGAGCGCAAATTCGACTCGTCGCCGGCGAAGTGGAGGGAGTCCGTGGACCCGTGACCGAGATCGCCGCCTCGCCTCTTTACATGGACGTGAAGCTGGCACCCGGTTCCCAATTCGTTTACCCCATCCCAAGCGGACACACCACATTGATGTACGTCTTTGAAGGCGTAGGAGAATTTTCGGGGGAAGTTGTAGAAGCTGTCAGCATGATTAAATTCAACGATGATGGCGACCAGGTTGAGGTTAAGACAGAGGCGGGCGTCCGCTTTATGCTCATGACCGGCGCTCCATTCAAAGAGCCCATCGTGCCATATGGTCCCTTCGTCATGAACACCCGCGAAGAGATCGAACAGACGTTGCGAGAACTAAAGAACGGCACCTTCATCAAATAAAAAAACAGACGGCGGATTATCAAATCCGCCGTTCGCGTTAAAATAGCCTCATGTCAAACGTAATCTACGGACCTCGGCTCGGAAAAGAAGGCGAACTTCGTGTTGGATGCAGTGCCACCCTCTTCGATGAAACTCGCCAGAAAGTTTTGCTCACCCAACGGATGGACAACGGACGTTGGTGCCTGCCCGGCGGACACATGGAATCAGGTGAAAGCGCGGCAGAAGCCTGCGAACGCGAAGTGTGGGAGGAGACCGGGTTGAAGGTCCGCGCCACAAAATTACTTGGTGTGTATAGCAACCCCGACCAATTGGTCGTCTACAAAGACGGCAAGAAGGCTTTTTTTGTGGTGCTCAATTTTGAAGTGGAAGTGCTCGAAGGGACTTTGGGGCTGAGCAATGAAACGACCTCTTTCGGTTATTTCACACTGGAAGAGATGAATACCATGCCAATGCATGGGGAACATAAATTGCGAGTGGAAGATGCCTTGCGCGGTGGAGATGCGGTGATGCGATGATTTTGTAGGGCAACTCGCGAGTTGCCCCGCATGTGCCCCTACAAAGGTACTGAAAACCACGTCTAAGCCAGATGAATGGGTTAATATAAGCGACGGTCATTACAAAATGATCGGCGCTTATTTTTATCATTGGAGGCAGTATGTTACAAAATCTTTCGAATAAGTTTTATGGCTGGGCAAAAGGTTGGTTGGTTCTCGTTTTACTGGTGTTAGACGTTTTCTTTGGCGGGTTTCTTCTGCCGCTCATTCAAGGGTTGATGCAAGGCGGCAGCGGCGGCATTATGCCGCTCGATTTGATGGCATTTTCCACGCCTGATAAACTTTTTGCCATGCTTGAAATGATGGGCGATTCCACACGAATTTTCTATCGCAATGTGGAGTTGACCGTTGATATTATCTACCCCATCGTTTACTTATTCTTCTTTGGCTTGGCGATCTCCTGGGTCTTTCAACGTGGATTTGCTCCCGATAGCCCCATGCGCAAACTTAACGTCGTTCCAGCGGGCGCATGGTTTGTAGACCTTTTGGAAAATATTGTGATCGTAACCTTGATCGCTCTTTTCCCTGCAAAACCAATGGCATTAGGTTGGGTTTTATTCCTGCTCACGACGATCAAATGGCTGTTCGCAGGTGCAAGCATTTTGTTGATCTTGGTCGGTTTGGTGATGGCTGCCAAAAATAAATTCAAGAAACAGGGATAGACCCTCGACGACTGACGATGGACGATGGAATACTTCAGTCCATCTCCATCGTCAGATCTTCAACCACCACACGCCAGTGCATTCCGGCAGGACGGTCCAATTATTTTGTACAACCTTATTGCCCAGTTCGTCACCGAAGAAGAAGCGGGAAAGTTCTTCGGCTTCAGCCAGTGACTCGAATTTATAGTCGGTGCGAATCCATTTGTTTTGGAAACCTTTTTCATCCAGCCACGGATAAAAATCTTTTAGATGCTCTAACCTGATCGAAGACTCATTCCCTGTACCCAGCGATTCGTACAAGACGATGAAACTGCCCGGCTTAAGAACACGCTTCATCTCCGCCATCCAGTTTTCCAGCTCTTCGCGCCACGTATCAGGGTTCCAGACGGCGAGATAGCTTACGCTCCAGCCAGATACGACCAAGTCTGCTGTTTGATCTGGTATAGGCAGTTTGCGATGGTCGGCTAGGTCCACTTGCCAGTTGGAGAGTCCGCTGGCGGTGAATTTTTGCTTACAGACCCGCAGCATTTCCTCCGAGACATCGAAGGCACGGACGTGGCGCACGTGTGGGGCTAGCATACAGGCTAGGCGTCCAGTACCGGCTCCAAGATCCAGAATGAGGCGATCTTCCAATGTAGTGATTTCGCGCAGGGTCTTGAGAATGTTTCCCTGGTAATCCTCACGCGCGATCAGGGCTTCGTACTTATCCCCTTCAGTTTTGTAGATTTCTTCTTGTGTTGTCATCCAAGAATTATACACAAATAGTTCTCTAGCATGGTTTTTCCAGTTTGGTCTTGTGCTATTCTCTTTGAAAATTCAAGGAGAGAGAAATGGCAACCCCGGAACATCAATTTGATTTTTGGCTTGGTAATTGGAAAGCAACATGGGAAGGCGGCAACGGGACAAATCTTGTTGAGATGGCGTTCGATGGAAAAGTAGTACAAGAAAATTTTAGAGCGCCAGACTTGATCGGAATGAGCGTTTCCTGCTACGACACCGAACGAAAGTTATGGTGCCAAACCTGGGTGGATAACAACGGTTCATATCTCGACTTTACTGGCGGCTTCGAAGATGGGAAAATGATCCTCTCTCGAGATGCGATCGTGAAGGGTGAGCGTTGCAAACAACGCATGGTTTGGTATAACATCACACCAAATAAATTTGACTGGAACTGGGAACGCTCTGACGATGGCGGGAAAACATGGCAAGTGAAGTGGCAAATTAAATACACACGCCAATAAGTTGTTTTGTATAATTGGTGGATGTCCACACTTTCTCCCTCCGCCCAAAAAATTCAAAACCTGTTGAACGAGCTTGGCTACACCTACACGGTGATCGAGCATGTTGAATCGACGCGCACCGCGCAGGAAGCCGCAGACCAAGCTGGCTGTGAGTTGGGTCAGATCGTCAAGTCATTGATCTTTCGCGGAAAGACCAGCGGCAAGCCAATCCTCGTCCTTACCTCAGGACCAAACCGCGTAAACGAAAAACAGATTAGCGAATATGCAGGTGAACCCATCGGCAAAGCAGATGCAGACTTTGTCCGCGCTGTGACCGGCTACGCGATCGGTGGTGTGCCGCCCTTGGGACACGCCGAAAAAATGGAAACATATCTTGACGAAGATTTTCTAAAATATTCCACGATCTGGGCAGCCGCAGGCACCCCAAAAGCGATCTTTGAACTAAAAACCGAAGACCTGCAAAAAATGACAGATGGAAAAGTCGTAAAAGTAGCATGAACGATATTTATAATTTCTTGGCGTATCACGATCAACTCTCCAGCAGCGGCATGCCAACCGAAGCACAAATCAAGTCTATTGCAGGAGCGGGTGTGCAAGTGGTCATTAATCTCGCTCCGAACGATGTGCCACAGGCAATCCCCGTTGAGGATCAACTTGTGAAATCCTTTGGAATGGAATACATCCATATTCCTGTTAATTGGGGTACACCCACTCGCGATGGTTTAAATATTTTCATGGATAAAATGGACGATAATATAGATAAGAAGATACATGTCCATTGTGAAGCGAATTTTCGGGCAAGTGCCTTCATCGCCATTTACCGCACCCTGAGACTGGGCTGGAAAGAAAAGGATGCATTTGGCATCATGCACAAGATTTGGGATGAAGATGCCTACCCTGTTTGGAAGATGTTCATTGAAAGCGCCATTCAGAGAAGTGCAGACGGTTCGTAATTCATTCTATTTTTGGGAAGGGTTACCATGAACGATTTCTTTTCCGTTGAATACACCGATGTTCCGCTTCAGGTTTTTGGTCCAAAGCACTTGATGGTCGTTGCCATTTTCGTGCTGATCTGGCTTTCATTCTTTTATTTTCGCAATGTTTGGAATGAAAAGCAAAAGAACACCATCCGCATCACTCTTGCCCTTGTTTTGGCGGTCAATGAGTTCGGTTTGCACATCTGGTCGGCTTATTGGGGTATTTGGAATATCCAGACCATGCTTCCGTTGCATATGTGCAGTGTGATGGTTTGGATCACTGTGTACACAGCAATAACAGATAACCGAACTCTTTATGACTTCACCTACTTCTTAGGCATTGGCGGAGCGCTTCAAGCCCTTCTCACTCCCGCGGATGTTTCCATGTACGACCTTCCTCATTACCGCAGCCTGCAATCCTTGATCGCCCATGGACTATTGATCACACTCCCGATCTTCATGACGGTTGTTGAGGGGTATCGTCCGACATTTGCTTCTTTCAAGCGCATCTTTATTTGGACGAATATTTACATGGTCATTATTTTCTTCCTTAACCGGGTCATTGGCAGTAATTATCTGTTCATTGCCCAAAAACCACCTTCCCCCACCCTTATGGATATCCTCTCCCCATGGCCATGGTATATCCCACAGCTTGAAGTTGTCGCTTTTGCCATCTTTTTCATTCTGTACATTCCATTCTTAATAAAAGACCAAATGGCAAAGGAAGCACAGGTAAAGTCTGCATAGCCAGCCATTTCAATATTATGTCCAACTGTCAGGTTGGGCATAATATTTTTATTGCACTGACTGTCCATTTATCGTAGAATCACCAAGACTATTAACATCCCATATCCATGGGAAAACCAACTTAAAGGAGAGAAAATGGTAACGAAAGCCAAGAATGAATCACGCCCCATGACCGAGGAAGCAGACTTCCTCCAGATCAAATCGTTCGACCATGTCCACTTTTATGTGGGCAACGCCAAACACGCCATGTATTATTGGTGGAAAGCATTTGGCTTCAAACCTGTCGCTTATTCAGGGCTAGAGACTGGCAACCGCGACTTCGCCTCGTATGTATTGGAATCGGGGCAAGCGCGGTTCGTTGTTTCTGCGCCCTATTCTCCCTCCAGCCCGCTCGCATCACACCACATGGTTCACGGCGACGGCGTAAAGATCATTGCCCTCGAAGTAGATGACGTTGAAAAAGCCTGGCGCGAAACCACCAGCCGCGGTGGAAAATCCGCCTGGGCGCCACGCGAAGAAAAAGACGACCACGGCATTTATCGCAGCTCAGCCATCTACACTTACGGCGAAACCATTCACGCATTTATCGACCGCGATGACTACAAAGGTACTTTCGCTCCAACCTATCGCCCGCTCAAACATGAAGCCGAATCCACAGGTCTTGCCGCTATCGACCACATCGTTGGCAACGTACAACTTGGCAAGATGAATCAATGGGTCAACTTCTATCATCAAGTGATGGGCTTCCGTCAGCTCATGCATTTCGACGACAAAGACATCTCCACCGAATACTCCGCCCTCATGTCCAAGGTCATGCAAAATGGCAATGGACGCGTCAAGTTCCCCATCAACGAACCTGCCGATGGCAAACGCAAGAGTCAGATCGAAGAATATCTCGACTACTACATGTCTCCCGGCGCACAACACATCGCCATCATCACCGGTGACATCATCACAACAGTAGATGCACTCCGCAAAAATGGTGTTGAGTTTTTACGTGTGCCAGATACCTATTATGAAATGCTTCCAGACCGGGTTGGCAAGATCAAAGAAGATTTCAAGACCATCCACGAACTTGGCATCCTCGTAGACAAAGACGATGAAGGTTACCTACTCCAGATCTTCACCCGTCCCATTCAAGACCGTCCCACCATGTTCATCGAGATCATTCAACGCCACGGTGCACAAGGCTTTGGCAAAGGAAACTTCAAAGCCCTGTTTGAATCGCTTGAACTGGAACAAGAACGTCGCGGCAATCTCTAGTCGCACCTCGCGCCTCAACCCAGACCCGTTGCCTGCTTCTCTTTCAGACATCGGGTCTGTCTTTTGACATAAACCAATCACCTATTCTTCACTGAAAGACTCCAATTAGTATCTATGGGTCATGGGATAACCCCAATTTACACATTAGACTCGGTTCGACTTAGGTCACACACGACAGATACTAAATTTAAAAAGGAGTTGATCCCCATGAAGAAAACGATCCTCGGCTTAACAGCATTACTGTTCGCCGCCCTAGCATGCAATTTAGGCAACCCTGCAACTCAACCCTCACAACCCGGTGTGGAAACGGTGGTTACTGAAACCATCCAAGCTGTAACAGTATATGTGCCGCTATCTGGTGACATTACTGCAACGCCTGCCCCTGCTACACAAGGTGGTGCTCAACTCACACCAGATGGCACACCCGTTGAAACGTCCGAAATTTCATTTATTATCCCCAATGGAGTAGCCAACGATGTGACTTCGATCATGACCAAAGATGTGGAATATCCCTATATCAATCCGTCATTAGGAGATATGCCACAACATCTGGTTATCAGCTTAAACCTTTATGCTGTGGCAGACACTGTTTACAGCCCAAAGATCATGATCTTTCGAGCCGATGAGTATGGGTCCTACAGTGAAATGACAGCCGAGAACATCAATACACTGCGGACCTTGCAATATGCAGAAGGTCAGCCTCTGCCCAATGAACTCGACACCACATTCACAGCCCAAATTCATGGACTGAATTTCCAAAATGGTCATGGCATTCGCTATCTTACTCAAGTGATGCAAAATTTTGCAGCCATCACCAATGAAGAGCTTTTCTACTACTATCAGGGAATTACCAATGACGGGATGTATTTCGTAGAAGCCATTCTGCCCATCAACGCTGCCTTCCTTCCTGCCAACGGCAGAACGGATACTCCCTTGCCGACAGATGGGATCCCTATAAATCTTGATGACTTCCAGGGATATGCAAATGCGGTGAAAGAAAAATTGAACAACACAGAAACATATAACTTCAATCCATATCTTGACGCCTTGGATGAAATGATCGGGTCCGTGCAGGTTAAGGGCTTTTAATTCGAAATTTGAGACTCTGAAGCAGGCTGATCCTACTTCAGAACAGAAGTGGACTGAAAATTTCAGTTCGATCGACCACCGAATAACACAGGAAATGAAATGAATAAAATTAAGATCGTATTTTTGTTAGGGTTACTGGTAATAACACTTGCATGTGGAACTGCCGCTCCCATTGCATCCGACCAATCCAGCATAGAAACAGTTGTAGCAGCCACACTTCAAGCAGTCACTCAAGCAGCATCACAAGACCCAGCTCAAACCCAGGGAATTCAGGTTTCATATCAAAATGTAAGCTTTGTCATTCCAGATGGGCTTGCCAGTGGCGCCTCAAGTGAACTCATTCCCGCTGCTGATGAATCCACGGGCGGACCTTGGGGTGTTTCACCCGAATATATTGAATTTGTCTTGATGGATTACTCACCTAAAGATGACTTCTTTCCCCCCGTCATTCGCATTTACCCAGCGCAGGAATATGCAACAGCCAACTCTTGGGCTCAAAGCAGTTTGGCAAAACTTCAAGCCATTTTGGCAAGCCCATCCATGCCGTTGACAAATGAAAATCTTTCTACAATCCCTTTCAATGGCGCTGCTGCCCAACAATATGCAGCTCAAGCCAGATTGATCCCCTTCACAAACGGGAACGGTGTGGGTATGACCTCACAATATGCTCAATTTCCAGGACCCATTTTAAAGGATGGCAGCTACTATCATTATGAAGGTCTCACCAGTGACGGCAAATATATGGTCGCTATCATGCTGCCAGTTACTTTACCCATACAAGCCAACGCAGAAAATCCCTCTGCTGATGGCATTATTTACCCCAGCGATATTTCAGATGTCAACGCACTAAACATATACTTCCAAGGCGTTACCGATATGCTCAATTCGGCCAGCCCAGATTCGTTCCAACCAAATCTAAACCTGATCGAAGCGCTCATTCGATCCATTCAGATCCAATAGGAGAACCATGACCGATAAAGTGATCACTGTCCGTCCGCAAGGGTCTCACCTGACAAAGCAACAGCTGCCAAACTTTGAGGGCATCTCCGCCAAAACAGCGGGGGCAAAGAACCTTTGTATGCACCTGGTTGTCATCCCACCGGGCGGAAAAGCGGTAGCGCATTATCATGACGGCTACGAAACCGTGATCTATATCATCGAAGGCAAAGCGGAGACTCGGTACGGGTACAACCTTGAGCACTCCAGCATTAACCAAGCAGGAGATTTCCTCTTTATTCCGCCAAATTTGCCGCATCAACCTGTCAACTTGAGCGATACGGAACAGGTCATAGCTGTGGTCGCCCGTAACGACCCGAATGAACAGGAAAGTGTTGTAGTATATGAAGTAAAAGAATAGAAAGCAGGTTCAGATGAAACTTCGTGTGCTCGCAACCGTTCTTTCATTGTTCGTGATCGTTGGGTGTACCTCTAACACAACATCAACGGAAAGCCCAAGTCCCATGCCCGCAGTGGAAGAACCGTCTGCGACGAATCCGCCTGCAGAAACTGAAGCAGGCTCACAGTCACAGCCTGAAGCGGAAAATCTTGCAACGTTCGATGAATTAGGAATCACCGTCGGCTTTGATTATCCAGATGGTTTTTCGCAAGGTATCAGCACGAGTTTCAATGGAGTGTTCACACCCAACGCTCCGTACGACTTACCATATCCACAAAATGCGCAGATCATTTTCAGCGCATATCCCGGCGGATTTGATTTCACTGTCAATGGGTTGCGCGTTTTTCGTGCCGATGAAGTGAATGCGTTGGAAACAGGCGCGGTGGAAAATGTAAATGCGGTGCTCGAAGGCGCAGACCATCACACCGATTTTCCACGCCTGCCCGGCGCTGGCAGTATTATCGATGCACAAGTTTTGCCGGTGGCATTTCAAAATGGGAATGGCTATCGTTACCTCGTTGCAAAATCTTTCTCTGCCGATCCCATCAGCAACACAAGCATGACATACATGT
>VFQT010004060.1_pt1 | contig 12640 bp, 12 predicted proteins | sample 3512381 | NCBI WGS metagenome assembly VFQT01 (sample SAMN10412376, study PRJNA504923) | tailings metagenome | isolation source: Relicate 2 Philex TSF3 active mining site | place: Philippines: Tuba, Benguet | collected 2017-08-29 | reverse complement strand
GGGCGGCGCGGGGGTGGATCAGCTTTGGGGGGGGCGCGGGGCGGACAGTTTCGTCTTGCGCCGGATCGCCGATGGCGGCGACATCATCGCCGATTACAATCCTGCCGAGGGCGACACGCTTGAAATCGCGGTGGCCGGGTTTCAACGCTCAGACCTTTCGGTGCGGGTGCAGTCGGTGGCGGGCCTTGGATTGGCCAGCCTGCCCGAGGCGGTGATCCTGCATCGTCCCAGCGGGCAGGCCCTGTTCACGCTGACCGATGGCGGGCGGCTGCAGGACATCTTTCTGCGCATTGGTCAGGTCAGCTATGATCTGCTTTAGGTTGCGTCACAATTTCCACAAATTCGCCACATTGGCCGACTAGCCCTTGGGGCTGATGGCGCAAAAGGGCTTTGGGTGGTGGTGACAAGGCAGATGACCAGGATTACGCCTTTGGTCTTGTGCGGCGGGTCGGGCACCCGTCTGTGGCCCTTGTCGCGCAAGAGCTATCCCAAGCAGTTCAGTGCGCTTTTGGGTGAGGAAAGCCTGTTTCAGCAGGCGGCGACGCGGCTTTCGGGGCCGGGGTTTGCCGCGCCCGTCGTGGTGACCAACAGCGACTTCCGCTTTATCGTGGTCGAACAGCTGGCGGCGGCGGGCATTGATCCGGGCGCCGTTCTGATCGAGCCTTCGGGTCGCAATACGGCCCCGGCCATTCTGGCCGCCGGATTGCAGATTGCCGCGCGTGATCCGCAGGCGCTGATCCTGGTGGCGCCTTCGGACCATGTGCTGCCGGACCCGGCCGCCTTTCGCGCCGCCGTCATGGCGGCGGCCCCGGCGGCAGAGGCCGGGCGCATCGTGACCTTCGGCATCCGGCCAGACCGGGCGGAAACCGGCTATGGCTGGCTGGAGCTGTCGGCCCCCCCGCGCGATGGCCAGACCCAACCCCTGCTGCGCTTTGTCGAAAAGCCCGATCCGGCGCGGGCCGAGGCGATGCTGGCGGCGGGCACCTTTTTGTGGAACGCAGGGATATTCCTGTTTTCAGCCCAGACGCTGCTTGATGCCTTTGCCGCCCATGCGCCTGATCTCATTGGCCCGGTCGCCGATGCGGTGGAACTGGCCGAGCCTGACCTTTGTTTTCTGCGGCTGGCCCCGGCCCCTTGGGCCAAGGCGCGCGATATCTCGATTGACTATGCGGTGATGGAAAAGGCGGCCAATCTGGATGTGCTGCCGTTTTCGGCCGGTTGGTCGGACCTTGGCGATTGGGACGCGGTCTGGCGCGAGACCGGGGCGCGCGATGGGGCGGGCAATGTCACAAATGGCGATGCGGTCAGCCTTGATTGCCGGGGCAGCCTGTTGCGCAGCGAGGCCGAGGGGCAGGTTCTGGTGGGCATCGGCTTGCAGGACATGATCGCGGTGGCGATGCCCGACGCGGTGCTGGTCGCGCCGCGAAACCGGGCGCAGGATGTCAAGCAGGCGGTGGCGGTCTTGAAAGAGACCAAGGCCCGGCAGGCCGAGCATTTCCCGCGCGATCACCGGCCTTGGGGCTGGTTCGAGACGCTGGCGCTGTCAGACCGCTTTCAGGTGAAACGCATCGTGGTCAAACCCGGCGCGGCGCTGTCGCTGCAAAGCCATGTGCATCGGGCGGAACACTGGATCGTGGTCTGCGGCACCGCGCGGGTGACCTTGGGTGACACGGTGAGCCTGGTCAGCGAAAACCAGTCGGTGTTCATCCCCTTGGGCGAAAAACACCGGCTGGAAAACCCCGGCAAGCTGCCGATGGTGCTGATCGAGGTGCAGACCGGGGCCTATCTGGGCGAAGATGACATCGTGCGCTATGAGGATGTCTATGCGCGGGGACAGGGCGCGAAGGGCTAGGCGGGGCCTGCCTGTTTGCCAAGATCGCGCCAAGCCGATATGGGAGGCGCATGAGCCCCGGGGCCAGACCGCTCTTGCCCCTTTGCCCCCCATGTCCCTTGAAGCCCGGATTGCGTGCGCCCGTGACCCCCGCCCTTCTCTTGCAGGCCAGTGTTGAGCTTTTGACTGAAGTGGAAAGCGCCGGTCGGCCAGCCGATGCGGTCACGTCGGGCTGGTTTCGGGCCAGACGGCAGATTGACGCGGCCGATCGCGGCGCCCTTCTGGAGCGGCTTTATGCCGTGATGCGCCACCGCGCCCGGTTGGGCTGGTGGTTGGCACGGGTCGGGGCGGCCGAGGGCCCGCAGAACCGGCTTCTGGCCTGGCTGGCGCTGGGCGAGGGCCGGGGGGCCGAGCAGATCGCCCGGCTTATGGCTGCGGCTGGGATGGATGGGGCCGGGACCGGCTGGCTTGCCGGGCTGGCCGGGGCAGCGTTGACCCATCCCGAGATGCCCGAGCCGGTGCGGCTGGAATGTCCCGACTGGGCCTATGGGCCGTTGCAACAGCAGTTCGGCGCCCGGCTTGGCGTGGAATTGACCGCGATGCTGGAGCCGCCGCCGTTGGACCTGCGGGTCAACCCGGTCAAGTCCAGCCGCGAGACTGTCTTGCGCGCGCTGAAGGCGCAGGAATTGCCGGCCAGTGCCATGCCTTTCGCCCCCCATGGGATCCGGCTTGCCGAACGGCTCTCGCTGGATCGGTTGGCGGGATTGAAAACCGGCGAGATCGAGATTCAGGATGAGGGATCGCAACTGGTGGCGGCGCTGGTCGGGGCAAGGCCCGGCGAGCGGGTGGTTGATTTCTGTGCCGGTGCGGGCGGCAAGACGCTGGCCTTGGCGGCAGAGATGGGCAACCGGGGCCATCTGGTCGCCTGCGATATCAACGAGGCCCGGCTGAAGCGCTGTGCCGAAAGGCTGCGGCGGGCAGGGCTGCACAATGCCGAGACACGGGTTTTGTCCAGTGAAACCGACCGCTGGATCAAACGTCACAAGGGCGGCTTTGACCGGGTTCTGGTCGATGCGCCCTGCACGGGCACCGGCACATGGCGCCGCAATCCCGATGCCCGCTGGCGCGCACCTGATCTGGGGCTTGAGGCGCTGGTGGCGCTACAGGCGCGGATCCTCGCCAGCGCGGCGCGGCTGGTCAAGCCGGGGGGGCGGCTGGTTTATGCCACCTGCTCGGTCCTGCCACAGGAGAATGCCGCGCAGGTGACTGCCTTTCTGGCCGCCCATCCCGCGTTTCGCGCCCTGCCGCTGGCCGAGCTGGCACCGGGCCTTGCGGGTCTGGCCGAGGCGGGGCATCTGTCGCTGACGCCCGCACGCCATGGCACGGACGGGTTCTTCGCCGCGGTCCTGCAGCGCGCCGATCTGGGCGGATAAGGCCCCGGCCGGGTTACCGCCCGATGCCCACATAGGTTTCAAACCCGCCCTCTTTCGCCTCTTCCTCGGAATAGACGTTGCGCAGGTCGGCCATGCGGGCGACCTCCATCTTCTTGGCCATCTTGGTCAGGTCCAGCGCGCGGAATTCGTTCCATTCGGTCAGGATCACCACCAGATGCGCGCCTTGGGCGGCCTGATAGGGGTTTTCCACCCATTTGACGCCGGGAAGCAGCGCCTCGCCTTCGTGGCGGCCTTGGGGGTCCACCACCTTGACCCGCGCGCCTGCGCCCACAAGGGCGGGCACGATGGTGAGCGAGGGGGCATCGCGCATGTCGTCGGTGTTGGGTTTGAAAGTGACGCCAAGGACGGCAATCGTCTTGCCGTTGAGGACGCCATCGCAGAGATCCTCGATCTTGCCGATCATCCGGCGCTTGATTTCCTCATTCACCTTGATGACGGTTTCTGTGATCTGCATCGGCACGGCATGTTCCTGGCCGATGCGGGCCAAGGCCTTGGTATCTTTGGGGAAACACGAGCCGCCATAGCCGGGGCCTGCGTGCAGGAACTTGTTGCCGATGCGCCCGTCCATGCCCATGCCCTTGGAGACGTCCTTCACATCCGCCCCCACCCGTTCGCACAGCGCGGCGATTTCGTTGATGAAGGTGATCTTGGTCGCAAGGAAGGCGTTGGCGGCGTATTTGATCATCTCGGCCGACTCGAGCCCCGTGTAGACGATCGGGAAATCGCGCAGGAAAAGCGGGCGATAGATATCGCCCATCACCTTGCGGGCCTTTTTCGATTCCACCCCCACAACCACCCGGTCAGGGCGCATGAAGTCATCAATCGCTGCCCCTTCGCGCAGGAATTCGGGGTTGGAGGCGACGTCGAATTCGGCGTTCGGATTGGCGGCCAGCACCGCCTCGGCCACCTTGCGGTTGGTGCCGACGGGGACGGTGGATTTGGTGACGATCACGGTATAGCCGGTGAGCGCGCGGCCGATTTCGGCGGCGGCGGCCATGACATAGGTGAGGTCGGCATGGCCATCGCCGCGACGGGTCGGCGTGCCGACGGCGATAAAGACCGCGTCGGCCCCCGCCACCGCCTCGGCCAGATCAAGGGTAAAGGACAGCCGCCCGGCGGCGACATTCTTGGCCATGAGGTCTTCCAGACCTGGCTCGAAGATCGGCACTTCGCCCGTCCGCAGCCGGTCGATCTTGGAGGGGTCCTTGTCAACGCAGATGACCTCATGGCCGAAATCCGAAAAGCAGACCCCCGAAACCAGGCCGACATAGCCGGTGCCAATCATCGCAATCTTCATCTGCCTGTCCTCATACAATGCCTTTTGGCCGCCCAAGCCTGCGGTGGGCGGGTTTTTTTCCTGTGTAGGCAGAGTGTGAAAACAAGTCAAATTCCGGGCGATGCTATGGCCCGCCCGGGGAATTCGCGCCAGGCGGTCACGCCATGCGCAGCCAGATTGCAGTGGCGGCGGCGGCGTTGATTTCGGCGGCGCTGTAGGCCCAACTGACTGGCGCGGCGGTGGTGAAGGTCACCGTGCGGCGCAGGGTCTTGCGGGCCGTCGTCACCATGGTGGTGCCGCCGTTGATGTCGGGGGTCGATTGCAGCGCCCAGGCCGAAAGCGAGGCGGTGGCCGAATGGCGCACGCCCAGCCAATAGGTGCGGCCGCGATAGAGCGTCAGGCTTGCGGTCAGCACCTTGTTTCCGGTTGTGGACAGATCGGCGGTGCCGGTCTCGAGCAGAAGGCTGCCGGGCGTTCCATCTGCCAGCGCGTCATAGACGACAAGCTTGCACAGCGCTCCGGCAACGGCGGTCGAGCAGTTCACGCCAAGCGCGTTGGCCTCAAGATCAGCACCGGGAATGTAGGGGAAGATGTCGATCCGGTTGGCAGCACCGCTGAGGACGGTCGTCGCGCCGCCGCTGCCCATGGTCGTCGAGACATACTCGCCCGAAGGGGGCACGAGGCAAGGGATATCGGCCTGCTGGTCGATCATCCGACTTTGCCCGGCGATGCGGGCCATCAACTGCCCGCGCGTGCTGTCATGCCACAGATGCCCGTTGGCGGGGCTGGCCGGAGGGCTCGACTGCCCGGTCAGCAGGACGGGACGGAACAGCTCTACCCCGGCGCTGGTCGCATTGACCTCAAGCGCGGTGGTATAGCTGGTGCCGTTGCCAGAGACTTTCAGCGCGAAGTTGTTGTTGCCCAGCGTGCCCAGTTCAGCCCGGCCCGAAAAGTTGGTCTGAAACAGGATGGCGGCGGTCTGGGCGGTGCTGGCCTTGTTCAGCTTCATCTGATGACCGGCGCCAGCGTGGTTAAAGAGCGAGGCCGGTGAGGCGACGGCCAATCGGTTGGTGGCGTCGGACGTGGCCGAGATGCCGACTTCGTCCACAGACAGGACCGGCGGGATCGCCGGGCCTGCCCCTGTGGCCCAGGCGCTGCCCGAATATGTCACCCGGGTTGCCTCGGCCGTCACCCAGGCCTCCCAGCCGACAAGCGGCGTGATGAACTGCCAGGCCCCGTCAAGCCAAAGCGCGATCTTCCCGGATTGCCCCGCCCAGGCCCCGGTGGCTGCGGCGGCGACGATGTGGCGCTGGCCTTCGACCGGGCCGGGGGGCGGCGCGGTGAGCGTGCGGTCAGCCACCGTCAGTTGCACCAAGAGGTCCAGCCGCATCAGCGCCTCGTTATGGGTGACGTGCTTTTGTGCCTGTGAGGCTTGCAAAAGGGGCAGTGACAGGATCGGGGAAAGGTCTGACATGAAAGCCTCCGCGGGGAACGTTCTGGGGCGAGAGGCTAGGCAGACAGGTTTAACGCGGGCTCCCGTGCCGTGCGCTGGGCTGGAGCTGGACGCAACGGCCTAGGCTTCGGCGGTGGGGGCCGGGGCGGCGCGTTCGCGCCAGGTGACCCAGCTGATCGCACCGATGATCAGGCCGCCGCCAAGGATCACCCAGATATCCACCGGCTCGGCGAAGAAGAAGCTGCCCATGAGCGCGGCCCAGACAAGGTTCAGGAAGGTGACCGGCTGGGTCACCGTCAGGGGGGCGACGGAAAAGGCGCGCGACATCAGGTAATGGCCGAGCGTGGCCAGCAGCGCGACCAGCGCGAGCCCTGCAAGATGCAAGCCCGGCACCGGCCGCCAATCCAAAAGCGCCAGCGGCAGAAGGCCCATGGTGACGGTGAAGGTCAGCATGGCCACCACCACCGAGGCGGGCACGAAGGCGCTGAGTTTCTTGGCAAAAAGATAGCTGCCCGCAAAGCAGGCGGCGGCGGCCATCTGGCCCAGATGGCCGATCCCCACCGGCTCTAGCCCTGGGCGCAGGACGATGAGCGTGCCGATCACCGCCAAGGCCACGGCAAGCATCCGACGCCGCGTCAGGCCTTCGCGCAAGAGCAGGGCCCCGACCAGAAGCAGGATCACCGGCGAGAGATAGCCGATTGCCGTGACATGGGCGAGCGGGATGCGCGCCATGGCAAAGAACCAGAACACCACCGCCGCCGTATGCACCACCCCGCGCCAGGCCAGAAGCGGCAGCGCGCCTGCGGGCAGGCCCTGTCGCATCAGACCGGGCAGCATCGGCAGGAAGAACAGCACGCCAAAGGCATAGCGGATGAAGGCCGATTGCGCGGCGGGCAGGTCGGTGCCAAGCGCCCGCACGGTTGCATTGACGCCGACAAAGGCAAGGCCCGAGCCTACCATCCATGCCACCCCTTCAAGGGGCCGTTGCGTTGCGGTCATCGCCGTCGTCATGATGGGCGGAGCTAAGGCGTTTCAGCCGCCAAAGGCAAGCCCCGCCGCGATGGCCCACATGGTGCAGCCGATGACGATTTCCAGCACGACCCAGGCCCGGGGATTGGCGAAAATCGGGGCCAAAAGCCGCGCGCCAAAGCCAAGGGCGGAAAAGAAGCTGAAGCTGCCAAGCGCTGCGCCGATGCCGAAGGCGGTCTGATGCGGGGCATATTGTGCCGAGATCGACCCGATCAGCGCCACGGTGTCCAGATAGACATGCGGGTTGGCCCAGGTCAGCACCAGGCAGGTGCCGATGACCGATTTCAACGAGGCCGCAGGCCCCGCGCCGGGGGCAAGCGAGGCCCCGCCCTGCCAGGCGGCGCGAAACCGCAGCGCGCCATAGGCGACGAGAAAAGCGACGCCCCCCCAGCGCATGGCATCGCCAAGCCACGGCAGCGCCTTTGATGCCGCCGAAAATCCTGTCACCCCGGCGGCGATCAGGATGGCATCCGATGTGGCGCAGACCGCGACCACCCAGGCCACATGCTCGCGCCGCAGGCCCTGGCGCAGGACAAAGGCGTTCTGCGCGCCGATGGCGAGGATAAGGCTGATGGCCACCAGCCAGCCCTGAAGGGCAGTTTCAAACATGAGAGAGCTCCTGCAGGGCGGTCAGCGCCTTGTCCCGACTGGCCCAGGGCACGAAGATATGGTCATGGTGAAAGCCCGCCACCACATTGGCGCTGATCCCGTGATCCGCCAGCGCGCGGGCGAAGGCGGCCGTCAGGCCGACGGCGGCAAGGTCGGAATGGATGGTCAGGCTGATGCGCGCCCAGGGCGGCCCCGGGTCGATCCCGGCCAGCGCCAGCGCATCCTGGGGCGCGATGACGGTGAGGCCCTCATCCTCGGCCACGGTGGCAAAGCTGCCGGGAACAGCGGTGTCCGTCACGGCATAGCCATAAGGAGTCGGGTGCAGGACTGGTGCCATGTGGGACAAGAGCAGTTGAAGATCGGTGATGGCGGGCATGGTATCCTCGGGTTTCGGCTTGGCTAACAGGGTGAGTTGATTTAACGAAGTTAAAAATCTTGCATTTGGATTAGCTAGGCTAATGTTAGACCTTGATCAGCTTGCGGCCCTTGCAGCCGTTCATCGCCGCGGCTCTTTCGAGTTGGCGGCAGCCGAGCTGCATGTGACCCCTTCGGCGATTTCTCAGCGTATCAAGGGGTTGGAAGATCAGGCGGGCAGCCTCTTGATCCGGCGCGGCAGCCCCTGCGTGGCCACACCCGTCGGGCTGCGGATGATCCGGCATCACGACGAGGTGGTGTTGTTGGAACGCACGCTGGCCGCTGACCTGCCGCAACTTGCCCCGCGTTCCGCCACGCTGCGCCTTGCGGTGAATGCCGACAGTCTGGCCACCTGGGTCATTCCGGCACTTGCGGCGGTCGAGGGGTTCTTGTTCGATCTGGTGATCGACGATCAGGATGTCAGCCAGGACTGGTTGAAGCAGGGCGAGGTGCAGGGCGCGATCACCTCGCATCCCCGCGCGCCGCAGGGCTGTGACAGTTTGGGCCTTGGCCTTTTGCGGTATCGGGCCACGGCCTCTCCCAGCTATCTGGCACGCTGGATGCCGGATGGGGTTAATGCCGCCGCGCTGATGCAGGCCCCCGCACTGACCTTTTCGGACAAGGACAGGTTGCAGGTGCAATGGATGGATCGGCAGATCGGTGGGGGCGCCAGGCGCGCGGCTTTCCCTTCGCATCGGCTGGCGTCAAGTCAGGGGTTTGTCGATGCCTGTCTGGCGGGCCTGGGCTGGGGGATGAACCCCGAGGCGCTGGTCGCGGCCCATATCGCAGCGGGCCGGTTGGTTGACCTGTCGCCGGATGCACCGCTGGACGTGCCGCTTTACTGGCAGTTCTCGCGGTTGACCGCACCCGCGACTGCGCCCTTGAGGCGCGCCTTGCAGGCGGCGGCGGGGCAAGTGCTGGTGTCCTTCGACCGCTGATCCGGGGCTAGTCCTGGCCCCAGTTCGGCTTGCGCTTTTCAAGGAAAGCGCAGATGCCTTCGTCCGTATCGGCATCCAGCATGTTTTCCACCATGACGCGCCCGGCAAAGCCATAGGCTTCGGCTGTCGTCAGGCCAAGCTGGGTATAGAAGGCCGACTTGCCCAGCCGGGTGGCGATGGAAAGCTTGGCCGCCACCGTTTCGGCAAGCGCCCGGGTTTCGGCATCAAGCGCCTCGGGTGCGGTGACGCGGTTCACCAGCCCCACCTCGCGCGCCCGCTCGGCGGAAATGAATTCGCCGGTCGACAGCATTTCGAAGGCGACAGCGGGGGGCACCTTGCGGGTCAAGGCCACCATGGGGGTCGAGCAGAAGAGCCCGATGTTCACCCCATTGACTCCGAAACGCGTGCCTTCGCTCGCGACCACCATGTCGCAGGTGGCGGCCAGCTGGCAGCCGGCGGCGGTGGCAATGGTATGGACCTGGGCAATGGTCACCTGCGGCAGCGCCTGCAAGGCCAGCATCATGGCTGAGCAGGTGGCAAACAGGCTTTGGTAATAGGCCGCGCCCTTGTCGGGGTCGGCGCGGTGCGACTGCATCTGTTTCAGGTCATGGCCCGCGCAGAAGGCCTTGCCCGCGCCCTTCAAGATGACAACCCGGATCGACCGATCCGCCGCCAGCCGGGCGATTTCGGCGGAAAGCGCCGCCAGCATTGCATCGGAAAGCGCGTTGAAATTGGCCGGGCTGTTCAGCGTCAGCGTGGCGATGTGGTTTGCATCCTCGCGCAGCAAGAGCGTGTCGGTCATTGCGTCCCCCCGGTTTCGCGGCCAGTCTATCGGATGAAAGTAGCGGAGAAAACCATGACGCCTGTGATGAATGCGACCGATCTACAGGCATTTCTGGCACGCGACTTTGGTCAGGTGGCGGCGGATTTCACCGTTGAGCGGGTCGATGGGGCCGGGGTTTGCCTGCGGCTGAAGGTGGCCGAACGGCATTTGCGCCCCGGTGGAACGGTCTCGGGTCCGGCGATGTTCGGGCTGGCGGATGTTGCAATGTATCTGGCGATCCTGTCGCGGATCGGGCCGGTTGCACTGGCCGTCACCACCAATTGCAGCATGGATTTCATGCGCAAGCCCGCTGCCGGGCAGGATTTGCGCGCCGAGGCCCGGATCCTGAAGCTGGGCAAGAGCCTGGCCGTCGGCGCTGTGCTGGTGTTCAGCGAGGGCCTGGTCGAGCCGGTGGCGCGTGCGGGGCTGCCCTATGCCATTCCGCGCGCAACGGGCTGAGCGGCGGCTTTCCCTAGCCCTTGTTGCGGTAGAACCGGCCTTCGATCTGGGCGCCGCTTTCGATCACCAACCGGGAATAGCCGATATCGGCCTTCACCTCGGCCGAGGCGCGCAGGGTAAAGCTTTGACTTGCCACGCGGCCGTCATGGCGGCCCTTGATTTCAACCTCTTCGGCCGAGATGTCGCCCGTCATGCGACCATCATTGCCAATGAGCAGGCTATGGGCCGAAACAGTGCCCTCGACTTCGCCCAGAAGTTCGATGCTGCCGGTGGAGCGGATGTCGCCGGTGATCTTCAGATCGGCGGCAAGGGTCGAGCGGCTGTTGCTGGGGGCACCGGTGCTGGGCCGGGGCGGTGCAGAGGTGGGATCGGTGGTCTTGGAAAACATCGGCGGCTCCTTGGGGTCGCAGGGATGCATAAGGACCGATGCCGATGCACCGGTCAAGTCCAGCCGACGCGATGGGCAGGAAATGGGCTGGAAGCGACGCGGGAAGGGCGCGGATAGCCTGACAAGCGGGCGCGGATCGGGTCAAATGGCCGGGGGAATCGCAAGGGAGTTTGGGGCAATGGCCGCAGGGGACGGGTTTTTCAAGCCGGTATCGGGGTTTGACCTGCCGCGATTCGCGGGTGTGCCGACGTTCATGCGCTTGCCGCATGTGCCCTTTGACCACCCGCGATTTTCCGAGGTGCAGATCGGTCTGATCGGGGCGCCTTGGGATGGGGGCACGACGAACCGTCCCGGCCCGCGCCATGGCCCGCGGCAGTTGCGCGACCTGTCCACCATGATACGGGCGCAAAACGGGGCGACCTGGATTGCGCCCTTTGATCTGGCGCGCTGTGCCGACCTTGGCGATGTGGCGCCGAACCCCGGCGATCTGATGGATTCGATGGCGCGGATGGAGGCGTTTTATTCCCGTGTCGTCGAGGCGGGCATCTTGCCCTTGACCGGGGGCGGGGATCATCTGTGCTCCTTGCCCATCTTGCGCGCGGTGGCCAAGAAACGCCCGGTGGGGATGATCCAGTTCGACAGCCATACCGACCTGAACGACATCTATTTCGGCACCTCTCGCTATAATCACGGCACGCCGTTCCGCCGCGCGGTGGAGGAGGGGTTGATTGACCCCAAGCGCTATTGCCTGATTGGCATTCGCGGCACGGCCTATGGCCGCGAGGATTGGGATTTTGCCGCCGCCAATGGCATTCGCATCATCCCGATTGCCGAGTTCCATGCGCGCGGCGCTGATGACGTGATGGCCGAAGCGCGCGAGATCGTCGGCGCGGGGCCGGTCTATGTGACTTATGACATCGACTTTGTTGACCCGACCTTCGCACCAGGCACCGGAACGCCCGAGGTGGGCGGGCCGAACTCTTGGCAGGCCTTGCAGGTGGCGCGGGGGCTTCGGGGACTGAATGTGGTGGGGGCGGACCTTGTCGAGGTCTCGCCGCCCTTTGACCCCTCTGGCGGGACGGCCTGGTTGGGGATTTCGCTCATGTTTGAAATGCTGTGCGTGATGGCCGAACGGGTTGCGGGCTGAGAGGGCGGACCGGGGGTTTCACACCCCCGGACCCCCGTGGGATATTTGAGAACAGATGAAAGGGCGGGCGGATGGCTGCTGAGATGATCGTTGTGAATGCCAAGGTGCTGACCATGGACCCGTTAAAGCATCGTGCCGAGGCGGTGGCCTTGGGCGGCGGCAAGGTGTTGGCCGTTGGCACCCGTGCCGAGGTGGAGGCGCTGGCCGGGCCGGGGGCACAGGTCATTGATGCCAAGGGCCGCACGGTCTTGCCGGGCTTTGTGGAAAGCCATTTGCATCTGGTTCTGGGGGGGGCGGAACTGGTGCAGTTGCAGCTGGGCGGCGTGCATGGGTTTGAGGCGCTGAAGGCGGCGTTTCTGGATTATGCCGCAAGGAACAGTTATCGGGCGCTCTTGATGGCGCAGGGCGCGGCTTATGAGATTCTGGATCATCCGGTGACGCGGCACGATCTGGACCGGGTGATTGCCGACCGTCCGATTGCCATGATGTCACCCGACCACCACACGGTCTGGGCCAATACGGCGGCCTTGACGGCGGCGGGCATCCTGCACGGGGCGGCAACGCCCCCCGGACATGTCGTTGTCATGGGCGAGGATGGCACGGCCACTGGCGAGTTGCGCGAGTTCGAGGCCTTTGGGCCAATTCTGGCGCTGGGCGGGGAGGCGCATCTTCAACTGGGCATCGCCACGGGCGGCGAGCCTGAGCCTTGGCCGGACACCGCGATGCGGGCAGCGGACAAGGACAAGGTGGCGGCGGGGCTTGCCCATTGTGCGGCCCATGGCATCACCTCGATGGTGAATATGGATGGCAACCGTTACA
>VFQT010004059.1_pt1 | contig 12640 bp, 5 predicted proteins | sample 3512381 | NCBI WGS metagenome assembly VFQT01 (sample SAMN10412376, study PRJNA504923) | tailings metagenome | isolation source: Relicate 2 Philex TSF3 active mining site | place: Philippines: Tuba, Benguet | collected 2017-08-29 | reverse complement strand
GTACGGGGATTGGCTCGGGGGCTTTGGTGTGACTGTTTGCTGTTATGGGTTGTGGCGTTAGAGGGTGTTGTGCCCCCTCACCCCCGACCCCTCTCCCCCGGAGGGGGCGAGGGGAGAATTTTGTGTTTTTGGGGTTGTGCAGGGACACGTGGGGAGGGCGAAGCTTCTGCTGAGCCGCAGGTCGTCTGCGCCCTGAGGGTGCTCGGCAGGAGCCTCGCCCTCCCATGGATGCGGTTACGTGCCTGGAATCCGGTGCAGGTTTGCAGGTGGTCTTCCCCCTCACCCCCGACCCCTCTCCCCCGTTGGGGGCGAGGGGAGGAATTTGTATGTCGCAGCGTGGGCTTGAATTGGTGCTTTGTCGGGTGATAAGTCAGCGAGGGTTGAAGGATGGCTATTCGTGGTGGATGAGAATGCCGGAGCGTGGTGTTTGCAGAGTGGTTGTTCGAGAGGTTATGTTTTGTCGGGCTTGCGGGTGGATTGTGGTGGGGTGTAGTGCAGGTGTGCGAGGGTGATTATGGATCAGCAGCAGGTGGAAGCCTTTGTCGAGTCGTTGCCGAACGTGCAGTCTTCCGAGGCCTATGGCTATCGGTTCTATTTCTATGGTGACGATCATCGCATGCCATTTCTGACGATGGCCAATTCGGACAGTGAGTATGACAATCGTTCGAATCTGAGTCGTGAGGGGGTGTTTCGGGTGAATCTGGGAGTGAGTCCGGGGACGTTCCGCGGGTTATTTCCCGATGCGGCAATTGACCCGGACGTACTGGATTACACTGCGCTGAATCAGTTTCTGCCGCATCCGGATTACTGGAAGCAGAGTTTTCTGTGCATCTTGAATCCAGCGGGCGAGAACGTGGCTCGGCTGCAGGATCTGATCCGGGAAGCTCACGGGGTGTCTCAGGCGCGTTACGATCGGCGTGCCCCGCAATAGCTCGGTGCTTGAAGCTATTTTTCAACGGTGTTGCGGCGTCGTGTCTCGGGAAGTGTGCAGGCAATCCGCAGGCCGATGTGCTCGACTGCGGTCGTTTCGGGGCTGGTGAAGGTGGTGGTCAGCAGTGACTGTTCGGTGGTGGACAGCCAGCTGCTGCCGCGATGTAAACGGGATCCCGGCAGTGGAGCATCAACAGTCCATTCGGATACGTTTCCGTGGCAGTCAAACAGGCCGTTGAGTGTTGGCGGTTTGCTGGCGGGTGTCTGTGGTGTGCTGGCGTTGGCTGACGTCCAGCTGAAGAACGGCAGCAGCAGCGGATCGTTACCACAGGCAAATTTCGCAGCACCGTTGCCGCTGGCGGCGACTTCCCATTCATCACCTGTGGGCAGGCGGAATCCCAGCCTGTCGAGTCGGATGTTTGAGTCGGGCGGGGTGGTGAAGCACTGCCAGGATTCGTCGTTGCCGCGGTATTGTCTGGTGAGCCAGCGGCAGATTTGTGTGGCGTCGTTCCAGTTGAGATGGCTGGCAGCGGGATCGTCGGTGGTGCTGGCAGCCGTCTGAGAACTGGCTGTGCCGGGAGCGTCGGCCCTGGTGCTTTGCTGTTGCCAGAATCGGCGTATGGATTCAGGAAGTTCGCGGTCGCAGATGGCAAATGGTGCGGTGATTGTGACGGTCCGCGGGGGTGATCCGATGGTGTAGCTGCCGGGTGGAATGACGATGAATGTCAGGCTGATGAACGGGCTGCGGTTTTTGTTGCCGGAGCTCATGGTGCTGCCGGGCACGGGAATGTTCAGGCGAAACCACTGACGATCGCTGCGTGGGTCATAGGGGACATCGACGGCATCTGCGGTCATTCGCAGTTTGTGGAACCCCCAATGCTGCAGGAGCCAGCCGCTGAGGCTGTGGACGGCCGCACTGGGATCGTTTTCGTAGAGATTTTTGAGGTATGCGGGGAGAGTTTCTTTGACAGTTGCGGGCATCCGGTTGAAGGTCCAGTGGCTGAGAGCCAGCAGGAAGCTGCATGTTGCGTGGTCTGTGAGGTTGGCGGGCTGATTTGCACCGGGCTGCGTGCGAAGTCTTTCGTTGAATTCGAAGCCCAGTACGAGGTCGCCCGGAGTGAGGTTCCATTGGTTTGCGCGGATTGCGAACTGGCTGACGGTTTCGGCCTGTCTGCTGATTCTGAGAGGCGCGCCCGCTTCGGCGTGATGATCTGTGGCCGCCAGTGTGAGTGCGGCGTTGGCGTGCAACAGTTCTGATGAGACTTCGACTGGTGGTGAAGCGGCAGCCTTCAGTGCAACCGCCGCGGGATTTTGCAGGCGTGCAATTGAGGGCTGGTGTTTGAGCGCAGCAAACGGTGGGATCAGGAGTTCGGCCTGAGCGGGGCTGGCCTGGAGCAGCAGGTCGGTGAGCAGTTCCGGTGAATCGGGTGCGTAGTGGGCGATGGCCGCAGCAGCGCTGGTTTTCTGCAGGGTGGTGGCGGACGGTGCGATGCAGAGCTGCTGCAGGTCTGGCAGCAGCCTGGGTGCGATGGGTGTGAGAAGATTTCGCAACAGCGGCTGATGCTCGGCGAAGGTGGATGTGAGCTGCAAGGCGACGAAATTGAGTGTCGCTGGTGTCCAGATCTCAGCCGCGGGAGGTGCGGGCAGCCCGGCCAGCCCGACGGCAGCTCGAAAACGTCGTTTATCGGATTTTTCGGAATCCAGCAGGGTGTCCTGCCAGAGTTTGGTGGCGGCGGGGGCGGATTTGAGAAGGCGATCGCGGATTACGGCCGCGGTGCTGATATCAACGGACAGGAACGAGCGAGCGAGGGCTTCGGCGTGCGCCGGATGCCGAGGCAGCAATGTCAGTCGAGCTGCCAGATCGGCACGTTTGCCGGCCGGTTCCGCATTGGCGGAGGCGGAATCGATGATTTTTTGTTGCAGGTACTGATCGATGAGTTCTCCGACGCGATCGGCTTTGCTGAGCAGGACCGGCAGTTGATCGGGGCCAGCAGTGACGATGCCGCGGGCCAGTTCAGCAGCCCGATATCGACGCAGGCCCTGTGTGGCGGCGATCAGAACGACGAGTGCCACGACGAGCAGCATCGTAAGGCGTCGTATGTGCAGGACTTCGGCCCTGCGCAGCAGCAGGCTCTGAGCTTCGTTCCAGCGTCGGCGGTCTGTCAATGCGACAATCTGCAGCCAGTGGCTGAGTGAGGGCAGATGCCGTTTGTGTTTCTCCGGACTCCAGCGTCGCAGGCTTTCAGCAAGCAGCAACTCGGCACGTCCGGCGCGGCTGGCGCGTTTTCTGCGGATCAACCACTGCTGCAGCGGTGTGATCAGAAAGTCGTGGCTGAGCTGCCATGAAACATCGGGAATCGTCACCGATTCGGGCTCGGGCATGGCTTCAAGACTGGATTCGGGATCCGGAGCAGCTTCCGTGGCTGCGAGTTCCGCGTCTGAGAGACTTTGGTCGGCAGGCTGATTTTCGCAGTGGGTGTCGGCAGTCTGAGAGGCTGGTTCCTCGGCGATCGTGGGGACCGGGGCGGGTTCTGTCTGCAGCGGCAGCGGACGGGGAGGGAAGCCTGGGAAGGACTGCAGGAGGCAGGCGTGGGAACTGAGAATCTGCAGCAGCAGATTGACGGTGGCGACCGGTACTTCGGTCCCCGCATACTGTATCAGGTCTGTCTGACTGCGCTGGGGGCGTATCGTGGACGACTGATCTTCCGGCAGCAGTGCTTCGAGCAGACGCAGAGCGGCAGACTGTGTGTGTGGGTCGGGGAATTGCTGCTGGATCTGCGCAAATGTTTGATCGAGCAGGAATTCCAGGGGGCTGAGATCACGGCCGGGTGCCTGCAGTGCGGCTGGCTGCCAGTCAAGATGGCGACTTTGCTCCATGAACAGGGCCAGTTGCCACTGCGGCACTGTGGACTGTTGCTGCAGCCGCTGAATCGCCTGCTGCAGAAACTGCTGCTGGTCAGCGGACAGTTGTCCCTGGTCTGCGAGTTTTGCAGACGTTCTGCCGAATACAGTCAGCATTCGCTCGGCCTGCTCACACGTCAGCAGGTCGAATGCCTGATGGGATTGGTTTTGGACGAGCGGGATGTCAAGTGCTGCCATCAGTCTTGATGCGGACAGCATTGCTTTATTGTCGGTGATCAGCAGGGCCTGCAGTCGGCGACCATCGCATTGTTGCAGGGCCTGGGCGAGGGGTGTGTCAGCGATGCCCGACTGCTGCAGCAGCCAGTGTTCAAAGTGATCAATCACCAGCAGAACGGCCGGTCCATGTGCACGGCGGATGGTCTTCAGGGCGTGAGTGAGCTGATGGCTTGCAGGAGCCTGAACGCCGGCGGGATCCTGGCGGGGTATGAGGTGCTGTTCCTGGAGGGCCGTCAAAAGTCGCAGCTCGATCAATTCGTGCGCGGCATCAGCGTGGATTGTGATGATTTCGGCTGACAGCCGTGGGAGCAATCCGGCTGATACGAAAGAGGTTTTCCCGGTTCCGGCTGGTCCGCTGAAAAGAGCGACTCGGAATCCCGGTTCTGGTGCCCGCAGTTCGATCTGTGACTTCCAGTGAGCGATACTGACGGGAAGCCCCCTTTGATTGCGGGGGCCGGGCAGCAGTTCGGGGAAACTGTCAGCACCGGAGGCATCGAAAGGCCTGAGGCTGGTGGGTACTGGCAGTGCGAGTGCAGCGGAATTCCGCGGCGATGTATCCTTCAGCCAGCCCTGCATCAGTTGGACGATGCTGGCGGCAGTGAGGCAGCGATCGGACATGCTGCGCTGCAGAGTGCTGCTGCAGATCTGTTCGAACAGTATCGGGATTGCCGGCTGCACCTGTCGAACGGGAACGTGTTTGGCGGCCGCGATCTGCCGTCGGATTTCCGCGGGATTTCGACCTCGAAATGGACGGACACCCGTCAGCAGTTCGTAGCAGATGACTGCGAATGAGAACAGGTCACTGCGGTAATCAGCGCGGTGTTCTTCATCGGCTGCCTGTTCCGGACTGAGGTAGTCTGTGTGCGGCGGGAACGGGGCGCAATTCAGCAGGGGAATGGCGGAATCCGGTTCGAGGATGATGCACTGCGGACTGAGTGCAGGATGTGACAGTCCGAGGCTGTGCAGGTGTTCGAGAGCGCTGGCGATTTTGATCAGGATCCCGACGGCGTCGCGGGGAGCCGGGCGGCGACTTTGCAGCTGTTCATGCAGTGCAATCCCCCGACATTCGGAGGTGACAAGTCGCAGTGTGCCGTCGGGAAAACTGCAGCAATCCACAATCGGGACAATACTGCTGTGGGGATGAGCTTTGAGGGTCTCATATTTCTGCAGCAGCTGAGCGGTCTCTGCAGCGGAATGGGTGACAGCGTAACGAATCCAGACGGATGCTGAAGTCAGACGGTCCGTGCCTCCCCAGACTGTTCCGAGCGAATCTTCGCTGCGGAACGAACGGCAGACAAAGCGGGCTTCTGCCGGAGGCAGAGGATCGGAGTACAGCCTTGCGGCGAGCCGGGGCACAATCTGTGGAAAGCGCTGGCAAAGTGAGGCAACGCTGACCGGCCTGCCGGCCACTCGACTGGCGCGATATTCACCGGCGGCCAGTTCCAGAGTCCATGGAATATGCGTGTCCGGACTGATGAGCTGCTGCAGATACTGTTCGGTCGTCAACGGTTCCGAGGTGGTCCAGCGGAGCACTTGATCTGACAGCAGCTGCTGCAGAAATTCAAGGGGAGCCGAGTCTTCGCAGTCAGTGGGCGGCTGCGGGACGGACTGTGACTGCGCTGCAGGGTGGGTGCAGGACCGATCCGAATTCGGTTGGGCAAGAGAACTCATTGTGCCACCCCACGTCCCTGATCACCGACGACTCGAAACAATCACTCTGCAGTGTGTCATTCGAATCGGGGGGCTGGCAAGTGGGAGTGTGGCTGGATGATTGCGGGTTCCTGGTGAACTGTGCGGATCCTGCGGGTTATGCGGACTGGGGCGTCACAGGCCTGCGGGCAGCGTGGGCGGCTGGCCGGGGGTGACCGCAATTTCAAAGCGGTCTCCGGCTTTCGCCGAGCTGCTGAAGAAGCCACAGTTTTGCAGATAGAAGTGTGGCCCGTCGACGCCGCCGGTAAAGTCCAGCCGATGACGCTGGTCACCGGTGGCGTCCACGGTCAGACGTGCTTTGTTCACTGAGTGCCAGTTGCCGGCTGTATCACGCACGTGGACGTTGCCGTAATTGACTCTGCGGGTGATATGGCCGGTGGTGGGATCGAAGTTTTCGAGGAACGAGTGGAAGCCTTTGAGCGAAGTGGTGGTCTGAGGTCGGCGAAAGCTGGCAATCAGTTTCCATGATGCGTCGGTTGTGTCGCTGAACCAGCAGGTGTAGACCGTGGTTTTGGTTGCGGCATCCGGCTGGACTCGAGTGAGGAAGCGACAGATGGTGCCGGCTTTCCACGGATAGACAAGGTAGCTTTGACCGCCTGAGCCTTCGTTGCCGAATTCACCGATGCGTACGTCCTTGCCACTGGCCAGAGTGATGATCCGTTGCTCCGGGGGAATTGACTTCGGGTCATCTGTCTGAAAAGGGCTCCACACAGAAAACAGGATGCGGCGTTCCGTGGCGCTGTTCACCTGCATACCGAAGTAACCTTCACTGAAGCCATTGGCCATGAAGTAGGACCCGATGGTGTCCTGTCCTTCAGGAACGGTCAGTTCGGTGTATGCGTATTCGATGTCCGTGTTGCGCGGGACCGTGTATCCGAGGTGTACCGAGGGTCCGCGGCGTCCCCAGTAGAACATGTTGCCCTGATTGTCGCGAACAAAATCCAGCTGCAGATTGGCATCAGCGGACTGCACGATGAGGTTTTTGAGGGTGCCGAAGGAGTCGCCGCTGCGTGAGACTCCCTGCAGATCGATTCTGACGTAGCCCGGTTGTCGGACCTGCAGGTTGCCGATTGGGAGGGCGGCGGTGCTGGCTGCGGGCAAGGCCACGGTAAAATTGGTTTCGCCACTGCGAACGAGCAGTTCTGCAGCGGCCTGCGTGCTGGCATCGAGGCTGAGTGTCAGTGCTGCGGGCTGATTCAGATGAAAGTAGACGGACCAGACGTCCTGAGTGTCGTTCCATTCCAGCGCGGCGTTGCGACGCAGTCCGCGTCCGCCGATTTCCGGGGCGGTGCGGAAGCTGTTGCCGGCAAGCGGTATCTGCCAGTCGGTGGCAGGGGCGGAATCGCTGCTGAAGGACAGTGACAAAAGGACAAGCGCGGTGAGTGTTGTCAGTCGGTGCATGCAAGGTGCCTGTTTCGCAATATGCGGGCCAAAACGCTGTAGGACCGGGTCGTCAGAAAAGGTTAGCAATTGCCGGGCTGTTCAGCCAATGTCGGTGGTCGGTGGTCGCTGCGGAACCTGAAATTGGTTTTGGGGGAGGATGTGGTATGCTGTCGCTGCGTGGAGTCTGAGCGGCCTGGTTTTCCGGCTGGAGCGATGTGATGGGTTTCTGTTTGCGGCTGATTTGCCTGTGCTTGCTGTGGAATGCGGGTTATTCCCTGTCGTGCGAGGCCGCGGAGCTGCGTGCCGGTGCGGCTCAGCTGGATGTGACTCCAGTGTCATTCCCGGTGATTGTTAACGGGATGGTGGAGGAGCGGGCAGCGGAGCGAGCAGCGGACGTGCTGATGAGTCGGGCGCTGGTATTGGACGACGGTTCGGTGCGTCTGGCGATCGTGGTGGTTGACAGTCTGATGCTGCCACGAGAGATGTTGGATGACGTGAAGCAGCAGGCATCGCAGCTGACGGGTATTCCAGAGGAGCGGATGCTGATCTCTGCGACTCATACGCATTCGGCTCCGTCTGCCATGCCGTGTCTGGGCAGTCGTGTGGATCCGGCCTATGCCCAGTTTCTGCCTGGTCAGATCGTGCGGAGCATTGTGCAGGCGAATGAGCGGCTGGAACCGGCGGAGGTGGGTTGGTCGGTGGTGACGGATGACGTGCACAATCACTGTCGCCGCTGGATTTTTCGAGCCGATCGAATGGTCATGACGGATCCGTTCGGGGTGCACAATGTGCGGGCGCACATGCATCCAGGGCATCTGAGTCCAAATCATGTGGGACCAGCGGGACCGGCGGATACGGATCTGACGGTGCTGGGCGTGCGGTCAAAGGACGGTCGACCGCTGGCGGTGCTGGCGAATTATGCGATGCACTACTATGGATCACCGCTGATCTCGGGGGACTTCTGTGGCCGGTTCGGGCAGCGGTTTGCGCAGTTGATTGAGGCTGCGGATCAGTCGAGAACCTTTGTGGGGCTGATGTCGCAGGGGACCAGTGGCGACAGCATGTGGCCGGATTACAGTCGTGCCGCGGGCAAGGCGGATCTGGATCGGTATGTGGATGAGGTGGCCGGTCGTGCGGCTGAGGCGTGGCGGGCGATTGCATGGCGAGGTGATGTCAGTCTGGCGATGGCGGAGGAGCGTCTGTTGCTGCAGCGACGCGTGCCCGATGAGGCTCGTCTGGAGTGGGCGCGAAAATTGTCTGCGGAGGTTGGCGACCGGTTGCCTCGGGGCTGGTCAGAAGTGTATTCGTTTGAGCAGTTGCATTTGCATGAGGAGCCGCAGCGGGAGCTGAAACTTCAGGCCATCCGCATCGGAGATCTGGGAATCACGGCGTTGCCGAATGAAGTCTTTGGTATTACCGGTCTGAAGCTGAAGCAGGCCAGTCCTTTGGCAGCGACGATGAACATTGAGCTGGCGAACGGAGCTGAGGGTTATATACCGCCACCGGAGCAGCATGCACTGGGTGGATACACAACGTGGGCGGCTCGGACGGCTGGGCTGGAAGTGCAGGCGGAGCCGCGGATTGTGTCCGTACTGACTCGACTGCTGGAGCAGGTTTCCAGGGCTGCCGCGAAGCCGTTCACTGATGGATCGCATCGGTATTCGGAGGCGGTACGTTATTCACAGCCGTGGGCTTACTGGCGGCTGGGTGAGCTGGCGGGGGTGCCGATGTCTGAGCAGCCGGCGGACGGCTGGAGGGTGTCAGATGCCCTGTCTGTTCGGAATGTGGGGGATGCGTCGGTGCCAGCCGGGCCTGGCCGTGTGGCGGTTTATGAACCGGGAGTGGCGTTTTACCTGCCGGGGCCGCGTGGTGCCGGGTTGCAGTCGGAGGGTCGAGGCAATCGGGCCGTGCAGTTTGCCGGAGGTCGGGTGCGTGCTGCTCGACAGGGGCTGCCGGCCGATTATTCGGTGGAGTGCTGGGTGTGGAATGGTTATCCGAACAGTGATCGGGCGGTCACGGGGTATTTCTTTTCACGGGGGCCGGCGGGTGATGCTGAGGCGGCTGGCGATCATTTGGGGATCGGGGGCAATTATCAGGGAGCGGGGCATGATGGCCGGCTGATTTTGTTTAACGGCAATGCGGCGAACGGATTGCTGGCTGGTCGTACGGTGCTGTCTCCGCGAACGTGGCATCACGTCGTGTTTGCTCGTCGGGGCGATCGCGTGACGGTCTGGCTGGATGGCGCTGAGGCCCCTGAGATTGACGGGGAACTGGCGGCAACATTTGGGGACGGTGATGAGTTGTTTTTGGGTGGCCGCAGTGATGGTTTGTATGGCCTTGAGGGGCGTCTGGATGAATTTGCCGTGTACGATCGGGTGCTGACTGGTGCGGAGGTGCGGACGCATTATCAGGCTGCGCAGGCTGAGCATGGTGAGCAGATCAATGAACGGGTGCCGCGACCGGATTCTGAGCCGGTGAGTCCGCAGCAGTCGTTGTCGATGATCCAGGTGCGCGAGGGTTATGAAGTGCAGCTGGTGGCGGCAGAGCCGCTGGTGGTCGATCCGGTGGCGATTGACTGGGGGCTGGATGGTCGCCTGTGGGTGGCTGAGATGGCTGACTATCCGTCGGGCATGGACGGGAATGGTCGGGCGGGAGGACGGATTCGAGTGCTGCGGGATACGGACGGTGACGGCCAGTATGATACCGGGAAGGTATTTCTTGAGAATGTGGCCTTTCCGAATGGAGTGCTGGCGTGGGGACAGGGGGTGCTGGTAACGGCAGCGCCGGAGATCTTCTACGCGGCTGACACGGACGGCGACGGCGTGGCTGATATTCGTCAGACGCTGTTTCTGGGATTCCTTGAGGGCAATCAGCAGCTGCGGGTGAATGGTCTGAGGTGGGGGCTGGATGGCTGGGTGTATTGTGCCAGTGGCAGTCATCATCCGGGCTATGGCGCTGACAGCAGGATCGCCTCGCTGCGGACTGGAAAGGTTGTGGAAATTGGCAGTCGCGATTTTCGGTTTCGGCCGGATTCGGGTGAGATCGAGCCGCAGAGCGGTCCATCGCAGTTTGGACGCAATCGAGATGCGTGGGGCAACTGGTTTGGTGAGCAGAACAGTTTTCCGCTGTGGCATTATGTGCTGGAGGACGGGGCAATTCGTCGCAATCCGAACTTTGCTGCTCCCAATCCAAGGCAGCTGCTGACCGAGTCCAATCCTCGTGTCTGGCCGGCAGCAGTGGCGGAGAAGCGGTATCACAGTTTTGAGCAGTCGGGGCGATTTACTTCAGCCTGCTCGGGGATGGTGTATCTGGACGAGCTGCTGTTTGATGGACAGGTTCAGCATGCGTTTACGTGTGAACCTTTCAGCAATCTGGTGCAGCACAATCGGCTGATTGAGGATGGTGCGACATTTCGGCTGGAGCGGGATCCGGGTGAGGCGGATGCGAAGACGGATTTCTTTGCGTCGCAGGACCGCTGGTGTCGACCGGTGATGGTGCGTACCGGGCCTGAGGGTGGGTTGTGGGTGGTGGACATGTACCGGTACATGATTGAGCATCCGCATTGGCTGCCGCAGGAGGGGCAGGACGAGCTGCGGCCATTCTTCCGTGCGGGGGACGACCGTGGCAGGATTTATCGGGTGGTGCCGAAAGGGGCTCAGGTGAAACCTCCTGCGTCCCTGGCTGGTCCGGGGTTATCGAACCCGGGGATCAGCGACGCGGACCTTGTCGGGCACCTGGAGAGTTCGAATGGCTGGGTGCGGGATGTGGCGCAGCGACTGCTGGTTCAGCGCAATGCGGCTGGTTCATGGCCACTGCTGCGGCAACTGCTGTCATCAGGCCGCCGCCCGACGGCTCGGCTGCACGCTTTGTGTACGCTGGCCGAGCAGCGTCAGCTGAAGGCTGAGGATGTACGTGCCGGGCTGCTGGATCCGCACGAGGGTGTGCGGCGGTGGGCGGTGCGACTGGGTGGTGAGGCGGGGCTGCTGGATTCGCATGCGGCTCTGCTGAAGAGCCTTGCGGATGATCCCGGTCTGAAGGTGCGGCTGGAGCTGGCGACGGCAGCGGGGCAGCTGAGGAGTGAGCTTTCAGCGGAGATTCTGAGTCAGTTGCTGCTGGGAACGAATGATGGCTGGGTGCATGCGGGTGTGCTGAGTTCATTGAATTCGGGGAATGCGGTCCTGGTCGCCGCGGCTGTTGCGGAGCGTGGTGCTGGTCAGGAGCTGGAGGCGCTGGGGCAGCAGGCAGTGGCTTTGGGTGCTGACGAGCAGGCAGCAGAACTGCTGCTGCGAGCAGCGAGCGAGGGTGGGGTGGAGGCTGGACTGAGGCAGCGTGAGTTGCTGGTGGGAATGCTGCAGCGGCTGCTGCGGGATGCAGGGCGACTGGAGAGGTTGTGCGAGTTGCGATCGGGGTTGCGTGAGGCTTTGCAGGCGGCGCTGGATCGGGCGGCGAAGGAGGCTGTTGGTGAGCTGCCGGCGTCAAATCGACCACTGGCCGTTCGGCTGTTGCTGCTGGATGCTGATTTGGAGGGTCGGCGAAGTGTGATTGAGCGGCTGCTGTCGCCGCAGACGGAGGCGGCATTGCAGGTGCTGGTGATTCAGGGGCTGGCTGCTCGTGGTTTTGACGGAACGGCGGAGTTGTTGTTATCGCGGTGGAATTCGCTGACGCCGGCGGTGCGGCGAGAGGCGTTTCAGGCGGTGGCGGGCCGTCGGGCGTGGATCGAGCGGCTGGTGGGGAGCATGGAGGCTGGTGAGATCAGTGCGGGGGAAGTGGATGCGGCGCAGCGGCAGCGCCTGCTGGCCGGTGCAGAGGCTGAGTTGAAGGGCCGAATTGAGAGCTTATTTGCGGCTGGTGGCGGAGATCGACGTGCTGCCCTCGAGGCGGCTCAGCCGGTCCTGAAACTGCAGGGCAGTGCGGAGCGTGGGGCGGCGGTGTTTGCAAAGCGATGTGCCGCCTGTCATCGGCAGAATGGGGTGGGGCATGAGGTCGGGCCGAATCTGGCGTCGCTGACCAGTCGAGAGCCGGCACTGCTGTTGAATGCGATTTTGGATCCCAGTGGGGCAGTGGAGGCGAAGTATTTGAATTTTGTGGCGGTGACGGAATCCGGGCGATCGGTGGCGGGGATGCTGACGACTGAGACGGCAACGGGTCTGACATTTGTGGCAGCGGAGGGGAAGACGGAGACGCTGCTGCGAGCGGAAATTGAAGAGTTGCGCAGTACGGGGAAATCGCTGATGCCGGAGGGTCTTGAGAAGGAGTTGAGTCAGCAGGATCTGGCGGATGTGATTGAGTTCGTGCGGGGGCTGGGTAAGGGATAGGGGAGTTGTCAGTTGTTGGGTGAGCCGCGGACGATAGTCCGCGGGTGAGGCAGTGGTTGTGTTGCAATGCCTTGCCGGGTTGGCCTGTGGTTGTGTGCTGAGGTGTCCTGCCCCCTCACCCCCGACCCCTCTCCCCCGTTCCGGGGGCGAGGGGAGGATTTTGT
>VFQT010004058.1_pt1 | contig 12644 bp, 11 predicted proteins | sample 3512381 | NCBI WGS metagenome assembly VFQT01 (sample SAMN10412376, study PRJNA504923) | tailings metagenome | isolation source: Relicate 2 Philex TSF3 active mining site | place: Philippines: Tuba, Benguet | collected 2017-08-29 | reverse complement strand
ATCCATCTTAAAAACCCAGGCTGACACCAAAGGACTACTTGGCCCAAGAGATCTTGAAATCATCTGGGAGCGCCATATCCTAAACAGTTTGCCTTTGGTTGAGTTAATTACTGAAGGTGCCACTCTGGCTGACATTGGATCTGGCGCTGGCTTGCCTGGAATCCCAATCGCCATCGCCAGGCCAGACCTAGAAGTAACTCTTATTGAACCAATGGCTCGCAGAGCAGACTTTTTAAAAGAAACTATCAATACTCTAGGCCTCAAAAACATCCACGTTTTTCATGGGCGGGCAGAAGCACTTTTTGGGAAGAGAAAATTTGATTTTGTGACCGCCCGAGCGGTCGCACCATTAAAGAAATTGGTTAAATTAGCTATTCCACTTCTGAAAAGCCAGGGATTTCTTTTGGCACTCAAAGGCGAAAAAGCTTCTTTTGAACTAACAGAGGCGTTAACTTCAATAAATGAATTACAGGCTACTAGTCTCGGAGTTGTAAAAAAAGGCAAGGAAATTGACTCAGAGGTGTCCATAGTTGTGGTGAGGGCTAAATAAATTGGATAATCAAATTGGATGGCCTATTGATGTGACTCAAGTCACAAACAATAGCGAACCATTAGGTTGGCCAGAAAATGACTGATTCACCTTTGGCCCAAGCAGCTCAAGCTGCCGTATCTATAAAAACTGGCGATCTTCCCGCTTTAAAAAAACCAGTTAAACCAACTGTGATCACGGTCGCTAATCAAAAGGGTGGCGTTGGTAAAACCACCACCACAGTAAATATTGCGGCTGCTTTAGCAAAACACCAACTGGAAATTCTAGTAATTGATAGCGACCCTCAAGGCAATGCTTCAACCGCGCTAGGGATTGATCATCGAGTTGGCACCCCAAGCGTTTATGACATTTTGGTGAATGATGATGATTTTGAAAATGTAGTTCAACAAGTTCCTGAGTATTCGAATCTTTATTGCGCGCCAGCCACCATTGATTTAGCTGGTGCTGAAATTGAATTGGTATCTGTGGTTGCTCGCGAATATAGAATGCAAAGAGCTTTAAAAAAATATCTTGACTATCATTTTCAAAAATATCAAAAAAGAATTGACTATATATTTATTGACTGCCCACCAAGTCTTGGCCTGTTAACACTAAATGCCTTAGTTGCTGCTGATGAAATTTTGATTCCAATTCAAACTGAGTACTACGCACTTGAAGGCTTAGGTCAATTAATGAACAACATTAATTTGGTAAAAAAACAATTAAACCCAGAGCTTAAGATTTCTACAATTATCTTGACCATGTTTGACTCCCGCACCAATTTAAGTAATCAGGTTTCTGAAGAAGTAAAAAAACATTTTGGCGAACTCGTTTTAAATACACCAATCCCGCGATCGGTAAGGGTTTCTGAAGCGCCCAGCTTTCAACAAACTGTGATTGGTTATGACCCAGGCTCTCCTGGCGCCCAAGCTTATTTACAAGTAGCAAAAGAATTCGCCGAAAAACATTAATCAAAAAGGATAAACATGGCAGCAAAACGTGGTGGACTAGGAAGAGGGCTTGGCGCTTTAATTCCTTCATCAGAGCCTACGAATAAAAATCAAGATGATTCAATTCAACCTATTGCTGGAATGCAACTAAGCGAAGTTGACCTAAACCTAATTGACCCTAACCCAAGGCAACCTAGAAAAGTTTTTGAAGAAGATGCGATGAATGAACTAGCTTATTCTTTGCGAGAAATCGGACTACTCCAACCAATTGTGGTGAGAGCTAAAGGTAAAAATCGCTATGAACTAATTGCAGGCGAAAGACGTTTGCGGGCGGCAAAATTAGCGGAACTTAAAACCATCCCAGTCATTATCAAAGCAACAGAAGATGAAGTTATGTTGCGCGATGCGTTGTTAGAAAACTTGCACCGCTCAAACTTAAACCCATTAGAAGAAGCTGCTGCCTATCAACAATTACTTGAAGATTTCAGTTGCACTCAAGATGAACTTGCCATAAAAATTGGTCGCTCTCGCCCACAAATTTCAAATACCCTACGTTTACTAAAACTCCCGACCAATGTTCAAAAGCGCGTTGCTGCAGGCGTGCTTTCAGCAGGACACGCTAAAGCATTACTCGGGCTCAATGATCCAAAAGCAATCGAACAACTTGCTAACAAAATAGTTGCCGAAGGCTTAAGTGTTAGAGCCACAGAAGAGCTAGTTTCTTTAGGTTTTTCAGCAGAAGAACTATCTGAAAAGAAAAAAACTCCAGCTATAAAAGCTCCGGGATTAAAAGATCTTTCTCAAAAACTTGAAGATGTTTTAGACACCAGAGTCAATATTCAAATCGGAAAAAACAAAGGCAAGATCATAATTGAATTCGCTACCATGGAAGATTTAAGAAGAGTTATTGAAGTTATTGAACGCTAAGCAATAAAATTAAATTTATAAAATCGTATATGAAAATAATATACTAAAAAATACTTAATTTTTAAAAAGCATTTTTATTTATAGTCATATAGTTTAAAAAACTCTATAAATAAATGTGAACGTGATGCATATTGCAACAAATAACTACAAGAGCATTAATAAAAACATCAACTTTTAAACAATTTATTACAAATACCCTAATCAGCTTGATTGCTGCAATTTATTCATTTAGAGCTTATTTTTATGGTTACTTGCTGGGTGATGAGTACGACACTCGCCTAATGATCTCTCAACACGAACATTGGTATCGCCTATTTTTTAAAGACGGGATCTTTAGAGACACTCTCTATTTTTACCCCACCCAGGATGCCCTCGGCTTTACAGACGCTTTCCTAATTCCTTCATTTATTTATACTCCCTTAAGATTTTTAGGACTGGGAATCCTTGAAGCATGGAGCTTGGCAAGCTTTTTAACACTAACAATTGGCTTTTTGGGCTGGCTATATTTAATTGATTATTTAATCAAAAATAAAATTTTAAAAATTGCTTTATTTTTAAATCTAATTCTACTTCCAGCATGGGTAGCCCAATTTGAGTATTTTCCAAATGCCATCGGATACACTCTTATTTCTTGGATTATTCTTGTTTATTTAAAAGTTATTAATAGCCCCAACCGACATTCTTTTTTTCTGAATATTAATTTACTCATTTTAATATTATTGATTACTGCTCTTACTTCTTGGTACCCAGCGGCGTTTATGACCATAACCCTAATTCCTACACTTGTTTTCTTTATTAAAAAAATACATAATATTAAATATAATGATTATAAAAAAGACAAATTTTTTATAAAAATACTTTCTTATTTAGTGGCTAATGTGGTGTTACTAATAACGTGGTTTATATTTATATACCTAAATTAGATGAGACCCAAACACTCAGAAGTTGGGGTGAAGTATTACTTCATTCAGTATCTCTTAAAGATCTCATAAATCCCCTGAATTTAAACAATGGAATAATTTTTCTGTTAATAAAAAAAGGCAATATAGACCTCATTGAAGAGCGAAATTTAGGTTTCCCTATTTTTTTAACTTTAATGGTAATTTTAATAAATTTTTTTATTGTAATTAATTTTTCTACCTGGAGAAAAGAATATTTAAGTAACGCAAATTATAAAAATTATTTTTATTTTATATTACTACCTTCATTGGCTGTAGGATTAATCTTTTTAAAACTAACGGATACCTTTAGTATTTATAAAATATTTTGGGGATTTGTACCAGGTTTAAACTCAATCCGCTATCCTTACAGATTTTATTTTATTTTAGGCTTTATCCTCTGGATATTTATTCTTATGACAATAGATCTATACCTAAAGAAGCACCAAAAGCAAACAATTCGAGTACTAATCTACATTCTAGTAACAACTATAGCTTTAGATAATCTAAAACCTTATTATTCATTTTGGAAGCCCGATGACTACCTACCTCAGAGCCTGCATAAACAGAAAGAATTTATTCAAAATACATGTGACTATTTTATTTTGGATAGACCCGGCGGCTGGTGGGATGACGCAACCAAATCGATTGCGTTAAGCGCAATTACCGGAGTACCTACCACAAACGGACAAAGTAGCGCCTACCCAAAAGGATATCCAGCTAAACCTCAACTGTATGAAGGTGATATTTCAGAAATGTTGGCTTGGGCGGGGTTTGGAATTTCAAATAAACGAGGCTGCTTCGTAAGCGACTCGTTTGAACCTATTGTTTCCTCAGCAAAAGAGTCGAGAATAGAAGTTTACGACGGCTTCTCTCCTAAAGAATTTAACACTAACAACTTTTGGAATTGGAGTACTTCAAGTAAATCAACATTTCTTATTTCCATTCCTAAGAATCGAAAACAAGTTTCATTAGTAATGGAAATTAAAACACCCCCTTGTATTAATGAGCGGGAATTAGTATTTAAAGATATGCAAAAAGGTGAAATTTTATCTGCAAAAATTAATTCTAAAAGTAGATTTCTAGAAGTACCAGTAATAAATAATGAATTTGGGTTGATAAAAATTGAAATTCAAACTGATGAAAATTATTGCAACATTGATGGAGATTCAAGAAATTTATTCTATGAAATAAAAAATTATAAGTTACAATAAACTATCTATTAGTAGCTTTATTTAATAAACTATTTATAATTTCACCCAATTTGGTATCTGATGCCTCAGCCGCTAACGGCAAAAGCGAGGTTTCAGTAAGCCCAGGTGAAATAGTTGCTTCTAAAAACCACACCTCACCCTCACTTAAAATTACATCTACTCTTGACCAGTCACGCAAACCTAATAATTTGTGAATTTCAACTGCAGTTTTAACAACTAAATCTTTTTCAGATTCTGAAATTCGGGCAGGAGTAAAAAACTCCACCATACCTGCTGTATACCTAGCCGAGTAATCATAAATACCACTAACTGGCTTGATCTCAACTATTGGTAAAGCTCTGGGCTCCGCCTTATCTTCAACAACACTTACCGCTAATTCAACTCCAGAAATATATTTTTCAACTAGCGCAGTTGTGTCGTATGAAAAAGCATTTACCATCGCCGCGGGAAGCTCTTCTCTTGACTTAACAACACTCACCCCTAGAGCAGAACCACCATGTACTGGCTTTACTACTAGTGGAGTTTTTAAATCTTCAACAATTGCATCTAGCACTACATCAGCACCTAGCTCCCTAAAAGCGGTATGTGGCAGTGCGATTGAATCTGCTGTTGCAATGTTGTTTTTTGAAATAACTGTTTTAGCAATCGCTTTATCAAAAGTAATTCGACTAGCTGGCCCAGTTGAACCTACATACGGAATTTTTAAATTATCTAAAACATCTCTTAGTGCGCCATCTTCACCAACTGCGCCATGAACAACCGGGACAATACAATCTGGTTTATTTTTTTTCAGCCAGGTGAGTAGATTTGCATCAACGTCAACAACTTCAACATCATGGCCTTGCTCTTTGATGACTTCTGCAATTCTTCGGCCAGAGCGAAGTGAAACATCACGCTCAGCAGAAAGCCCACCAGCTAGTACTACAACATGAAGATTTTTCATTTAAATCACGTCTGGAGCGGTTAGATCCCCACTCTGCGCTGATAAATTCCCAGTCACACCAAAAGTATTTCTTAAATCAATTTCTTGACGAATAACCTCGCCAAGCCTTCTTACACCTTCTTTGATTCTTTCAGGAGTTGGATAACAAAAAGAAAGCCTTAAATTTCGACTTCCCTGACGATCTGTATAAAAGCCAGTTCCTGGAACATAAGCAACAAGCGCACTAACAGCTCGAGGCAACATAGAAGTGGCATCAAACCCTTCAGGCAAAGTCACCCATGAGTAAAAACCACCCAAAGGCTCAGTCCAAGTTGTCCCAGCTGGAAAATGAATTTTCATTGAATCAAGCAAAGCATCTCTACGCTCTAAATAAAGTTCACGAAAAACTTTTACCTGCTCGAGCCATGGTTGATTTTTTAAGTAGTCACTAATAGCAAGTTGCACTAGGTTGCTTGGGCAAAGCATCGCAGATTCGCTAGCCAAAACTAATTTTTCTCTAATTCCATGTGGCGCTACCGCCCAACCAACTCGCATTCCTGGGGCGATAGTTTTTGAAAATGAACCTAGATAAACCACATTGTCAGCATCATCGGCTCTTATTGCTCGAGGCACCATTCCATCAAAAGCTAATAAATTGTACGGATCATCTTCAACAATCAACAAATTATGTTTTTTAGCAACTTCTAGAATTTCTTTTCTTCTTTTATCATCTTGAGTTAAACCTGAAGGATTTTGAAACGTAGGAATTGTATAAATCAATTTAGGTGTTTTACCAAGCTTTACTGCAGTTTTAATAGCTTCATCCAAAGCAGTTGGGTTTAACCCCAACTCATCACTAGCAACATGTACCACATCACATTCATAAGCTCTAAATACTCCAAGGGCACCAACATAAGAAGGAGATTCAACAAAAACAACATCATTGGGATTACAGAAAACTCTCACTATTAAATCAATTGCCATTTGAGAACCAGCGGTTATCACCACATCATCAGGGTGAGTTTGCACTTTTGTTAGCGCTACTACTTCAGTGATTTGTTCGCGTAAGCCAACTTCACCCTGGCCCGAGCCATATTGCAAGGCAACATTGCCCTTTTCTTTAATTACTCGAGCAAAAGTGTCACCCATAATTTCGTGACTTAAGGCAGAAACAAAAGGCATGCCACCAGCGAGAGAAACAACTTCAGGCCGAGAGGCAACAGCAAAGAGAGATCTAATTTCAGAGGCAGTCATAACTTTTGCCCTTGAGGCGTAGGTATCTACCCAAGGGTCAAGGCGGTTGCCTTCAGTCGCCACTTAATATCAACTTTCTAATTAAGGTGACCCATCTTACCTATTAAAGGATTTAGTCACCTAAAGGCTGAAAGAATTCTTTTATTGCTTCACTTATTTTCAAAGCAACTAAGTCTCGAAAAACCTCTGACTTTAAATTAGTCGCATCTTCTAGATTGCTTAAATAACCCAACTCAATACGGACCGCTGGCATTCGAGTCAGGCGTAATAAATCCCAAGTTTTAGGGTGAGCCCCCAAACTAAGCACTTCTTCAATTTCAGATAATTTTTTTTGCATTAAAAACGCTAATTCTTCGCCAATTTGAGAAACGGTAGCTAAATTTTCATTACCATAAAAAAACACCGCACAACCTCTAGCTGAATTATTTTCAATTGCGTCTAAATGCAAACTGACAACTAAATCTACATCTGCTTCGTTAGCATATTTTGCCCTTGCAATTTCATCAAGAGTTTCATTTCTGCGCGTTAATAAGGTAGTTGTACCAAGCGCACCCAACATGCCCTCTAATCTTTCTGCAATATCTAAAACAATCTCTGCTTCATTTACCTCAAAATCAATTACACCTAAATCTGATCCACCATGGCCTGGATCAATTAAAATTACTTTATTAGCGATGCCAGTTTTTTTGAATTCATGTTTTAAAGAATCTCGCATCATTTCTGGGCCACCACCAGTGACAGCCCTAGTTAATCTTTCAAAAGATTTGTATACCTCTAAACCACAAACACCATCTGGGCTTAAACCTAAACCTTTTTGAAATTCTTGAAGTGCCTTAAAAGTATTTATTCCAAAAACCCCGTCAACTCTTCCAGAATCAAAACCTAAATCATTTAATTTTCTCTGCAAAGTAGCAACGTCATCACCATGAATTAGATGCCCAGGTGTATAGATTAAAACTCGATCACCTAACGACCAGCGAGCTTCTTCTAATCTGCGAAAAGTTTCAGGGCCGACAATCCCATCTACACTTAAGCCTTTATCTTGCTGAAAATTTCGAACAGCAATTTCTATAGCTTCATCAAAATAATCTTGACTTTTACCTAATAGGCCAATTCTCACTAACCAATTACAAATTTCGGCAACCTCAGGCCCTTTTGAGCCAAGGCGTATTAAGGTAAAAGCTGCATTCACTTAACGCAAATTAATCTTTAGGCTTTAGAGAAAGTTCGCCAGGTCTGCCAAAAGTGCAGCTTTTGGCTTTGCCCCAACAATGGTCTTAGCTAATTGACCGCCCTGGTAAACATTCATTGTTGGGATTGAGGTAATCCCCAAAGCTTGAGCAGTACGTGGGTTTTCATCAACATTAAGTTTTGCAATTATGATTTTTTCAGAATTTTCTTCGGCAATTTGCTCCAAAATTGGAGACACCATTTTGCATGGGCCACACCATTCAGCCCAGAAATCTACCAAGATCGGAAGATTCGAATTTTTAATTTCGCTATCAAAATTTGCGTCAGTTAATGTAATAGTTGCCATTTGTTAGTTCCCCTCTGCTGAAAAAATACCTTGGCCCGCTAGCCATCTTTCTGCATCTAAGGCTGCTTTACAACCTGAGCCGGCGGCAGTAATCGCTTGGCGATAAACATGGTCTACCACGTCCCCGCAAGCAAATACCCCAGTCAAATTAGTCAAGCTGGTATCGGGCTTAGTAACTATATAGCCATTTTCATCTAGGTCGACTTGACCTTTTACTAATTCACTTCGTGGGTCGTGACCAATAGCCACAAATAAGCCAGTTAGTGCTAAATCCTTTTCTTCATTCGTAACAGTATTTCTGATTCTGGCACCAGAAACTTTCGTATCCCCCAGAATGCTCACAACTTCTGAATTAAGAATAAATTCAATTTTTGGATCATCAAAGGCTCTTTGTTGCATAATTTTGCTGGCACGAAGTTGATCACGGCGGTGAATCACATAAACCTTTGAGGCAAATCTTGTTAGGAAGGTGGCTTCTTCCATAGCAGAATCGCCACCACCAACTACCGCAATGACTTGTTCTTTGAAAAAGAATCCATCACAAGTGGCACAATAAGAAACACCTCGCCCAGAGAGTAAATCTTCTTTTTCTACATTTAACTTTTTATAACCCGAGCCGGTAGCTAAAATTACGGCTCTTGCTTGATACTCATTACCAGCACCATCAATAACAGTTTTGATTTCAGAGGTTAAATTCATTTTAACTACATCATCGGTTATAAATTTTGTACCAAATCTTTCGGCTTGCGCACGCATTTCTTCCATTAAATTTGGACCCATAATGCCGTCTTTGAATCCTGGGTAATTTTCAACTTCGGTAGTGTTCATTAGTGCTCCGCCAGCAGTAACTGAACCTTCAAAACAAATTGGTGCTAATTGTGCGCGAGCTGTATAAAGTGCAGCGGTGTATCCAGCTGGGCCCGAACCAACCACGATTACTGGGTGAACTTTTGACAAATTAATCACACTTTCTGGAAAATACTTTAATTAAGCAACCTAAAGTCTAGGCGCTTTTATTCCCAGGTGATACTTGCCCACGCGAGTGTGAGGTAAACAACTTCTCTTTTAACCTTTGGTTTTTTCTAATTTTGGCTTTAGCCCTAAAACACCTTGATTTGATCGTGCTTACATTGCAATGCTCCAAATCAGCTAATTCCTTTGCAGAAAAACCAAAATATTGCATCAACAACAAAGTTCTCTTTTCAATCATCGGTAACTTTTTAAGCGCGAGTTTTAGCTCAACTTCTAAGTAAGGATCATAGATTTCAATAGCTTCCTCCAACTGAGAAAGCGCATACTCATAACTAATTGCTAGAGGCCGCTTCTTTAAAAGATTTAAATTTGTTAAACAATTATTAATTACAATACGAACTAACCAGGTAGAAACTTGAGCTTTATACTCAAAATTTTTAGCTCCTCGCATGGCCGACAAAAAAGCAGATTGCACCATATCTTCAGCATCTGGCAGGTTTCTCATGTAAGTGAGTGCTATCGAAATTAATTTGGCCTTGTGCCTTAGAAACAGAAAACCAAATGCTTCATTGTTACCTTGTTGAAATTGCTCCATTAATTCGTTGTCAGACAATGAATCAAGTGCGCATTCTTTTAGCATATTTAAATGCTAAAAAGTAGTTACTTAAAAAGTCTAGATAAATATTTTAATTCTTTTATTTTAAAAATATAACTTACTAATAAATATAAAAATGTACCAAAAATGCCTACCAATAGTATAGTAAAAATATTATTCATAAAATCAGCTTCAGGTAAGTAAAAAGAGAAACTTAAGTTTAAAACTGCTAATCCTAGAACTAAAAGAACTGAATTTAGAATAATTTTGAAAACCTGAGAGTCAAACTTTGTCTTGATTCCGATCTTTTTTACTAAAGATAAATACATTAAAGGAGTAATCAGAATATAAGAAATAACTAAGCTTAAAGCTAATCCAATAATTCTTATGTTGCCCGCCAAATTGTTGTAAAGCATTACAGCAGCAGTGACATGGATTAAATTTAAAAAGAGATTAAAAATAAATGGTGTTTTTGTATCATCTAATGCATAAAAACCTCTGAGCAATAAATAAAAAATAGAAAAGGGCACTAATCCCAACATAAAAGCACTTAATACAAACCCAGTGCTGATTGAATTCTCTAAACTCGCACTACCTCTAGCAAACAAAATAACAGTAACGCTCGGAGCCAAACTTGCAAGAATTGCTGCGATAGGAAGTAACAAAAAAAGCAAAGTATTTATTGATCGCTTAACTTCTTGAATTAAATCCTGCTTACTATCTTCAGTGGCTAAATTACTGAATCTAGGCAAAAGTGCGGTAACTAAAGAAACCGCAATTATGGAATGCGGGAGCATAAAAATTAAATAGGCATTCTGATAAGCGGTGAACCCAATATCTGATTCAACAACATTTGCCCCAGCTGCCAAACGGGTAATTAGCACATAGGTAATTTGATTAATAAATACGTATCCAAAAGTCCATACTGCTAATTTGCTTGTTAACCCTAATCCTGAATTTTTAAATGCAACATTGAAGTTAAATTTGTAATTAACTTTTCTCAATACCGGAATCAAAACTATTGCTTGCAACATCACCCCAAGAGTGGTTCCAATAGCAAGTAAATTAATAGCGTAATTTGCAACTTCCCCAGCAACCGGAGGGCTCAGCACAATATTCAAAAACAATAAAGCGGTAATTGTGACAACTATATTGTTTAAAATCGGTGCATACATCGGAATAGCAAAATGACCTCTGGCGTTTAAGACTTGTTGTAGCACTGCAAATAAACCGTAAAAAAATATTTGAGGTAATAAAAATCTTGCAAACAATACTGAAACCTCAAAATTTTCATTGGTCCAATTCTCAGGCGCATAAAGCTTAATAATTAAAGGAGCTAACAAAACCGCAAGAGCGCTTATTGTTAATAAAGCAATTATTACAAATGTTATTAATCTATCTGTAAAAGATTTGCCTTCATCAGCATCATTTTTTTGATGTTTAACTAATTGAGGAACAAAAATACTATTTATCGCTCCACCAATAATTACAATGTAGATAATTGTTGGTAGTGAGTTGGCGATCGAATAAGCATCAGCAAATGGGCCAAAGCCAATTGCCGCAATAATTGCTGCAGATCTAACTACACCAGTGATTCGAGAAATAATTGTGCCAAGCGCCATATATGCGCTATTTTTTACAACCTTTGATTCAGACATTTTCTTTACGACGTTTTCTAAAAGAGTTAATCGACAAAAGAATCAAAGCAGCAAACGCTAAAGCTGCTACCCAGGTTGCAACTTGACTATAAGCAGCAGATTCCACTGAAATATTTACGGGATCTCCAAAAACATCACCATCAGGGGTCAGCAATTGCAATTCAACTTCAACTACACCAGAGCCAACCACCTTAGATTCTAAAGTTAAACCTTTTTTCGCCCCTGGCTCAATTTCGATCAAACCTAAATCGTTAGCCGTGAAGCGAGTTTCTGGATTACTTTTAGCTTGTAATCTAACAAGAATTTTTTGATCCAAATCATTAGCAATTGTGATTGGGATTGACCCTTCATCACCAGGTAGCACTACTGATCCCTGCGCCAAAATTTGGACTTTAGCTTTATTTTCAGTTAAGGATTCTGTGATGCTATTTAAATAAGCTTCTCTATCTCTACGATTCGCCCTGAAGGAATTTGAACTTGACTGCAAAATTGCTTTTGCATAGCCATCAATAGGTGTTTGATCCGAATAAATTGCTGCCAGATCAGCTAATAATCCCTGGGCGCTCTTTATTTCATTTATATGCGCTGCTGGTAATTCTTGTGATAAATCTAACTCAGTATATTGATATTCACTTCTTAAAACATTTGAACTTTCTTGACTTACCACATCTCGTAAAAGTACTGGCCTGATCCAAGGAGCTCTAGTTAAAGTCTGAGCAATTACTAATGAGCTTTCTAAAGTTGGCTCCCAATAAACATCTGGCGAAACTAAAATCACTCTTGAAGGATCATTTACCTGACTTGCTAACAAAAAAGTATCAGCAAGTAATTGTTGGCGAAAAGCCACAGTTTCTTCAGCAGTGTCAACTCGGGAATTAAATGTTCCACTTAGTAATGAATCACTAAGAAGTATTTTTTCTCTACCTAAATTGGTATTTACTTCAGCAATGCCTGAAGGGGTAAATAAAGTTCCAGCAATAGGCGGGTATGCACTATCTACAACTATGGCTGAATTAAGCCCTAGTGAGTAGCTATCTCCAATTACCTCGGTGGGAATAGCCCCAAAAGGTGAGAGCGCAACTACACCACTAACCCCTGCACCTAAATTATTTTCTAAAATTGGTTTAGAAATTGAAATTGCTTGCTCA
>VFQT010004056.1_pt1 | contig 12645 bp, 10 predicted proteins | sample 3512381 | NCBI WGS metagenome assembly VFQT01 (sample SAMN10412376, study PRJNA504923) | tailings metagenome | isolation source: Relicate 2 Philex TSF3 active mining site | place: Philippines: Tuba, Benguet | collected 2017-08-29 | reverse complement strand
GGCCGTCCACAGACCGTGGCGATCCCGGTGCAGGCACCGAGGCGCTAGGCTTGAAGCCATGGCCCAACCGATCCTTGAGGTGAAGGACCTCCAGGTCCACTTCCCGATCCGCCGCGGCTTGCTGCAGCGGACCGTGGGTCACGTGAAGGCCGTGGATGGAGTGAGCTTCACGCTGAACCGCGGCGAGACGCTCGGCCTGGTCGGCGAGTCCGGCTGCGGGAAGACCACGGCCGGCCGCGCGCTCCTGCGGCTGATCCCCGCCACCGGGGGCACGGCCAACTTCGATGGGCAGGACATCTTCTCGCTCGCGCCCGAAGCGATGCGCACGCTCCGTCGACGCATCCAGATCATCTTCCAGGATCCGGGCGGAAGCCTGAACCCGCGCATGCGCGTGGGCAACATCATCGGCGAGCCGCTCTTGGTGCATGGCTTGGCGACTGGCGACCAGCTTCGCAGCCGAGTCGAGGAACTGCTCGTGCGCTGCGGCCTGTGGAAGCAGGCTGCCGACCGCTACCCTCATGAATTCAGCGGCGGTCAGCGCCAGCGGATCGGGATCGCCCGCGCGCTGGCGCTCGATCCTGACCTGATCGTGTGCGACGAGCCCACCAGCGCGCTCGACGTGAGCATCCAGAGCCAGATCCTGAACCTGCTCAAGGATCTTCAGGATGAGCGTGGTCTGTCGTACCTGTTCATCAGCCATGACATGGCGGTGATCCACCACATCTGCCACCGCATTGGGGTCATGCGCGAAGGCCGGATCGTGGAGATGGGCACCCGGGATGAGGTCATCCGCTCGCCCAAGCAGGCCTACACCAAGGAACTGCTCGATGCGGTGCCCGAGGCGGACCCGCACCGCAAGCGCATCGCAGCACCTGCTGCCAAGGCGTGACGATGGAGCAGCCGGCATCCACCACGGGCGGGCGGCGGCTGGCGATCGTCTTCGCCGTCCTCTTCGTGCTGCTGAGCGCGTTCGCGTTCGTCTGGGGCGGCATCGTGACCGCGGGCGTGCGTGAGCGTGCCGTGATCGCCGATCGGCAGCTGCGCTCGACGGCCTGGCGCATGCTGTGCGCCGCCTCCGCCACCGGCGAGTGGCCCAAGGACCTGGCATCGATGGCCACCGTCGCGTGCGATGTGCTCCCTGCAGGCGATGGGCGTTGGCCGGCTTCACCCGATGAGGCCTGTCCGGGCGGGCTCGAACCCTGGAGCGACGGCTGGATGGTGGTCGTGAGCCTTGATCCCAAGGGGTTGGGTGCGCCGCGGCTCTCGGCTGGCGGCAAGGCTACGGGGATCGGCACGCTCGAGGCCGTCAACGGCTGGATCGAGGCGTTCCACCAGACCCATTTCGCTGGGAAAACCGCGCCAACGGCGCCGTGATTTCTGCGACACTTCCGGGGTCATGACGCAGCACATCGAGGCCGGAGAACGATTCACCCGCGTTGCGCCCGAGGGTCCCATGGTGGACGTGATGGGCGGCAGCTCGCGGTGGGACATCAAGGTGCACGACCACGGCTTCGTGAGCCTGGTGGACTGCATGCCGCGCATGGTGCCCGAGGGCAAGACCGGCGACTTCGCCATCGTGCAGGCCGCGCGCGTGAGCTACGGCCAGGGCACCAAGCAGGTGAGCGAGGACCGGGGCCTGGTTCGCTACCTGATGCGACACCGCCACTCGACCCCGTTCGAGATGGTCGAGTTCAAGTTCCACATCGCGATGCCGATCTTCATCGCGCGTCAGTGGATTCGTCACCGCACGGCCAACGTCAACGAGTACAGCGCCCGCTACTCGATCGTGCCCGACCGGTTCTACCGGCCGAGCCCGGAAATGGTGCGCAAGCAGAGCACGAGCAATCGGCAGGGGGGCGACCAGCCCATCGATGCCGGCACAGCGGAAGAGTTCCTGCTCCTGCTCGAGAAGGCCGAAGCCCACTATCAGGAGTACCTGCAGCTCACCGAGAAGGGCGTGGCGCGTGAACTCGCGCGCACCGCGCTGCCGGTGAGCGTCTACACCGAGTGGTACTGGAAGTGCGACCTGCACAACATCTTCCACTTCCTGAGCCTGCGCATGGATCCGCACGCCCAGCAGGAGATCCAGGACTACGCCCGGGCCATGTACGACATGCTCAAGCCGATCGTTCCCCAGGCCTGCGAGGCCTTTGAGGATTACCGGCTCGAAGCCATGCACCTGACCCGGCTGGAAATCGAATCCATGCGAACCGGCGCCCCGCTGGCAACGCAGAACAAGCGCGAGCAGGCCGAATGGGACGAGAAGCGCCGTCGGCTCGGGCTTGCCTGAGTCTCGCCTGCGTCTCGGGGCGTTGCCCGGGGCGCAGCCTGCCAGAGGTCCGCAGTCCATCGAATCGATCCGGTCGTTGGTCCAGGTCCGTCGTCCAGGGAACCCATCCATGCAAAGCAGACTCGCCGCGTTCGTCGGTGCCGTGCTGGCACTCGTCGCCGTTCAAGGTGCATTCGCGCAGGCGATCACCAAGCCCGCGCTTGCCATCGCCCAGCCCAAGGTGTCGCCGGCTGCGACCGATGGCGCAGCGCAGCGTGGACAGCCGGTCGAGCTGAATCGGCTCGTCAATTCGTTCGCGGCGCAGCTGATCCCCGAGTTCATGGCGACCGGCCGCTTCCAGGCGGTTGCACGCAGCGACATGGACGCCCTGCAGAAGGAGCAGGACTTCACGGGAAGCGGCAACGTGGATCCGAACGATCCCGAAGCGGCACAGCCCGGTCGCATCAAGGGCTCGCGGCTGCTGCTCGTGACCACCATCGATGACTTCCAGGACCGCGAGGAGCGAGCGACCTTCGCCGGCGTGGACCAGGCGATGACGCGTCGCACCGTGCGGCTGACGGCGAGCGCGACCCTCTATGACAGTTCGACTGGTGCCGTGCAGGCAAGCGTGACCGGCGAGGGCTCGGCGAACACCGTGCTGTCCGATCCAAGTGGCCGTGAGGTGCGGGGTGGCGCGGTGACCGAGCCGATGGTGCGTGACGTGGCCGTCGCGCTGGCCAAGGACCTTGCCAAGCGCGTGATCGCCGCGTTGCCCAGCGAGGGTGCCGCCGGCGGCACCGGCGGTGCGGGCAGCGTGGCCGAGCAGCCGCTGCCGGATCGCCCGTTGCGGACGGCGGTCTTCGTCAAGGACCGGGCCGCCGTGCCGGCGGACAAGGTCATGGTCATGAACGACTTCATCGTGGCGGGGCTTGATCCGCGTCGCTTCGCCGTGATGAGCCGCGAGGACCTGCTGAACGCCGTCGCGCGCTTCGCCGTCCAGGGCGAGAACGCCGGGACCGAGACCGATCCGCAGAAGCAGCTCGACCGCATTCTGAGCGACGAGGCCAATGCGCTTTCGCTGGCGCGCGCGATGGGCGCCGACGCCATGCTGCTGGCGAGCCTCTCGTCGTACCAGCCTTCGGCCAGCGACTTCAAGGGGCAGGGCATCGAGAGCAAAGCGACCACCTGGACGCTCACCGTCACCTACCGGCTCACCGGTGTCGGCACCGGACTGGTGTACGGCGCGGGCGTCGCGCAGCAGTCATCGATCGTGCGTGAGACCCCCGGCCTGAAGCAGGAGCTCAACCCGCTCGATGGACTCATCCAGCGCTGCGGCATGCAGGTCGCGCAGGATGCCTCGACCAAGGCGGCGACGAGTGCAGCGTTTGCCGCTGCCGCCTCGCCTGCCAGCGGCATCGTGATCCGAGCGGTGATGCAGGACCTGCGCGTGCCGGGCATCTTCCTCGACCAGTCGAACGGCCAGTATGTGGTGTCGCGGACCGACTACGACGTTGCGCCCGTCGCGGCCACCGTCGAGGTCGATGGCTTCGTGGTCGGCCAGCAGGGACAGGCGCTCGACATGACGCCGGGCCCGCACAAGGTGCGCGTGAGCGGTTCGGGCTTTGAAACCTGGGAGCGCAACGTGCTGGTCAAGCCCGGCATGCAGCTCGAGGTTGGCTTGCGCATGACGCCCGAGGCCTTCGCGCGATGGCAGCAGCAGGCCGCTTTCCTTGAGGGACTCAAGCGTGGCCAGGCACTGAACGATGCCGAGGTCGATCGCATCCGTGCGACCGCGGATTTCATCCGCAACTCGCGCATGGTCATCGACCAGCAGTCGAACATCAAGGTCGACACGCAGGATGCCCCCACGCTGGTCCCGGCGCCGTGGTGGCCGTTTGGTGGCGGCGCTGCCGTGCCGGTCGTGCCCGTTCCCTGAGGTCATCGCGCATGCCGACGAGGCGCGCCAGGCGGTGGTCGGTGCGGTTCATGGCTGCAGGAGCCGTGCTCCTGTCGGCGTGCAGCCACAACCATCGCATGCGCGAGGTGGATGCCGCCTTCGCGCAGGCCGACTGGACCAAGGCTGCCGAGGCGATGCGCGAGGTCGAGCAGGATTTCGCGAAAGACAGCGTGAATGCACTGATTTTCCACCTCGAGGCGGGGGAGGTCCTGCAAACGGCGGGTGATACCGGCGGCAGCGTGCGCAGCTTCGATGCCGCGTACGAGATCGCGCGACCGTACCTCGATGAGAAGGCTGACATCAGCATCAGCGCCGAGGCCGCGGCGCTCGTGACCAACCAGACCGTGCGGCCATTTCGCGGCCGCCCGATCGATCGCATCATGATGAATGCGCTGCAGGCGATCAACTACTGGTCGGTCGGACGCGTGGCCGAGGCGGGCGTGGAGCTCAATCGCGCCTGGCTCTGGCAGCAGGATGCCGTGGAGCGCAACGCCAAGCGCATCAAGGATCTTCAGGCCAAGGTCGACGAGCGCGCTCGCGCAAGCAGTTACAACGTGACGGCCGCGCAGCGGGATCCGGTGTTCAGCTCGCAGGCGAACGCCGCCTACGCGCCGGTGCGCGCCATGCAGGGCTACTCCGACTATGCGGTCCCGTACGTGACCTTCCTGCGCGGCGCCTGGTTCTGGTCGACGGGGCAGCCGAGCGATCTTGACCAGGCTCGCCAGTCCTTCGAGCGCGTGGCGGGCATGCTGCCAGAAGGCGATCGTGCCCATGCGATGGCCGATCTTGCCATGGCCGAGGCCGCGCTGGCGGGGCAGGGCGTTCCCGACATGGCGTGGGTCGTTCTCGAGAGCGGGCTCGCGCCGAGCCTCAAGGAGCTGCGCATCGACATCCCGCTCTTCATCGCCGAGGTGCCGTACGTGGGCGCGGCATTTCCCGAGCCCGTGTTCCGCCAGATGGGACCGCCGGGCTTCACGGTGACGGCCGGGGAAGAAAGCGTCCGATCGTCCCTGCTCACCGACATCGATTCCGCCTGGGGGCGACAGTTCAACGACGAGCTCCCTGCCATCATCACGGCCACGCTGCTCTCCAGCGCAACCAAGGCGATCCTCACGTGGCAGCTGCAGGAGCACCTGGGGACGTGGGGCGCCGTGGCGGGCGCGCTGTACCAGGTTGGCCTGAACAGCGCTGACCTGCGGACCTGGACCACGCTGCCCAAGCGCGTGCTGTCGGCGCGCGTGCCGGTACCGGCCGATCGCCGAATCACGATCACCATCGATGGCGGCGAGACCATCGGTCCCATCGAATGCCCCGTCGGGCACGCCACGATCGTTCATCTTCGCGGGACGGCAGCGGGCCGTCCATGCGCCGTCCGTACACTTGGAGGCATCCCATGACCAGTCGCGTCCTTGCGTCGCACGCCATCGCCGCCCTCATGCTGTCGCTGGGCTGCAACACCACGAACACCTACACGTCCAATGGCAGCGGCGGCTACACCAGCGTCGTCACCAACGGATGGCTGGCCTACAAGGCCACGGTCGACAACGTCCGTGAGGGCAGGCTCGATGATGGCACCATGAAGGTGCAGGTCGACGTGCGCAGCGACCAGCTCAATCCTCAGCGCTTCAACTACCTCTTCGAGTGGTACGACGCGCAGGGCATGAAGATCGACTCGGCCACCGCCACGTGGCAGAACCGCTTCATCAAGCCGCAGGAAACGATCACGCTCGGCGCGGTCGCGCCCACCCGGACCTGCTCGCGCTGGGTGCTCAAGCTCAGCGACGAGAAGCAGCCCTTCACCCCGAACAACTGAATCGCCACGCCACCCCCACCACGGAGCACCTCATGCGCCGCACCACCATCATCGTTCCCGCCGCACTCGCCGTGCTTGCCGGTTGCCAGAACGCGCAGTACCAGGATCCGCAGGGCACCACGCTGATCGTGAGCCTGAACAAGGTCGACATCCAGGATTTCGCGAGCGCCGCCGATGCCATGGTGAATTCCATGGTCGAGGCTGGCGTGCTGTCGAAGGCCGCGCACCAGCCTGCGCTGCTGGGGATCAGCAAGGTCGAGAACCGGACCGATACGCAGTTCGACACCGATGAACTGGTGAAGAAGATCCGCGTGGCGCTCTTGAAGGGTGGCCGTGCGCAGGTGACGCAGCAGCTCACCTTGGGCAACGCGAAGGAGGATCCGCTTGGCGACCAGGCCAACCAGATGAAGCGATTCCAGGATGGCACCGACCGCCAGCCGATCGAGTTGCCTGACTTCACCCTCAGCGGCAAGATCCTTTTCGACCGAACCAAGGCGGGCAGCACGCGGCAGGTGGCCTACATCTTCCAGATGTCGCTCGTCGATACCGCCACCAACCGGGTGGTGTGGGAAGACGAGAAGACGATCGTGAAGCAAGGCAACCAGAACCAGGTCGGGTTCTGATCCGCGCTGCAACACTGTGAAGTTCGGACTTTCCGCGGTTCGCCGTTGAGTCTTGGTCTCCCCGGGCTAGTCTTCCGAAGCCGGGACGCGGTTGGAACCCGGCCGAAAGGTCGCGCCATGCGCCATGCTCCCGGGATCGTGATTGCATCCTTCTGCGCCACGGTTGTTTGGTCGTCGGCTGCCCACGCGCAGCGGCTGGTCGGTTGGGGGTTCAGCGGTTCGTCCAACACCGATCGCTCGCAGCCGGCGCTGAAGGCAGCGGCGGGCTGGTACCACTCGCTTGCTGTGCTCGACGATGGCCGCGTCGCAGCGTGGGGCTCGGGGGGCGACAAGCAGGTGAATGTGCCGGTGGGCCTTGGCGCTGCGGTCTCGGTGGCCGGCGGTCATCAGCACACCGTGGCGCTGCTTGCGGATGGCAGCGTGCAGTGCTTCGGTCGCAACACCAGCGGCCAGTGCAACGTTCCTGCAGATCTGGGTCCGTGCACCGCCGTGGCTGCAGGCGATGCCTTCAGCGCCGCGATCACCACTGCAGGAGCGGTCCGGTGCTGGGGCGACAACGCCAGCGGCCAGTGCAATGTGCCCGCGGACCTGGCGGATGTGGTCGGGCTCGACTGCGGGCTCTTCTTCACGATCGCCGTCCTCAAGGATGGCTCGGTCCGGTGCTGGGGCAACAACTCGAGCGGCCAGTGCAACGTGCCCGAAGGCATGGGCCCGGCGGTCCAGGTCAGCGGCGGTGCAAAGCATTCGGTCGCCGTGCTTGCCGATGGTTCGGTCCGGTGCTGGGGGTCGAGCTCTGCAGGTGCGCTGAACGTGCCGGCCGATCTCGGTCCAGTCGAGCAGGTTGCAGCTGGCAACAGTTTCACGATGGCGCTCTTGGCCGATGGTCGCGTCCGCGGCTGGGGGTGGAACGCCTTTGGGCAAGTGAGCCAAGCTGGTGCCCTGACCGGCGTGATGTCGATCGCCGTGGGTGATTCCCATGGGGTGGCGGTTCACCACGATGGCCGTGTCTCGGCGTGGGGCAACAACACGTTTGCGCAGGCGCAGGTGCCGATCGGCGCTGGTGCGGTGAAGCAGATTGGCGTCACGTACACGTCGCACACCGCGCTGCTTCGGGATGACGGCACGTTCAGCATCCGCGGCTACTGCAACGATGGCCTGTGCTCCGTGCCCGTCGATCTGGGTCCTGTGGCGCAGTTCGCGCTTGGTTCCACCCATGTGGCGGCGCTTGAGATCGATGGCTCCGTTCGCGCATGGGGCGCGACCTGGAACGGGATCACGACCGTGCCGTCGGACCTGCCGCCAGCCGTGCAGGTCGCGGCGCGCGGGTCGCACACGCTGGCCCTGTGCACCGATGGATCGGTGCGTGCTTGGGGTGAGAACGATCGAGGGCAATGCATCGTGCCGACGGACCTTGGGCCCGTCCAATCGATCGCCGCCGGGATCGACTCGTCATTCGCCATCGTTGCCGATGGTTCGTTGCGCGCATGGGGGGGCAGTCCTGCAGGCGAGGCGATCGTGCCGATCGATCTGGGCCCCGTGCAGCAGGTGACGGCCGAGGCTGATCACGCGCACGCGATTCGCATGGATGGCACGGTGCGATCGTGGGGTACGGGTGCGCCGGCCCAACCCGCGGATCTTGGATCGGTCGTGCAGATTGCATGTGGGAAGGACCACGTCGTTGCACTGCGCGCCAATGGCACCGTGCGCGTGTGGGGTACGACCGGATACGACACGAACACGTTGCCGGCCGGCTTGGGCCGAGTCGTCCAGATCGCAGCGGGCGGTGCGGAAGTCGTGGTGCTCCAGGCCGGCTGCGCGCAGGACATCAGCGGCGATGGGTTGGTCAATGGTTCCGATCTGGCGAGACTGCTGACCGCGTGGTCAGCTACGGGCACCGGACTGGCGGCCGATCTGAATGGCGACGGCATGGTCGATGGAATCGACCTGGGCGCCATGCTCGAAGCCTGGGGAGCGTGCGAAGGTTGAGGTTCAACGGGCATCCGGCGGAGTTCGCCGGATGCTTGCCGATGAGGCGACAGGGCGGTTCAGGCCCGCGCCATGCTTTGGCGAGCGCTGGACGAGATGGCAGTGCTTTGGTGAAGCGCTGGGGGCCTTGGGAACGCGCGGGTGGAGCGTTTTGGCGATTCCGCCCCTGATGCGGGGCGATCAAGGGGCTCTTTGGGGTCATTCACCCGATGCGCTGTCCCTGCGCCTCTGACGAGGCACAATCATGGTCATGCAGCGCCTTCCCATGGTGGCCATCCTCGCCGTGACCTCGGCATCGATCGCCCAGCAGCCGACCTTCGTCAACTTTGAGAGCCCGCAGTCGCATCCGATCGACGTGACGCCAGATGGTCTGGTGCTCGTGGCGTGCAACACGGCCGATGGCGTGCTCGAGGTGTTCGATCTCGTGGCGGGTTTGCCGCAGCGCCGCGGCTCCGTGGCGGTGGGTGTGGATCCGGTCTCGGTGCGCGTGAGGACCAACGGCGAGGCATGGGTCGTGAACCAAGTGAGCGACTCGGTGAGCGTGGTCGATCTGGCCACGATGCGCGTTCGTCGCACGGTGACCGTGGGTGACGAGCCGGCCGACATCGTGTTCGCTGGTTCGCCGCAACGCGCCTTCGTCTCGCTTGCACAGCCAAACCGCGTGGTGGCCTTCGATCCCTCGCTCGAGCTGCCGACGTTCTCGCCGATCGTGATCAACGGCCCGCAGCCGCGTGCGATGGCGGTCAGCCCGGATGGATCGACGGTGTACGTCGCGATCTTCGAGAGCGGCAACCGAACCACCGTGGTTCCGCGGGTCGCCGTGAACAACACCGGAGGTCCCTACGGCGGCCAGAATCCGCCACCCAACAGCGGCACGCAGTTCGACCCGCCGCGCACGCCCGGCCAGCCGCTTCCGCCGCGCGTGGCGCACATCGTGCGCAAGAACACGCAGAATCGATGGATGGATGACAACGGCCGCGACTGGACCGGGTTCGTGAGCTGGGACTTCTTCGACAACGATGTCGCCATCATCAACGCCTCGACGCTGGCGGTGAGCTACGCCGGCGGCGCGCTCTCGACCGTGTCCGGGATCGGCGTCTCGCCGTCGGGCACCGTGACGGCGGTCGGGTGGGATGCGCTGAACCACGTTCGATTCGAGCCAAGGCTCAACGGGATCTTCGCCACGATGCTCATGGCGGATGTCCCGCTGGCGGGTGGTCTGCCGAGCGTGATGGACCTGAATCCGCATCTGACCTACGACAGTGCGTCGATCCCTGCAGCCGAGCGCGCGCAGTCTGTGGGCGATCCGCGTGGCGTGGCATGGACCATCGATGGTTCGATGATGTTCACCGCTGCCTTGGGCACCAACGCACTCGTGGCGATGTCGCCCAGCGGTGCGCGCGTGGCCAAGATCGAGGTTGGCGAGGGACCGAGCGGCGTGGTCGTGCACCCGACGGCGGGGATGGTGTACAGCCTGAATCGATTCGAGGGCTCGGTGAGTGCCGTGAGCACGATTGGCTTCAATGAGGTTCGTCGTGTGCCGCTGCACGATGCCACGCCGGCGGTCGTCAAGGTCGGTCGTCGGTTCCTCTTCAACACGTCCATCACGAGCGGGCTCGGTCACACCAGCTGCGCGACGTGCCACGTGGATGGTCGCAGCGATCGGCTGGCGTGGGATCTTGGCGATCCGCAGGGCGCGATGCAGCTCTTTGACGAGACATGCCAGGCGCCCAACGGCTGCATCCAGTGGCACCCGATGAAGGGACCGATGACGACGCAGGTCCTGCAAGGCATCGTGGGCAACGGCCCCATGCACTGGCGCGGCGAGAAGGACAACCTCACGGAGTTCAACGCGGCGTTCACGCACCTGCAGGGGCGCGAGTTCGAGATCACGGCGCAAGAGATGCAGCAACTGACGGACTACGTCGGATCACTGGTCTTCCCGCCGAATCCCAATCGCAACATCGATGACACGCTCAAGACGAGCGTCGCGATTTTCGGCGGCCAGGCGACCGGACTTGGCGGCACCGGCAATCCCGTGACTGGGCAGAATCTCTACCAGACGCTGCAGAACTTCGGCGCACCACCGGGCCTGACCTGCAACGCGTGCCACGCGTTGCCGACGGGCACGAACCAGCGTGTGGACATCCCCGCGCCCGGCGGCGAGCAACAGAACCGCAAGAACGCGCACCTGCGTGAAGTGTGGCGCAAGATCGGTGCGAACCGCCAGAGCCAGACGGCGCTGCGTGGCGTTGGCTTTGACCACAATGGCGAGGAAGCAACGCTCCAGGATCTGCTCTCGATCGGATTCCAGTGGGCACCTGGGACGCAGGGCCAGCAGCAGCGGCGCGACATGGAGGCGTTCCTGCTGTCGTTCCCCAGCGGGACGCGCGCCGGCGTCGGCCAGCAGGTCACGGCCGATGGTGTGGGTGATGACACGGCACGCATCAACCAGTTCGTGACGATCGCCAACGGCGGTTCGGTCGGATTGATCGTGAAGGGGCGCATCGGCGGTGAATCCCGTGGATGGTTCCTGCAGGGCGGTCAGTTCGTGGCCGATCGCGAGGGCGAGGCATCAGTGACACCGACGCAGATGCTGGCGTTGGCCGCGGCGGGCAGTGAGTTGACGTACACGCTGGTGCCTGTGGGTTCGCAGCAGAGGCTCGGCGTCGATCGCGACCTGGACGGCTTCCGCGACCGAGATGAGCTCGATGCAGGCAGCGATCCAGCCGATGCGGACAGCATGCCGGGCCAGTGCGTGGCTGACCTGACCGGCGATGGACAGGTTGGCGGTGCCGACTTGGGCATCCTGCTCGGCGCTTGGGGCGGGGCTGGTGCCGGAGATCTCAACAGCGACGGCGCCATCGATGGCCAGGACCTTGGTGCCATGCTCGGCGCTTGGGGAGCGTGCGGCGGTTGACGGCCGTGCGACTTGGGATGTCACGCCGGACCGCGCCGGAGCACGTGCCGAGACCTAGCGAAGCGCGTTGATGCGAGGCGTGACGACCACGAGCCCGATCAGTGGTTGATCGGGTGCGGGTTCGACCTGCACGAGCACGATCGGTGTGGGTTGACGGCTTCGGAAGAGCGCGCGCGGGTACGGCTGTTCGCCCCACTGGTCGCGAAGCTCGCTCATGGGCACCTGAATGGTGGCACCGGCCGGGATCGTGACGCCATCCTTCACGAAGCGCCGATTGACCCACAGGCTGGCACCGTTCCATGACTGTGCAGTGCCATTGGTGATGCGGATCGACTCGTCCTCCTGCACGACTTGGACCTGTTCGACGGTCGCCTGCGGCCGGCCGACTGGATAGGGGCGGGTGGCCTTGGCCAAGTCGACGGTGTTCACGCAGCCGCACAGCACGAGGCAGGCAAGGGAGGCGAAGCGCATGGGCGGAGTGTAGCCAGCGAGAGTCATAGACTGACGGCGTGAGCGTGAACCTGTCGCCGTCCGATCTGCCACCACGCCGGCTCTCGAGGGCCATCGCCGAGACCGCGCGTTCGGCGAAGGCCGATCCCCGAGTGGTGGCGCTCGTGCCGGGCTTCGACGCGCCGTTCTTCCAGGCTGGGCTGGCCGGGTACAGCGATGGCGCCATGCGGCTGATCGCACGCCGGCATGGATGCCCGTTCTGCGTGACCGAAGCGCTGCTCGACCGGACGCTCATCAACGGCGGGAAGGGCCGGCGCAAGGAAGACCCCGACCTCATCGCGACCGAGTGCGGCATGGGCGAGATCGAGGACAACATCGCCGCGAGCACCGACGATCACCCGATCGCCGGTCAGATCATGGGGACCACGCCGCATGAGATGGCCGAGGGCGCGGACATCCTGGTGCGCATGGGCTACGACGTGATCGATGTGAACATGGCCTGCCCGGTCAAGAAGATCAAGAGCGCTTCCCGTGGCGGGCACTTCCTGCACCATGCTGACGAGGCCATTCCCGTGCTGCGCGCCGTGATCGACGCGGTGGATGGGCGCGTGCCCTGCACCGTCAAGT
>VFQT010004055.1_pt1 | contig 12645 bp, 14 predicted proteins | sample 3512381 | NCBI WGS metagenome assembly VFQT01 (sample SAMN10412376, study PRJNA504923) | tailings metagenome | isolation source: Relicate 2 Philex TSF3 active mining site | place: Philippines: Tuba, Benguet | collected 2017-08-29 | reverse complement strand
ACGCCGAAGCAGAAGCGCAAGGCGCAGCACATCGAGGAAGGGTACGAGAAGCGCGGCGTCTCCCGCCAAGAGGCCGAAAAGCGCGCCTGGGCGACGGTGAACAAACAGGATGGCGGCGGCAAGAAGGCGGGGGCTGGCCGCAAGTCCTGAGTGCATTCCCCTCGCCCGCCAAAATCTTGCCGAGATTCCAAGCTGTAGCGGAGATTGTCTGCCGTTGCCTGTTGTCTCGGGTGGCGATTGTGTATGTAGAGCCCATCGAGAGGGCCATGTGAGGGGATGAGCCGATGGGCTTTAAGATGATCGACGGACGGATGCTGGCGGGCCTTGCGCTGGTGGGGCTGCTGCTGGCGGGCTGTTCCTCCTCCGGGGGGACTGGCGGCTCGTCCGCATCGATGGAGCCGTCGGCGCCCGCGGGCCTCACGGCCGCCGACATCCGCTCCACCCTCGCCGGCAAGAGCTGGCGCTTCAAGGGCCCGAACAACACCGGCACCACGCTCTATGCCGAGGATGGCACCTCGCTCGTCGAGGTCGACGGCAAGGGCACGACCAAGGGCAAGTGGACGGCCAAGGACGGCCAGCTGTGCGAGAGCTTCGATCCCGCGCCGTGGCTGCCCGGAGGCGTGCCGATGAGCTGCTATCCCTTCGCCAGGGGGGTGGCGCCGGGAAGCTACCAGGCTGGCAAGGCGGTCTTCACGCAGGCGTCATAAGGCTTTGATCCGCCGCCACAATTGAGACACAGGCCGGGCAAAGTCCTGCCCTGCGCGATGGGCAAAGGCAATGGCTCGATGGCGGTGTTTTCGCAGGGTGATTTGATGATGACGCGGTTTTCGCGCCGGCAGTTGCTGCTCTCCGGCCTGGCCCTCGGCCTTTCCAGCCGCGCCGGCCTGGCGCAGTCCCAGGGGGTGAGCGGCGAGGCCGATCCGTTCGGCCGCCTCGGCGGCGGCTTCGCCACCGACGAGCAGTATTACGATCCGGCCCTGCTGCCGCCGCCCGAGTCGCCCATCGATTTCCCCATCGAGGAGGTCGCCCCCCGGCGCATCAAGAAGAAGTTCCGCCGCCAGATGGTGGCCTTCGAAGGCAGAGAGCAGCCGGGCACCATCGTCGTCGATCCGGATGCGCGCTTCCTCTACCATGTGCTGGCCTATGGCAGCGCGGTGCGCTACGGAGTCGGCGTCGGCCGCGCGGGCTTCGCCTGGGCGGGCGATGCGAAGATCGGCATGAAGCGGCGCTGGCCGCGCTGGGTACCGCCGCGCGAAATGGTGGACCGCGACCCGCGCGCCCGCCAATGGGTCAACGGCCAGCCCGGCGGCCCGGAGAACCCGCTGGGCGCCCGCGCGCTCTACCTCTACTCCGGCGGGCAGGACACGCTCTACCGCATCCACGGCACGAATGAGCCGAAGTCGATCGGCAAGGCCATGTCTTCGGGCTGCATCCGCATGCTGAACCAGGACATCGCGGAACTCTATGACAACGTGATCGTCGGCACGCCGGTGATCGTGCGCGCCTCGCGCGGCGCCCGGGCATGAGCGGCGGTTCCGCCATCAGCACCATCGGCTTCGATGCCGACGACACGCTGTGGCAGAACGAGACCTTCTTCCGGATGACGGAGCAGCGCTTCACCGAACTGCTCTCGGAACATGGCGAGCATGAGGTGCTCACCGCCCGCCTGCTGGAGGCGGAGCGCCGCAACCTCGCCTTCTACGGCTATGGGGTGAAGGGCTTCACCCTGTCGATGATCGAGACGGCGGTCGAGGTGACGAAGGGCGAGGTCTCGGCCTCGGTCATCGCCGAGATTCTCAGCTTCGGGCGGCAGATGCTGCAGAACCCGGTGGAGACCCTGCCCCACGCCCGGGAGACGCTGGAGGCGCTGGCGGGCAAGTACCGCATCGTCCTCATCACCAAGGGCGACCTCTTCGACCAGGAGCGCAAGCTCGCCCAGTCCGGGCTGGGCGAGTATTTCGACGCGGTCGAGATCGTCAGCGAGAAGACGCCGAAGACCTATGAGCGCATCTTCGCCCGCCACGGCGACGGTGCGGCGCGCGCCGTGATGGTCGGCAACTCCATCAAGTCGGACGTGGTGCCGGCGATCGCCGCGGGCAGCTTCGGCGTGCATGTTCCCCATGAGCTGACATGGGTTCTCGAACATGAGGACGCCCCCGAGGACAACCCGCGCTTCCGCCGCATCGAAGAGCTGGGGATGCTCGTTCCCCTGCTCCGGCAAATCACTTGAAGGCCGCGGCGGCATGTGGCACACGCGGCGCATTGCGCGAGGCTAGACGATCTTGACCGCACGTTTCATTCGTACACTGACCATCCTCGTACTCGCCGCCGGCATCGCCGCCTGCGCCCAGGGCCCCAAGGGCGTGCGCATCACGAACAACGGTACCTCCGCCACGACCGACAAGGCGCCGGTGCCGATCACCGATTTCACGGCGGAGCAGATCCGCGCCGCGATCTCCGGCAAGACCTTCCAGTACACCCGCGCCGATGGCAACGGCTTCATCACTTACAATGCCGATGGAACCTTCAGCTACCAGGACGACACGAAGGGCGGCGGCGAAGGCAAGTGGACCGCGAACGGCACGGAATATTGCGAAACCTTCGGCAAGGGCCCGAAGGAGTGCGGCGTGTTCAAGAATACCGGCGACGCCTATTTCGCCGCCAAGTCGCGGCTGGTGGAGATGAAGGTCTGAAGTCCCCTGCTCCTACTCGTTGAGGAACGGGTTCGTCCGTCGCTCCTCGCCGATCTGGCAGGGCTGGCCGTGACCCGGAAGGCAGACGACGTCATCGCCCAGCGGATAGAGCTTCTCCTTGATCGACCGGATCAGCGCGGCATGGTCGCCGCGCGGGAAATCGGTCCGGCCGATGGAACCCTGGAACAGCACGTCGCCCACCAGCGCGAAGCGGTTCTCCTCGTTGAAGAACACGACCGAGCCCGGCGTATGCCCCGGCGCCTCGTAGATCGCGAAGCTGAGGCCGCCGACCGTCACCGTGTCGCCCTCCTTCAGCCAGCGGTCTGGCATCACGGGCCGCGCATCGGTCATGCCGTATTGCGCGCCGGTCTCGGCCAGCTTCTCGAGCAGGAAGGTGTCTTCCGGGTGCGGGCCCTCGATCGCGACGCCGAGCTTCTCCTTCAGCTCCGCTGCGCCGCCCGCATGGTCGATGTGGCCATGGGTGAGCAGGATCTTCTCGATGGTGATGCCACTCTGGCGGATCGCGTCGAGGATGACGGATACATCGCCGCCGGGGTCGACGATGGCGCCGACCTTCTGCTCGGCGTCGAACACCAGGGAGCAGTTCTGCTGGAAGGGCGTCACGGGGATGAGGAAGACCTGGAGCTTTGTCATGGCCCGGCTGCATAGCTGCGCGGCGGGAGCGGCGCAACCGCCTTGCCGGAACATGCCGCGGCGTCTAGACCCTCGTTGAACCGAGATTCAACATCAGAGCCATGAGCACCGCGACAGCCGCCCCGCGCACCGGGAACATCATTGCCGCACTCGCGGCGGTGGGCGCGTGCGACATCGCCTTCGGGCTCACCCTGCAGCTGATGCCGCTGCTGATGGAGCGGGAGGGCTGGCCCGCCTGGGCCATCGGCCTCAACGTCGCCATGGGGCCCATCGGCATCCTGATGGCGGGGCCCTTCCTGCCGAAGCTGCTGGGCAATGTAGGAACGCGCCGCGCCGCCTTTGCCCTCGTGGGCATCCTCGTGCTGTCTCTCGCGGCAATCGCGGTGTCGCCCATCTGGATGTGGTTCCCGCTGCGCTTCGTCTTCGGACTGGCGACGAGCGCCCTCTTCACGGTCAGCGAGGCTTGGATGCTGTCCTTCGCCACGAACGAGAACCGTGGCCGGGTGATGGGACTCTACACCTCCGCGCTGGCCGTGACCTTCGCGGTGGGCCCGCTGATCCTGCCGTGGACGGGGCTTGACGGGTTCCTGCCCTGGGGCATCGGCATCGTCTGCATCCTGGTGAGCGTGCTGCCGCTGGGCTTCGTGAAGGTGGAGGATGACGCCTTCCGGCAGAAGGAGGGCGGCGGCGGCTTCTTCGGCTTCGTCAGGAAGGCGCCCATGCTGCTCTTCGCCGTAGGGGCGGCGACGCTGTTCGACAATGTGCTGATTTCCTTCTTCACCATCTACGGCATCCGCAACGGGCTGGACCTCGACGTGGCAAGCCGCGTGCTGGGCTTCGGCATCATCGGCAATGTGGTGATGTTCTATCCCATCGGCTGGCTGGCGGACCACTGGTCGCGGAAGGGCGTGATGTTCCTGACAGCGGGCCTCACCGTGCTGCTGTCGCTGAGCCTCCTCATCGTCATCACGCACTGGCTGGTCTGGCCCGTGATGATGCTGCTCACCGCCTCGGCCTTCGGGGTCTATGTCGTGGCGCTGGCCACACTGGGCGACAGATTCAAGGGGCCGGACCTGATCGCGGGTGCCGCCGGCATCGCAGCCATGTGGGGCGTGGGCGGGCTCGTCGGTCCGCCCATCGCGGGGGTGGCCATCGACCTCCTCGGCATCGATGCGATGCCGGTGACGCTGGCTGTATTCTATGTGATCCTGCTTGTCGGCCTTGCCGTCAGCGGCGGCAGGCTGGTGCGTGGAGGAGCGCATGGATAGGCAGCGCTTCATCAACCTGCTGGCAGCCATCTCTGCCATCACTGTGTTCGGCTTCACCTTCGGGCTGATGTTCCCGCTGCTCTCCCTCATCATGGAGGGCAAGGGGGTTCCCTCCCACATCATCGGCTACAATGCCGCCATGCACCCCTTGGGGATCATTCTCTCGATCTTCGTGATTCCCACTGTCGTGCGCCGCTTCGGGGCGAAGCGCGCGGTGATCGGGGCGGCATTGCTGACGGCGGTGGTGATCGTCTCCTATCCCTTCTTCCCCGTCTTCTGGGGGTGGTTCGTCCTCCGGGTGCTTCAGGGCTTCTTCATTTCGATCCTCTTCGCCATCAGCGAGGCTTGGATCGTGAAGTTCGCCGAGGGTGCCTGGCGCTCCCGCATCCTGGCGATCTACACTTCGATCCTGGCCCTGAGCTTCGGGGGCGGACCCGCCATCATCAGCGTGACCGGCATCGAGGGGGCGCTTCCCTTCGTGGTGGGTGCGGCGGTGCTGCTGGTGGCGACCATTCCCATCTTCTTCGTCAGGGACGAGGAGGTGGACAGCGATGACGAAACACCGCTCTCCGTGCTTGCCTTCGCGCGCAAGGCTCCCATCCTGCTTTTCGCCGTGGGCATGTTCGCCATCCTCGATGCGGCGAACCTGAGCTTCCTTCCGGTCTATGCCGTGAAGAAGGGTTTCGACCAGGAAGCGGCGGCGCTGGCGCTGACCGCCTTCGTGGTCGGCAACACGGTGCTGCAATTCCCCATCGGCTGGTGTGCCGACCATTTCCCCAAGCGCGCGGTGATGGGAGTGTGCGGGGCGCTCTCCGGCCTGTGCTCCTTCCTTGTTCCCTTCGTCTTCGGCACATGGGCGCTGTGGCCGGTGCTGACCGTGATGGGGGCGACGGCCGCCGGAATCTACACGGTTGCGCTGGCGGAACTGGGCGAGAAGTTCTCCGGCCATGAGCTGGTCACCGGTACGGCCTCCTTCTCCACCATCTGGGGGGTGGGCGCGCTGGCCGGATCTTTGGCGGCTGGCTGGTCCATTGCGGGCTTCGGGCCGGATGGCCTACCGTTCTCCATGTCGGCCGTTTTCCTCGTCTTCGTCTTGGCCGTCGCGTTCAGCAGAGGAACGGTCCGCCGCAAAGGCTCATGAGCCCAAGACGCTTCAGTTACGGTGCAGGCGTGTTCCTCGTTGCGGCGGGTGCAGCCTGCTGGAGCCTGGGCGGTGCTCTGGTCCGCCTCACGGACGGGCTTGACGTCTGGCAGATCGTCTTCTTCCGATCGGTCACGGTGCTCGTCTGCATGGGGCTCTGGCTGGGCCTGCGCTACCGCACGACGTTGTTCCGGCGCATGGCCGATGCGGGAGTGAACGCGGTGGTCGCTGGCGTGGCGGTGGGCACGGCGGGGCTCTCATTCGTCGCCTCGCTGTTCTACACGACGGTGGCGGAAGCGATCTTCATGGTGGGGATCGCGCCCTTCCTCTCCGCCCTCCTCGGCTTCTGGATCCTGCGGGAGCGCATCCCGCACGTCACCTGGCTGGCGATGACCGTAGCACTGGTCGGCATGGGGCTGATCTTTTACGGCAACCGCGGGGGAGGCGCGGTCACCGGCACGCTGCTCGCCCTTTATTCGGCCTTCTGCTTCTCCTGCTACGCCGTATTGCTCCGCTGGGGTCAAAAGACGGAGATGTCCGTGGCACTGATCTGGAACGCGCTCTACCTCATCGCCATCAGCGGCCTGGTGTTGCTGCTGCCCACGGGCTTGCGCGAGACGGCTGGTCTGGCGAGCTTCGCCATCGGATGGTGGAACTTTGGCGCGACTTTCCTCATGGGCGCGCTGCAACTGACGGTGGGCATGATCCTCTTCACCATGGGTTCGCGCAGCGTGCCCGCGGCGCAGCTCTCGCTGATCGCACTGTTGGAGCCGGTGTTGTCCCCGCTCTGGGCATGGCTGGTGAGCAGCGAACTTCCGCCGGTCTGGACTTTCATGGGCGGGGCGGTGATTGTGGGCGCGATCGTGATTCAGGCCCTCTTCAGCGCCACTTGGGACAGACGCCATGCCAGACGCCAAGACCAACGCCAGCGCCGCGGCGAACCAGCTTTCGACCATCCGTGATTTCCTGCGCTGGGGCCTTTCCGAATTCCGTGCGGCGAAGATCGTGCATGGCCATGGCACCACGTCAGCGACGGACGAGGCCGCCTTCCTGATCCTCGAGACGCTGCACCTGCCGGTGGACGACATCAACCCCTGGTTGGACGCGACGCTGCTGGAGAGCGAACGGGAGGCTGTGGCACAGGTGATCCGCGCCCGGGTCGAAACCCGCATGCCCGCCCCCTATCTCGTGAAGCGCGCCTATATCCACGGCGTGCCTTTCTACGTGGACGAGCGGGTGATCGTGCCGCGCTCCTACATCGGCGAACTCATGTTCTCCGGCATATTCGGCGGAGACGAGACTCCGCTCATCGAGGACGTGTCGCAGGTGACCAGCGTGCTGGACCTCTGCACCGGATCGGGCTGCCTCGCGATCCTCGCGGCAGGGATCTTCACCGAGGCGGACATCGAAGCTGCGGACCTTTCGCGCGATGCGCTGGAGGTTGCGCGGATCAATGTCGAGGAGCACGGCTTCACGGACCGCATCGACCTGTTGCAGGGCGATCTGTTCGGCGCGGTCGAGGGCCGCACCTATGACCTCATCATTTCGAACCCGCCTTATGTCGCGGCGGCAGAAGTTCAGGCCTTCCCGCCGGAATATGGGCACGAACCGGTGATGGCACACATCGGCGGCGAGGACGGGCTAGACCTCGTGCACCGCATTCTCGAAGAGGCGGCAGACCATCTGAACCCGGGCGGCGGGCTCCTGTGCGAGATCGGCACAGGACGCGACCGCCTCGTCGACGCCTACCCGCACCTCGACTTCCTGTGGCTCGACACGGAGGAGTCCGAGGGCGAAGTGTTCTGGATCACGCGCGAGCAGCTGCTGGAACAGGTGTGAGCTACCTGCGAAGCCCCGTACCGGTAACCAGATTGTCGTAGATGTGCTTCGTCATCCGCGCCATCTCCGGCATCAGCGGATAGGATTGCTTCACGAGCCGCGGGTAGGCACCCTCGCCCAGATGCTTCTCGAGGGACGCGACATAGTTGGGCAGGCTGGACCAGCCAGCCACCGTCTGCGGGGTGAACTCGCAATGGAACTGGGTGCTCATCGCATGCTCACCCACGGCCATCGCCTGCACCGCCGTCAGAGCGGAAGAGGCCAGCACGCGCACCTGCTCGGGCACGCGCTTCACTTCAGCCATGTGCCACTGCATCACCTTGTGCGCGGGCGCGAGGCCCTTCGTCAGCCGGTGGGAACGGGCATCCTCCGTAAGATGCACGTCGAACACGCCGACCTCTCCGGCCGCGGCCGGGGCCACCTCGCCGCCGAGCGCCGTGGCCAGCAGCTGGTGGCCGAGGCAGACGCCAAAATAGGGCTTGGCACGCTCCACCACCCATTCGCGGATCGCCTGCTTCTCTGCGGCGAGCCAGGGATGCTGGTCTTCCTGCCAGGTGTCCTGCGCGCCACCCAGCACGAACAGGAAATCATAGTCCGCAAGGCTCGGGATGGCCTGCCCTTCGAACAGCCGAACCGGTTCCGGTATGATGGCGTCCTCGGCGAAATAGTCGAGGAACCGTCCCGGATGATCATGGTCCATGTGCTGGAAAACGAGTGCGCGCTTCATGAGACTCCCAAAAGCCCCGGCACCGCTTTCACCGGGGGTGGAAGCGGAATGGCGCAAAACGGGTCTTCTGTCGAGATGGCCACCGCTGCCAGATGAACATGCGGATTCCTCGCCGGGCACCGCCAAGGCCGTGCCCGGCCAGCATTTGCCAACCGTCAGGTCAGACGATCTGGAGATCCACGGCCTGGGGTCCGCGGCCCTTCTTGTCGGGCTGGACCTCGAAGCTGATCTTCATGTTTTCGGAGAGCTCCGGGATGCCTGAGCGCTGCACGGCCGTGATGTGCACGAACACATCCTTGCCGCCGCCGTCCGGCGAGATGAACCCATAACCCTTGGCTTGGTTGAAAAACTTCACAGTGCCGTTCTGGCGCATGAGAAGGGCGTCCCTCATTCCATTTTTTATACGTTGCGTCCGGACCCCACCGCTTCTGGAAGGCGGCGGCGAACTTGGACCAGCGGCGTCTTCAATGGAAAGGCACTTCTCTCCCCTGACAGGAGGCGGTCTTGACCAGTTGAGCAGCTCTGCCGGCGTCCGGACCTTGCCGCCCGGACAGCTTTGATTATGCGGCACCCATGCGCCGGGGGCAAGAGGGGTCTTCTAAACTCTCAGGGCTTGATTTGCACCGTGGGCGTGCCAATAGTCTAAAGAATCCTCGGGGATTCTTCGAATGAAGCCATATTGGGCGTTTTCTGCCGTTGCGGCAGTCATGATAGCCGGCATCGGGACTGTTGCATGGGCAAAGCCTGCCCAGACGACGCGATATGCCTATTACACGATCAGCGGCGACTCGGCTGTCGAGATCTACAACGCCATGATCCGGAAGGGACCGAAGGTGAACGGGGCGAAGGCCTATGCCGCCACCTCGGCCACCACCACCCAGGACGGCAAGCTGCTGCAGGGCTCATCCTGCCGGATCGAGGATTACCGGCTGAAGCTCGACTTCGTGATCAAGCTGCCCAAGATCAGGAACGAGAAGGTACTGTCCGCGCCGGATCGCAAGCGCTGGCATCAGTTCTCCGGCTTCCTCAAGGCCCATGAGGAAACCCATCGCCAGATCTGGATGGATTGCGCGGCGGATCTCGAGCGCCAAGTGAAGCAGATCAAGGCGAGATCCTGCAGCGACGCGGACCGCAAGGCCACGCAGTTATGGGACAAGATCCGCAGCGCCTGCAACAGGAAGCACGTTGCCTTCGATGCAGCCGAGCAGAAGCGTCTCCTGTCGCATCCCTTCGTGAAGATGGTCTACAAGCGCGCCACGGCGACGCATGGGGCCGAGGCGGAATAGCTTCCATTAGGGCTCAGGCCTTCAGCACCCGCCCCGCCACCGCGCCGAGCTTTTCCAGCAATGCCGGGTCGCGCTTCTCGGGTGAGGTCATGATCGCGAAGGCGAGCGCCCGGTCGGAGCCGATGGGACATGGAGGGTGCTGGCGCGGGAAATCCCGCGCGATGCGGCTGACGAGGCGCTTGGCATTGCCGGAATTTGCCGTCAGCACCTCGATGACCTTGGCCACGTCCACGGACCCGTGGCCTTCGTGCCAGGAATCATAATCCGTCACCATGGCGATGGTGCAGTAGCTGATCTCCGCCTCGCGCGCGAGCTTGGCCTCCGGCATGTTGGTCATGCCGATGACGGACGCCCCCCAGGAGCGGTAGAGATGCGATTCCGCCAGCGTCGAGAACTGCGGCCCCTCCATCACGATGTAGGTGCCGCCGCGGGCATGTGAAATGCCCTCGGCCTTCAGCGCCTTCTCGGCAATGTCCTGCAGAGCGGGCGAGACCGGATGCGAGAAGGGAACATGGCCCACGCAGCCGGTGCCGAAGAAGCTCTTCTCGCGCGCGAAGGTGCGGTCGATGAACTGGTCGACGAGCACGAAGGTGCCGGGCGGAAGGTCTTCCTTGAGCGAGCCCACGGCCGAGAGCGAATAGAGGTCCGTGACCCCTGCCCGCTTCATGACGTCGATGTTGGCGCGGTAGTCGATGGTGGTCGGTGAATGGACATGGCCCCGCCCGTGGCGCGGCAGGAAGACGACGGGAAGCCCGTCGATCTCCCCCCGGCGCAACGCGTCCGAAGGCTCGCCCCAGGGTGAGGAGATCTCCTCCCAGCGGGCATTGTCCATGGGAATGTCGTAGATCCCCGAACCGCCGATGATGCCCAGTACCGATGCCGTCATGCCCTGCTCCTGAATTCAGGCGGAACATGCCCGACAAACGCAGAAACGAAAAGGCCCGGACACTCATGTCCGGGCCCGTTTCGAGGGTCTGTCGCGAAGGATCAGTGGGCGTTGGCCCAGATGCGCTTCTTCACGAGGTAGAGCAGCAGGGCGAGGATGCCGAGATAGATCAGCACCATGAAGCCCGTGCGCTTGCGCTCCTCCATCTTCGGCTCCGCCGTCCAGGCCAGGAAGGCCGAGACATCGCGCGCCATCTGGTCGACGGTCGCCGGCGTGCCGTCGTCATAGGTCACCTGGCCGTCGGACAGCGGGTTCGGCATGCCGATCCAGTGGCCGTTGGCGAAGTAGGGATTGTAGGCCTTCCCCTCGGGCTGCTCGGCCTTGAGCTCCTCCGGGATCTGGTCATCCGGGACGTAGCCAGTCAGCACGGAGTAGACGTACTGCGGGCCGCCGATGCCGTTCACCAGCTGGTTGAACGTGCCGTACCAGCCCGGACGGTACTTGGTGATGAGCGAGAGATCGGACGGATAGGCGCCACCATTGGCCGCGCGCGCCGCCTGCTCGTTCGGGAACGGCGAGGGGAAGCGGTCGGACGGCAGGCCCGGCCGCTCGAACATTTCGCCCGCCTCGTTCGGGCCGTCCTGCATGGTGTAGCCCGCGGCCAGCACCTTCACCTGCTCTTCCGAGAACTCAGGGCCCCCCGGCTGCGACAGGTTGCGGAACGATACGTACTTCATGGCGTGGCAAGCCGCGCACACTTCCTTGTAGACCTTGTAGCCGCGCTGCAGCTGGGCCCTGTCGAAGGTGCCGAAGGGACCTTCGAAGGAATAGCTGATGCCCTTGGCGGGGGTCTGGCCTTCCGCAGCCTGAGCCGCTCCGAAGGACAGCGCGAGGCCCATGGCCGCGATTGCGAGTGTCTTGAGCAATGTCATGTTCTTTTCCCCCAGATCACTCGGCAGGCACGGCGGCCGTGGCAGGACGCTTTTTGGCGAGCACGTCATCCGAGATGGAGGACGGCAGCGGCTTCGGGCTTTCGAGGAGACCGAGCAGAGGCAGGATCACCAGGAAATGCGCGAAGTAGTAGATGGTCAGGATGCGCGAGAACACCACGTAGAGGCCTTCTGCGGGCTTCGAACCGAGGTAGCCCAGGGCCACGCAGACGATCGCGAAGATCCAGAAGAAGCCCTTGAACAGCGGGCGGTAGTTGCCGGAGCGCACCTTCGAGGTGTCGAGCCACGGCAGCGCGAAGAGCACGAGGATCGAACCGAACATGGCGATGACGCCGCCAAGCTTGTCCGGCACCGCGCGCAGGATCGCGTAGAACGGCAGGTAGTACCATTCCGGAACGATGTGCGCGGGCGTGACCAGCGGGTTGGCCTCCTGATAGTTGATCGCGTGGCCGAGGTAGTTCGGCGCGAAGAAGATCCAGGCCGCGAAGAACATCAGGAAGACGACGATCGCGAAGGCATCCTTCATCGTGTAGTAGGGGTGGAAGGGCAGCGTATCCTGGCTGCTCTTCACAGAAACGCCCGTGGGGTTGTTGTTGCCCGGCACGTGCAGCGCCCAGATGTGCAGGCCGATGAGGGCTGCGAGCACGAACGGCAGCAGGTAGTGCAGGGAGAAGAACCGGTTCAGCGTCGGATTGTCGACGGAGTAGCCACCCCACAGCAGCGTGGTGATCGAGTCGCCCACGAAGGGAATGGCCGAGAACAGGTTGGTGATGACCTTGGCGCCCCAGAAGCTCATCTGGCCCCAGGGAAGCACGTAGCCCATGAAGGCGGTGGCCATCATCACCAGATAGATCAGCACGCCGATCATCCAGAGCACTTCGCGCGGGGCCTTGTAAGAGCCGTAGTACATGCCGCGGAACATGTGGATGTACACCGCGATGAAGAACATGGACGCGCCGTTGGCGTGCATGTAGCGGATCATCCAGCCCGAGTTGACGTCGCGCATGATGTGCTCGACGGACTGGAAGGCGTAATCCACATGCGGGGTATAGTGCATCACCAGAATGATGCCGGTGACGATCTGGACCACCAGCATGACGGCGAGGATGCCGCCGAAGGTCCACCAGTAGTTCAGGTTCTTCGGGGTAGGGAAGTCCAGCGCCTGGCCCTGCACCAGTTCCATGATGGGAAGGCGCTCATG
>VFQT010004054.1_pt1 | contig 12650 bp, 13 predicted proteins | sample 3512381 | NCBI WGS metagenome assembly VFQT01 (sample SAMN10412376, study PRJNA504923) | tailings metagenome | isolation source: Relicate 2 Philex TSF3 active mining site | place: Philippines: Tuba, Benguet | collected 2017-08-29 | reverse complement strand
GAGGCTGTCGCCCAAGTCGTTGGCAAGATTGGAGAGAATCTGGTACGCGGTAGCGGTAAGCGCCGTCAGGGCCAGCAGCAGCCCGTCGAAGTACCCGCGGTCCGCAGCCAAAAGGGTCCCCAAGGCGATGGTGGCCAGCGCCAGCGGAAGCGTTCGGGGGCGCAGCGCGCCCAACCAAGCGTTCATCAGGGGAAAATCGGGAATTTACCGAAGTCCGGCGCGCGCTTTTCCAAGAAGGCCTTCTTGCCCTCTTGCGCCTCCTCCATCAGGTAGTACATCAGCGTCGCGTCGCCGGCGAACTCCATGAGTCCGCGCTGGCCGTCGAGCTCGGCGTTCAGTCCGCGCTTGATCATGCGCAGGGCCATCGGCGAGCGCATCATCATGATCTGGCACCATGCTACGACCGTGTCCTCGAGCTCCGCGAGCGGAACCACTTTGTTCACCATACCCATGTCAAAGGCCTCTTGGGCGGAATACTGCTGGCACAAAAACCATATTTCGCGGGCCTTTTTCTGTCCGACGTGGCGCGCGAGGTAACTCGAGCCAAAACCCGCGTCAAAACTGCCCACCTTGGGGCCCGTTTGCCCAAACTTGGCGTTGTCGGAAGCCACGGTGAGGTCGCAGACCACGTGCAGCACGTGTCCGCCCCCAATCGCGTACCCGTTGACCATGGCGACCACCGGTTTGGGAATCTCCCGGATGCGCTTGTGCAGGTCGAGCACGTTCAAGCGCGGAACGCCGTCTTCACCGACGTACCCCCCTACTCCTTTGACGTTTTGGTCGCCGCCGCTGCAAAAGGCCTTGTCGCCTTCGCCCGTGAGCACCACGACCCGGATGTCGCTACGCTCGCGGCACACGTCAAACGCTTCAATCATTTGCACGTTGGTCTCCGGCCGAAAGGCGTTGTAAACCTGCGGGCGGTTGATGGTAATCTTCGCAATTCCTTCAAAGAACTCAAAGCGGATGTCGGAATATTCCTTAATCGGGGTCCAGGTACGTTGTGCCATAATGGGGTCAAAATTAGGCGCCAAATCGGCCCTTCCAGGCCTTTTCTGACGCGTCAGGGTCGGTAAACACTTCCAACACCGTGGCGTCGGAATCGTTTAGCAGCGCAGTGAACTGGGCGCGAAATTCCGCTTCGCTGCGCGCCTCGCGGTAAGCAAATCCTTGGTTTTCAGCACTCGAGCGGACGCTTCGCCCGTGGCGGAACGCAAAATGCCGCTCCAGCTGACCGCTCGCCCGCGGGCCGTCGAGCCACTGAAAAATCTGGCCGCCTTGGTTGTTGACAACTACCACCTTGAGGGCGGGCAGGGCCTCGTAGGCAATGCCGGCGCCGCCGTCGTAGAGGAATCCGAGTTCGCCCGTCACCAGAAGCGTCGGACGGCCCGACGCCCACATGGCGCCCAGCGCGGTCGAAGTCATCCCGTCGATGCCGCTGGCGCCGCGGTTGCTGAAGTGGCGAATTCCGCGGCCAAACGCCCCCTGGCCCCAGCAAAAATGGGCGTAGCGCACCGGAGTGGAGTTGGCCCAGTGCACGTCAGTGCCTTCCGGAATCAACGGGGCCAAAGTGCGGTGCAGCGCCAGGTCGTGCCAACCTTCTCCGCGCGGCGAAGTGCGGGTTCGGGGCGTCCAAGGCCGACCCAAATCGTGCGCCTGGTCCGCGAGGTCGGCGAGGCCATCCATGGGAGCCGCGTAGCTCCGGGCCAGCAGGTTGCCGAACATGTCGGGCAGGGGTTCCCGCGGACCAATGGCCCAGTGGGGGGTGCCGCGAAGTCCCAACTTGGCCTGCTTGGCTACCCATGCGCCCCCCAGGGTGACGACCGCGTCGGCATCCAGGGAGCCCAGGGGCCAGGTGTCTTCGAGCTGCTCGGCCGCGTCGGACGGAAGCTGGCTCAAGGGTTCGGCCACCACCACCCAACCCTTGGCGGCAAGTTGGCGTACGGCCGGCTCGGGGTCGCCCCAGGCCGGATTCCATTGGCCCAGCACCAGCAGGGGGCGCTTGGCCTGACGAACAAAATCAGGGACCTTGATCGGCAATGGCTCAACCGTCGTAGACGGGACTCCCAAGGAACCCGAGGCTCGTGGCGCAATGGCATCGTACAGCGGTTCGGCCAAGGGAACGTTGAGGTGGACCGGCCCGAAGGCCAGTTGCTCGAGCGCGCGGTCGAGGACTTCGAGGTTCCACGCCAAGGTCTGGCGGTCGTCCAGCAGCGCTTTGGCGACGAGGTGGTCGTCAAAAATCCGGGTCTGCCGTATGCTCTGGCCGTGGCCGTTATCGATGAGCGCGGCCGGACGGTCGGCCGTAATCAGGAGCAGCGGAACCTGCTGGTAATAGGCCTCGGCCACCGCGGGCCCAAAGTTCAGGGCCGCCGTGCCGCTCGTGCACACCGCAAATGCCGGAACGCCCGTCGCGACGGCCGCGCCCAAGGCCCAGTGGGCCGCGGAGCGCTCGTCAAGCAGCACCTGACTGGGCACCTCCAAATCCCTAAAGGCACGCACTAAAGGGGCGCAGCGGCTTCCCGGGGAGGCCACCCAAGCCGACCAGCTACGCGTGGCGAGGCGGTCTCGAAGCGCTGCAGCAAGCTGCGATGCCGAGGATTCAGAAGACAGGTTCACCCGAGTAAAACGTTTTCAAGCGTCTGAAGTTTTTGCTCCGTCTCCGCCCATTCGCCTACGGGGTCTGATTTCGCGGTAATTCCGCCCCCAGCGTACCCTAAAAAGCCGTCGGCACCCCACTCCACGCAGCGCAGCGTGACATAAAAAATGGAACGCTCCGCCGCCGTCCAGCCAAAATACCCGGCGTAGTTGCGTCGGTCGTAGCCCTCATGGCGGCGGATGAAGGCCTGGGCCTGGGCCCGCGGCAGCCCTCCCACGGCGGGAGTTGGGTGCAGCGCTCCCGCAATGTCCCAAGCGCTCAGCCCCTGGGCGTGGCCTTCGATGTAGCTGCAGAGGTGCTCCACAGGGCCTGCCTCGAGCACCGTGGGCCCTTCGACCTGGACGGCCTCCACGCCCAGCGCTTGAAGCATTTGCACAATGTCCTTGGTGACTACGTGCTGCTCCTCGCGTTCCTTGAGGCCCCAAGCGCCTTGGCTGCCGCAAACCCGCGTGCCCGCCAGAGACATCGTGCGGACCGACGATCCTACGACCTCGGTAAGGCACTCGGGGGTCGCCCCCATCCACAGGGCTCCGCCGGGAGTATGAATTAAAAAGACGGTGGCATGCGGGTAGGCGTCTGAAAGCCGTTCAAAAGCCTCCCAGGGCTGCACCCGGCTGCGGTGGTAGGCTTTGCGCCGCGACAAAACCACTTTTTCGAGCACCCCGTCGGCGCAGGCCTGCCGCGCTTGCTCCACGAGCTGCACGTAGTCGCTCGCGGCGTGCGAATCGCTGGGATGCACGCTGGGCAGTTGCACCGCGCCCAAGGCGGAGGCCATCCACGCGCGCCCTTTGGCTCCTGCGCCGCGGTCCACAGCGTCAAAGCGCTGAACGGGGCCGCGAAAGGGCGCCACCCCAAAGTTCCCCGTGGCCGAGGGCATGAGCTCCCAAGCTTGAGCCGGCTGGCCCGCCTCGCGAATCCAAGCCAGTCCGTTCACGAGCGTTCCTTGTGCTCCCGCGGCACAATCGCGTTGGTCATTTTCACAAACGAAATCAGTTTGCCGGCCTCGTCCACGACGCGAATTTCCAGCACGTGGGTCGTTCGGCCGCGGTGCAAAAATCGCGCGGTACCGTAGACGTAGCCGCTCCGGGCGCTCCGCACGTGGTTGGCGGCGATTTCGAGGCCCACGGCTACGAACTGCTGGGGCTCCGCCAAAAATACCTGCGACGCCGCGCTGCCCACCGTCTCGGCAAGGGCCACCGTCGCGCCCCCGTGAAGCAGCCCAACCGGCTGCAAATGGCCGGGCGTAACGGGCATGCGGGCCGTCAGTGAATCTTCGGTCATCGACGTGTACTCGATGCCCAAGGTTTCCATCAGGGTCCCGGCGCAGCGCTGGTTCAAAAGGGCCAAAATTTCGTCGTGCGTCATAGCCCGCAAAGATACAGAGCCGCCCTACCTTTGGCCCTCCTTCACTTGTAGCGAAGCCATGATTGACATTACCCTCCCCGACGGCTCCGTCCGTACCTATTCCGACGGCGCGACGGCCATGCAGGTCGCCGAATCCATTAGCCGCGGACTCGCCCAAAACGCCCTCACTGCCAAGTGGAACGGGCAAACCGTAGAACTCAACGAGCCCCTTGCCGGCAGCGGAACCCTGGTGTTTTTCACCTGGGACCAGCCCGAAGGAAAGGCCGCGTTTTGGCACTCTTCGGCGCACGTGCTGGCTCAGGCGCTGCTTCACTTCTACCCCAACGCGCACTTGACCATCGGACCGTCGATTGAGGCGGGCTTTTACTACGACGTGGACTTTCGCGGCGAAGCCTTTGGCGAGGGGGACTTTGCCAAGGTCGAAAAGCAAATGCTGGAATTCGCCCGGGAGAAGTCCGAATTCCGCATGCGGTCGGTAACTAAAGCCGAAGCGCTCGCGACCTACGCAGGAAATCCGTTCAAAACCGAGCTCATTGAGAACCTCGAGGACGGCACGATCACGTTTTGCGACCACGCCAACTTCACCGACCTCTGCCGCGGCGGACACATTCCGAACACCGGCTACATCAAGGCGGCCAAGATCATGAACGTGGCCGGTGCCTACTGGCGCGGCAACGAGAAAAACCCGCAGCTGACGCGGGTGTACGGCGTTTCGTTCCCCAAGGCGAGCATGCTCGAAGAGCACTTGCTCCTGCTCGAAGAAGCCAAGAAGCGCGACCACCGCAAGCTGGGCCGCGAACTGGAACTTTTCACCTTCAGCCAGCGCGTGGGCCAAGGCTTGCCCTTGTGGCTGCCCAAGGGGGCCGCACTGCGCGAACGCCTGGAGAACTTCCTGAAAACGGCCCAAAAGAAGGCGGGCTACCTGCCGGTGATCACCCCGCACATCGGTAACAAGGAGCTCTACGTGTGCTCTGGGCACTACGAGAAGTACGGCAAGGACTCGTTTCAACCGATTCACACCCCCGAAGAAGGTGAAGAGTACCTGCTCAAGCCGATGAACTGTCCGCACCACTGCGAGATTTACAAGTCGTCTCCGCGTTCCTACCGCGACCTCCCGCTTCGCTTTGCCGAATTCGGAACGGTGTACCGCTACGAGCAAAGCGGCGAACTGCACGGCCTGACTCGGGTGCGCGGATTCACGCAAGACGACGCCCACCTGTTCTGTACGCCCGACCAGCTGCTCGAAGAATTCGAGAAGGTCATTGACTTGGTGCTGTACATTTTTAAAACCCTTGATTTTCCGTCGTTTAAAGCCCAAGTGAGCCTGCGCGACCCTGAAAATCCGGGCAAGTACATCGGTTCGCCCGAAAACTGGGAAAAGGCCGAACAAGCCATAATCAAAGCCGCGCACGACAAGGGACTCCCCTACGTGATCGAGTACGGGGAGGCCGCGTTCTACGGACCCAAGCTGGACTTCATGGTGCGCGACGCGCTCGGCCGCGAATGGCAGCTGGGCACGATCCAAGTGGACTACAACCTGCCCGAGCGTTTTGAGCTCGAGTACAAGGGCGCCGACAACGAAATGCACCGCCCGGTCATGATCCACCGCGCGCCGTTTGGCTCGATGGAGCGCTTTGTCGCCGTACTTCTCGAGCACTGCGGCGGAAACTTCCCGCTGTGGCTGACGCCCGAGCAGGCCGTGGTTCTGCCGGTATCGGAACGCTTCAACGACTACGCGCAACAGGTTGTGAATCTGCTCGAAATGTCCGATATTCGCGCCCTCGTTGACGACCGGAATGAAAAGGTCGGACGCAAGATCCGCGACGCGGAAGTGCGAAAGGTCCCCTTCATGTTGGTGGTCGGCGAGAAAGAGCAGGAATCCCAAACCGTGTCGGTCCGCCGCCACGGCGAAGGAGACCTCGGCGCCGAAACGCCCGCCCAGTTTGCGGAACGCGTACGCACCGAAGTTGCCCAACGGCTTGCTGCACTGTGAGTTACGAGATAAATTTAAAACCTGAACCCTCTGAGGAACAATAGACCTTCGGGACCCCGTCAAGGACGTGGCTACCGCGAGCCGGAAGCCGCCCACAAGATTAACGAGCACATTCGAGTGCCGCGTGTTCGCCTTGTTCGGGAAGGGCAAGAACCCATCGTCCTTAGTTCGCGCGAAGCCCAGGCCATGGCCGAGGCGGAAGAGCTGGACTTAGTGATGATCGCTGAAAACGCTGATCCGCCCGTCTGCAAAATCATTGACTACAAGAAATTCTTGTACGACCAAAAGAAGAAGCAGAAGGAGATCGCCGCCAAAGCCCAAAAGGTAGTCATCAAGGAAATCCGCTTTGGACCCCAAACGGACGACCACGACTACGAGTTCAAGCTCAAGCACGCCCGAAAGTTCCTGGAAGAAGGAGCCAAGTTGAAGAGCTTTGTGTTCTTCCGCGGACGTTCCATCATCTACAAGGAGCAAGGGGAACTCCTCCTGCTTCGACTGGCTCAGGACGTCGCCGACCTCGGCAAAGTGGAGGCCCTGCCCCACCTTGAAGGAAAGCGGATGTTTATCTTGATTGCTCCGACCAAAAAGAAATAGTAGCTCAAATAATAGACTGTACCATGCCTAAGATGAAGACCAAATCCAGCGCCAAGAAGCGATTCAAGCTGACCGGCACTGGCCAAATCAAGCGCAAGCACGCGTTTAAAAGCCACATTCTTACGAAGAAGGCTACCGACCGCAAGCGCCGCTTGACCCACGCTACGTTGGTGCACCCCTCCGACGTGAAATCGGTGAAGGAGCAGCTCGTTCTGTAATCCTTCTGTATTGTTCTCTGGTTTAATTCACCCTGCGTAAACGCCCCAAAGAGTCCGCCACGTAGTTCACTGCCGAATCGGGCCGCGTTACCAAAAATCAATTTTCTATGCCACGTTCCGTAAATAATGTTGCTTCTCGTGCGCGCCGCAAGCGCGTGCTGGAAATGGCCAAAGGCTACTTTGGTCGCCGCAAAAATGTTTGGACGGTCGCTAAAAACGCCGTCGAAAAAGCCCTGGGTTACGCCTACCGTGACCGCCGCGCTAAAAAGCGCAACTTCCGCGCCCTGTGGATCGCCCGTATCAACGCGGGTGCTCGCATGCACGGACTGTCCTACAGCCAGCTGATGGGCAAGCTCCACGCCAACAACATTGAACTCAACCGCAAGGTATTGGCCGACTTGGCCATGAACCACCCGGAAGCGTTCAAAGCCGTTGTGGAGAAGGTAAAATAAATCGAATAGAGCTACTACGTGAAGCCGCCGGTTCCGCGAGGAGCCGGCGGTTTTCTTTTGGGGTAAACGTTTGCCACGGCTAGACGATGTACTTTAGCATCAAATGATACTATCATGTTCGGAGATGTAGCACTTAATGCGCAATGCATTAGCCACTTAACGCAAATTCACGAACTCCTCGGGTCGCTCACTTATGCAGGCTTGGGTTCCGCACCCAACACCAACCGCAGTGTTTATTGGAGTCGCACCGTATCATCCACCCTTCGAATCGAGGGGAGTCCGCTCACCCGCGAGCAAATTGACCAAATCCACGCCGCACCCCCACGCACCGAGTGGGAACGGGCCGCACAAAATGCCTTGAGCGCCTACCAGGGAATTAAATCATTTAACCCGTGGAGCGAGCGCTCATTCAAGAAGGCGCACCTGGCTTTTATGGACGGATTGATTCCGCGGGCAGGAACCTACCGGAATACCGCAGTAGCCTTGCAGCAAGGCGATCGAATCGTGCACGTTGCGCCACCGGCCACGGCCGTTCCGGGACTCATGCGTGCGCTGTTTGCCAGCCTTAAGGCTGCGCCGTTGGGCCCCGTGGTCGCCAGCTGCGTCTTTCACTACGAGTTGGAGTTCATACATCCGTTTGCGGACGGAAACGGCCGTCTAGGTCGGTTTTGGCACACCGTGCTTTTGCGCCAAATCCATCCCATTTTTGACCACCTCAGCATCGAAGAAGTCCTCGACCGCGAACGGGACGCCTACTACCGGGCACTCGCTGCGGCTGATCGCTCGGGTACCTCGCTTCCGTTTGTAGCATTCATGCTGGGAATCCTCGCACAGACCCTTCGCGGTTTTTTGAACGAACGCCCAAGTCCCCCACAGTGCAGTGAGGACCGAATTCAGTACTTCGTCAATTATGGCCCCCAGAGCTTTGCCCGCAAAGACTACCTCGGGTTTTTTCCGTCGATTTCAGAGCCTACCGCCAGCCGCGACCTCAAGCTCGGAAGCGACCTGGGTCGCTGGATTCGGTCCGGAACCAAGCGCACGGCGACCTATACGGTGCCTCGGCCTAACGAACGTCCGTTCCGCGAAGCAGCCAGTGCAGTCCGCCCGACGCGGCGCGCACGTAGGTAGTTCCGCCCTCAGACCACCGCTCGAGCTCGCTGACCGGACCGCAGGTGGCTGCAAGCAGTTCGTGATTCAGGAATTCGGGACGCAAAAACCAGCGCCGACCCTGGCGAAAGGCCTGCGGGTGCGCGCGGAGGCCCTCGGGCACCCGAGCCCAAGGCAATTCGTTGACCGGACCCCAAGCGTAGGCCATCGGTTTGGTCAGTGGGGCCGCGAACAACTGGGCGCCCGAGCCGGATTCGACGATGCGTCCGTCCTGGAGGACGTCAATGCGGTGGGCCCAGCGAGCGGCGTCGCGCACGTCGTGGGCAACCACAACTACCGTACACCGGGTTTTGCGCTGCCAGGCCGCAAGCAACTGCAGCAGGCGTTCCTTGTGGTAGCCGTCGACGTGGCTGAACGGCTCGTCGAGCAGCAGCACGCGCGGCCGTCCGAGCAGGGCCCGACCGATGGAAAGGCGCTGCTGCTCTCCGCCCGAGAGGCTGTGGGCAGGCCGTGACGGGTCCATTCCAAGGCCCAAGGTGCGCATCATGCGGCGCACCAGGCGGTTTTCTTCGTCGTCCAGTTTGCCCAGAACCAAGTCGAGCAGGTTGTCGCGCACGCTGCGGTAGGGCGACAGCCCAAAATCTTGCTTGACCCACACCACTCCGGGGTGGCCGGCGATCAGGCGGTCGCGCGAGTGCGGGTTCCGCCCTACCCAAACCTCGCCGGAGTCGGCAAACACCTGCCCCGCAAGGAGCGAAAGCAGCGTGGACTTGCCCGAACCCGAAGGGCCGTAGAGCGCCACGACCTGGCCCGGCGCCACCGACCACTCGGGCACCGACAATAAAAAAGCGCCCCGTGCCAGGCTGAGGCCGTCGGCACGGAGCGCGTAGGGGTTGGCCACGACTAGAGGTGAATTACCTCGCCGTAGGCGGCGGCGGTGGCCTCCATTACGGCTTCAGACATGGTCGGGTGCGGGTGAACGGCCTTGAGCAGCTCCATTCCGGTGGTCTCAAGCTTGCGCGCGGTCACGATCTCGGCAATCATCTCGGTGACGTTGGCGCCAATCATGTGGGCCCCGAGGAGCTCGCCGTACTTCGCGTCGTAGATCACCTTGACAAAGCCGTCTTTGGCGCCGGCGGCCGAAGCCTTGCCCGAGGCACTGAACGGAAACTTGCCCACCTTCACCTCAAAACCGGCCTCTTTCGCCGCTTTTTCGGTGTAGCCCACGCTGGCAATCTCGGGCGAACAGTACGTGCAGCCCGGAATGTTGTTGTAGTCCATCGGCTGCGGATGGTGGCCGGCAATCGCCTCCACGCAGATGATGCCCTCGGCCGAAGCCACGTGCGCCAGGGCTTGGCCCTTGACGATGTCGCCGATGGCGTAGTAGCCCGGAATGTTCGTGCGGTAAAAGTCGTCCACCACCACGCGCCCCTTGTCGACGGCGATTCCGACGCCCTCGAGGCCGATGTTCTCGAGGTTCGGCATCACGCCCACGGCGCTCAAAACCACGTCGCAGTCCATCGTATGCTCGCCCTTGGCGTCGGCGTAGGTGACCTTGCAGCCCTTGCCCTTGGTGTCGACGGACTTCACTTCGGTCCCGGTGAGGATCTCGATGCCCTTCTTTTTAAACGTTTGCTCGAGCGCCTTGCTGACCTCTTCGTCTTCGTTCGGAACAATGCGCGGCAAGTACTCCACGATCGTCACCTTGGTGCCCATAGCGTGGTACACGTAGGCGAACTCGACGCCAATGGCGCCGGAACCCACGATGACCATGCTCTTCGGCTGCTCGGGGAGCACCATGGCCTCGCGGTACCCGATGATCTTCTTGCCGTCCTGCGGAAGGTTCGGCAGCACGCGGCTGCGTCCGCCCGTGGCGATGATGATGTGCTTGGCGCTGATGACCTGCGTGCCCGACTCGCCCTTCACCTCGACCTTGCGGCCGGGCATCAGGGTTCCGTAGCCCATGTGCACGTCAATCTTGTTCTTTTTCATCAGGAACTGAATGCCCTTCGACATTCCGCCCGCCACCTCGCGGCTGCGCGCCACCACCTTTCCGAAGTCGTGCTTGGCGTCCTTCACGGTGATTCCGTACTCCTCGGCGTGCTGGATGTATTCAAAAACCTGAGCGCTCTTGATCAGGGCTTTGGTCGGAATGCATCCCCAGTTCAGGCACACGCCTCCGAGGCTTTCTTTTTCAACAACCGCGGTTTTCAAACCCAATTGGCTTGCGCGGATCGCGGCTACATAACCGCCGGGGCCGGAGCCCAATACCAGTACGTCGTATTCCATGGCTACAAAGGTAGGTAGGCCACCGCCGAAATCTCGAATCGCGCGTCTTTGGGAAGGCCCAAAACCGCCACAGTTTCGCGCGCCGGCTTGGCGTCGCCCATAAATTCGGCGTAGATCGCGTTCACGGCGGCAAAGTCCGCCATGTCGCGCAAAAAAAGGCTGCACTTAACCAGGTGCTGTGGACCCATTCCTTGGCTTTCCAGCACCGCCACCAAATTGGCAAGGGCCGTTCGAACTTCGCTTTCAAGGCTTTCGTTGCGGAACACGCCGTCGGGCGTGAGCGCAATCATTCCCGAGAGGAACAAATTGGGGCCGGCCCATACCGCTTGGCTGTAGGGTCCGATGGGTGCCGGAGCGTTCGGCGTGGTTACGTGTCGGAGCATGGGTTAAAGTTAGGTTCTGCGGGCGGACTACCTTTGAATCCATGCTGCTCGGCGTACTCGACAACCGCGATTCCTTCACCTACAACCTGGTGCACCTGCTCGAACCCTACGTTACCGAGGTTCGGGTGCGCCGCTGCGACGACCCTCGGGCGTTGGCTGACTTGCATGAGGTCGACGCGCTGGTCCTGTCGCCCGGTCCCGGCCTGCCGCGCGAATCGGGTGCGCTCATGGACGTCATCGCCGACCATTTTGGGCGGACCCCTCTGCTGGGCGTCTGCCTGGGCATGCAGGCTTTGGCGGAATTCTCGGGCGGACGCCTCGTGCACACCGGAACCCCGCGGCACGGCATTGCGCGGCCGGTGACGTGGTCCGCGCCCCTAACGGACGGTTTTGACCTGCCAAGCCCCATGACCGTGGGCTGGTACCATTCTTGGGCGGTCGACGCCGGGAGCTTGGGGCCGGAATGGTCGGTGGTGGCCACCGACCACGAAGGCCTGCCTGCGGCCATGCGCTGCCGCACCGCGAACGCTGCGGCCGTTCAATTTCATCCCGAAAGCGTACTGAGCCCTGAGGGCGCCGCGCTGCTGCAGGCGTGGGCTCGGTCTTGCCGTGCCGCCGAGCGCTAGTAGTCGCCCAGACCGCGTCGGCGCTGCACCTTGAGGGCGTTGAGCAGCGGAGCGGTTACCCCCATTCCGATCGTGTAGCTGCGGGCGTAGCCAAACGGCACCCAGCGCAGGTTCATTTGCCAGCAGTGAATGGTGCGGACCACGTCGAGCGACGTGAACGTGAAGTCGCCCCGACCCAAATCGTAGCCGCTGGCAAAGCGCAGCTTCCAATTCTGGGTGGCGTCAAAGGTTCCGTCGATCCGAACGGAATGCGTGGTTTCGTAGCCCGTTTTTTGGGCGGTGGTGCGCAAGGAGTAGCCGGCGTTGAGGGTCCAGGGCGCCGCCCAAGCCGCTTGCTCGATCGGCGCGTAGTAGTCGGAGTAGAAATTCTCCTCAAGGCCCAAATCGTTCATCTTCGGGGCGCGGCGGCCTTCGGAAGTTCCGCCCCGCAACCTCAGGTCCAAACTGAACTGGTGCATGGTCGGACGAAGCAACCCTTGCCCCATCGCCGCGGCAAACTGCTCGGTTCGCGCGCCCGCCGAGTCCAGCCCATACCAGTCGTACAGTCCTTGGTAGTTCACCCGGTAGGCGCCCTTGCCCCAGGACGACGAGGCGCGTACGGCCACATTTTCCCACGGGTGGCTGGCCGCCGCCGCATTGTAGCCCGTCTCGAGGCTGAGGTCGTCGATGAGGCTGACTTTGGTTTCGGTCGCCGAATCGCCCCGTCCGCGCAGCTTGGCGTCCAGGGTGTTGCGCAGCCGGAACCGCACCGCACCCAATTGACCTCCCCCAGGAGCGCCGTACGTGTAGCCCTCAAATCGGTTGAACCGCTTGAGGACGCCGGTAGAGTCGGATTGAATTTCTTGATAAATGTTCCAGCGCGGATCCGAAAAGTCGGGGCGTAGCACCGCGCTGACCGAGGGGTACATCACGTGGCGCAGGGCCGAAAGGGGTCCGTGCTGAAAGCGAAACAGCCCGTACAGCGTGG
>VFQT010004051.1_pt1 | contig 12653 bp, 9 predicted proteins | sample 3512381 | NCBI WGS metagenome assembly VFQT01 (sample SAMN10412376, study PRJNA504923) | tailings metagenome | isolation source: Relicate 2 Philex TSF3 active mining site | place: Philippines: Tuba, Benguet | collected 2017-08-29 | reverse complement strand
TCCTCGCAAACGTCCCACGAACCACGTCCTCGGAGCCTTGGGCTAAAGGAAGGGGAGCGATGACCTCCGAGAATTGCCTCCCCGAGACGCTATCGGCCTCGACGGAGAGCATTTCGCCGGCTTGCGTGCTCAACAAGCTGATTTTCCCATCGGTGTCGAGGACGACAATCCCCTGTCCAAGAACCTCGATACACGCCGCGTCCCGCCCGAGCCGCTCGAACTCAGCCAACCTTTCTTCACACCAAGCAAGTATCGAAGCGCTACCTTCGCCCGCCTCGATCGCCAGGATAGAGGTCTTGCGCCGCGCACAGACAGCCCAGCCCCCCGAGGATCGAAGGTTGTGCTCGCATGCGTCCCGCGCCATCTGTATCATCGCAGTCTTGTTCAAGCTCTGCTCGAACTCGGCGGCCGACATACCCTCCCGAAGCCAAGCCCCGTGAAGGAGCTCGACCTCCGGCTCGGGCGAAAGCCGCACCTCGATTAGGGCGAGTCGTGCCATCTGCGCCATCACGCTCAACGTCTCACGAAAAAGCCCGCCCCCCCTGTCCCCGACCACTTCGCCGCCCATCGCCCACCCGAAACCTATTCACACATCTCGACGTCCGCCCGCAGAATCGCACGAAGGAGCCACGAGTGTCTCGCGAACAGAAGGTGCTCATCATCGACGACGAACCCACCTGGGTCGAAGTCCTCTCGCGGGACCTTCGCAACAAGGCGGACTACACGGTCGAGGTCGCCTACGATGCGGCGCACGGCAGACGCCTTGTCGACGATGGCTTCGACGGAGTCGTCCTGCTCGATCTCCGCCTCCCCGACGCAGACGGACTCGACCTCGTCGAGCCCTTACTCGCAAGGAACCCAGACCTCCGCATCGTGATGATGACCGCCTATGGAACCCGCGCAGACGAGCTCGCGGCGATGGGGCGTGGCGTCTTCTTCTTCGTCTCGAAGGATGATTCCCCACAACGCATCGTCGGCGCTGTCTCGAAGGCCTTCGAAGCCCTCGAGACCACCCGACGCGAGCGCGCACTGGAAGAACAGGTCCGTCGCCTCCGCGACATGGTCGAGCGCAAAGTCCCCTTCGAGGGCATCCTCACCCGTTCGCCCCTCATGCAGCGCCTCTTCGAGCTCCTCTCGCAGATCGTCGACTCGAAGGTCACCGTCTTGCTCCAGGGGGAATCGGGTACCGGCAAGGAGCTCGTCGCTCGCGCCCTGCACTTCGAGGGTGTCCGGAAGAAGGGCCCTTTCATCGCCGTCAACTGCGGCGGCATCCCAGAAAACCTCCTCGAATCCGAACTCTTCGGCCATGAGCGCGGCGCCTTCACGGGCGCGGTCGCGATGAAGAAAGGCAAGTTCGAGCTCGCCGATGGCGGCACCCTCTTCCTCGATGAAATCGGCGAAATGCCGCTGCATCTGCAGGTGAAGCTCTTGCGCGTGCTGCAGGAGCGACAGGTCGAACGCATCGGTGGCGCGGGGCCCCGCCCCATCGACGTCCGCGTGATCTCTGCGACTCACCGCGACCTGTCCGAGATGGTGCGGGAAAAGCGCTTCCGCGAAGACCTGTACTACCGGCTCGCGGTCTTCCCAGTTTCGCTGCCCCCGCTCAGGGCCCGCGATGGCGACATCGAACTGCTCGCCCAGCACTTCCTCGAAAAGGCCCTCAAAGAGGAGGGCAAGCCGCCAAAGACCCTGGTACCCAAAACCCTTGCCATCCTCGAGCGCTACACCTTTCCAGGCAACGTCCGCGAGCTCGAGAACATCATCAAGCGGGCGGTGCTCATCTCCACAAGCGATAGCATCGAGCCCCACGACCTGCCTACGGCCTTGCTCGAGCAGCCAACTTCCGACAGCGTGCCCGACCCCCGCGCGGAACCACTGCGCTCTCGGCGACTCACCACCTACTCGAGACAAGACTCGCTGACGACTCGAATCAGCGAACTCTTCGAGACCCTTGCAGACATGCCGCGCGCCGACGACGTCGAGCAGGCCCTCGTCGAGCGCGCGATCACGCTTGCCGACGGTAACATCAACGAAGCCGCCCGCGTCCTCGGACTCTCGCGCGCGACCCTTTACCGCCGCATCCGCCGTGACCGCCTCGCGAACTGATCGACTCAGGCCGCGTCGAGGACCTGCGAGAAGTCGTCCCACGAGAGGGCGTTGTCGCGGTCCCTGTCGAGCCGCGCGAGGATCCCCTTGACCCACATGCCACGGGTGAACTTGTTGCCAATATCGGCGTCTTCGAGGACCCGCTGGAGCTCCTCGGGCTCGAGACAACCCGACTGGTTGCAGTCGTAAGCCTCGAAACCCTCCCTCAAAGCGGTGATGTCGTCACGCCCCATGCGGGCCTGCAGAAGCATCTTCACCTTCGTCACGAGTTCCATCTCCGGTGCCATCTCTGCTCCTCGGTCCACGGGGTTCTGCGCCGGGACTCCCACCCGTTGTTCAAGGCCCGTGCCAGCACCGAGCACCTGCTCTCCCGATATCAAACACAAATAAATTCATAACATTAACAGACCCACCCCGAACACCCGGACCGCTAGCTGCGTAGCCTCCGACGCACCGCGTCATTCGCAGTGCGTCCTTCGCGACGCGCCCCACGACCCCGACCATCCACTTGCCGAACCCTGTCCTGGACAGACCTCGGGCGGTCACGAGACGGATTCCCAGACCTCGCAACCCATCCCGACCTTGAACTCACACTCCGCCTCGGGCACATTCCGCGAGCGCGGTTCGCACAGAGGTTCGCATTGACCGAGACGTCCCCTCCCAAGCCCCCTCCGAACGCTCCCCCCGACTGGCGCCCCTTCTGGCAGTCGCGCTGGGACGCGGGTCAAATCGGATTTCATCGGCCCGCCCCGAACCCGCACCTCGTCGCATGGTTCGACCGCGCCCTCGGAGACGCCGAACGCGGCCGCGTCCTCGTTCCCCTCTGCGGCAAGTCCATCGACCTCGCCTGGCTCGAGACCCACTTCGAGCGCGTCGTCGGCGTCGAGTACGTCCCGCTCGCCGCCCGCGACTTCGCGGCCTCACGCCCCTTCCCCGCGTCCGAGGCCGACACCGAACACGGCCTCCGCGTCCGCTCAGGTACGACCGACATCCACGTCGCCGACTTCTTCGCGCTCTCCCCCGAGACCTTCGGCCCCTTCGACGCCGCCTACGACCGCGCCGCGCTCATCGCTCTCCCTCGCGACCTCCGGGCCCGTTACGCCGCGACCGTCGCGACCATGCTCGCCCTTTCGCCTACCCCGAGGCCCTCTTCTCAGGGCCTCCGTTCTCGGTCACCGACGCAGAGCTCGAGTCCCTGCTCTCCCCTTTCGGCGACCTGACCCGCCTACTCACCGAGGCCGTCCACGACAAGCCTGCAGCCCTCACCTCGGCCACGGTCACGACCTCCCTCTACCGCTTTGTCCGCCGAACCTCCCCGAACTCCAACTCCAGGACCGCCATGACCACCGTCACCTTCAAGGGCAACCCCGTCGAGACCTCTGGCACCCTCCCCTCCGTCGACAGCACCGCGCCAGCCTTTACCCTCGTCGCCCCCGATCTTTCCGAGATCTCGCTCGCCGACCTCCGCGGCAAGCCCAAGGTCCTGAACATCTTCCCGAGCCTCGACACGTCCACCTGCGCCCTCTCCGTCCGCCGCTTCAACGCAGCCGCCGCCGCACACCCCGACGCCGTCGTCCTGAACATCTCGGCCGACCTACCCTTCGCGCATCGCCGCTTCTGCACCTCCGAAGGCATCACCTCCGCGCGCAACCTCTCCACCTTCCGCTCGACCTTCACCTTCGACTACGGCCTCCGCCTCCAGACCGGCCCGCTTGCCGGCCTCGCGAGCCGCGCGGTCCTCGTCCTCGATGCAGACGACCGCGTCGTCTACGCCGAACAGGTGCCCGAAATCGCCAAGGAGCCGAGCTACGATGCCGCCCTCGCCGCCCTCGCCACTCTGACGGGCCCCGCATGAAGCGTCTCCTCCCCTTCGCGGCCCTCCTCGCCGCCTGCGACGAGACCCCCTCGGCCCCTCCAGGCGGCTTCCCCGACACCTCGTCCCCGGACACCGCCACCGCAGACACCACCGCAGAAATCGACACCGGCCCCGCCGAGCCTGAGCGCCCAGCCCACTGCTCAGCGAACCTCACGCCCGGACCCGCCCCGCTGAGACGCCTCACCAAGACCGAATACAGCAACACGATGCGTGACCTTCTCGGCACGGAGACCCGCGCAGGCGACGACCTCCCGCCCGAAGAAGAGACCCTCGGCTTCGACAACAACGCGTCTGGCCGCGGCGTTACCCAGATCCACGTCGAACGCTACATGCTCGCCGCCGAAAAGCTCATCAAAGAAGCGATGACCGAGCGTCGCAGCACCATCATCAAATGCGACCCGAACGACATGCCCGCCGATCTGTGCGCGATGAACACCATCCGCGACTTCGGCAAGCTCGCCTACCGCCGCACCCTCACCCCCGAAGAGGTCGACCGGTTCACGACCTGGTTCCGCTCGCTCTATCCAATCGAGGGCTTCGATGGCGCCATCGCGATGATCCTCGAGGTCATGCTCCAGACCCCGCACTTCCTCTACCGCCTCGAGCTCGGCGACCCCGCCGATACCGACGCCGACAAGGACGGGGTCGTCATGCTCTCGGGCTTCGAGCTCGCTTCGCGCCTGAGCTACCTCCTTTGGGGCTCGATGCCCGATGACCGTCTGCTCGTCGCCGCCGAGATCGGCAAGCTCGCCACGAAAGAAGGCCTCGTCGACGAAGCCGAACGCCTCATGGAGGACCCGCGGAGCCGCAACGCCGTCCTCCACTTCCACCGCCAGTGGCTCGAATTGACGAAGCTGCCAGCCGCCTATCGCGATGCCGAGCTCTTCCCCGAATACAACGACGCTCTCAAGACCCGCTTCGCGAGCGAGACCGAGCGCTTCGTCGATCACGTCATCTGGGACGGCGAAGGCGACCTCACGACCTTGCTGTCCGCCCCCTACACCTTCGTCGACGACCTGCTCGCGAGCTTCTACGGGCTCGTCCTCGAGGCCCCCGAGGCAGCCCCGGGGGAAACCCCGTTCGTCCCGCGCCGCGGCTTTCAGAAGGTCGCTCTCGACCCGACCCGACGCGCTGGCATTTTTACGCACGCCTCCATCCTCACCGTCCACGCAAAGTACAACCAGACCTCCCCTGTGCTGCGCGGCAAGTTCGTCCGCGAGCAAATCCTCTGCCAGCACCTCGCGCCCCCGCCCGCGAACATCAACATCACGCCGCCCGACCTCGACCCGAACCTCACCACCCGTGAACGCTTTCGCCAGCATTCAGAAAGCGACGAGTGTGCGGGCTGCCACAAGAAGATGGACCCCCTGGGGCTCACCTTCGAGAACTACGATCCCCTCGGCCGTTGGCGCGATACCGAGGGAGACCTGCCCATCGACCCCTCGGGCGAGATCGGGTTCACCTGGGACGCCGACAGCCCCGTCGAGAACGCCGTCGACATGGCCAAACGTCTCTCTGTCTCCGAGGAGGTCCGCCACTGCTACGTCACGCAGTGGTTCCGCTACACCCACGGGCGCGACGTCGCCTACGCCGACGAGTGCAACATGTTCGACCTCATGAAGTCGTTCGAGGCCGCGAACTGGAACATCAAGGCGCTGCTCGTCGCGATGACCCAGACCGAGGCCTTCCGTTACCGGCCCGTGATCGTTCCTGGCGCGGGCTCGACCGTGACCGAGGGAGGCGCAGAATGAACCGCAAGCGCACCACCGACGACTACTTCCTCGACAAGACCTGGTCCCGCCGCGCCTTTCTCCGTGGCTCGGGCGTCGCCATCGGCCTCCCGCTCATGGCCTCACTCGGGTTCGGTCGACACGCGCGCGCCTCGGACAAGGTCTATCCGAAACGCCTCGTCATCATGTTCAGCCCGAACGGGACCATCAAACAGAACTGGTCTCCCATCGGCTCGGAATACAGCTTCTCGCTCTCGCGCATCCTCGAGCCCCTCACCCCCTTCAAGGACAAGCTCCTCGTCCTCGAAGGCATCAACATGACGACCGCCAAGAACGGCCCGGGTGACGGCCACCAGACCGGCATGGGTCACATGCTGACCGCCCGCGAGCTCCTCGAAGGCGACCTCTTCGAGGGCGGCGGCGGCTCGGGACGCGTCGGCTGGGCGGGCGGGATCTCAATCGACCAGGCGATCGCGAACGAGGCAGGCAAGACGACCAAGCTCAAGTCCCTCGAGCTCGGCGTCCAGGTTCATGGCGCGACGGTCTGGTCGCGCATGAGCTACATCGGCCCAAACCAGCCCGTCCCGCCCGAGAACGACCCTTCGAAGGTCTTCGAGCGCCTCTTTGGCGACATGTCGATTTCCCCGGTCGACCTTCTCAAACGCGAACGCCGCCGCAAGTCGGTCCTCGACCTCGTGCTTGGCGAGTACGCCGCCTTGAGTCCGAAGCTCGACGCGTTTGATCGTCAAAAGCTCGAAGCCCACCTCGACGCGATCCGCGAGGTCGAAAAACGGCTCCAGACCGAGGTCGTTGGAGTCTCCGAGGAGTGCGTCGTCCCAGGCCCCCCAACCTACCCCGTCTTCATGGACCCGACCGCCTACGAGGCGACCGGGCACCTCCAGATGGACCTCCTCGCGTCCGCCCTCCAGTGCGATCTCACCCGCGTCGCGACGCTCCAGTTCTCGCACTCGGTGAGCCAGCACGTGTTCACGAACCTCGGCATCTCTCAAGCCCACCACGATCTCTCGCACGAGGGCGACTCGAACGCCGACGCACAGGAGAAGCTCACCCTCATCAACCGCTTCTATGGCGCCCAGATGGCCTACCTGTGCGCCAAGCTCGACGCGATCCCCGAGGGCGACGGAACGCTTCTCGATCACACGGCCTTCCTCTGGTGCAACGAGCTCAGCAAGGGCAACTCCCATAGCCGCGACGACGTCCCGTACGTCCTCGCGGGCGGCTGCGGCGGCTACTTCGAGACAGGCCGCTACCTCCGCTACTTGCCGACGACGACCCACAACGAGCTGCTCCTCTCCCTGCTCCACGCGATGGGCGTCGCGGGGGACACTTTCGGCGACCCGAACTTCTGCAGCGGACCTCTGCCCCACCTGCGGGCCTGATGTGCCTCGGACCGCGACCTGAGGCGACCCCGATCTCAACTGCAGGCGGCCTCAAAAAACGCTGGCCCTGTGACACGCTTTCGCCTATGGTCCCGGACCGCGTCGCAATCCATGCACGCACAACGCGCCGCGAGGCGCCTCGAACACCTTGCCAGGGAGACCACACATGGGTCTTGGAGATCGTACTCTGAAGATGCGTCGGCGCGACCGCCAGAACAAGAAGAAGACCCGCGAGGCGCGCAAGCGCTCGGCCGCAATCGCTGCTGCGGCTGCGACGAAGGCCCCCGCGCCCGCCCCGAAGAAGGCCAGCAAGAAGGCCTGAGACCGGCGCGATTCGATCTCGCGAAGCTCTTGACCGCGCTCCGGCAAGAGATTAGAGAGCATCCCGCAGGGGCTCGAGAGAGCCCGACGGACTGAGGACAACCTCCGAAGGCCGTCCCTGAGACGCGAAAGTGGCGGAATTGGTAGACGCGCTAGGTTCAGGTTCTAGTGGGCGCAAGCCCTTGGGGGTTCAAGTCCCCCCTTTCGCACCAGGTTCTCGAATGAAAGGTCGCACTCCGAAAGGTCTGCGGCCTTTTCTTTTTCATCGCAAGCGTCCCCTGACTTCTCACGATTTCTCACATGCCAATCGTGTCTGGCCCTTTCGTCGCGGCCAATCCGTGCTACAAGTGGGGCGTGAGTTATCTGCGGGCGTCGCGAAGGCTGCCTTTTCGTCCCAGCCCGTGATTCAAACCCTGGGAGCCGTCCCTGACCGCGGTGTGCAAGCCCGCCCTGTAGCGGGAAGCCTGAAGCGGATATATCGGAGCCCACTTAGAAAGTAGGGTTTGGGTCGTGGTGGTCCGGTCGACCCGTGCGGAGCTCACATGGGCGAGGTCCTAGACCTCGCCCGCTTTTTTCGCGCGACCGTCGGCCTTCTCTTTCGCTCGACCATCTTCGTCCGCGGTCGAGCGGAAGATCTCCCAGGCAGATAGCCCGTGCAGGGTCAGCGCGATGAGCGTGAAAAAGACGACGAACGGGGTCTTCAAGCCTAGAGGGATCGCGGGGGCTCCAAAAAGGAACGCTGCGAGTCGACCTTCTGTCGGTGCTTGGGCGCCGAGGAAGGCGTGAACCCAGAGCGCCGCGAAAAAGAGCAGCGTCGCGGCGCCCAGGTGACCTCGCAGCGCTTGGCCGAGCCCTGGTACGACGGCCGAGATGCAGGCGAGCAGGCTCGTGCGGTTGTTTCGGTTCGCCATGCGGTCGTGGTAGCAGAGTCCCGCGCCGAACGGAACCGGGCGCCTGCCCCCGACTGTCCCCCGACCGAGGAAGAACCGATGAAAGCCGTGGTGATTCGAGAACATGGTGGCCCCGAGGTGCTGCGAATCGAAGACGTTCCGGACCCGGTCCCTGGCCCCTACGAAGTCGTGGTGCGGGTCAAGGCGGTCGCGCTCAACCATCTTGACCTATGGGTCAGGAAAGGCGTCCCGGGCGCGCCCTTCAAACTCCCGGCGACGACAGGTGCCGACGCCGCTGGCGACATCGCCTCCGTCGGACAGGGCGTCTCCGACCTCGCGATCGGCACGCCCGTCATGGTGCTCCCAGGCGTCTCTTGTGGCATCTGCGCCCTCTGCGTCGGCGGCGCCGATCACCTGTGCGCGGACTATCACATCCTCGGCGAGAGCGGCCCTGGCGCCCTCGCGGAGTACGTCAAAGTCCCCCGCGCCAACGTCGTCGCGAAGCCTGCGAACCTCTCCTACGAGGACGCTGCCGCCCTCTCGCTGACGATGCTCACGAGCTGGCACATGCTCGTCGCCCGCGCACAGCTCCGCGGCGGCGAGACGGTCCTCATCCAGGCGGCTGGCAGCGGGGTCGGGGTCGCTGGAATCCAGATCGCGAAGTACATCGGCGCACGCGTCATCGCGACAGCTGGCAGCGAGGACAAGCGCAAGGCTGCCCTCGCTCTCGGCGCCGAACACGTCCTCGACTCGCGCGATCCGAGCTGGCCAAAGCAGGTGAAAGCCCTTGCTCCCCGAGGGGTCGACGTCGTCTTCGAGCACGTCGGCGGCGACATCTTCGAACAATCCATGAGGCTGCTCGGGCGCGCAGGAAGGCTTGTCACCTGCGGCGCGACGACCGGCATCGACGCAAAGATCAACCTCCGCCACGTCTTCTTCAAGAGCCAGTCGATCCTCGGCTCGACCATGGGCAGTAAGGGGGAATACCACCAGCTTGTCGCGCTGTACGCCCAGGGCTTTTTCAAGCCGGTCATCGACCGCGTCCTCCCGCTCAGCGAGATCCGCGCCGCCCAGGAGGCCCTCGAGAGCCGCGAGGTCTTCGGCAAGGTCGTCCTGCGCCCCTGAGTTCTGAAAAACGCCGTGCTTCCCCTCGCGCCCCAATCGCGCTAAGGGGCGCGCGCGTCCGTCGGACGCCCAATTTCTGTTCGCTCGCGAGGTAATGAGATGGGTCTGCAGCTCGGCATCGTCGGTCTCCCGAACGTCGGCAAGTCGACGCTCTTCAACGCGCTCTCCGCCGCTGGGGCCGAAGCCGCGAACTACCCCTTTTGCACCATCGAGCCGAATGTCGGCGTCGTGCCGGTCCCAGACCCGCGATTGCAGGCCCTCGCGGACGTAGTGAAGCCACAGGCGATTCTCCCGACCACAGTGGACTTCGTCGACATCGCCGGTCTCGTCCGAGGCGCCTCGAAGGGTGAAGGGCTCGGCAACCAGTTCCTCGCGAACATCCGCAACACCGACGCCATCGTGCATGTCGTCCGCTGCTTCGAGGATCCGAACATCGTCCACGTCGAAGGCTCGGTGAACCCGCTCCGCGACATCGAGATCATCGACACCGAGCTGCTTCTCAAAGACATGGACACGGTCGAGAAGCGTTATCAGCGCATCGAGAAGACCGCCAAGGTCGACCCGAAGCAGCGCCCCGAGGCCGAGTGCCTCGCCCGCCTCCTCGAGTGGATGAACGGCGGTAAGCCCGCGCGCAGCTTCGAGATGAGCGAAGCCGAGCAGCCTATCTTCAAGGGGCTCTTCCTGCTCACCGCAAAACCCGTCCTTTACGCCTGCAACGTCGACGAGGGCTCCATCCCCGACGGCAACCGCTTCTCGGACATCGTGAAGGCCCACGCTGCGGCCGAAGGAAGCCGCGCTGTCGTCATCTCGGCCGCTATCGAAGCGGAGATCCAGAACCTCCCCGAGAGCGAGCGCCCCGACTTCCTCTCCTCCGTCGGCCTCACCGAGTCCGGTCTCGACCGCCTCATCCGCGAGGGCTACTCGCTGCTCGGCCTCATCACCTACTTTACGGCAGGCGAAAAAGAGGTCCGCGCCTGGACCATCCGCAAGGGCACCAAGGCCCCGGGCGCAGCTGGCGTCATCCACACCGACTTCGAGCGCGGCTTCATCCGCGCCGAGGTCATCAAGTTCAAAGACTATACGGCGCTGAAGGGAGAGGCTGGCGCCCGTTCCGCTGGCAAGCTCAACGTTGAAGGCAAGGAATACGTCGTCGAAGATGGCGACGTGATGCACTTCCGCTTCAACGTCTGAGGCCTCATTCGGACCAATCGCACCGGCCGATCATATCCGCACCATAACTCCAAGCACCCCGTGCTTGCGAGTCTGAAGCCCGAACCCTATCGTCTCAGAGGGTTTTCCGTCGAAGCCCTGCATCACTCTCGAGGCATCCGTCGAGATCGAGTGAAACATGAGACAGATTCTGGGCCTTACCACAATCTCAGCGGCCTTCGCGGCCTGTGTCGCCGCTCCGCCCCCCTCTGCCGAGGGCGGGCTCGGCATCGCCGTGGCCCCGTTGACGCTGCCCCAGCTCTCGAAGGTCTGCTACGACCTCCGGGTGACCAACGGGGCCGCGGGAGGCGGAACCACCGTGTGGGCCGAAGGCGACCCGAATGTCGACGGGCCCTCGGACTCCGGTGCCATCTGCTCGAACGCCTACGGCAACGGAGCGAGTGGAGACATCACCTTTGTCGGCACCTGTGACGCGAGCCCCAAGAACCCGGGAGACACCGGTCGCACCAACAGCGTCACCATCTGGGTCGATGCCCTCTACAACACCTCAAATGCCGTCATCAGTCCATCTGGCAATGATGGCTGGCAGGACCCCTGCCCCAACGGCTGCACCCTCGAAACCCTCTGCGTCGAAAACACCGACACTTCCGTCGAATTCAACCTCACCATTCTCCGCCAGGCCAATCAGGGATTCTTCGACATCGCTGTCACTTTCGACGATATTTTCTGCTCCGCGAAAGTCGACTGCGTCAATTCCCAGAACCAACCTCTCGACCTCCTCTTCAACCCAGCCACAGGCCAACGCGACACGACCATCGTCTCCGCCTTCGCCTGCACGGCTGGACCTGGCGCGGGCACCGGTACGGAGCTCTTCCGTGACCCCCTCGTCGTCACTTGCGGCGCCACGAGCACGAGCATCGACCCCACCGCTGGCCTCGGTAACGCCTACACCACCACAAACCCCGACCCCAAGGTCGACGCCATCTGGCAATATGCCACTTATGCCGGTGACGAAGCCCTCACCTGTAGCGGTGCCCCCTGCAACAAGCTCTACTGGAACGTCGCCATCGGTCTCGACGAGACCGTCGACAACTGCGTACTCACGACCCGAATGACCGCCGCCCGAAACGGTCAACTCACGAGCTACACCACCCCTTCCGGCACCACCTATCCCTACATCGACATCATTGTCCCACTCTCGAACACCAGCGGACTCCAGTGCACCAAACACCCCGTCAACGGCGGCAACGGCGTCCTCACGAAATACACCCCCATCGCCTCACCTGAAGAATTTTCGCACAAATTCGACGGGGCGAATTTCGGGGATGCAGCTCCGCTTTGCGCAAGCCCCTGCCTCAACGGCGGCACTTGCATCGGACCCAATCAGTGTCAATGTGTCGGTGGCTACACTGGCGCCACCTGCGCAAGCGCTCCTGGTGTGAGCTTCTTTGTCGATGCTGGGCAGTCCTCATCGTACGGCGGTACAGGCTCGACATGGCAGGACCTTGGCCCCTCTGCGCTTCAGGGCACCATGTCCAATGTGACGTGGCTGTCGACCGAGGGCGGCGTCATGTCCATGACCAATGGCGTCGTTTCGTTTCCCGCAAGCCAGGCGCTCAATCTCGGGACCGGGGATTTCTCGGTCGCCGGATGGATGTTCTACAACTCCAGCACAGCTTCGGACAATCTGTACAGCATACTCATCCACCTTGGCTCGAGCTCGGATTACCTCTCGCTCATGAAGTGGCGCTCTGGCCTGGGCAACGGGATCCTGGTCGACTACGCAACCTCAGGAAATCGCAACTTGATATCCACGTCAGCAACCATGGGCGACCCTCGCGTCGCCGGGGCTTTCGGCGCGGTCTATTCCGTCGTGGGCGTGTGGACGCACTACGTAGTCACCATGACCGGCTCTGTATTGCGCCTCTACATCAACGGCACGCTCAATGGTTCGGTCACGATTGCTTCGTCACGTTGGTCTCAAGCGGCTCCCCTCGCCATAGGGAACTCGACGTCGAGCAACGTCGTCGACAAC
>VFQT010004049.1_pt1 | contig 12661 bp, 12 predicted proteins | sample 3512381 | NCBI WGS metagenome assembly VFQT01 (sample SAMN10412376, study PRJNA504923) | tailings metagenome | isolation source: Relicate 2 Philex TSF3 active mining site | place: Philippines: Tuba, Benguet | collected 2017-08-29 | reverse complement strand
CGTTGAGTTTTGCGCGCTCAGCAACGAGTTCGTGATAAACCTTGCCGGAGCAGAAGATTAAGCGCGTCGCGTTATTGACCATTGGATCTGGGATTACCGTTTGGAAATGTCCAGAAGTGAAATCCTCAAGTTTCGAAGCAGCCGCTTTCAAACGGAGCATCGACTTTGGTTCGAAGACAATCAGTGGTCGTCGCGCAGGATTTGCCATGTGCCAGCGTAGTAAGTGGAAGTACGATGCTGGGCTTGATGGCTGCGCTACCGTCATATTGTTCTCGGCGCATAGTTGCAGAAAGCGTTCAATGCGAGCCGAGGAGTGATCTGGACCTTGTCCTTCATATCCATGTGGCAGAAGCATCACAACTGAAGAGCGCTCGCCCCATTTCTGAAGCGCTGATGAGATGAATTCATCGATAATCGTTTGGGCGCCATTGGCAAAATCTCCAAATTGCGCCTCCCAGAGAACAAGCGCATCATCTCGCTCCACCGAATAGCCATATTCAAAGCCAAGGGCTGCGTACTCGGAGAGCAATGAGTTGACCACGAAGAACTGGTTCTCGTTGGAGATCAATCCACGGAGTGGGATCCATTCACTGCCATTATTTCCATCGACAATTACGGCATGACGTTGGCTAAATGTGCCACGTCCGACATCTTGTCCTGCCAGACGTATGTGCTTTCCATCCAAGAGAAGTGAACCAAAGGCGAGCGCCTCACCCATGGCCCAATCGATTGTGCCCTCATTGAGCATCTCTACGCGGCGCGAGAGTTGTGGCAATAGTTTGGGATGGACGGTGAAGCCCTCGGGGATAGCAACCTGAGTTGCTGCGATTGCTCGGGCAGTCTCAGCTGAAATCGCAGTCTTCGCCTCTTCTGGGGCAAGGACGCTCTTGGAATCAAGAGTTGGGGCGCTTGCCTCTTTATTGTGAACTGCAGCGAAGATTGCTTCAAGCTGCGCTTGGAAATCTCTTGTGACTTCGTCAGCCTCTTCCATCGTGATGTCGCCACGTCCGACGAGCGCCTCTATATAAAGGGTGCGCGTAGTTCGTTTTGCATCGATGAGTTTGTACATCAGAGGCTGGGTAAAGCTTGGTTCGTCGCCTTCGTTGTGGCCGCGACGTCGGTAGCAGATCATGTCGATGACGACATCCTTATGGAAGGCCTGTCGGTACTCATATGCCAAGCGCGCTACACGAACGCACGCCTCTGGATCATCTCCATTGACGTGGAATATCGGGGCTTGGACCATACGAGCAACATCAGTTGCATACGTTGATGAACGTGCAGCGCTTGGCGAAGTAGTAAACCCAACTTGGTTATTGATGACGATATGAATCGTGCCACCAGTTCGGTATCCGGCCAGTTGAGAGAGATTGAGTGTTTCAGCAACCACTCCTTGGCCGGCAAATGCTGCATCACCATGTAAAAGAATTGGAACGACCGAGAAAGCATCGCGGATATTGATCTTATCTTGCTTAGCGCGAACGATTCCTTCGAGAACAGGGTTTACCGCTTCGAGATGGGAAGGGTTTGCAGCGAGATACACCTTTGTTTGTGCGCCAGAGTCTGCGGTGAAGACTGATTGGGTGCCGAGGTGATATTTCACATCACCCGAACCTTGCACAGAATTGTCTTGGTAGTGACCTTCGAACTCTTGGAAGATCTGGCCATGCGGCTTACCTGCAACGTTCGCAAGCACATTTAGGCGCCCGCGGTGTGGCATACCGATACAGACTTCATCGAGCTTCTCTTCTGCCGCTGCAATCAAGATTGCATCGAGAATTGGAATCACTGATTCGCCACCCTCAAGTGAGAATCGCTTTTGTCCTACGAATTTAGTTTGCAGGAATGTCTCGAAAGCCTCTGCGCTATTGAGTTTACGAAGAATACGAAGTTGCTCTGCACGTTCCATCCGTTCGACCGGAACTTCAAGGCGAGCTTGCATCCACTTACGCTCTGCAGGATTACTCAAGTGCATGTATTCGATACCGATGGTGCGGCAGTATGCATTTCGAAGGATGCCAAGGATGTCGCGCAGCTTCATGAATGGCTTGCCACCAAAACCACCTGTTGCTACCTCGCGATCGAGATCCCAAAGGGTAAGTCCGTGGGTGACAGTGTCGAGATCTGGGTGGATCCGTAACTTGAATTCAAGTGGATCGACATCAGCCATGAGATGTCCGCGACTTCGGAAGGCGTGAATGAGTTCTTGGACTCGGGCGGTCTTGTGAATGTCATCATCTTTGCTGCGATCGAGATCCGTATTCCAACGAATGGGGACGTATGGAATACGAAGTGCAGTAAAGATCTCGTCGTAGAAACCTTCAGCGCCGAGAAGAAGTTCATGAATACGGCGAAGGAAATCACCAGATTGTGCACCCTGGATGATGCGATGGTCGTAGGTGCTCGTGAGCGTTACGACCTTGCTAACTGCCATCCGAGAGAGCGTCTCTTCATTTGTTCCCTGGAACTCAGCTGGATACTCCATCGACCCCACGCCAAGAATCAAACCTTGGCCTTCCATTAGACGTGGAACGGAGTGAACGGTTCCGATAGTTCCTGGATTAGTTAATGAAACTGTTGTTCCTGCGAAATCTTCAACGGTGAGGCCACCAGTGCGCGCCTTCTTGATGAGCGATTCGTAGGTATCAAGGAATTGTGCGAAATCCATCGACTCGCATCCTTTGATAGAGGGCACGAGTAGTTGGCGAGTGCCATCAGATTTCGCCAAGTCGATGGCGATACCAATGTTTATGTGATCTGGACGGCCAATTGCTGGTTTGCCCTCAATAGTTGTGTAGTACGCATTCATCTCCGGCATTGCGCGAAGTGCTTTCACCATTGCATAGCCGATTAAGTGGGTGAAGGAGACCTTGCCGCCTCGAGCGCGTTGCATGTGATTGTTGATGACGATTCGATTATCGATGAGAAGTTTTGCAGGGATGGAGCGAACGCTTGTTGCAGTTGGAACGTTGAGCGAGGCTTCCATGTTGGTAACCACTCGAGCAGCGGTACCGCGAAGTGGATCAACATGTCCTGCCGAAGGGGATTCAACAACAGGTGCGCTCTTTTGGATTGGTTGAGCAGGAAGCGGAGTTGTTGTGCGTGGCGCTTTGGAGATTACCGATTGTGGTTGAGCGCCAGATTGCGTTGGTGTGCTCGCTGAAGAGTTCGTTGGAGTAGCCGACGTTGCCGCGGGAGCAGCGGAAGTGGTTGCTCCGGGAGTCGATGCAGATGGAGATGATGGAGCTGGTGCAGATGATGGAGCTGGTGCAGATGATGAAGATGATGAAGATGATGAAGATGATGCAGATGGTGAAACTGGAGAAGTTGGTGCACTTGCGCTCTTCGGAGCAGGTGGTCGACCACCTGCAGATGGAAGAGTTAATCCTGGTGGAAGTTGGTGCGCCGCAGCTGCAACAGATCCACTTGCGCTAACCGAGCTGACGCTGGGTGTTGCAGAGCCATTACTTGGCGTATGTCCACCACTTGCAAAGAATGATTTCCATTGGCTGTCTACCGATTCGGGATTGGCCAAATACTTCTCATACATTTCATCGACGAGCCATTCATTGGCGCCGAAATCCCCAGCGAAGTCTGTAGTCGACACTGACTCTCCCAGTACTTGTTTAAGGCAAGGGTATCGAGGTGCGGGGGCAGTTATCACCCGGAGGTAGGGCCCAGCGAGGTGAGGTTTCTCAAGTTTCGCTCATGACGACTATTCACTCCATGCGCAGCCAAATCCGGCTGGGCGAGCGGGCATCGCGGCCTTGGGATGAGTCGTATCTGGTCTGGGGCCAAGGGGCGTGGCACTGCAGACAAGGTACGGCCTTCTTGGGGCCACCCAGTGATGGACGATCTGCGCGGGACTGCCTACTTAGAGCCGCCCCGCCGCGTTGCCGATCTGGCGCTCGCCGTGGAGAGTACGCGCATGGTTCGAGCGCTAGTCACAGGTGGTTCCCGGGGTCTGGGCTACGAAGTTGCCAAAGGATTAATTGCGCGGGGTATTGAGACAACCATTCTTGGGCAAAGCGCAGAGAACGTAGCGCGCGCATCTGCAGAATTAGGAGCGACGGGTATTACCTGTGATGTTCGCGACTATGAAGGTTTACAAAATCTGAAATCGCAACACGAACCATTTGACATCATTGTGCTTTCTCATGGAGTCATGTCAGAGAAGATGTCGAAAACGATGAAAGCAACAAAAGAAGATTGGGATCGAACCGTTGATATCAATCTCACTGGAGTTTTCAACGTTGTTAATGTTTTTGCTGACCACCTAGTGGAAAAACGAAGTGGACGGGTAATTGTTTTTAGTGCGTGATTGGGCAGGATGTCTGGACCCGGTAACGCAGGCGGACTTGCGCCTTATCGAATTAGTAAAGCGGGGGTAAATGCATTTGTGCGCAACTTTGCCCATGAGACAGGATTAGGTGCACGCGGCGTACTTGTCGATGCAATCTGCCCTAATCACTCGCGGACTGACATGGGTGGACCTAACGCTCCTCGAACTGCGGCTGAAGGCGCTGAAACTGCAATCTGGCTAGCAACTCGCGACTTCACTCCAGGCGTCGATCAAACTGGATTGCTTTGGGAGGATAGAGAGGTGGTGCCGTGGTGATAGCTAAATTTAAAGATGAACTCTTCTTGCGTCGATTCACTTCAACAATTGTTGGGGGCGAGGCGCTACTACTTCTCTTGGCGGCACTTTTTCTTGTTGTTGAATCATTCATTTCCCAAGTGAAGAATGTAGATGCGCTAATTGCAGAGATTGTTTTTGCGATTTTAGGTGGATTTGGTCTGCTCATGGCAGCTAAAGGGATTAGGAGCGGAAAAAGATTTGGGAATAGTCCAGCAATGTTGGCAAATCTCATTGCATTAGCAGTGTCGTATTACATCTGGGAAGGTGGTTGGCCATGGATTGCGCTGACGCTTGGTTCATTTGCAGTACTCGCAATCTTTGGAATTCTTCTGATGACTGCGCAATCCGCGAAGCGTGACAAATTCGCCTAGTTAGGAGCGGAAATAGATGGTCTTGGTGGCAAATATTTAATGAATAATAATTTCCAAGCCCGGGAACTGATAAAACACGATGGAATTAAAGATGTCTTAACAGGATTGTTGTCGTATCAAGCTTTTTTAGAGAGTGCTAACCGAGAAATCAAGGCTGCTAGACGAAGCGGGAATAAAATTAATTTATTCCTTGTCACACTCTTGGAAACTGACGATAAAAACCAACTCGTGCTTGCAGTGAGACCAACCAGAGAGATTTCAGAGAGAAATCAAGATGAGCTATACGGGTTAGCGGCGAGAGTCTTAAAGTTGAGCACTTCTGTTACGGAAATTTTGCGAGCAAATGACTTAGTGGCCAGGTACACATTTGCAGATCTTTTGATTTTAACGTCGGGAAACTATGAAGAAGTAATTCATAAATTACAGAAAGCCCTAACGCCTCTAGCAGCCGCCATAGTAGGACTTCAATTCACTCAATCGACCAACGCGGGTGAATTTAATTACGAGATTTTGCCTACATCCATAAGATTAAATGAAACGGATATCAAACGCACTCGCCTTAAAAATAGTGCGTCACTAGATGAGTTATTGGCAGATGCAATTGCTAGACTTGAGCAGCACCTAGTGACGACATTTAGCGATAATTCATCCACAACATAACGACACTCATTCACTGTCTGTAACTTACCTTTGCACATTGAGTTGATGAATTTACGACAGAGGAGAGTAAGGCAGAGAACGCCAGAATCAGATGCGAGAGAGTTTCGCTGTGAGTATGCGTTTCCTTGACCAAGAACCAAAAAATTTTGATAACCAAAGCGACTCTCTCACCTCCAAGGATGAATTGAGTCCACATAAAAGTGGAATCCTGCAGCCACTTCTTGAAGATGATTCAATCGAGGAAATTTGGATTAATTCGCCTAACCGAATTTTTGTCGCACGAAATGGCAAGTCGGAACTTCTTCCCGTTTTCATGTCTGCACATGAAATCAGAGATGCCATCGAGAGAATGCTGGCTTGGAGTGGAAGACGAGTTGACCTTTCGCAACCATTTGTTGATGCGCGCCTTCCAACAGGTGCTCGTTTACATGTCGTAATTCCAGATATAACCGCGGAATACTGGACACTTAACATACGAAAGCGAGCGCTCAAAGCTTTTAGAATCGAAGACTTAGTCAAAGCGCAATCTATCAACTCGGAAGTCGCTGACTTATTACGCGAAATTGTTTTATCACAATCCAACATTCTCGTAAGTGGTGCTACTCAAGCTGGGAAAACAACAGTACTTAATTGCCTGTTAGGAGATTTAGAGGTTTCAAGCAGACTAATCTCAATTGAAGAGGTTTTCGAACTCGTGCCACGAGTTGCAGATCATGTTGCCTTGCAAACACGGCAATCGAATCTCGAGGGACAGGGAGAAGTAACGCTACGCATGTTGGTGCGCGAAGCTCTTCGAATGCGCCCATCTCACTTGGTTATCGGCGAGGTGCGTGGGCCGGAAGCTCTTGATTTACTTCTCGCTTTGAATTCAGGAATTCCAGGATTAGCGAGTATTCATGCTAACTCACCAATCGACGCTCTCCGGAAAATGGCCGCATTGCCGCTTCTGGCAGGACCGAACATAAATCGAGATTTTGCAACTGAGGCCGTGCGAGAAAACATTGACATCATTATTCATTGTCAAAAAGATCTATCTGGAGAACGTAGAGTCTCTCAAGTAGGTCTTGTGACTAAGCAAGGAGATCGTAGAAACTTAAATGTAGAGATTTTAGTTAGATGGGATTCAAACAAATACATATTTGGCGACATTGATTTCGACTCTCATCCTAAATTTCAAAAATTGCGTGAATTAGTATCAAGAATTCGTAGAGAAGATTTTCGACTAAATCAATCTGATGGAAATAAAAAAATTAATGTCAATATCTAATCAACTACTTTCCAATCTCCTATTTCTGGCTGGCTCGCTACTATTGTTTTCTAGACCAAAACACTATCAAAAATTCAATTTTCATTATCTCTTTCGGAAAAAAATAGTTGGGATCTTGAAATTCTTTTCAACACAAATTTTCGCTTTTTGTTCCATCTTTTTGATTACGCGAAGTATCAACATTTCGATTGCGATCTCCTTTCTCTTGAGTTATCTCCCAATTCTTTACACGCGAGAGAAAACACGAAAAGCGGAGGAAAATCGTCGTAAATCTTGGCCATTAGTTATCGATCAATTATCGACTGCAACTGCCTCAGGCGTCGCACTGCACATCGCACTTGCTGAGATAGCAATTCGTGGTCCAGTCGCTCTTCACGGAGAATTTAAAATTTTTAGAGAATCTTTCCTGAGATCAGGAAGTTTAACAGTCGCACTGAATGATTTTGTTTCTGCAGCAAATCAACGTGATTCAAAATCTCACTCTCGAATGGCTGCACAATTAAAATCAACGATACTTATTGCACGAGATTGTGGTGGTCAAGAAATCGGACCAATTCTAAGGAATTTGAGTATGCACTTGCGACAGCGCGAGAGAACATTAGATGAAATAGCCATACGGCAGAATTGGATCAAGAATGCGGCAGGCTTGGCATCTTTAACTCCTTGGCTATTGCTCCTGCTACTGTCAATGCATACACAAACTATTGCGGCTTATAACTCAGATTCAGGGCGCATTATCTTACTTATTGGCCTTCTATTCACCGCCGTAGCCTATAAATGGATCACCCAGATTTATAAGTCTGTTTCTATTGAGAGTAGATAAAAAAGTTGTTGAGTCAATATTATTTGTTCTGTGCTGTAACTTTAATATTGATTACAGGGATATACCTCGTATATTCACTCCTAATTCGAACAAAAAGTGGGTCCAAGGGATTTCAAAACAGATTTCGGGATTTGGATCAAATTTCAATCTTCTGCTCTTCTACCTTAAAGAAACGATTTCTCGGTTCTATAAGTGAAATCTCCGCGATGATAGGTATATCTCAAAAAGAGATTATTCTTGATGCACTCATCAAATCAATAGTTATTGTATTTCTACCCATACTGTTTTCTCAACTAATTGGAATAAACTTTATCCCGAACGAATTACTATTTCTGCTCTCTTTACTTACTTGCTCCTACTGGCTGGTTGGATATAGGAAAAGATCACTTAAACGATATCGAGACCAATTTGAATTAGAATTTAGTGATTTTGTTGACACGCTATCACTGGCGGTTAATTCGGGTTTGCCATTTCTTGGGGCAGTTCTAAAAGTAATTGAAGAATTTGAAAGCTTGGAGAGAGAGCAACCTATTTCATTTTTCACTCAAATGAAATTGAAGCTAATTCGGGGAGAGAAAGAAGTTCTACCAGTGAGTTCCCCCACTCCACTGATTCGTGAGTTAAGAACTTTAAGAGGTGAAGTAGAAGTTGGGAATTCAGCACAGAACGCTTTTGATGCGCTTTCTTTGCGCCTTGGATCAAGCATGGTCTCAAATTTTGCAGACTTAGTATCAATAAGTCTGGTGCGAGGCACTCCAATGGCCGCTCAGTTGAACGAATATGCCATAAGTCTCAGAGAAGCCCAGAAGCGGTCCCTAATGGAGCGCGCCAGTCGAGCAGAGATTAAAATGATGATACCGGTAGTGTTTTTGTTGCTACCTATATCAGTACTTTTCGCTTTGTGGCCAAGTTTTCAACAATTGCAGCAGCTAGTCATTATTCCGTGATTTTGTGGATTGAGGCTTCGCAAGCCAGAAATTCTAGTGAATGGTTTGCAGAATTCTTTTGTTGATTTTGGAGAGGACGCTGCAAGATGTTTCTTTTAAAAAGATTTCACTTAAACTCCGCGACTGACACATGGACTTCATGCTGTAAAGAAATAGAGAGTTCTTTGATTGCGTTGGGACATTACGCAATTGTTTTTCTGGGAGACCTCTTCAAATTACAAGAAAATACAGTTCACGTTATGACAAATCTGCTTGGTTTTGAGAATAGAAGAAAAGGAAAATTTAGAAGAATCGCATCGGAGCGAGGAGATGTTCCAGGTTGGGTGCTTGTCGTTTTGATGACAGCTGGATTAGTTACAGGGATTTGGACTGTTGCCGCTCCTCGCCTCAATCAAATTCTTCGTAGCTCTTTAGATTCAATGAATGCGATCAGGTGAACGGAATTTGATATTTCTCCCCAATCGACTATTTCGATTCGGAGTGTGTTTCACCGCAGGAAGGTCTAGTGCGTCTATCTGCAAAGAACGGGGAAGCGTGGATTCCCTGATATTTATTGTGCCAACAGTCTTCTTGATGATTTTTCTTTTTTCATTTTTTCAGTACGGAGTAAATCTCAATAGATTAAATTCCAGCGCGATTCTGATTGGACGAGAATTGGCGCGTGATCCGATAGTTTCACAATCATTTAATCGGAGTCAGTCTTTGATCAATAGCTACAACCTCGATATAGAGGATTTCCATGTTATGCACTTTCCAATAGGTGAACGAGTATTTATTCAGTTAGTTTTAGTGGGCAAGGCTCAAAAATTTGGTTGGTTTTCGCTAACTCCTTCAGCAAGAAGCTTATCTGTCCAAGATCAATGGTGAATTGCAGATTACATGCGAAATAAAAGTGGCGATAATGAAAGCGGGAGCAGTGTCATAGAGTTTGTCTCTTTTGTAGCGCTCTTCTTTTTTCCCATAGTTTTCTTTTTTGCGGCAGTAACAGCAAATTCCTTGTTGCGGATCCGAGAGGAAGAATTGTTCCGCGAAATAATTCGGATACTGAGTTCTAGCAATGATTTTGAGCAATCAGTAAATACAGCCAGACGTTACTTGACTTTACATAATTCTTCGGCATCGCTGGAAGTGTTTTGTGTTAGTGGCACATGCCCCCGTAGAGGAAGCTCTTTTAGAGTTAGTTTGATGGGGAGGCAAAGTAAGTTGGAGACGGTCTTACAAGGTGGAAATTGGAGGTGAAATGCCCGAAAGGCTATCTTCATCAAGGTTGCAAGTTCCAACATTTTTTGATGCACTGGCATCGAACCCCTAAGTTCCTAACCCCTAAGTTCCCGAATTTTAATTCTCGCCGTACTCAAGTCAGTGATCCCAAGCCTTTGCTCCTTGATGAGCCTCATAATCGTGGATCAGCCCTACCCCTTCTCATTGGAATTTTGTTGCTTGTGTTTTCTACTTATATGGTCGCAATGAACATTTATGTTTTGAGTATTGAAAAAATGAAATTAGAACGATGGGGAGAAGATTTCATAGTCTCTCTGTATCAAGAGTTGGCACATCAAGAATATTATTTTGGTGCCACTGAGCCTTATGTAGAGGGTATTAGGAGTTTTATAGAGGTCGATTGCAATGGCTTGATTCAAAACATGCGGGAGAAATTTAAATTAGCTTCACAGACGAAAGTTATTATTTCTGCTAGTTGCGCCTCGAATCGCCTTAGACTTTCGCTCTCGGAAGAAGTTCGATTACCCTTTATCCCACAAGGACTTTCAAACTTTCAGCCAAAAGTTGTTGCTCATGTTGAGGCAGGACTCCAGCGGGTGCGAACGAATAGGTGAGAACAACTAGTCCGTTAGCCAAGTATGATTGCATGCATGTCGGAGCGCGAGTATGAGCAAGAAATCAATCTGCTTGCCCAGAAACTCTCGACAATCAAAAGTGTACTTAATCTGAATTCGATGGCGAAACAAGTTGCGGATTTGGAGAGTGAAGCATCAAATCCCAATCTTTGGGATGACCCAGATAATGCGACTCGAGTCACTAGCAAGCTTTCGCGCCTCCAAAATGAAATTGGTCTTTTTTCTAAATTAGAAAGTCGTCTCACTGACATTCCTATACTCATTGATCTTGCTCAAGCTGAAAAAGATACGAGTTCGCTAAATGAAGCAGAAGCTGAGCTTGATTCATTAATCAAAGCAATTGGCGAGTTGGAGGTGCGAACCCTTCTTAATGGAGAATACGACGCTCGTGATGCGCTGGTAACGATCCGTTCGCAAGCAGGTGGAGTTGAAGCAGCCGATTGGGCGCAGATGCTTTTTCGGATGTACACCCGATGGTGTGAACGACATGCTCACAAGTTTGATGTTTTGGATACCTCATACGCCGAAGAGGCTGGAATTAAGTCCGTTACCTTCCGTGTTAGCGCTCCATATGCCTATGGAACATTATCCGTGGAGCAGGGGACACATCGACTGGTTCGCATCTCTCCTTTTGATAGCAATGCTCGTCGTCATACTTCATTCGCTGGCGTGGAAGTTGTTCCCGTTGTAGATCAGAGTGACCATATTGATATTGATGAGAAAGAGTTACGTGTAGATGTTTATCGTTCCAGTGGGCCGGGCGGACAAGGCGTGAATACAACAGATTCTGCCGTTCGCATAACTCACATTCCCACAGGAATAGTTGTCTCGTGCCAAAACGAAAGATCTCAGATTCAAAATAAGGCCACCGCAATGGCCGTTTTACAGTCCAAACTTCTAGATCGCAGACGTCAAGAGGAACAAGCGAAAATCGATGCACTTAAAGGAGATAACTCTGGTTCCTGGGGTAATCAAATGCGTTCATATGTTTTGCATCCGTATCAATTAGTGAAAGATTTACGGACTGATTACGAGGTAGGAAACACAGGCGCTGTTCTTGACGGTGAGATAGATGATTTCATCGAAGCAGGAATTCGTTGGCGTCGACAGGGTGAGTAAATCTGCAAAAACCCCACATAAATAACCCCACATCAATTTTGTAACTGCGAATCTGGTAACTTTTTTGCGCTATAGCCCGCTGTTTTCCTCAGATTTTCTATCGCTTTAGTGCGTTTAATCCCGCCTAAGTCCGCAACTCCCTCTAGAATCAGGAGCTGAAGAGGAGCTAGAGAAAAGCTTGAAGAGAGTTAGATGTGAGGTGGCGAAGAGTTGATCAAGTTTGAAAATGTCAGCAAGACGTATCCAAACCAAGAACGGCCAGCCCTCGAAGGGGTAAACCTCGAGGTAGCAAAGGGCGAATTCGTCTTTTTGGTCGGGCTTTCAGGCTCCGGTAAATCCACTTTCCTTCGCCTAGTTCTCAAAGAGGAGAATCCCACCTCAGGCAAGATCTATGTAGCGGGCAAAGATTTAAGCAAACTCTCGGGGTGGAAAGTTCCTGAACTTCGCCGACAGGTGGGAACAGTTTTCCAAGATTTCAGGCTTCTGCCGAATAAAACAGTTTTCGAGAATGTCGCCTTCACTCTCCATGTCCTCGGTTATTCAAAGAAAGAAATCAATCGTGAGGTTCCCGAAGTCCTCGAACTTGTTGGACTCGAAGGGTATGGCGATCGACGGCCATCTCAACTATCTGGCGGCGAGCAACAACGAGTAGCAATCGCTCGCGCTTTCGTAAGCCACCCTGCGATCCTGATTGCCGATGAGCCAACTGGAAATCTTGATCCAACGATGAGCGTAGGAATCATGAAGTTGCTCGATCGAATTAATCGAACTGGAACAACTGTTGTTATGGCTACTCATGACAGTGGAATTGTTGACCAGATGCGTAAGCGAGTTATTGAGCTTGAAGGTGGCTTGGTCGTTCGTGATCAGGTACGTGGCGTATACGGTTACAGCGGATAAGTCCTGACTGTACGAGTAAGGCAGACGAGTAAGGCAGACGAGTAAGGCAGACGAGTAAGGCAGACGAGTAAGGCAGACG